>Ga0265316_10005831_pt1 | contig 11876 bp, 9 predicted proteins | sample 4522metaG_FD_202092 | JGI IMG/M metagenome (GOLD analysis project Ga0265316, IMG submission 202092) | Rhizosphere microbial communities from Carex aquatilis grown in University of Washington, Seatle, WA, United States - 4-5-22 metaG | ecosystem: Host-associated > Plants > Roots > Rhizosphere >...
ATCGAGATGCATCCCATGAACTATTTCTTCCTGGCATGCGCGTTCTTCGCCTTCCACCTGCTGTTCGCGTACCTGGTGGACCGTATTTCGATTCATGCAGCGTTCTTCATTTGCTCGGCGGTCTCGATTTTCCTGGTAGTGAGTTACCTGCGGCTGGTGGTTGGGATCCGGTTCGCGGCAGTGGAGGCGGGGCTGGCGCAGCTCATCTACCTGGTGCTGTTTTCGTATGCCTTCTTCTTGAAAGGGTTCACCGGACTGGCGGTCACCATCGGCTCGATTCTGACACTGTTCGTAGTGATGCAGCTCACAGGCCGGATGCGGTGGGCGGAGCGTTTCGCTGCGCAACCGCCTCCGTTGCCGCTCCCCTTGACGGCGGGGCCGGACTCGGCCGGGCTACGAGCCTGAACCCGGCGGACCGAAGACTCGGATGCGCCTCGCCGGCCGCAAGGATAAGATTTAACGGTGTTTTAATACAATATCGAGCCTGACAATACGAGCGCGGTGGTACGATATTCTGCGATGGGTTCGGCTGAAAAGAAGAAAACCGTGCTGGTGGTGGACGACGAACCGGACGTCCGCAGATTCGTCCACAGCGTTCTTGCGCGCCACGGCTATGACGTTCTGGAGGCTGAGGACGGCCTTGCGGCGTACGAACTCGTGGAGCAGCTCTCGGGCAAAATTGAGCTGCTTGTGACCGATGTCAAGATGCCCCGGATGGATGGCATCACCCTGGGCGAGAAGCTCGGCACCGGATATCCGGGTATCAGCGTGTTGTATATTTCAGCCTACCTTTCGGAGGCCCCGACTCGTGGCGCGGGCCGCCGTTTCCTCCCCAAGCCCTTTCGACCCGACGCTTTGGTGGAGTGTGTCCGCAGCATGTCTTCCTGAACTGCGGGGACGCGCGGGGAACTTGGGGGGCAATCGACCGGAACGATGAGGGGTCGGGCAGGAGTACTGCCAGACCGGTGTAAGATACATAGATCGGAGACTCCGAAGTATGCCCTTCTGCACCAATTGCGGCACGCGCCTCGAGGTTGAGACCAGTTTCTGCGTGGGCTGCGGTAGATCCCTCGGCAGCGCAACCAGGAAGATGGCCGCCATGGCAGCGCCCGCAGCCGCGGCCGAGCCGCTCGACTATACGATTCAAGGCGACAACCTGCAAGTAGTCCGTATCCGCCTGAAGGCCGGCCAGGAGGTGTTTGCCGAGGCTGGAAAGATGGTTTATAAGTTCCCGGACGTACGGTGGGAAAACCGGGAGAACGGGAACGGATCGCTGGCGCGATTCTACGCCGCCAGTCCCTCGGAGGTCGGCTTCGCGGGGGCTTCCCCGGGGCGGATTCAGGCCTTCCACCTCAAGGATGGACAGAGCATGCTGGTCGCCCGCGAAGCATTCCTTTGCGCGCAGACCACGGCGCGCCTGGACGTCGCCCCGGTCGCGAAGCGTGGTGCCGAAGAGTTGACGCTGAAGCGGCTGACCGGTCCTGGAACGATGTTCGTTCACGGAGGCGGCGACTTCATCGAGTTCGTCCTCAATCCGGGCCAGGCGATCCAGGTGGAACCGTCCGCAATCGTGGCTTTTGACGATGCGGTCAGCTACGGGATCGAGACGGAGTTGCCCGCCGGCGAGGGTCCGCTTCTGGCGACGATGACCGGGCCGGGACGAGTGGTCATTCAGAGCATGAAAGCCGGGACAGTGCGGCGCGCCGCCTTCGAGCACGACGCGGTTCCCGCGATGAGCCTCTAGGCCGCAACCGTTCCGCGGCGCACGCTTTCATTGTGGGGCAGGATGGCATCCTGCGCGCCGGTTGCCAACCGGCGCTAGGTCGCATTGCGCCGAAGCGTGCCGCCCCAGCACCGAACCGCGCGCATAAGCAAGCGGCCCGACTTCCCGCAAATTCAGGAACAATCCTCTGTTTTTTGTGGATGCGCGATCAAGCTTCCGAATCGCGGCCCATGTTGTCGGCCAGGACGATGGCCTGGGCCAGCTCGGCCATCGGCTTGCGCAGGCGGCGGCTCTCGTTGCGCAGCCGCAGATAGGCCTGCGCCTCGCTGAGTTTGTACTTGTACTGCAGGATGCCCTTGGCCCGCTCCACCAGCTTGCGCAGTTCCAGCTGGCGCTTCATTTCGAGCGTCTCTTCCTGCAGGCGGACATTCTCGTCCGACAAGTGGGTCTTGGCGATGGCGCCGCCCAACTGCTCGCCGATGAAGGTCACCACCGCGATCTCCTCGGGCTCGTGGGCGTGGGGCGCCTTGTGGTGGACGTTGATGACACCGATGATCTCGCCGCCGCTCACCAGGGGCGCCGAGAGCATGGCATCGTAGGTATCCTCCACCAGCGAGGGGAAACGCTTGAAGCGGGGATCGTCGAAGGCCCCTCGCGTCAGCACGACCGGCGCCCGGTGCTCGGCAACCCACCCGGCCACGCCCTCGCCCATCTTCAGGCGGAGAGTGCCGATCTCGGAGCTATGCGGAAGCTGCGAGGCGCGCAGGACAACGTCGCCCGTCCCCGGCTCCGCCAGATACACCAGACACGCGTCACAGTGGGTCACTTCGGAAACCAGACCGATAAGCTCGCGGAGGATGTCGTCCAGCGCCGGGCTGGAACTCACGGTCTTGCTGATACGGTGCAGCAGTTCGAGGTGACGCAAGTCCGCACCGTTAGGATGCACTTCTTCCATACCCAAGCGTACTCAGAAAGGCCCCGTGCGGTCCAATCGAAACTTTCTATAGGGGCGAAAACCAGCCGCAACCGAGCCGCGACCGCCAGGGAGCGGGCCCGTGTCACTTCCCGTCGCCGGCTTCCACCCGTTCTGCCATCTCCAGGAGCTTCCTCGCCGTGTTCAAGTTCCGGCTCGTGCCCGGCGTCTTGAGGGCGCGCTCCACCTGCGCCATCGACAACTTGGGGCGGGCCATCCCGTTTGGGAAATAGACATAGACTTCGCGCCCGCTGATCCGCAATTCCTCGGGTTCGGCCTTGATCGCCAGCACTTTCCCGACCGCCTCAGCGCTGGGCTCGCCAGCCAGAAAGCTGACCGCCAGCCTGCTCGGCTCCATGCCCGGCCGCGAGGCGAACGGATTCCTGGCGATGGCCTCCCGCATCTCGACGGGCGTTCGAAGGATGACGTCCGAACGAAATCCGCAGTGGCCCTCGATGGCGTCCTCGATCTTCTTGCCGAGGCGCGCCAGATCCCGGCCCGTGGTCTTGAAAATCACGTTGCCGGAGTTAATGTAAGTCTGCACATTCTGAAGCCCAAGCGACTCATACAGCGTCTTCAGCGCACTCATCTGGACCTTGCGGTGCCCAGCAAGGTTAACTCCACGCAACATCGAGATGACCACGCCCATACGGATCGGCTCAGGCGTGCGCCTGGCGCTGCTTCTTGTACGCCTCGCGCACTTCGCGGATCTGGCGCGCGTGGGCTTCGGCGTGCGCCGCCATGGTTTCCAGGTGCCGCTGGAGCGTCAGGGGACCGCGTTCGTTGTGGTTGCCGGTCCGCTCGAAAACCGGCGCGGGCAGGTCCTTGATCAGCTCGTAGTTCTCCCCGCGCAGGCGGCGGAAGGTCTCGATCGATTCGGAAGTCTTGCGGCGCGTGTAGTCCAGGTTCTTGGCCCAGGCGTCCTGGTCGAAACCAATCAGAGTGGGATTGTTCTCGGCGATGATGCGGCGGAAGCGATCGGCCGCAACGATCTCCGCATCGGCGACGTGCGCCACAATCTGCCGCAGGCTCCACTTTTCCGGGGCGGGCGTGAAATCCAGTTCGGGCCCGGCAGCTCCGGTCATAGCGGTCGCAATCAGCTCCGCCCCGCGGCGGTAGCGTTCGATCAGTTCTTTGAGTTCGCTCATAGGTATCCCCTCCCTCAAATGCCAGCGTAGCGCAATGCCGGGGGCGGCATGGCATGATGGGGACGAGAATCATGTCTTCCGCACCCTTGTTCGACGAGCGCCCGCCGTTCGAGCGCGAGCGGCTGGCAGCGAAACTCGGCGCACTCGCCGCCCAGGGAATTCTCATCGGAACCAGCTCCTGGAAATACCCGGGCTGGCTGGGACAGATCTACACGCGGGAGCGCTACCTCACGCGGGGCGGCTTTTCGACGCGGCGGTTCGAGGCCGAGTGCCTGGCCGAGTATGCCCGAACCTTCCCGGTCGTGTGCGGAGACTTCTCCTTCTACCAGTTCCCATCGGAGCAGTTCTGGCGAAAGCTGTTCGGCTCGGCGCCGCCCAACCTGCAGTACGTCCTGAAGGTCCCGGAGGAGATCACGGCGCGGGTGTTCCCCGCACACGCGCGGTACGGGCCGCGTGCGGGGCTGCCGAATCCGGCGTTCCTGGACGCAGTGTTGTTCGAAGAAGGCTTTCTCAAACCGCTCTCCGCCTGGCGCGGCCAGATCGCCGCGGTGATTTTCGAGTTCGGGGCGTTCTCGCAGAAGTCGTACGCGTTTATCGAAGACCTGGACCGGTTCCTCGCAGCACTTCCGCAGGGGCCCCGTTACTCGGTCGAAGTCCGCAACCCGGAGTTGCTCGGCCCGGAGTATTTCCAATGCCTGAAGAGCCACGGCGTGGCGCACGTCTTCAACGCCTGGGCCCGCATGCCGGAACTGGCCCGGCAGATCCAGATGCCGGATGCCTTCACTACGGATTTCACGGTCTGCCGCGCCCTGCTGCGGCACGGTCGAGCTTATGCGGAAGCGGTCGAATTGTTCTCGCCCTACGAGCAGATCAAGGACCCGAACCCGGAAGGCCGCCAGGCGATCCGAGACCTGATGGCCTGGGCCCGCGACAAGAAGCGCGCCGCGTTCATCTTCGTGAACAACCGCTTCGAAGGGAATGCTCCCGGCACGATCGAGGCGGTGGTGGATTGAGGGGGTGACTGGAGGCCTCGGACTAAACCATCCAGTGCCGATTCACTCGCGAATTTGCCGAAAACGCGACCATTCCGGAGCAGAGGGCGGAAGCCGAAAGTAGCCAAAGTACGGAGTTTCGAACTCCCGTCAAGGCTCGATCTACGGTGCGTCACGGTAATCATATGGCTCGCCCGCAGAAGGATCGAGAGCAATGCCCTGTTGGATCGAGGCAGCGTTCGCAGGCGTGTTGAGTAAGGCGTGACACGGCCAGAGAGCCGGGGTAGTCGAAATCTCGCCAGGTCGTGGCTGTCTGTAGAGGAAAAAGTACTCGTTGCCCACGACCAACGGGGACCGATCCCTCCCATCTTCTGCCCTTAAGGCGTCTGGATCCGCGGAGAACTCAAGGGTGTCGGTGGTGCGATAAGACCGGCCGTTCTTCATTGGTTGAAGAATCCGAACGGTCAACTTCCTGTGGGCTCCAATGCTGTTAACGCGGCCCGATCCAACCGAGATCACCTTAACGATCGCAATATCGTTCGCTTCCCGGGCAAGAATCTGGGTCGGCAGTAGACAGGGTTGTTCCTCCGACAACTGCTGGCCTTGCTCCTCTTGCAGAGCTTGAGCCCACAGCGCAGGTGCCAGATCCACGGGATGCTTGCAGGAGCGCCAGCCTGTGAGGCAGTTGAATTGGATCTGGTTGAATCGTTCAATATCGCTGGCATTCGTCTGAGGAGTCATTTCCACCTCGACGAATTCACAACCCAGGCACTGAAGACTTTCAAGGGTTCGAAATCCTTCCCGGATTTCCCGGACCCCGAAGTGTCCGGGATAGGAAAGGCGTGTACCCGATGCGAGACCGACGAAGTCTTCATAGAAGCTCCCCTTGTTCCTGCCTTCACCCGGATATGCTTCTACTGCGAGTACGAAGTCAGCACCCCACACCTTGTTGTCCCGAACTCTAAGGTTGGCTGCGACCCAAGCAGGGCGGCCGCCGAAAAGAGAGTAGATCCTGAAGAGCCAGGGCCTCTCTTCCCAAGAGTAATGAAACCTAGGACCGGGGAGCCGTCTTCCCCATCCATCTGTGAGTCCGATTTCGTAGATGCAGTGGTGCTGGGAGCAGGGCCTGCGTAGTCGCCATGGGCACCCCATTCATGCTGCAATCGCAGAATGTCGGCAAACGTACCGGGATGAAGTTATAGAGCGAGAATCTCCGCGTGAAGGCGCTCAGCTCGATGACGAAAGAGAAGCTGGCGGACTTGAACGGCGGCCACAGCGAACAGGACGAGGATCAGCGCGGTCATGCCCGCGTTGAAGAGGATGCGCTGGATCAATCCTCTGCGGTACATCACTTGATTAGACACCGAAGGTCCCCGGCATTGTTCCGGGCTCGATACCGCGGTCGCTGTCACCTTCCATCCATCCGAACCGTTGTCGGTTTTTCACTGTTCCGATCAGATCGGCAACCCGGAAACTCGGCCCCACCACAGAAAAGGGCTCGCCGCCCCGTCTGGCTGACAGCTGACAGCTGATAGCTGACAGCTGCGTCAGCATGCGCCAGCATGCTGACGCATGCTATCATTAAGCTTCCAACCCCCCGAAGAGTTCTCAGAGGATCTGGTGAAGAAGCTGTGGCAATTCAAACACTTGCAGTCAATGTCGCCGCCCGCCTGACCACCCGAACGGCCCTCGGGAGGGCCGCCGCTCGCTGATGCCCGCCGCTACCTCCGCCGTCCGCTTCCGCCAGCGCGCTGAACTGCTGGACTTCCTTCTGGAAGTGTCGGCGGCCACCTCGGAAACGCTCACCGATCTGGACGGTCTGCTGGCCAATGTGGCCGACATCATCCGCAAGGTGGTGCCGTACGAACTCTTCGCGCTGCAACTCTACAACGAGAAACAGAAGACGCTGCGCATCCGGTACGCCATCGGCCACCGCGACGAGGTGGTCAAGAACCTGGTGGTGAATCTCGGAGAGGGGCTGACGGGAACCGCGGCGCAAACGCGCATGCCGGTGCTGGCGGCCGACGTGCGCCGCGACCCGCGCTACCTCAACGCCCTCGACGCTGTGCGTGCCGAACTGGCCGTGCCGATGCTGGCGCGGGGCAAGGTGGTCGGCGTCATCGACGTGCAATCGACGCGCGTGGGCGCCTACACGGAATACGATCGCTCGCTGCTGCGCGTCATCGCCGCGCGCGTGGCCGTGACCATCGACAACGCCCGCCTCTTCCGCCGCGTGGACCGCCAGAACAAAACGCTAAGGCTGCTCTCGCAGGTCTCGCAGGAGTTCTCGTCCATACTGGACCTGAACGAGCTACTGGCGCGCATCGCGGCTTCGGTAAAGACGCTCATCAACTACGACGCCTTCAGCGTCCTGCTGCTGGACGACAAGGCCAACGTGCTGCGGCATCGCTTCAGCGTGCGTCACGATCAGCGAGTGCGCATCGACAACGTGCCGCTCTCGAAAGGCATCACCGGCCTGGCGGCCTCGTCGCGCAAGGCCGTCCGCTCGCACAATACGCTGCAGGACCCGCACTACATTCCCACCCACCCGGATGTGCGTTCGGAAGTGGCCGTGCCGCTGCTCTCCCAGGACCGCGTGGTGGGCGTGATGGACATCGAGAGCGACCAGTACGCCTATTTCACCGACGACCACGTCCGGATGCTGACGCTGTTGGGGCCGCAAATCGCCAGCTCGGTTGAGAACGCGCGCCTCTACGGCGAAGTGGCCGAGCGGGAGCGGAAAATCGAGCAGGACCTGGTGTCCGCGCGCGAGCTGCAGGCGGCGCTGCTGCCCTCGGAAGCCCCCGAGCTCAAAGGCCTGGAAGTCGCCATCGGGTACCGGCCGGCGCGCATCATCGGCGGCGACCTCTACCACTTCTTCGAATACATCGACGACGCGGCGCTGATCACGATGGGCGACGTGAGCGGCAAGGGCGTGGCCGCGGCGCTCTACGGCGCGCTGGCGAGCGGCCTGTTGCGCACCATGGTTCCCTCGCGGCGCGATCCCGCGCTGCTGCTGCGGCTGCTCAACCAGGCGCTGATGCAGCGCAAGGTGGAGGCGCGATTCGTGGCGCTGCTCGTGATGCTCTGGCACGCGGGCACGCGGCGCCTTACCATGGCCAACTCGGGCGCCATGCCGCCGGTGATCTGCCGCGGCTCGGAGATCATCAAGCCGCAGGTGGAGGGAGTGCCGCTGGGGTTGCTGCCCGACCGGGAGTACGACAACCTCGTCTTCCAGGCGCACCCGGGCGACCTGATCGTAGTCTTTTCGGACGGCATTACCGACCAGCTCAATCCTGCAGGCGCCGACTACGGCCGAAGGCGGCTGATCGAATTATTGAAGAAGGTTTGCGCCGGAACGCCGCAGACAGTGATCGACGCTATCTTTGCGGACCTGGACCGCTTTGCGGCATCGAGCCCCGCCTTCGACGATCAGACGTTGGTGGTGTTGCGCGTAAAGTAAAAAAACCTTGGCCACGAATGAACACGAATGAACACGAATAAGAGGTTGTTTCCCATTCGTGTTCATTCGTGTTCATTCGTGGCCAGTACTCTTTTTGGTATTTAGAACATGGCTTGCTCCTGTCACTACGATCAGAACGATCTCTTTTGCGAAGGCGTCTCGCTGGCCGACCTTGCGGCGCGCGAGGGAACGCCGTGCTACGTCTATTCGAGCCGCGCGATTGTCGAGAACTACCGCGCCTATGACCAGGCGCTCGCGGGCATCCCGCACCGCATCTGCTACGCGACGAAAGCCAACTCGAGCCTGGGCGTGCTGCACCTGCTGGCCCAGTCCGGCGCGGGTTTCGACATCGTCTCGGGCGGCGAGCTGTACCGGGTGCTCAAGGCCGGGGGCAAGGCGTCAGACGTGGTTTTCTCGGGCGTGGGCAAGACGGCCGACGAGGTTGAATACGCGCTGGCGGAAGGCATTCACAGCTTCAACTGCGAGTCCGAAGCGGAACTGGCGCTGATCGATGCATTGGCCGCGCGGCGGGGAGTAAAGGCCCGCGCCGCGCTGCGCGCGAATCCGGACGTGAACGCGGCGACGCATCCCTACATCGTGACCGGCTTGCGGGAAAACAAGTTCGGGATCGCGATCGCGGAAGTAGAAGAGGTATACGAGCGCGCGCGCGGGTTGCGCAACGTGGCGCTCGAAGGCGTGAGCTGCCACATCGGGTCGCAGATCCTGGACGCCGATTCGATCCTCGAAGCCGTGGACAAGATGCTCGCGCTGGTGGAGCGCCTGCGGGCGCGCGGCCTTCCGATCCGCTCGCTCGATCTGGGCGGCGGCCTGGGCATCGCGTACCGCCCCGAAGAGCGAACCCCGGAAATCGCGGCGTTCGTCGAGGCGATCCGTTCGAAGGTCGAAGGCAAGGACCTGTTCCTGGTGCTCGAGCCAGGCCGCTCCATCGTGGGCGAGGCGGGCGTGCTGCTGACGCGGGTGCTCTACCGGAAGTGCAGCCAGGCGAAGGAATTCATCGTGGTGGATGCGGCCATGAACGACTTGATCCGCCCGTCGCTCTACCAGTCGCACCACGAGATCGCACCGGTGCGCAAAGCGGCGCGCGGGAAGATCCTGGCCGACGTGGTGGGGCCAATCTGCGAGAGCGGCGACTTCCTGGCGCGGGACCGCGAGATCGGCGACGTGCTGCCGGGCGACCTCCTGGCGGTGGCCACCGTGGGCGCTTACGGCTTCGTGGCCGCTTCGAACTACAATGCGCGTGTCAAGCCGCCCGAGGTTCTGGTCGAAGGCACCCGCTGGCGCACAATTCGTGAGCGAGAGACCTACGACGACCTCGTCCGCGGCGAGCGCATCTAGCATCCTTCCGTGGGGCAGGAGTCCAGTATCGGGTGGAGTGGCGGGGATTGCGCCCCGCCACCCTCCCACACCACCGGACGTGCGGTTTTCCGCATCCGGCGGTTGAACCCATCCGCTTCACATCGCGGCAAGGGCCGATGGAAACATAAAGCCGGCCCGCCGTAGCACGGCGTTGCTCAGAGCCTTGTGCATTTCCGGCTGGGCGGCCACCCGCCAGGCGCCCCGACTACTCGTCGCGACTCCCAAGCGCGCCCCGTTACTCCCAACCGGCGTAACGGGCGCAGCCGCCCTCGCCGGCTGTGCCATCGCAACCAGAAGCACTTTCGAATATGCCTGCGGACCCATTTCTCCAGCTCGTAGATGGGTCTCCGCGCCTCGGCCAATGGTTGCGTTTCACCGCTTCCAGAGCCGGGCGGTAGTTCTCATCGAGGAGATCTCCCCACATAAGGTGCAGAATCTGTCCCCTCGGGCCGACTCGCTATACCGGATGCGCCTTGATGAGCGTTGCGCTTCGCTGTTCAGGGCCAGCTTGCCGCCCGCACCCGGCCTCACTGCCAGTTTGTGTTCCTCCGGTCGAGGGTTTGCCTTCCGCTTCTTTCGGCTTCGCCTCGCAGCTACGCCTTATTCGGCTACGGTTGCCGTCATCGGCTCCGATTGGCTCCTTTCATCCAATAAGATCCTGCCCATGCTGGGCCATGCTGGGCAATGCTGGGCAATGCTGGGCAATGCTGGGCACACCCTGCGCCGGGTCTCCAGACCCGCTTCCGTCCAACTTCCTGAAACGAAGGAAGCCGGACGTGGACGTCCGGCGCAGTTCTAAGCGCCATTGGGTTGGCAGCCCGCCTGCATGCCTGCCCCTGTTCGATCGCGGGAGAAGAAACCGGGACCCGGCCGCGCACGTCTCAAAACGTCAGACGGCCGGAAAAGGGGAGTCTCCGCCGGGAAGCAGTTGTTATACTAGGAGATCCGAGTTCTAACATATGAATCGTCTTGGCCTTGTCTTCCTGTCTGCGAGCTCGCTGTTCGCAGGTGATTTTCTGAATGGGCAGGCCGCCCGCGCCGTGATTGGGCAACCCCACTTCACCGCGCAACTTCCCGGCCCGGCCAGCGCCATCTATCCCGGCAACATGCTGCTGGGGTCCGTCAGCGGACTGGCCTGGTCCCACGGCATCCTGGTGGTGGCCGACTCCAGCCCGTTCCGCGTGGGCGCCGATCCGCAGAACAACCGCGTCCTCATCTACAAGAACCTCTTCGGTCCGGGCGATCCCGCGAGCACCACCGGCCCGACGCAATTGCCCGCGGCAACCGCCGAACCGCTCCTCAACACCAACTCGCAGTACTGGTGGTGCCCGGTGTGCGGCGGCCGCGCCGACATCGTGCTAGGGCAGGCGGATTTCAGTGGAACCGCGTTTGCGGCCACCCGGACCGGAATGCGCACGCCCACGGCGGTGGCGACCGATGGCACGCACCTGGCGGTCGCCGATACCGACAACAACAGGATTCTGCTCTGGAATAGCATGCCCACGACGAACGGGCAACAGCCGGATCTGGTGTTGGGCCAGCCCGATTTCGTCACTGTGACACCCAACACCGGGACCGCCAACGTTCTGTTCCCCGCTGCAAACACGCTGCGCGGGCCGGAAGGCGTGTGGATCCAGGGCAACCAGCTTTTCGTCGCCGACAGCTTGAACAACCGGGTGCTCATCTGGAACAGCTGGCCGACCACGAACGGGCAGGCTGCGAGCCTGGTCCTCGGGCAGCCCGACTTCAACACGCAGACGCAGGGCGACTTGACCAAGGGCACTCCGCCGGCGACCGCCTCCAACATGCTCAACCCGGTGTCGGTCACCTCGGATGGCGTCCGGCTTTTCGTGTCCGATCTGGGCCAGAACCGCGTGCTGATCTGGAACACCATCCCGACCGCGAACCAGGCGGCGGCGAACGTGGCCCTGGGCCAGTTGGACCTGGTCTCCAACATTCCGGACGACGCGTTCACCACGGATGCTAACGGCGTGGAGACGCCGATCATGTGCAAGGTGTCGAAAGGGAAAGACACCAACGGCAATCTCCTCTACCCGCCGGAGTGCGAATACACGCTCAACCTCCCGCGGTACGCTCTTTCCGACGGCACCCGCCTGTTCGTCGCCGACGGCGGCAACGATCGCGTGCTGATCTACAACTCGATTCCATCGTCCCAGGCCGCCGCACCCGGTTACCCGGC
>Ga0265316_10005832_pt1 | contig 11874 bp, 13 predicted proteins | sample 4522metaG_FD_202092 | JGI IMG/M metagenome (GOLD analysis project Ga0265316, IMG submission 202092) | Rhizosphere microbial communities from Carex aquatilis grown in University of Washington, Seatle, WA, United States - 4-5-22 metaG | ecosystem: Host-associated > Plants > Roots > Rhizosphere >...
AGTGCCATAGGCTGCTGAACAAGGGGCTGTTGCCTGTCATGTGGACGTTGCGGCCATAGGCGATTTCGGCCCGGTTGGCAAATCCCTCGGCAATGCCGAAGGCGTGAACATTGCCGATGACCGCGTTGGCGTTGAGAAAGTGGTAGCCTACCGCCGGGTGGGAGAAGAACTGGCCCTTGGTCGATTCGACGACGTAGGCGGTGGGTGTAATAAACCCGCCGGTATATCCTTCCAGCGTCAGGTTTTGTGCGTTCATCTGGACGGAGTGCAGCATCGTGGCGGCAAGAAAGCCGCAGACGGAAAGAAAGCGTAAATCGCGGAGATTCATGTGATCTAACTCCATGGGAGCGCAGTCGCCTGCCTCCAGTGACATTCGTAATTGAACTTCTTGTAACACAAACGAAGCTGCTTCGTCTCCAACTTTGTTTAAGTACCCGTATTTTTGAGCGCCCGTTTGTTCAAGTGGTAGACTCAGCCCATGCCGCGCGGTCTGTTTATCACGCTCGAAGGTTTGGATGGTTCCGGCAAAACTACGCAAATCAAGCGTTTGGTCGCCTGGCTGGAAAAACGCAGCCTGACTCCCGTCCTCACCCGACAACCCGGCGGAACGGCCATCGGCGACCGTATTCGCGCCCTGCTGCTCGACTCGCGCTCCGTTGGCCTCGCGCCTATGACGGAGATGGCCCTCATGTTTGCCGATCGCGCCCAGGCCATCGCCGAGGTCATCCGGCCCGCCCTCGACGCCGGCAAGATCGTCCTCTGTGACCGCTTTACAGACTCCACCGAGGCCTACCAGGGCGGCGGCCGCGAACTGGGCTCCGAGGTGGTGCTGAATCTGCACCGCATCGTCTGCGCCAACCTGCAGCCCGACCTGACCCTGCTGCTGCTGCCCTCGCTCAACTTCTCGCTTGACCGGGCTCGCAGCCGCAATCAGCGCGTTGAAGCCCAGACCGGCCAGGATGAGGGCCGCTTTGAGCTGGAGCAGGACGCCTTCCACCGCCGCGTCTGGCAGAAATATCGCGAGATCGCCGGCCGGGAGCCGGCGCGCGTCGTCTGCATCGAAGGCGACCTCACCATCGACGAAGTGCATGAGCAGATCGTAGAAGCGGTGGCCGAACGACTGCTCGCCAGCCGCACTACTTAATTCAGCGCACCTTTATTTTTGATTGACATGGCCGGATTTCTTAGATACAGTTCTCCCGAAAAATATCCGCAAATTCTTCACAAGGAGTGGTCCATTGGCATTCAAATGTCCGTATTGCGGCCATGAAGGTATGCCCTACGTCGAAAAGAGGAAATTATCGACCGGCGGGTGGGTGTTATTCGCGGTATTGCTGATCCTATGCTTCCCGATTTGCTGGCTCCCATTCGTTATTGATGCCTGCAAAGAGGAAGAGCGCAAGTGTCCGGCATGCTTTATGAAGTTGGGATGATGCGTCGCGTCGTTCGCCCGTTTGCCATTGGCGCATTCATCTTCTATCTGGTTTGGAATGTGGCCTGGATTCTTGGGGGGCAGATCCCTCCTTCTATTCTGAAGTCAATGCTCGGCCTTCCATGCCCGACAACGGGTGGGTATAGGAGTGTCCTTGCATTTTGCGAGGGCAATTTCGCTCAATCGTTCTTATTCAACCCCATGATGCCGGCCTATATTCTGCTTTTTGTCTGCTCTATCGCCGTCCTGTTGCGCCAGATGTATAACCGGGAGCGGCTTGTTCTCAGGCCCTTCATTGCATGGATGTGGTGTGTTTCACTCGTGATCGGGTGGGCTGCGAAGTTCGTTCTTGGAAAGCAATACTGGTAGCCGGTGCGTGCAGTTCTCAGTTTTTGAGTCTGACAGCCCAGCATTCTCGCCGCTTCTTCTTCACCTATTGGCCCAGCGAAGCCTTGTCCGGCCTACTTGAACTCACCGAAGTGCACATCCTCCTCGGCTGGCGCGCCCGGATACAGGAACTGAATCGAAGTCGCCGGTCCTAGCTTGGCAGGCTCAGTCCAACTGGAGAGCTCCCACACTACCTGTTTGGCCGGGTTCACCTCGATGGCCTGCATCGAGCCCACCATATCCTTGGGATCCATGCTCCACTCGTTCAGCCAGCTATTGATGACCGTATTGCCATTGGGCAGCCGCCAGGCATTTTGCAGGTAGCCGTACTTGTACTCCGGCGTATCGCTCTTGCTCCAGCTCCACACCGTGTCGCCCCGCCGCGTCACTTCGCGCGTGCCCGTGCCGTCGGTGATGAGCATATTGCCATTCTTCAGCGGCGTTACGCCCCAGATGCCGATGCCCGGAAAAGACCACAGCTCATTGCCGTTGGAGTCATACTCGACCACCTTGTTCAGGTCCATGTGCCCCACCATAAGGGTGCCCTGCGCCGTGAGCCGCGCGTGGCGGAACTGGCCATGTGTGCTGGGCGGCATCTTGGTCTTGAGCTTGATCTCCTTCTCCGTAGCGCCGGTGACGATGTTCACCACCCGCAGCACGGCCGGGTCGCCGTTCTGGATATACAGTACGCGCTCCTTGCCGATAGGTACGGCTGTATGAACTTCAAAGCCCGCCGGCGGCTCGTAGTGCCACAGCACCTTCTTCTCCGGCGTAATCAGCTTGACGCCGAACTGGTGCGCATAAAGGATGTTGCCGTTCGACAGCATCACCGAGTCACTGATCTCCCCCTTGGCATCCACGTCGTTACAGCTCCACACCACCTTGCCGCCGCGCACGATGAAGATGTTGCGCTGATGCGACTCGCCGGTATACATAAAGTCGTGCTGCGCCAGGCCTGTGGCCGGAGCCTTGACCTGCGCCTGAGCACATAGCCCGCCGGAAACTCCCAGAACAACCAAAGCGATTGCCGATTTCAACGTCATTCGAGTCTTTCTCCAGATCGATGTAGATTTGCCTGCACGTCCGCAGGGGTATTTTTCTCCCCACCGAGGATACACCACGCCCTCGCGTCCTAGTTCTCGTCCGTAAAGATCGCCTCGATGGTGGTCTCAAAGAGGCGCGCTAGCTTGAAGGCCAGGGGAAGGCTGGGATCGAACTTCCCCGTCTCAATGGCGTTGACCGACTGGCGCGAGATCTCCAGCCGTTGGGCCAGATCGGCCTGCGACCAGTCGCGTTCAGCGCGCAGCACACGCAACCGGTTTTTCATCTGTACCTCGCTTTGACCAGCCCGTAAGAGATACCCACGAAGATAAGGTAAAGCGGCCAAATCATGAGAATATTCAGCCGCTGGAAGTGAGCGTAGTTTTCCAGAAAGCCCCACGCCGTGGTCACAACCAGAGTCGCTCCAATGCCCCCGAGCAAAGCCTGAACCAGCACAGCGCGCTGGAACTCATCCTTCTCTTCGCTCATGTACCGGCCGGTGAGGACAACTGCCCCGCCGATGGGAAGCGCGGGGAGGAGAGCCAGCAGCCAGATCACAATGCCGGTTGGATGCAAGAGAAGAAGTACACAAGTGGACAGGATCGAGAAGACAGCGTACAGCAGCATGAGAACGATAAAGTGAACTGTGAAGCGCCAGACGGCAGGATTGTTGGTTTTACATTCCATGGTTGGTCTCCTTTACTTAAAGACAACTATACTTTACATAAAGAACCAGACTATGTCAAGTATCATTGACAAATATTTTTTCAACTAGTGCCCCAAGTCTCGCTTCTGAGACCTGAGATGCAAAACCCTCCCCCTACAGAGTCACCCGCAAATGCTCTAGACTCAATCCGTGGGCTTTCAAGAGTTTCTAGGCAATTCGGCAACGGTAACCAGGCTGCGGGAAAGTATAAGCGCCGGGCGCTTTCCCCACTCGCTCATCCTGGCCGGGCCGCGCGGGGCAGGCAAGTACACTCTGGCTCTGATGCTAGCCAAGGCCGTCAACTGCCTCGATCCCACCGAAAGCGGGGGTTTGCCGGACTTCTGCGGCGTATGCAGCAACTGCCTCCGCATTGGCGATGCCAGCAACCTGGAAGAGCGCGTGGCCGAGGCCGTGGAAGCGCGCGACGACCTGCGCGAGACCGACAAGCGCGAGACCCGCATCCTCATCCAGACCCATCCCGACGTGCTGATCGTTCCCCCCGACCCGCCTCAATTGCTCATCAAGATCGGCCAGGTTCGCCAGGTGATTCACGTCGCCTACTACCGCCCGCCGGTCGAATCCAAACGGACGTTCACCATCTTCACCTCCTCGGCCTTCATGAAAGAGGCGGCCAACAGCCTGCTCAAGGTGCTCGAAGAGCCGCCCGAGCATACCTCGCTGATCCTGCTCACCGAGAACCCGCAGGAGTTGCTGCCTACTATCCGCTCTCGCGCCGTCCTGCATCGGCTGGGAGCGCTGCCCGCCTCTGACCTCGAAGCCCTCCTCGCCCAGCGCCGTCCGGAGCTGAAGCCGCAAGACCGTGCCCTGGCTGCCCGGCTGGCTGAAGGCGCAGTGGGCCGCGCGCTCACGATCGATCTGGGTACTTATCTGGCCAGCCGCCAGGATGCTCTTATCCTGCTTCGCACTGCCCTGCGGGAACCTGATTACACGCAGCTCTTCCACGCCACCGAGAGTTACCGCGCTGGCGCCGATGGCCAGGAAAAAACCATCAACCTGCTGCGCGCCCTGGGCAGCCTCATCGAGGATCTGCTCCTGGTTGTCGCAGGCACGCCGCAGTTAATCCGCAACCTCGATCTGAGCGCCGAACTGGGGCGGCTGGCGGAGGGGCTGACTGTGGACTGGATCGACGGCGCCGCGCGCGCCCTGGTCCAGGTAGAACAGGGCATGCGCCGCAACCTTCTCCGCTCGCTTTCGCTGGACGCAATGGCCGTCAGCCTGGAGCGCAATTAGAGCTGGCAAGAAATGCCCGCACTATTTAGCAACCTCGGCCCATCGCCGGGCATCTCTACTACAAGCATTCCCAGCAGTTGCATGGATACTGGAACCGTTATGAGGGGTTAGCTGCGTTTCTCAGCTTCATACCTGGCCGGACCATGCCAACGGTTTCGCAGATTCAGCTGATTTCAGGGAAGGTTGTAGCGCATGAACGATCAGGCCACACCGCCCGGCTCCCGCTATCAGAGCGCCCCGAAGTCCGGCCGTATGCAGGCACGCACCCGCGACAGTTTTTCCGCGCCGCTTCCCTCCCGCTTCCCAGCGCATATCGCCGAGGAGGAGCTACCGCGCCGCGATGCCGAGCTCTTCTACCTGCAAAAACAGATTCAGTCGCAGATACCAATGGTGATCGTACTTGATGACGGCGAAACAGTGGAGGGATGCATCGAGTGGTACGACCGGCAAACCCTGAAGGTACGCGGCCGGGTTGCGAAGACCTTGATCTACAAATCCGCAATCAAATATATGTACAAGCTGGGCGACGGCGGACAGTGAGATCGTTGCTAAATCCCTATTCCCTATTCCCTCGTCCCTGCCTTTATCAATCGGTCGCGGATAGCCGCGCCAATCCCCTCCGCAGGTGGCATCGGGCAAAGAATTACCGTGCAACCCTCTGCGTCGAGCGCCCGCAGGCCGGCATATAAATCACGCGCCAGTTCCTCCGGCTTCGTCCACCGGCCCCAGATGTGCGGGATTGCACCCATCATCGAAAAAGGAACCTCCACAGGCAGCATCACTCCAACACGCTCTCCCGGCCAGCGCTCTGTCTCCTCGGCCAGCCGTGCTTCAAGTTCTGCAAGCTGTGCGTCTACCAACACCAGCCGAGCGTGGGGTGCGTAGTGTCGCAATCCAAGGCCGGGCGAGGGCTGCGCCTCGCTTATCGTTTCCGGCTGCGGCTGACCGCCCTGAAAAGCCTCCACCGCCCCGGCCACCGCCCGAATCTGCTCCACCGTCACCGCCCCAGGACGGTAGATCAGCATGGGGCTTTGGCAGGCATCGAGGACCGTGGACTCGACCCCGTGCTCGGTTGGCCCCGCATCCACTACCGCATCGATGCGCCCGTCCAGATCGTCGAGCACGTGCGCGGCGGTAGTCGGACTGATGTGGCCAAAGATATTCGCACTGGGCGCGGCCACCGGAATCCTGGCCCGCCGGATCAGCTCCAGCGCTACAGGGTGCGCCGGCATCCGAACCCCCACAAGTGGTTTTCCTGCCGTCACCGCATCCGGCACTGCCGCCGTCTTTTTCAGCAGCAGCGTCAGCGGTCCCGGCCAGAAGGCGGCCATCAGCCGCCGCGCCGCCTCCGGAATCTCCGTGACCAGACCACCGAGCATGGCCTCGCCGGCAATATGCACAATCATCGGATCCCACGCCGGCCGTTGCTTGGCGGCAAAGATGTGCTCGACCGCCTCGACGTTCAGGGCATTGGCTCCCAGCCCGTAAACCGTTTCGGTGGGCAGCGCCACCAATCCCCCGGCGCGCAGAATTCCTGCGGCGCGCTCCAACGCCTCCTGAGTGTCGGCGGTATCCATATGAGCGGGGTCCACAATCAGTCGCAGCGTCTTCACCCTCTTATTCTCGCTTGTTCAAGCCAGCTGCCGCCACCTGCCGTATACTCACTGCAACCGATGCCCATCGAAACCGAGATCAAATTCCGCGTGGACGACCTCGCTGGCTTGGCCCGCCGCCTTAAGGCCGCCGGATTCTCCCTGCAAACTCCGCGCGCCTTCGAGAGCAACATTCTCTACGACACGCCCGACCGCCAGATGCGCGCCCGCACAGAAATCCTGCGCATCCGCAGCTACGCCGACCGCTGGACGGTGACCCATAAGCGCCTGCCCGACGTCGGACCCGGCGAAGACACCCACAAGCACCGTGTTGAGACGGAGACCGAGATCGCCGACGGCGAAGCGCTGGCCCGAATCTTTCTCTCCCTCGGCTTAGTGGCAGCCTTCCGCTACGAAAAATGGCGTACCGAGTGGTCGGACGGCGTTGGCCACTGCGTAGTGGACGAAACCCCCATCGGCAACTATGCCGAACTCGAAGGCACGGCTTCCTGGATCGATGAAACAGCCGCCCGGCTGGGCATCGACCCGCCCCAGTACATCACCCTCAGCTACGGCCGCCTCTTCGACCTCTGGCGGGAACAGCACAACTCTTCTGCCCAGAACCTGACCTTCGCCGCCGTCGCGGAATAGCAGCTAAACTGAAGCATAAGAGCCAACCATGCCCGGCATCCTGGCCAAAATCCGTACTACGCTGGAGATGATCAAGTGGGAGCACTCCATCTTTGCGCTGCCCTTTGCCTTGACTGCGATGCTGCTGGCAGCCAACGGATTGCCGGGCTGGCGAACTGTGGGCTGGATTCTGGTCGCCATGGTCGCGGCGCGCTCTTGCGCCATGGCCTTCAACCGCTGGGCCGACGCTGAGCTGGACGCCGCCAATCCGCGCACCAGCGGCCGCGCTATTCCCGCCGGGCTGCTCTCGCGACAGTTCGTGCTTGGTTTCTCTGTGTTAATGGCGCTGGTGTTTATTTTGGCCGCCGCGCAACTCAACCGTCTTACCCTCTATCTGTCACCTTTCGTACTCGTGGTGCTGCTGGGCTACAGCTATCTGAAGCGCATCACGCGCTGGTCGCACCTGGGGCTGGGCCTGGCGCTGGGGCTGGCTCCCACTGCGGCATGGATTGCCGTCGAAGGCAAATTGGATGTTCGCATCCTGGTGCTCACAGCCGCGGTCACGCTCTGGGCAGGCGGTTTTGACGTGCTCTACGCATGCCAGGACTTCGAGCATGATCGAGCCGCAGGCCTCCACAGCCTGCCCCAGGCCGCTGGCCTTCCCGCCGCATTCTGGACTGCACGGGCCATGCACCTTGCCATGCTCGTCCTGCTAGCCTGGTTTGCGCGGTTGTTCCATTTCGGCTTGTCCGGATGGCTGGGCGTCGCCGCCGTGGCCTTGTTGCTGGCTTATGAGCACTCTTTGGTTTCGCCGCGCGATTTGCGCCGACTGAACGCGGCGTTTTTCACCATGAACGGCGTCATTGCGCTGGTCTTTCTCGGTTTCGTGTCCGTGGATTTGTGGCGGCGGCGTTGAAGCCCACGCCGCCGGGTAATTTCCCGGGAGAATGTACCACTAAGCTGTAGTATGGTGCCAGAACGAAGAGCTACCGCAATCGGGACACACAAGCCGCTTCCATTTCCAAGCTGCCGACAGGAGAATCAAACGCGGTATGAAGATCGCAATCCAGGGGGAACCCGGCTCATTCAGCCATGAGGCGGCCATCAAACTGGTCGCTGAAGCGGAGATCGTCCCTTTTTCACTCTCCGCGGAGGTCTTTGCGGCGCTGGCTGGCGGCGCAGTGGATGCAGCGGTTATTCCCATTGAAAACAGCCTGGCCGGCTCGGTCTCAGAGCACTTCGACCTGCTGCTCACTCACGATGTAAAGGTGGAGCGGGAGACGCTCCTGCGCATCCGGCACAACTTGATCGCCATCTCGGGAACGTCGATAGGCGAAATCGAGCGGATCTTTTCGCATCCCGTGGCCCTGGCGCAGTGCAGGCGGTTTCTGGCCGGGCACCCGAAGATGGAAGCAATAGCCTTCTATGACACGGCCGGGAGCGTCAAGCAACTGGTTCAATTGCGAGACCGGCACGCGGCCGCAATCGCCAGCAAGGCAGCTGCACAATACTACGGCGCATCCATACTACAGGCCGATATCGAGGACAATCCGGAGAACTTTACCCGCTTCTTCCTGGTGAAGCGCACCAAGGACGCCGTTATCGATCCCCTGTCGACCAAGATGAGCCTAGCGTTTTCCGTCGTGAATCGCCCCGGATCGCTGGTTGCGGCCCTCGCCGAGCTCTCAGCACTGGGCACCAACCTGACCAAGATCGAGTCCCGGCCGGTCCACGGCAGGCCCTGGGAGTACATTTTTTATGTGGATTGCCAGATTGGCTCTTCGGATGAGGGTTCGCGCGCCGTCCAGGCGCTCGGTCCCCATTGCGCAATGGTGAAGGAACTGGGACGCTACCGCGAAGAGCGGCAGCAAGGCGAAGCCGGGGGGTAGAGAGTCAACTTCAACCGATTTGAGAACTAGAGAAACGAAAGGGGACGGGCTTCTGCCCATCCCCTTTGTTGTCTGTTACGCAATTCGTGTGCGGGCCAACTTCCACGCGCGTCAAATAAGCCCGTCTACCGCCAGAAGCCTAGAAGTGATAGGCCACGCCAACGGTGGGGTCGTAGATGTTGTACCACTTGTTGGTGTTGAACTGCGTATAGCCGAAGGTCGGCACCTTAGTGACCAATCCGCGTAACTCGGCGCGGATGTCGAAGCTGGGGCTGATCTCGTAAGCGATGCCGCCGCCGTATAAGCCGGCAAGTTGGGTCTTCTGCTTCACATCCAGCGTAGTGGTGCCGGAGTTGCGGATGGGCAAAAAGATCAATCCGGCAATGCCCAACTCGAGAAACGGATTGAATTTGTGGAAGTTGAAGGTGCGCACATACGCGCCCGACGCCTCCTGGGTGCGGGTAAGCACGACGTAATTGTTTGTGTTGCTGATCGTGTAGTGGATCTTGTTCTGGTAGGTAATCCCGTAGTTGGCCTCGACGGCGCTCGATGGCGTGAGCATGAATCGGTAACTGACTAATGCGCCAAAGGCACGGTTCGAGCTCACCTGTACGTTGGTGGATGAGGCGATATACGGCTCAACAAGCCCCGTTCCGCTGATGCTGATGTCCTGGCGGCTTTCCTGAGCGCGGCCTGCGGCCACGCATACGGCCAGCAGGAATGCTATTAAGGCGATCTTCTTCATTCGGTCCTGAACCTCGTGACTGCACAACCGTTCGGCTGGCAACAAGCTTGTCGATTCCGGCGCGCCGGTTCGAGCCGGGCCCCGCTCTCAGCATTGTAAATGGCTGGGACGGTCCATGGCGGAAGAGGTTGCGTGGGCCATTGCGCGTGATCGAATTTAGGCCTTAGACGCAGGGCGGCTGAAAGAGTCGCCGGCCCCGGCCAAAACCGCCGAAAAAGCATACTTAACCGGCCCGATCCACATGGTAGTAGAATGGCGGTCCCTGCTGTTGCGCCAGCGTCCGGACGGTGCGCAGAAAGGCCTTGGCAGCATAAGAGAGCGTGGCCTGCCGCCGATACACCAGCCGGAGCACCCGGCGCATCTCCAGTTCATCCACCGGCACCCGGACCAGGTCCCCGGTCTCCAGCTCCCGGGCCACCGTCAGGTGGGGAACCAGCGCCACGCCGTTGCCCATGGCCACAAAACGCTTGATAGCCTCGATGGTCGGCAGCTCGATGACCATATTCAAGGGCGTCCGATAGCGTTGGAAGGCTTCGATCACCTTACGCCGCAAGGGTGAGGTCACGTTGTGTGCGATAAAGTTCTCCTTGCCCAGATCGCCGATCGAGACGCGCCCGGCGCCCGCCAGCGGATGGCTGGGGCTGACCACAAAGGCCAGGCTGTCGGCATAGACGGCAACGGCGCGAAATTGCACCGGATCGGGCCGGAAGGAGACGACGCCCAACTCGAAGGTACGCAGGTTCAGCTCCTCGGGAATGCGGCTGGCCAGCATGCGGTGGACGGTAACGCCGATGTGAGGATACTCCCGCCGGAAGGCGTCCATCGCTTGCAGCAGATACATGCAGGTGTACTCGTTGGCGGCCAGTTGCAGCCGCCCTCGTTCCAGGCTCTTCAACTCGTCCATGGCGCTGGAGGCCTCGCGCCGTAGGGCCAGCAGGCGCAATGCATAATCGCGCAGCAGAACTCCGGCCGCTGTCAGCGATCCATCGCGAGCCGCGCGGTCGAAGAGCTTTTCGCCCACCGACGCCTCCAACTTGCGGATCACCTGGCTGACCGCCGGCTGCGTGCGGTGCAGCCGCACCGCCGCCCGCGAGAAGCTCCGCTCCTCGGCCACAGCCAAAAACGTCTCCAGTTGATTAAGATCCATTACGGTAGTATAACCATTTCTTATCGCATCTACAAAAAGAATAACTTTGCCTTATATAACCTGATGCGAGATACTGGCAGAAGATACAACAGAAACTTTCACTGGCAGGCAATCTCATGACCTCAACGCAACCGAACTACGTTGCATTCTTCGACACCACACTCCGCGATGGCGAACAATCGCCCGGCTGCAGCATGACCACGCAGGAAAAGCTCACCATGGCCCATGCCCTTGAAGACCTGGGCGTGGACGTCATTGAGGCCGGCTTCGCCATGGCCTCCGAGGGCGACTTCGCGGCCATTGCCACTATTACCCAGGCTGTCCGCAAGCCGCGCATCGCATCGCTGGCCCGCGCCAGAGTCGAAGATATTGAGATGGCCGCCCGCGCCCTGCAATTTGCCGATCGCGCGCGCATCCACGTTTTTCTGGCCTCCAGCGATTTGCACCTCGAGTACAAGCTCAAGATCGGCCGCCAGGAGGCCCTCGACCTCGCCGCGGAATCGGTCCGGCTGGCGCGCACCCATGCCGACGATGTCGAGTTCTCGCCCGAGGACGCTACACGCTCTGATCGCGATTATCTGGTAGAGATGGTGCGCGTGGCCGTAGAGGCCGGCGCCACCACCATCAATATGCCCGACACGGTGGGCTACAGCACCCCTGAGGAGTATGGCCAGATGTTCCTAGAGGTCCGCAAGCGCGTGCCAGCCATCGACGCCGAAGGCATCGTCCTCTCTTCGCACTGCCACGACGACCTCGGCCTGGCCGTAGCCAACTCGCTGGCCTCCATCTCCGCCGGAGCCCGCCAGGTGGAGTGCACCATCAACGGCATCGGCGAGCGCGCCGGCAACGCCGCTCTTGAAGAGATTGCCGCGGCCCTTTATGTCCGCAGCGACCACTACGGCGTTACCACAGGCCTTAAGCTTGAGAATCTCTACCCCACTAGCCAAGTGCTGGGCCAGATCATCACCTTCCGCCCATCGCCCAATAAGGCCGTGGTGGGCGACAACGCCTTTGCTCACGAGTCAGGCATTCACCAGCACGGCATGTTGGCCAA
>Ga0265316_10005833_pt1 | contig 11874 bp, 12 predicted proteins | sample 4522metaG_FD_202092 | JGI IMG/M metagenome (GOLD analysis project Ga0265316, IMG submission 202092) | Rhizosphere microbial communities from Carex aquatilis grown in University of Washington, Seatle, WA, United States - 4-5-22 metaG | ecosystem: Host-associated > Plants > Roots > Rhizosphere >...
CACTTGGTCAGCGTCGTGCCGTCGAACATCGCCACGTAGTGGTCCCAGCTGGCGCTATTCCACCACCAGCCCGCGAGCGTCCACGGGTATCCGACCGCTGGACCCTGGAAGTAAACCGACGTCGAGGCCGGAATGCTCAGGCAGCCCGCGCCGAACTTGGGCGTAGGCGCAGAGGTGACGATCGTCGCGCCGTTCGCGTTGATGGGCCCAAGACCCTTGCCGTCGCTGAACAGGTCGGCATCGAAGCTCCAGGAGAATCCGTCGCCGATGATGAGCCGACGCAGCGCCTCGATCTGCACAGGGTCCGCGAGGGCGATCTTGCCCGCCCAACTGCGCTTGACCGCGCGAATGGAGCGCAGCGACTTCCCCGAGAATGCGCGCGAGCGCTCGCCAATCTCCTCGGGCGTCTCAGTCCAGCCAGAGGCGGACACCGGCACCGCGATCGAGTTGATGATGAGCGCGGTCATTTAGAATCCCCCGACCTTCGCTGGTCCGCGGCGGAACGGGCTCGAGGTATTGACGAAGCTCTGGCGAAGCTGGCGCTTCTCGACCTGGGCCGCGATGTCCTTGGAGTCGAGGTACACGTTGACCTGGATGGAGTCCGTGTGATTGCCGTTGCCGCCGGCGGCGCCCTCGGAGTTGAACTCGTTGAGCGCGAGCTTGTAGCCAGGGGCCGCGTTCAGGACGGCATCGCTGAACTGCGTGAGCGACTGCGTCGCCTTCTGCGTGGCGTCGGTGATCCCGTGGAGCGCGTCGTATTCAGCGGTCCATTCCGCGTTCAGGGCGTTCTGCTTGGTCTGGAGATCCAGTTGCGCCATGAAAGCGTCCTTCGACGCCGCAAGCAGTTCCGGGTCTGAAAGCTCGCGCAAGCTGATGGTCGCGTCGATGGTCGCATTCTCCAGCTTGCCAAGGTCGGTGGCGTGGCGACCGATGATGCCCACAGCCTCCCAATACGCCTCGGCCTGCTGCGGGGTCAGGGTCTTGGCGGGCGTGTCTCCAGAAGACTGCGGATCCGGGGACTTGAGCTTGAGCAGGACTGCGAGCGAATCAAATGCCCCGCTCACGAAGGTCTTGAGGCTTGCGACGGCAGTGCTGAGCCAATCGGCGAAGACCTGGAGCGCCTGGCCAAGCTCGCCGCACATGTCGGTGACGATGGTAAGCGGGATCATCGCTATATTCAGAATGTCGAAGATGTCTCCGATTATCGTGCAGAGCGGCCCCAGGAATCCCATCAGGCCCTGGATCGATCCAACGACGCCGGCGAGCAGCTTGCCGAAGACCTCAATCACCGGACCGAGAATCAAATCGATGTCCTTGAGAATCTCGGCGAACTCCGTCGACATCGTGACTGCGCCCGCAATCGCACCGATGAGCGCGCCCCAGACGCCCCCGCTCTCGAACCCGGAGACGGCACCCTTGACGATCGTTCCGAGGTACTTGCTCCCGCTGATCAGCGCCTCTGTCAGGATGTTCGTCGCGTTCTTGAAGGCGTTGCTCAACTCAACAATTCCGAGTGTCGCGTGCTCCTTGATGGCGTCGGCCATGTCGAACAGCGTGCCCTGGATGAGCCCTGAAAACTTCTCCTTCCATGCGCTCATTGCCTCGGTCATGAGCTTCTTGTAGTCCTCGGCCTGCGCCTTCAGATCCTTCTCCATCTCCTCGCGCAGGCGAAGCTCGTCGCTCATCTGGTCAGCCATGAGCTTGAGGATCGTCTTCCGTTCCTCGGCGGCGGCCTTTTCCTGCTCGGCCATCTCCTTGGCGACCTGCTTGCCGGTCTCGCTGGCGAACTTGACCGCCGCCTCGAGCTCCTTCCAGTCGGCTTCCGACTGCCTCTTGAGGTCCGCGGCGGACGTACCTGGCTTCAACTGCTCGAGGACCCACGCAACGGCCTTCTTGATCTCGGCTCCGACGAGCGCGCCCTCATTCTTGAACTCGGTCCCGATGCCCTGGAACGCGTCGGTCACGTCCTTGGCGGCGCCAGCCGCTTGCTTCTTCGTCTCCTCCCAGAGCGCCTGGATTGCCGTTCCGCCCGCGCCGCTGTCCCTGATCCCGCCGATGGTGTTGGAGACGGTCTGCGAGGATTGCGAGAGCCCGAGGTCCTTGAGCTTGCCGGTCGGGTCGTGCTGCTCGAGGAAGGCGAAGGCGGCCGAGAACGAAGAGAGCATCGCCTGCGCCGCGCGGCTCATGCTGTCGGCAATCGACGCGGCAACCTTCACCGCCCAATCCCCGAACTCAATCAGCGCGCCCTTGGCGCTGCCGAAGGAAGCGGAGATATCCTTCGCAGCGATCACTATCTGGACGAGCGACCCGATGCCCGGGATCGCCTGGAGCACGTACAGCAACCCCTGGACCTTCTCGGTTCCCTGCTCGAATGCGACCTTGAGCACAACGGCAGCGAGCGCCACCGCGGCAATCCCAGTTCCCACCGCAACGATCTCGGGGGTCAGCAGGCTCAGGCTGACCGCGGCGATCTCGAACACGCCGCGCAGGGACTTCAGCGACTCGCCGAGCCCCTTGACCTGCGTGTCCGTCAGCCCGAGCGTCGACTCGATTTCCTTGCCAAAAGCCTGCATCGCGGCCGGGGCCTCGTCGCCGAAGGCCTCCTTGAACCCGCGCGACAGATGCTTGGCCTTGGACGCGGCCCCCTCGAGCAGACCTCCAATGCCCTCGAATGCGCCCCCCATGATGTTGCCGAGACGGCTGGTCTGGTCCTGCGTCTCCTTCAGCGCAGCAATCACGCCCGCGAAGCCGGCTTCCATCGCCGCCGTGTTCGCCTCGAGCTTGACGGAGAGCGTGCCAAGGTCGAGTTCTCCGGACATTGCGTTACCTCTTTCCCTTCTGCGACTGCTCCATCATTTCTTTCTGCGTCTCCGCTCTCCACTGGAAGAACGCGACCCACTCGGTGAGGTCGTCCGGAGTCATGACCTCGGCGAGTTCATTCGGGAGCCGACCGCCGACCTCACACGCTATTTGGAAGAGGAGGATTCGGCCGGGGTCGGCTCGGAGTTTTTTGAGGCCTCCGCTGGCGACTTGCCGTTGAGCATCTTCGCAGCCGCGGAGAGCACGTCCTGGTACCAGCTGCCGTCCGGGGCGCCGCGCAGGGCCGCCAGGTCGGCGTCCTCGAAGATCCTGGAGTCCGTCCCGGGGACGAAGACGCAGGCGATCGCCGCGCGAACGTTGCGCTCCAGGGTGTCGGTCTCGACGCGGAAGCCGCTCGCGGCCTTGTCGTCGGGGATCACCTTGGTCGTCGCGTCGATGATCTTGTGCTTGATGTCGAGCGAGCAGGCGCGGACTTCGAACTCGATCGGGCCGTCCTTGGCGTTGACGGTGATGAGCTCGTGCCGGGGCTGCGCCGTCGCCAGCAGGCGCGCGCGGTACCAATCGCGGTTGCGGAGGCTCTGGATGTTCGGGGACTGCGATGCGTCGGGCATTGCGGTATCTCCGATCGGAAGGACTGCGGTTATCGGCCGAGCCGCCATCGCCTGAGCGCTGGCCATCTCGACCGGGAAGCGGACGTCCATCAGTTCGCCCATCCCCACATCGCCTGGTCGGTGCCAGGGCGGCCGTTGCAGGTCTGCACCACGCCGTCGAACTCCAGTCCGGTGGTGAGCGCGTCGAGCAGCTTCGAAACGAACTTGCCCTTCTGCGGCACACACCAGGCGTGGAGGATCTTGGCTCCGGCGCCGAAGGAGATCTCGAGGAACAGGGGCGCCCCGGATTCGAGGGCGCTCAGGAGCGAGACCGCCCCGAAGATGATGTCCGCGGGGACGTGGACGGTGTCGACGGTGATCGCCAGGGTCGGCATCGCGGGGATCTCGGCCTTCGCCGTGTTGCCGAAGACCGAGACGTCCGCGTAGGCCGCCGAGCCCTCGACGGTCGTTGCCCGGGCGAGCGCGACCAAGCTCGTCGGGATGTAGTTGCCGTCGATGGTGACCACGTCGGTGTTGATGAGCGCCGCGAAGAAGAAGATGAAGCCGTTGCAGTAGTCGACGGAGTACAGCGTCGACGTCTGCGCGGTCCCGTTCTTCTTCACGGTGATCGGCTGGTTCCAGTCGATCGCGCGCTTGACCGCGTTGGTGATCTGGTACTTGTGCCAGAGGCCAGAGTCGACGTTGGCGCAGGCCTCTCCCGTCATTGCGGTCGAGGTGCCGCCGAGCTTGATCGCGGTCTGGTATGCGAGCAGCGGATTGGACACGGCGGCCTCCTCGAGCCTGCGACGTCAGCGGACTACGGGGCGACGACCGGGGCGGCGCCGTTCGCGGCCTCGAACGAGAAGGAGATCTTCGCGGCGTCGCCGCCCTGCTTGGAGTCGGTCTTGATCGACTTCCAGGCGCAGAGGCACTTGCGTCCGTTGGTCCCGTCCCAGAGGTACTTCACCCAGGCGAGCGCGGGCGCCAGCTGGCAGGCGAGGATCACGGTCTGGCCGGCGTCGCTCGGGGTGAGCAGACCGCTGGCGCTGCCGTCGAGGGAGACGATGGAGGGAATCTCGCGCTTCGCCATGTCGCCCATCTGCGAGATGTCGGCGTACTTGGGATCGATGGTGATGGACAGGGTGTCCAATTCGCCGATCAGCGCGTAGGTCACGCCCGTCGACCCGTCCGTGGAGATGTACAACTGACCAGCTTTGCCAAGAATCGGGTTCGCCATTGGGAACGCCTCCAGAGGCGGGAAGCCTCAATGGAGCAACCCCACACGGCCGGTCGCGAGCCTGTCTAGGCGGCGCGCCGCAGGTTGATATTGAAGCTGAAGAGGTGGCGATTCTCTTCGTCCACGCCCAGATGCACCGGCCCAGCTTCTCGGCATTCGCAGAGGTAGTACCCGGTGAGCGCCGCGTAATCGATCGCGTTGAAGACCGCGCGCGCGAGCGCCATTCCGCCGGAGAAGTCCTTGGGCGCCGAGCGGGTGACGATCTGCACCGTCTCGCCCTTGTGCTCCAGCGTCATGCCCAGGAACCGCAGGCAGAACGGTCCGCCGGTGCTCTGGACGAACACGCAGGGGTCGACGGGCGCTCCGTCCGCCGTCTTGACGAGCGGGCCGACGATCAGGTTGCCATCGAAGGGCGCGACGCTGACCGTGGCCTGCGTGAGGCCGGGGATCGCCGCCGCCGCAATCGCACCCTGAACTGCCACCTCGGGGTCAGCCATGACGCCTCCTGCGAGGACGGATGAAGCGAATCACCCGGCCCATCCGCCCGCGCGGGATACGCGGCGACAGCATCCGGCCTGGGTCGTGGGGCTCGGTGGGCAGGTCGGAGGCCGCGCTCGGCATGGCGCCAGAGAGAGCGCCGCCGATCTCGTTGGCCATCGCCTGGTGCATCTCCTGCGCGCGCGCATTCACCGTCTGCTCGAGCCACTTCGGGAACTTCCCGACCTCGTGCACCATCGCCGCGTATGGCACCCCGTAGCCGACCTCGACCGTCGCGGTGCTCCCCGCGATCTTGTGCTCGGTCACGTAGATGGAATCTCGGAGGCGCCCGCTCTCGACGGGCACGACCGCTTGCGCGGCCTCAGCGAGCGCGACGGCCTGGAGGCGAACCGCCGCTGCGGACGCTTCGCGCATCCGCTCGAGCACTTCCCCGAGCTTGCGCCTGATGTCGTCGGCGCCGACGAGCTCCGCGCCCACGACTACACCAGCCGCTGATAGCGCTTGAGGATGGTCAGGATCGGGCCGGGGATGATGCCTCCGAACTCGGGGCGCCACCGGCCCTGTTTCTCGTCGTCGTAGATCTCCGTCGCGAGGTCGACACCGCGCCGCCTGAAGAGGCTGGTGACGATCGCGATGGCCGCGTACTCGAGTTCATTGGGGAGCGTGTAGCTCGCGCCGTCCTTGGGGAGCGTGTACCCGCCCGCGTAGGTCACGGTCAGGAGGCGTCTCGAGGTGTTGGGGACCGTGTCCATCGCGCAGGACGCGTCCACCTGGAGATCCACCGGGACCCAGCCTGCGGTCCGGTAGATGATGCCCTTGTCGAGATCCTCGAGAAAGAAGTCCGATGGGTCATAGGTGTACTGCGACGACAGGCCAGCGTCGCGCACGACCGAGACGATCGACGCGACCGGAGTAACCTCGAGCATCAGGCGCTTGTCGTCGTAGGGCCTGATGATCTCGGCCCAGGTCGCGGAGTACCAGAAGCGCCGCATACAGAATCGCTCGATGGCGTCGCTGGCGACGTTGATGAGCCGAGTCGCAACGTCCGAGCCGGCCGCCGCCATGTTGCTGACCTCGCCCTGCACGGTCAGAACGGTGGTGAGCGCGTTCGGTGCGAGGGTCAGGGCCACGGGATGCCTCCAGAAAGCAGGTCCAGGTGCCGCCCCGCCCCTGGCATCCGGGCTATCTAGGCCCGGAATCGCGCTGGCGTGACCGCTACCATCTCCAGGGGCGACGGCGGGGCCCGAGGGCATCCCGCCGCCGCGTAGAGCGAGGAGATTACGGGGTCGGGACCGAGTCGAACCCGCCGAAGGTCACGTCCACGAACTGGAACATCGTTGGCGAGGCGCCGCCGGTGAACGCGGTGACGGCCACGGCGCGGATGTAGCGGCGCGCCATGCTCAGGTCCACGTTGACCCGCGCGTCGCTGCTGGCCGCGGTGATCTGCGGGATCGCGGCGACGACGGCCGCGCCGGGCGGGATGTAGTCGTTGAAGGTCGAGTTGTCGGCCGAGTCCTGGACCTTGACGTCCAGGGTCTGGGTCGTCGGGCCGCCGCCGAGGGCGCCAGAGGCCGCGTGCACGACGCAGGACAGCGGGACCTGCGGCTGGACGCTGCCGAAGCCCAGGCGGTCGATGCCGGCGCCGTTGACGGTGCCAGCGAGGGGCGAGGTGGGCGGGATGGCGACGACCGGCTTGACGTGGCCGCCGATGTTCCTGGGGTTGATCACGTGCGACTCCTTTGCAGCGAGAGGGGGTTGAAGGGAAGCAAGCGGAGCCCCTGAAGGGGCCCCGCTCAGGTCAGGCTGCTAGGGGGTCCAGCCGGTCGCGGTCAGGAGGGCGAAGCTCTCCGGGTGCCGCACGCAGCAGTCCAGGCGCCGCCACAGGCGCAGGACGATCTGGTCCCTCGCCGAGGCGCTCTGCGTGGTGCCGCCGTAGACGTAGGTGGTGTCCTCCTCGATCTCCGCGGCCATCCGCTCGCCGATGATGAACTCGGCCCAGTTGCCGAAGATGATCGGGCAGGAGTCGCCGGGGGCGGGCAGCTGCGTCGACTTCCTCCACTGGAAGCCCTGGAGCGTGCCGCTCATGGTCGGGTCGCGGAACGATCCCTGCGCGAGGTTGTAGTTGCCCTGGCGCATCTCGTTCTCGAACACGAACACGCCGTTGACGCTCATCTGCGCGAAGAGCGCCGCCTTGGTCTTCGGGTGCATGACCCAGCCGGCCGCGTCGAACTGCGCGTTCTGCGTCTCGAGCAGGCCGATCAGACCGTTGAAGTCGGCCTTGCAGTTGGCCAGGTTGCAGGTCGCGTTCGCGGCCCGCTTGTTGGCGCTGGGCACGAGGGCGTTGATGCCCTTGGGCTCGCCGCCAACGCCCAGGCCCATCAGGAACGCCAGATCCTCGCGGAGCGCCGCGGAGCGCAGCATCGCGCGCCGAACGATCTCGTCCGCGTTGACCACCGCGTCGCGGATGAGGTCGCGGCTGATGACCACCTCGGTCGCCATCTTGTGGGCGTTGAGGGTGACCATCTGCGGCGTCAGGTCGGACTTCGTCGCCGGCTGCGCCTCGCCGAGGAAGTAGCTCGTCGGGTCGTTGGTCACGCGCGGGATGCTCACCGTGTCGGTCTTCATCTGGACGATGGACCCGGCGGGGAGCAGCGACCGCACGACGGCCTGCGCGGTCAGGATGTCGATGAAGTCGTCCAGGTAGGTCTCCGGGACCCAGCCGCCGCCGGCCGACACGGTCGACTCCGCGGCGTCCTTCATGACGACGTTCTGCTGCTCCATCTTCTCCGCGGTCTCGCGGTAGCCCATCTCGTCGGCGCCCTCGGAGTAGCTCATGCCGCGCACGCTGCGGGCGTACGGGATGGCCAGCGCGACCTGCGCGATGCCCAGGCCCTTGCCCTTGAGCGGGTCGCGCTCGGCGAACCGCTTGCGCATCTCGGCCAGGCGCTTGCCGTGGCCCCACTTCGGGAGCACGGCCGCGCTCTTGCCCTTCTCGGCCGCGTCCTTCGCCATCTGCGCGGCGGGGTCGGTGGTCGTCAGCTGCTTCTTCATGTCCGCGAGCGACTTCTCCAGCGCCTCGATCCGCGGGTCGGGCTTCGACTCGGGCTCCTTCTTCTCCACGCTCTTCTCGATCTCGTCCGCCTGCTCCTTGGTGAGCAGCGAGGCCGCGAGAGCGGCCGCCAGCAGCGCCTTGAGATTCATCGACTTCTCCTTGGAAACCGGCGGTGCCGGCGTGGTGGGACGGACGCCCGTCCCAGGGTTGAGAGACTTGATGAGCGCATCGCGCGCCGCGCGCGACTCGACCTGTGCTTGCGGGTTCGCGGGGATCGGCACGAAGCTGAACTCCAGGAGTTCCTGCTTGGTGAACTCGAGCGCCCAGGGGTGATCGACGTCCTTGCGCGGGCCGGCCTCGAGCGGCATGAAGCCGACCGACGTGGTGTTCAGGAAGCCCTGGCGCACGAGCGTCTCGACGTCCTTCGCGCGCTGGTGCGAGGCGAACTCCACCTCGGCCTTGAGCTTGTTGTCGTTCGAGATCCACGTCCGCTTGGCGCGCCCGACCGGAAGCTCGCTCGCGTCGTGGCCGAACAGCACCACCGGGTTCTTCCGGTAGTTGTCCAGCTGCCAACCGGAGACGCGCGCGACGTCGCCATCGCGGTCCACGTCCTCGGTGGAGATGGTGCAGATCACGGGACCGGGCGCGCCGTCCGCGCCCTTCTCGATCTCGATCTGTGTCGCCAACACCTTGCGAATCATCGACATGGAGCAACCCCACGAGGCCGGTCGCGCGAGCGTCAAGCCGCCGGCAGAAGATGCTTCGTGAACTCCGGGTCACCGCCCTTGCCAGGCGGCAAATTGGTCGGGCCCGCGGTCGTCGGCTTCTCGGCCAGGCGCAGGTCGCCGAGCTCCGCATCGGGAGCGAACCCGCCGACCTCGCGCGCGTCGCGCACTCGGAACGCACTGGGCGCCGTCGCGATCGCACGGAGTTTGAGCAAGCGGTCCTCGGGGATCGGGCTCTTGTAGCCGACCCAGCAGGGGCCGCCGCTGCTGAACTCGTCCACGAGTTCGCTCTGAAGCGCGTCGCAGACCTGCTCGAGCCACGGGACGAGCACGCCGAGCGCGAGCAGGTAGTAGGCGTTGTCGGTAGAGTCGCGCGTCGAGGAGTCGAGGATGCCGAGGATCTCGGGGCTGATTCCGTAGACCTGAATGATGGTGTTGCGAAGGAACTCGCGCATCTTCACGAGATCCTGATCCTTGAAGTTGGTGTCCAGCCGGTTGACCGCGAGGTCGGCGCCGCTCCAGTGGATCTGATGCGCTTTGCGCGGGCCCTGGTAGCGCTGGCGGAACTTTTCTTCGGCCGCCTCGAGCGCCTTCTTGTCCGCGCCCTTCGCGGTGATGATCGTATCGGGCAAGCCGCCGTTGACGTACCAGGCCTTGATGTATTTGGCGGTGTACTCGTCGGTATCGAGCTCGTCCGCGAGCGACTCTGCGGTCCCGACGCCGCGCCCGAAAGGATTGAGCGGGTCCGGGTTGCGGAGCCAGATCATATCGTTCGGCTTGACCTTGCTCGGCCCGAGATCCTTGTCGACCTGGACGAAGTAATAGGGCTCGTCGGGGCAGGGAAGGCGCTTCACCCAGTATGGATTGCAAGGCGTCAATCCGGTGACGAGCCCGGTCGGACCGCGCTGCTTGATGAGCCCGGCTTCCCCGACGATCGACAGCCACAAGTGCGTGAGCTTCCACCGCTCGCGCGCGGACATCTTCACGCCCGTTGCGAGGAGCGTGGGCTTGCGCAGCATCTCCAGCATCCAATACCGCTGGTCAGTCGTCGGGATCTGGGAACGCTGATCGTCGTCTTCCGGGCCGTCGTAGAGCCGCAGCTTGACGGCGTTCGCCGCCTCGTTCGCCAAGCGCCCGGCGGTCGCCTGAAGCCAGGGCATCGTGCGGTAGGCCTCGAGCAGAGCTCTCGTGCCTCGCCGCGGAGCCGCGCCGCCGATCTGCGTGCTCCACGTGACGGTCGGTCCACCAGGCCCATAGGGGCCCTTGGTGAAGATGCCGCGCAGCCGAGACCAGAAGCCCATCGCCGACCTCGCGGGACTACGCGGTCCAGGTCACGCCGGTCAGCATCGCGAACGACTCGGGGTGCCTCACCGCGCAGTCGATCCGCCGCCAGAGCCGCAGCACCACCTGGTCACGCGCGAGCGCCGCCTGGGTCGTGCCGCCGCTGATGTACGTGGAGTCGACGTCGATCTCCATCGCGATGCGCTCGCCGATGATGAATTCGCTCCAGTCGCCGAACAGCACTCGGCCGCCGGCGCCCGGGGTCGGAAGCTGCGTGGTCTTGCGCCACTGGTATCCGAGGAGCGTTCCGCGCCGAGAGAGAAGGTCGCTGATGTCGTCGGACCAGCTGCCGTCCGCGGCGTCGTTCCCGTCGTGCATCTCCTCCTCGAACGGGACCGTGCCCGCGCCCGTAGCGCTGGTCCAGAGCAAGGACTTGGAGCGAGGGTGCATCACGAATCCGCCATTCATCAGCGGCACGCTCGCGTCCTCGAGCTTGCTGACGATCTTGTTGAGGTCGGCCACGCAGTTGGTGAAATTCACCGTGGCGTTGGCCGCGATCTGGTTGCCCGAGGGAACCTGCGAGACGACGCCCTTCATTTCCCCGCCGAGCGCTCCGATCAGGAACGAGAGATCCTCGCGCACCGATGCCGAGCGAAGCATGATCGCCCGGATGTACTGGTCCGCGTTCACGCAGTCGGAGAGCAGGTTGCGCGAGACCACGCACTCCGTCGCCATCTTCTTGGTGTTGAGGCTGACCGAACCAAACCCGGGATCGCTCTTCGTCGCCTGCTGATTCTCCGTGAGGAAGTACGAGGTCGGCAGCGTCGAGTTCTTCGGGACCGTCATCGTCTCGCTGGACATCTCGAGGATGGACGAGGGAGGCACGAGCGAGCGAATGGTCGGCAGCTGCGCCAGAGCACGGATGAACTCGCGCGAGAAGAGTTCGGGTATCCAGGCGCCGCCCGCGGAGACCGTCTGCTCGCTCGCGTCCTTCTCGACGCGCGCCGCCGACTGCCTCCGGTCGATCGCGTCGGCCTCGGCGTCGAAGCCAAGATCCTTCGCGATCTCCGCGACCGTCGCGCCCACCTTCCAGCGCGCCGCCAGCGCCGCCAGCGCGCACCGCGCCAGGCCGATGCCGAGGTTCGCCCCCGGCCCTGCGTCCTGCATCCTCTTGGCGTGGTCCCGGCGCGCGGCGCGGAGGTTCATGGGCGTCTCCTGAGTCGTTCAGGAGTCACCCCACGAGGCCGGTCGCCTCGGCGTCAAAGAAGCAGACAGCCCACCGGCTCGGACGGCTTCAGGTACGCGCCCGCGTAGACCAGCGCATCCATGCGATCGGGGCTGTATTCGTGACCCCCCTCGCCGTCCATCGGCGCGCGCGGAGCCTCGGGGCTCCACGTGCACATCTGGTTCTCGAGGTAGACCAGCGTCCGATCGCCGGCTCGCTCGGGTCGCGCGGATCCGCCCACGTGGTGCACCAAGCCCTGCTCGTAGAGCGAGACCAACGGCTCGGCGCGGGCGAACTTCCCTTCACGCGCCTGCACCGCCTCGAGCGGCAGATTCGGCTCGATGCCGCGCAGCACCGCCTCGACCAACGGGCCGCCCTTGTTCTTCTCGTAGACCAGCCGATCCGCCTTGAACTTGTGGAACGCCCCGATCGCGCGCGTCGCCCAG
>Ga0265316_10005837_pt1 | contig 11868 bp, 12 predicted proteins | sample 4522metaG_FD_202092 | JGI IMG/M metagenome (GOLD analysis project Ga0265316, IMG submission 202092) | Rhizosphere microbial communities from Carex aquatilis grown in University of Washington, Seatle, WA, United States - 4-5-22 metaG | ecosystem: Host-associated > Plants > Roots > Rhizosphere >...
CGACGGCATCCCGGTCGAGCTCGACCCCATCGCCTTCGACTACCGGCCCACGGCCTTCCGCGTCATCGACAACGGCCACACCGTGCAGGTCAACCTGGCACCTGGCAACCGCATCACCGTCAACGGCCGACGCCACGAGCTGGTGCAGTTCCACTTCCATCGCCCCAGCGAAGAGCGCCTCAACGGCAAGCAGTTCGACATGGTCATGCACCTGGAGCACAAGGACATCGAAGGCAAGCTGGCGGTCATCGCCATCCTCATCAGCGAAGGCAAGGGCCACCCGCTGGTGCAGCAGGTCTGGAACAACCTGCCGCTGGAGAAGTTCACCGAGCAACCCGGCCTGGCCACGATCGACCTCAACCAGATCCTGCCCGAGCAGCGCCAGTACGTGACCTACATGGGCTCGCAGACCACGCCGCCCTGCCAGGAAGGCGTGCTGTGGATGGTGCTCAAGCAGCCGGTGACGGCCTCCACCGAGCAGATGGCCACCTTCGCGCGCCTCCACCCCATGAACGCCCGCCCGGTGCAGCCGACCGCGGGTCGCCTCATCAAAGACGGGCAGTGACTCAGTACACCCGCCCGCCCTTGATCTGGGCGTGGGTGCGGCGCTGCAGGTCGGTGGCCTTGGCCATCTGTGCCATGGCGTGACCGGCATGGGCGTGGCAGATGGCCAGGCCCAGCGCGTCGGCCGCGTCGTTGTGCGGCTCGCGTGGCAAGGTGAGCAGGCGCATCACCATGTGCCGGATCTGCGCCTTGGCCGCGTGGCCGTGGCCCACCACCGCCTTCTTCATCTGCAGCGCGGTGTATTCCGCCACGGTCGGTGAGTTCGGCAGCGACATCAAGCCCGCGATGGCCGCGCCACGCGCCTGGCCCAGCAAGAGCGTGGACTGCGGGTTCACGTTGACGAAGACGATTTCGACGGACGCCTGCTGCGGCTCGTAGCGCTCCACCACCTCGCGCACGCCCTCGTAGATCAGGCGCAGGCGGTTGGGCAGGTCGCCCTGCGCCGCCTCTTTCGTCTTGATGGTGCCGCTGACCACGTAGTGCAGGCGCGGCCCTTCGGATTCGATGATGCCAAAGCCAGTGGTCTGCAGACCGGGGTCGATGCCGAGGATGCGCATGGCCGCGAGCATAACCGCGCCACGGTGCGTGGCAGGGTGAACGACCTCAGTGTGTGGCGTGCAGCGCCTCGGCGATCAACGGCCAGACGGCCTGGTGCGAGGGCCGGAACCAGTCGATGTGGCCTAGGCGCTTCAAGCCGAGCTCGCGCGGTTGCACCATGCGGCTGCGCTTGGGGGCGTGCGGGAAGGTGCGCAGCAGGTCGGCCACCGTGGCGGGGTTGGCGATGTCGTCGTCGCTGGCGTGCAGCACCGTGATGGGCATGCGCACCTGGGCGTGGAAGTCATGCTGCGGCTGGCCTTTCACCGCGTTGGTGGCGTAGCCGCCTGCGCCGCACCACTGGCCCCATTGGCGTGCCACGTGGGTCGGCAGGTCCTCGCCCAGGCCGAACCACGAGGTCGGGCCATAGCCCTTGAACACGCTGGCCAGTGGCACGGCCAGGCGCAGGGCGAAACGGGCTTGCCATTTGAAGGCCGGCCGCATCACCTTGAACCAGCCGGTGGAGGTGGCGACGCCGACCACCCGGCCGATGCGGTCGTGGTTGGGCAGCAGGCCCATCATTTGGCCACCGGCGCTGTGACCGATCAGGGCGATCTGAGGCTGGCCCGTGTGCGCCAGCAAGCAGTTCACCGCCGCGACCTGGTCTTGCTGTCCCCACTCGGCGAGCGTGGCCCGGTGTCCCTTGAGCGGTCCTTGCAGAGACTGGCCGATGCCGCGGTAGTCGAACACCAGCACGGTGTGGCCTTGCGCGGCCAGCCAGGCGGCGAAGCGGAAGTAAAAGCGCTGCGGCACGCCGGTGGCTGGGCAAATCAGCACTGGCCACCGCGGGGCTGTGGCGGAGAGCGCTGTGCAGGCTGGGGCGGCAAACAGATGGCCTTGCAGTGCCACGCCATCGGCGCATCGCAGCGCGATGGGCTCGGGGAGGCTGTTGTCTGGGGCCGCCTTGGCAGAGGCAGGAAGGAGGGTGGCTTGGGTCATGGGGCGGATGGACGGGGGCTGGCTCAGGGCTGACGCGGGGCATCGAGCTGCTGGACGTGGCTCAGCCAGCGGGCGACGGTGGCCAACTCGGCCTCGGAGAATCCCGCCGTCAGGCGGGCGTTGATGCGTGCGGTGACCTGCTTCAGGGCCGGCAGGTGCGATCGGCCTGCCGCGCTCAGCCACACGCGCAGGGTGCGGCCATCGTGTTCGTCCGCGTGGCGCGCCACCCAGTCGAGCGCCTCCATGCGCTGCACCAGCCCGGACACCGCCGAAGGCGCCAGGTCCAGCGTCTGGGCGAGCTGGCCCATGGTCATGCCATCGGCCTGGGCCAGGGCGAACAGCACGCCGGCTTGTGCCGGGCTGGGGATGCTGTCGCCGAGCGTGGCCGCATCGGCTTGTTGTTGGGTCGTCCACTGCTGCAGGTGGCGCTGGGCGCTGTTGAGCAGGAAGATGAAGCGATGGCGTGTCGCGGGTGTATTTTGCATGCGAAGTATTTATTTCGTGCGCGAAGTATATGGTCGAAAAAAAGCCGATGCAAGATCGGCTGAGAGATGTCGGCCTCAGTGACCTGGCAGCGTGACCGCACCCAGTCGCCGCGTGGGTCCGAAGCGCTCATCGAACCCAAAAGCCTCTATGCGCACTTTGCCGCTGCGGTGCACCGCCACGCGGGCGAAGGCGTAGTGGCGGTCGCTGGCCGGTTGGCCGGGGCCCAGGCTGGCCATTTCAAAGGGTGAGCCGCCCGAACCCACCAGCACCTGCCAACTGCGGCTCAGGCGCGTGCGGCCATCGGGCCCGCGCACCTGCGGGCGCCCCATGTGGAACGTGTGTTCGTGACCACAGAAGTAGGTGGCACGGTAGCGCTCGATCAGGCCCCAGAAAGCATCGCGATTGCCGCTGCGACCTTGTGCGTCGGTGCGCGCGTCCAACCCGACGTTCGGCGCATCGGCCGCGTACAGGTAGCTGAATGCCGGCTTGTGCCCGAAGACGAAGAACTGGCGCGCGCCCCGTTGCCGGGCTGCAGCCAGGTCTTGCGAGAGCCATTGCACAGGCGCTGAGCCGTCGGCACCGGCCGGGTCGGTGTTGATGACGACGAAGTGCTTGTCGGCCACGTCGAAGCTGTGGCTGAGTTGGCGCTGATCGGTGCGCAGGCCATCTTCGCTGCCGGGGGCCGAGGTGCTGAGGTGGCTCACCGCCAGCTTGCGCGGCAGGGTGGCGTTCATGCGGGGCACGTCGATGATCAGGTCACCGAAGGCCGTGCGCCAAGCTTCTTCGTTGTCGCGCACGGCGAACTTGCCTTTGGCGACTTGACCGTCGAGGTTGGTGCATTGCACCTGGGCCCAGATCTGCGGCTGTGCGATGTGCACGGCCAGCCCCGGGGGCGTGGTGGTGGTGCCGCTGCGGCATTGCACCTCGTGGTTGCCCGGCACCGGCACGACGTAGGTGCCAGACTCGATCAAGGGCGCCACCATGCCACGCCAGAAGGATGCCTGGGTGTGGTAGCGGACGAGGTCGGAACGCAAGACAGCGTCGGCGCTGTCGGTGCCCACGCCTGCTGCACTGGCTTGTCCGTAGCCCATGACCATGTCGCCGTTGAAGAACAGCAGGTTGGCTTGGCGCACCTGGATTTCGCGCATCAACCGCGACCAGGCCTTGCTGTTTTGCAGCCACTTGTAATCCTGTTGGCTCAAGGGGGCCTGGCTGGGGTCGGTGTGGCCTGGGTCCTGGCGGGAGTCACCCACCGTGGCGAACGTGAGCACGACGGGGTCGGCGTCGCGGGCGTGTGTGGGGCTGGCGAGCACCAGGCCGGCGCACAACGACATCAGGGCAATGGCGGGTGGAACGTGCGTCATGTGGGGGCCTCCCGTTGGGCGGCTTCGGTTACTGTGTTCTCGCGAGGCAAAACAGCCCGCGTGGGGGGCGGTGGCGAGGGTGCCATTGTCCATGACCCCACTCACATCCGCATTCAAACAGGGAACCACCATGAACCAGCACATCCTTGGCGCGCGTCGCCTCATCCCGTCCTCTGTGGGCCTGGCCATCGCCATGGCCGCCAGCGTCGCACTGCCCTCCGTGGCGCAGGCCCAGTTCCTGGGCGTGGCGCAGTCGGTCAGCGCATCGGCATCGGGCTTGTCCTCCTGCCTGCCCGCGGGGTGCACGGCCCTCAGCCTGAGCGACCAGAAGTCCTCGGACGCCTTGGGCTCGTTGAGCCTGTCGGCCAGCGTGTCGGGGGCAGACAGTTTCGCCGTCAAGGCGGGCTTCACCTACACCTCGGTGATGGCCGAGGGCGTGATCGGCATCCGCGAAGATGGCGGCGCCTCGGCCCAGGCCACGGCCAAGGCGGTGCAGGACACCCAGCCGTTCGGGCTGGCCTCGGCCAGCATCCAGGGCAGCATCACGTTCGATGTGCTCGGTGCGACCCAGGTGCGGGTGTCCGGGCAGGATTTCGCGCGTCTGACGCCGGTGGGCATCCCCTTCACCTCGTCCCTCAGCCTCAGCCGCGTCGGGACCGATGGCGGCTTGACGGAAGTGGCCACGCGCCAGAGCTTGTTCGACTTGACCCGCCTGGAGGCGGGGCGTTATGTGCTGAGCATGGCCCAAGGCAGCCAGGTCAGCGCGTTGTCGGCTTACCCCAGTGCGGGGGCCAACACCTTCATCACCATCACCGCGGTGCCCGAGCCTGGCAGCTGGGCCTTGATGGGCTTGGGGCTGGTCGGCATGGCCCTGGTGTCACGTCGCAACCGGGCTGCTTGAAGGCCCTGGGCCGCAGTCGCTGAAGGACAAGGGCCCCGCTGGACAGTGCCATGCGGGGCCCTTGTGCCGTGGCCTGAGCGGCAAGCTCAGGCGAGACCCATCAATGACGGAAGTGGCGCGTGCCGGTGAACACCATCGCGATGCCACGCTCGTCGGCGGCGGCAATCACTTCGTCGTCGCGCACCGAGCCACCCGGGTGGATGACGCAGGTCGCGCCGGCATCGACCACCACATCGAGGCCGTCACGGAATGGGAAGAAGGCGTCCGAGGCCACGGCCGTGCCTTGCAGCGTCAAACCAGCGTGGCCGGCCTTGATCGAGGCAATGCGGGCTGAGTCCAGGCGGCTCATCTGGCCGGCGCCCACGCCCATGGTCATGCCGTCCTTGCAGAAGACGATGGCGTTGCTCTTGACGAAGCGGGCCACGGTCCAGGCGAAGAGCATGTCTTGGAGCTGGTCGGCGGTGGGTTGCAGCTTGGACACGACCTTGATGTCACCCACCAGGTCGATGTTGTCGGCCGATTGCAGCAGCATGCCGCCGCCCACGCGCTTGAAGTCCAGCGCGTTGGACAGGCCGCGGGTGGCGTCGCTCAACGGCACTTCGAGCAGGCGCACGTTCTGCTTGGCGGCATAGGCTGCGCGGGCGGCGTCAGTGAACTTCGGCGCGATCACCACTTCCACGAACTGCTTGTTGGCGTTGATGGCGTCGATCACGTCGACGTCGACCACGCGGTTGAACGCCATGATGCCGCCGAAGGCCGAGGTCGGGTCGGTCTTCAGGGCCTTGCTGTAGGCCTCCAGCGGGGTCGCACCGATGGCCACGCCGCAGGGGTTGGCGTGCTTGATGATGACGCAGGCGGTGGCCTCGAAGGCCTTGACGCACTCCCAGGCGGCATCGGCATCGGCGATGTTGTTGAAGGACAGTTCCTTGCCTTGGATCTGCGTCCAGTTGGACAGCACGCTGACCGCGGGCGAGGCTTCGCGGTAGAAGGCGGCCGACTGGTGCGGGTTCTCGCCGTAACGCATGCCTTGCACCTTGTGCAGCTGCAGGTTGAACACGGCGGGGTAGGCTTCTTTGGCCGGCACCGCTTCGGTCTTCAGCTCCGAGCCGGCTTCCAGGCTGGTGAGGTAGTTGGTGATCATGCCGTCGTAGGCGGCGGTGTGGGCGAACACTTTCTTGGCCAGCATGAACTTGGTCGAGCGGGTGATGCCGTCGGCCTTCATTTCCGACAGCACCTGCTCGTAGTCCACCGGGTCGATGATCACGGCCACGTCCTGCCAGTTCTTGGCAGCGGCGCGCAGCATGGTGGGGCCACCGATGTCGATGTTCTCGATGGCGTTCTCGAGCGTGCAGTCGGCCTTGGCGGTGGCCTGGGCAAACGGGTAGAGGTTGACCACCAGCATGTCGATGGTTTCGATGCCGTGTTCCTTGAGTGCGGCCATGTGCTCAGGGACATCGCGGCGGGCCAGGATGCCGCCATGCACGCGCGGGTGCAGGGTCTTGACACGGCCGTCGAGCATCTCGGGGAAGCCGGTGATTTCGGCGACCTCGGTGACGGGCAGGCCCTTGTCGGCCAGCAGCTTGGCGGTGCCGCCGGTGGACAGCAGGCGCACGCCCTGGGCGTTCAGCGCCTGGGCAAATTCAACGATGCCGGTCTTGTCGGACACGGACAGCAGGGCGGTCAAGGCCATGGTTCTTCCTTCAAAAAAATTCACTTGATGAGCTTGTGCTCGAGCAGCTTGCGGCGCAGCGTGTTGCGGTTGATGCCCAGCCACTCGGCGGCCTTGGACTGGTTGCCCTCGGCGCGCTGCATCACGACTTCCAGCATGGGGCGCTCCACGGCGTTGACGACCATGTCGTACACGGCGTGCGGTTCGGCACCGCGCAGGTCGTGGAAGTAGCTGTCGAGGTTGTCCCGGATGCAGTCTTGGATGGTTTTCTTGCTCATGGCGTTCAGTGCGCGGCGCAGAGGGCGTCGTTGTCCTGTGCGTCGTTGTCTTCCTGTGGCTCGCCCGTCGCCGCCGGCAGGCGGTCGTGGGTCTGGCTCAGTTGTTCGAAATAGTCGCTCACGGCGCGGACCTGCTCGTCGATCTGCGTCAGTGTGTTCATGTGGCGGCGGAAGGTGTCGCCGCCGGGCAGGCCATGCACGGCCCAACCGATGTGCTTGCGCGCCGTGCGCACCCCGGCGTGTTCGCCATAGAGGCTGTGGTGGTCGTGCAGGTGTTCCAGCAGCCATTGGCTGACGTCCAGGGTCAGCGGACGGGCGCGGTGCTGGCCATGGGCGGCGAAGTGGGCCATGTCACCGAAGATCCAGGGCTGGCCTTGTGCGGCGCGGCCCACCATCACGGCGTCGGCGCCGGTGTGCTGCATCACGGCCAGGGCCTTCTCGGGGCTGGTGATGTCGCCATTGGCCACCACCGGGATCTGCACCGCGGCCTTCACGGCGGCGATGGTGTCGTACTCGGCCTGGCCCTTGTAGCCTTGCTCGCGGGTGCGCCCGTGCACGGTCAGCATGGCGATGCCAGCGGCCTCGGCGGCCCGCGCGATGCGCTCGGCATTCTTGTGCTGCTGGCTCCAGCCAGTGCGCATCTTCAGCGTCACGGGCACGTTGTGGGGCACGCAGGCGGCCACCACGGCTTCGACGATGGACAGCGCCAGGGGCTCGTCCTGCATCAGCGCGGAACCCGCCCACTTGTTGCAGACCTTCTTGGCCGGGCAACCCATGTTGATGTCGATGATCTGGGCGCCACGGTCGATGTTGTAGGCGGCGGCCTCGGCCATCATGGCCGCGTCGGTGCCGGCGATCTGCACCGAAATCGGCGAGGTTTCACCGGTGTGGTCGGCGCGGCGGGAGGTCTTCAGGCTGTGCCAGAGGTCCTTGCGCGAGGTCACCATCTCGCTGACCGCGTAGCCCGCGCCAAGTCGCTTGCAGAGCATGCGGAAAGGGCGGTCCGTCACCCCGGCCATGGGCGCCACGAAGAGTCGGTTCGCCAGCGTGTGCGGACCGATTTTCAAAGGGCTGACCAGGGAGGGCAGGGTGGGCATGGGCGGACGGATGGGGTGCGTTGGGCGCAAAAGTGGGCGCCTTGAAGACGCCGCAGCCCCGAGCGACAGGGCGTTCAGGGCTGCTTAAAAAGGAGGCAGAGTATAGCGGGCGGCGGACCGGCTGGATAGCCCCGAAGGCCACAAAAAAAGCCACGGCGGCGCGCGGGGATGGGGTGTGGGCGTGATGTTTTTCACGTTGGCGGAGATCAAGCACCATGAAGTGAAGCAAACCATTGCACGTAAAATGTAATGTTACGGCGCGTTACGAGTGTGTTCCAGTCCGGCTGGTCTGGGCCGGGGCCACGCCCGCGCTGGAATGCCCCGCTGGGCCGTGTACACCACGGTGTGGCGGGGGGTGTGCTCCTCATCCCATCCTCTTGCCATGAAGCTCGTTTTCACCCGTGCCGCTGCAGCGGCCTTGGGCGCCTGGTGCGCCCTGTCTGCCACCAGCGCATCCGCCCAATACACCGTCAAGCTCGGTGGTGCCTATTTCGACACCCACGCGACCAGCACGCCGTTGCGGGGTCAGCTGCCTGCGGTGAGCGGTTCGACCTATCTGGGCAACATCAACATGGCCAACGGCCCGAGCCTGGAAGTGCAGAACAAGGGCACGGTCACACTCAGCATCGAGCGTGCGCTCAGTGACCATTGGGGGGTGGAGCTCATCCTGGGTGCTCCGCCCAAGCACGATGTGAAGCTGCGCACCGGCGCGCTCCAGCTGTCACCCTCGGCGGGCCTGACCCAGGCGGTGGGTTCGGCCACGGCCAACGCGGCCACGGGCCTGACGGCACAGAAGCTCAACCGCAACGACGGCGTGGTGGTGGCCACCGTGCGCCAGTGGGCACCGACCTTCTTCGTGAACTACCGCTTCTTCGAGCCGTCGGCCCGCCTGCGCCCCTTCGTGGGCGTGGGGCTCAACGTCACGCGCTTCAAGTCCAGCACGAACGAGGCGGGTGACAAGGTCTACAACGACGGCAACCCCTACATTCGCCTGTCGGACTCTTACGGTCCGGCCGTCCAGGCCGGCGTGTCCTACAAGCTGGACGCCCGCTGGTCGCTCCACGCCAGCGTGCTGACCGCCCGTGTGGACAACAAGCTGGTGATCGAGACGGCACACAGCCGGCAGGAAGCGTCTTTCCGCTTCACGCCGACGGTGTGGTCTGCCTCGGTGGGCTACAGCTTCTGAGGCTGGGTCCAGCCTGATCAGGCTTGACGCTGGCGGCGGCGAACGCCAGCCAGCACGGCCAGGCCGGCCAGCACCAGGGCGAAGGTCTCGGGCTCCGGCACGGCCGAGTGGATGGCGTAAGCCGTGGTCGTGCCCGACACCTCGTTGGCGATCGCCACATGGGCCTGGCCGTTGACGTAGAACGCCGTCAGGCCTTCGGGCGAGACGTCGCCGTTCGTCACGATCATGTCAATGAAGGCGGCGTGGGCCGGGTCGGTGATGTCATAGACCGCCACAGCGCCCTTGGTGGTGCGCTCCAGGCCGATGAAGGCGTAGGTGCGCCCGCCGATTTCCAGCAGGGTCACGCCTTCCGGTTCGACGCCTTTGTCATCGCTGCGGGCATCGTCGTAGATGCCGCGCTTGATGGCTTCGTCGTCGAGCTGGCTGCCGCTGTCGAACACGAGGTTGCCGTCTTCATCACGGATGGAGAACGAGCGCGCACCGAAGGTCACCAGGTTGCCCGCGCTGGAGTCGGGCACCGAGATGTTGAGGCGCTGCACGTCGGCCGGCGAGCTGTTTTTGAGGGCGGTCACGCCCGAGACGCGCTTCTTGTCGGCCTCGTCCTCGCGGGTGTCGCCTTCGTTGGCCATGACCATGTAGGTCTGGCCGCCGGCGCTGTACATGGCGATGCCATCGGGCTGGTAGAGGCCCTTGACGTTGGTCGAGCGCAGTTGCTTGACGCTGTCCTGGTCGTTGGGGTCGATGTGGTTGCCGGGCTGGGCGAAGTCCTTGGTGCCCAGGCCGATCACCTTGGTGAAGCTGTTGGTTTGCAGGTCCAGCACGCCCACGGCGTTGGCTTCCTGCAGGGTCACGAAGGCCTTGGTGCCTGCCTGGTTGACGGCGATGTACTCGGGCTCGAAATCGACGCCGATCAGGGCCTGGCCGCGCACATGGCTGCCGGTCACGCTCACGCCGGCAAAGCCTGCGGTGGCGGTCACCGTGCGGGAGGCCATGTCGATGATGCTGACGCTGCCGGCCGGGTCGGTGCCCGTGTAGGCCGGGGTGGCGCCCGCGGACAGGTTGGGCGTGCCTTCGTTGGCCACCAGCAGGCGGCTGCCGTCCTTGGTGAAGGTGACCATGTCGGGCAGCGAGCCCACGGTGATGGAGTGGGTGCCGGCGGCGAGTTGGCGGGTGGTGGTGTCGAACAGCTTGATCACACCGGGCTGGCTGCGGTCCACGCTGTTTTCGATGGCGATGGCGGCCATGCCGTTGTGCACGGCCACGCTGTTGGTGCCGCCCCAGGCGGTGGTGTCGATGTGCTCGATCAAGGCGCCGGTGCTGGCGTTCAGCACGTCCACGCCAACCAGGCCCGCGATCCACAGCGTGTTGGTCAGGCTGTCATGGCTGACGATTTCGGACGTCTGGCCGGTGCCGGTGGCAGCGTGGTTGAAGGTCCAGGCGTGGGTGAAGGTGGTGGCGGCCTGGGCCACCGGGGTCAGGCTGGCGGCCAAGGCCAACGATGCGACGAGGTACTTCATGGTGCTGCAGATTTCAAGGTTGTGACAACGAACTGGCCTGCACGGTAAAAAAGGTTGAAGTCAGCAAAATGACAATTCTTTACGCCCAGAATGGTTTCATGGAACCCTGGATGACAGACCTGATGCGTGCCGCCCTGGCCTGGCTGGCCATTCCCCAAGTGGGGCTGGGCGCGGTGTTCGCGATCGCTTTCGTGTCAGCGACCCTCCTGCCCATGGGCTCGGAGCCCGCGGTGTTCGGGCTGGTCAAGCTGCAGCCGGAGATGTTCTGGCCGGCCGTGCTGGTGGCCTCGCTGGGCAACACCCTGGGTGGGGCCCTGACGTGGTGGATGGGCGAGGGCGCGCGGCGGGCGGCCGAGCGCCTGCGCCACGGGCATGAGACGTCGGCTGGCGAAGCCGTGTCTGCCTCAGCCTCAGCCTCGGCTCCACACTCGCGCGCCGACAAGCGCGCCATGCAATGGCTGGCGCGCTTTGGCCCCAAAGCTTGTTTGCTGTCGTGGCTGCCCGTGGTGGGCGACCCGCTGTGTGCCGTGGCAGGCTGGTTGCGCCTGCCTTTCTGGCCTTGCGTGGCCTACATGGCCGTGGGCAAGTTCGCCCGCTACCTCACGATGACGGGCTTCCTGCTCTGGGTGGTCTGAGGGTCACTTGGCCACGGTGATGGCCGTGATGGTGAACTGGCCATTGACCTTGGCCGCATCGAACTTGACCTTGTCGCCCACCTGCAGCGTTTTCAGCCAGGCCGGGTCGGCCACGCGGTAGGCCATCTGCATGGCGGGCATGTCGATGCTTTTGATCTCGCCGTGCTTGAGCGTGACCTTGCCGGCTTCGGTGTCGATGCGCTTGACCTCGCCATCGACCGTTTGTGCGAGGGCAGGGGCGTGGGCGGCCAGGCTGAGCAGGGCCGCCGCCGCCAGGGCGCGGAGTGGTTGGGCGAAGGTGCGAACGGCGCGGTCTGTGCGGGACATGATGGTGTGGTTCCTCTGGAAGCGGTGAAGGGGGATGACCGTGGTGGCCTCAGTGGCCGCTGTGGCCGCCATGGCCGCCGGGCTTGCGCACGGTCAGCTCCATGGGCGCGCTCGGTGCGCTGGCCGGTGTCTGGCTGGAGGCGCGGATGGCATCGGGTGAACCTTCACCTTGCCACAAACGCGCCAGCGTGCCGGGGGGATGACGGAACCAGCCCGGGTCGCGGTGGCCGTCGGGGTGGTGGGCCGGGGGCTGGTCCTTGCGCACCTTGACGGTGCTGAACATGCCGCCCATGCCGATGGCGCCAAACGGG
>Ga0265316_10005839_pt1 | contig 11868 bp, 14 predicted proteins | sample 4522metaG_FD_202092 | JGI IMG/M metagenome (GOLD analysis project Ga0265316, IMG submission 202092) | Rhizosphere microbial communities from Carex aquatilis grown in University of Washington, Seatle, WA, United States - 4-5-22 metaG | ecosystem: Host-associated > Plants > Roots > Rhizosphere >...
TTGCGGTTAGGGCTGATTACATCTTTTGATTCGGCGGCATACCATGATTTTACCAACGACCTGAAAACCAGCGGTTTCGCTTTTAAGCTTTTTTTATATAATTGCCGCATGCAGGGAGAAGAAACGGCTTTAGACGTAGTGCGCGCGATAAGGTATTTTAATAAAATGGACGAAAATGAATTGGACGCGGTAGTTATCACGCGCGGAGGCGGCTCAACCGCCGACTTGTCGGTTTTCGACAATAAAAAAATTGCCGAAGAAGCCGCCGGTTCACGCCACGCGGTGGTTAGCGCTCTTGGGCATGAGATCAACACTACGATTACGGACCTTGTGGCGCACACTTCGCTTAAAACTCCTACCAAGGCTGCGCAATTTTTGGTAGAGCGCCTCAAGGCTTTCCTCGAAGAGGCCGATTACCTTTTTAATGAAATAACCCTGCGCGCTAAAAGGGTAGCAGGGTCCCAGCGCGACCGGCTTAAAATATCTACCTTAAAGATAGATGCGGCTTTTGCGCGTTACTTTGCCGGCCGGCGCGAAGAAATTTTACAAAAACAGCAAGTTATTTTAAGGTATTCTAAAGCGATTGCTTTGAAACGCAAGGAGTTGGAAGTATATTCGTCCAGAATATTTCCGATTACCAAACATTTGCTTGAAGGGCAAAGAGAGCGCCTTAACCATGTGTTGGACAAATTAGGATTGCTTGACCCGAAAAATATTTTGCGCCGCGGTTATTCGATTACCCGGAAAAATGAAAAAGTAGTGAAAAATATTCAAGAAATAAAAGAAGGCGATATTTTAAAAACTACTTTTTGTAACGGGGTTATAACAAGCAAGGTAGAAAAGGAGAGAAACAATGGCTAAAAAAAATCCCTCATATTCGGAAGCGTTGAAAGAGCTTAACGAGATTCTGGCCGGGTTAGAGAGCGAAACGATCGATGTCGATGAGCTTTCGGTCCAGGTCAAGCGTGCGGTGGAGCTGATCAAATTTTGCCGCGGCAAGATCGATTCAACCGAGATGGATATTAAGAATATTGTCGAAGAGTTCGAAAAAAATAACGAGAAATGATAGATGGATAATTTTCCCGGGAAAATTTACTGCTGTTTGCCGGTCTTCAACAATAAAAACACGGTCAAAGAAACGGCTTTGGCATGCCGTGAATACTTACCCGACGTTTTTGTAGTTGACGACGGTTCCACCGATTGCGATGTTGCCGCCCTTTTTGCCGATACGGATATCGAAGTCCTGCGGCATGAAAAAAATTGCGGCAAAGGCCGGGCGATTGAAACAGCTTTAAGGTATGCTTGCGATCGCCGCGCTGCGTATTTGATTTCGATCGATGCCGACGGCCAGCATTATCCCAGGGATATCGCAAAATTTCTGCAGCTTTTACAAAAAAACGAACCGATAATTGTAATAGGGCGTCGTGATTTTTCCGCTCCCAACGTACCCAATCGCAGTAAATTCGGTCGAGATTTTTCCAACTTCTGGTTTAAGGTCGAAACCGGCTATGATTTAGGCGACAGTCAGAGCGGATTTCGCGCTTATCCGGTACAATATATTTGCCGTCTCCATTTAACCGGATTTTATTATGATTTCGAGGCCGAAGTTTTGGCTAAAGCGGCTTGGGCGGGGGTTCGGTTTAGAGAGGTGCCGATCGATGTGTGGTACCCGCCGGCTAAGGAGCGGGTCACCAGTTTTCGTCCGTTTATCGATAATCTAAGGTTTACCCTGATGCATATACGTTTGATCGGCCGGCGCCTTTTGCCCTTGCCGCATCGAAAGGTTATCGAACCGCCGGAGGAAAAGTTTAATTTTAAAGAAATAATACGGCCCATGGAGCTCTTGAAAAAATTGCTCAAAGAAAATGCGACACCCTTGGGCCTTGCGATTTCGGGGGCAATGGGGGTTGCTGTCGGCGCTCTGCCGCTTTTTTCTACGCATAGCCTGGTGATCATCTATATCGCGGTGCGCCTACACCTCAATAAGATCATCGCGCTTTTTACCCAGAATGTCTGCATGCCGCCGGTTGTGCCAATTCTCTGCATCGAGCTTGGCCATTACGCGTTATACAAAAAGCTGTTAACGCAATTTTCGGTTCAGACGGTACTTAAAGAACTTCCCCTGCGCGCTTACGAGTGGTTTTTAGGTTCATTGGTCATAGGGCCGATCCTCGCGGTACTTTGCGGCATTACGGTTTATTACGCGGCGAAGGCAATGCAAAATAAATATGAAAAAGCAAAATAAACGGCGCGGCAACGATTTTGGTTTCAATTTTTTCAAGATGCTTATTCATGCCGCCGGGTTGCGCGGCGCCTACGGATTTTTGTATATCGTATGCATTTACTACCTTATTTTTGACTTTGCGGCGGTAAAGGCCGCCATGGCCTATATTTCGCGGCGTTTTCCTGAAAGCAACTTTTTGGTGAAATATTTTCGCGTCTATAAACTTTTTGTCAGCCAGGGTAAACAATTGATCGACCGTTATGCTGCCGCTCAGGGCGGCAAGGTCTTCGATATCACCTTGCAGGGTTATGATGAGTTTTGCGATCTCCTAAAGAGCGGTAAAGGTTTTGTGGTTGTGGGTGCCCATGTCGGCAATTGGCAGGTGGCGATGACCATCCTGCGCGACTTGCAAAAAACGGTATACCTTATTATGCGCCCCGAAGATAATCCGGCAGCCCTGGAATCGCTTAAAGTCGGTAAAAACGAAGCGCATTTAAAGTTTATCTCGCCCGACGGATTTCTGGGCGGCATGGTCGAGGCAACCAACGCCCTTACCCACGGGGGGGTAGTCTGTTTCTTAGGCGACCGTAATTACGGCTTTGACAGCGTGGGGATAAAATTTTTAGGCGGTGAAGCGCTTTTCCCTTACGGAGCGTTTCACCTGGCTGCCTGCACGCGCGCGCCGCTCGTTGTCCTTTTGTCGGCCAAGACTGCGCATGAGCATTATGAGCTCGATGCCCGTAAAATATTTTCCTTCCGCTATGAAGCCGGCAGTGATAAAAAAGAGCAATTAAAAAAATGGGTGCAAAAATATGCTCACGCTTTAGAAAGCTATGTACACAAATATCCTTACCAGTGTTTTCTTTTTCATGATATATGGGTCAAGCGTTGAAAGTTTTACGCGGGATATGGTAGAATAATCGCGGAGGTTTTTATGCACCAGGAAAAAGAAGATAAATTAAAAAGTATCCGGAAAAAGTTAAAAGAGCTTTTGGTCGCCAATTTATCGCTTGAAGGGGTTCTGCCGGAAAATATTAAAGATGACGAGATCCTGTTCGGGGAAGGCTTGGGCCTTGATTCGCTCGATGCGGTAGAGATCGTGGTCTTGCTGCAGCGTAATTTCGGTCTGGAAGTCAAAGACATGAGCGAAGGCAAAAAGATATTTTACTCGGTAAACACCCTGGCCGAATATATCTACGAAAACGCGAAAAAATAATATGCGCGATATTTTTATCACCGGGTTAGGCGCCATATCGGCCGCCGGCAATGATATTGTGCAGACGCTCGCTACGTTTAAAAACGGAGAGCGTAACCCGCTCAAACCTTCGCTATTTTCTACCGCCTTGCCGTACCTTGCCTTTGAAGTCAATAAATTTTCTTCGCCGCATACCGATGAGATGCGCACCATTCAGTTGATGCGGCACGCTGCGGGAGAGGCGATTGAGTTTGCCGGCCTTAAAGGCAGCTTAAACGATTTTCGTGTTGGAGTTTGTTTAGGGACGACGGTCGCTTGTCAACTTAACGATATCGATTTTTACCGTGCTTATCGTCAAAATGGGGCGGTCGATAAAGCGCGGATTACGCGGTATCTTCGAGGAAACCCGGCGGAAAATCTCGCCGCACACTTGGAATTAAACGGTCCGGTTTTGACCGTGGCCAACGCCTGCTCTTCCGGTACCGACGCAATCGGTATTGGTTTAGAGTGGCTTTCTGCGGATATGTGCGATATTGTGATCTGCGGCGGTGCCGATGAATTAAGCCATGTGGCATATTGCGGTTTCGGCAGTTTAAGCGTTTCAAGTAATGATCCCTGCCGGCCGTTTGATTGTAACCGTAAGGGTTTAAATTTAGGCGAAGGTGCGGGAATTTTGATTCTGGAAAAAAAAGAAATAGCGCAAAGACGCGGGAAAAAACCGTTCCTTTCTTTGCTGGGATATGCCTCCAGCGCCGACGCATATCATCTGACCGCGCCGCACCCGGACGGCAAGGGGCTGGGAATAGCTATCCATAAAGTTTTAAAAAATTGCGGCTTGAATCCCAAGGAGATCGCCTTTATCAATGCGCACGGTACGGCGACACGCGACAATGATCGTACCGAAGGCAAAGTTTTTAAGGAAATTTTCGGGACAAAGATAAAATTTATCTCAACTAAAGGCTTTACCGGTCACACTTTAGGCGCTGCCGGCGGCCTCGAAGCGGTTTTTACCTGTATGGGCCTGCGCGAAGGCTGGTTGCCTAAAAACCCTGGCTTCGAAAAAGAAGATCCGGAGATCGGATTATCGCCATTGGCAGCGCTCACACAACTAAATGGTTGTTATGCTATGTCAACTTCGCTTGCTTTTGGCGGGAATAATTCGGCATTGATTATAGGAATAGAGCGATGAATATCTTAGGCACCGGTCTAGTGAACAAAGAAAACGGCGATTGCCTGGATGGCCGGGCCTTCCCCGGTCAAATGCGCCGCGCCGACCGCTTTTGCAAAATGGCAGTTTCTGCCGCGCAAGATGCGATTAGGGATAGCCAGAATAAGGTTGCTGCGCAAAATACCGGGATTATTTTAGCCACAGCTTTTGGCCCGCACCCGACGACCTTTAAATTTTTGGATAATCTTCTCGATTACAAAGAAAACGAGGTTTCGCCTACGCTATTTTCACATTCGGTGCATAACGCTGCCGTTTCTTACATCGCGGCGGAATTTCAGATCAATGGCCCGACCTTGACCCTGGCCGGATTTGATGGGGTATTTGCTGAGGCACTGAAGCTGGCGCAATGTTGGCTGGAAAATAAAGTTTGCAGCTATGTTTTGTTGGGCGCCGCCGAAGAGCGCGGTCCGGTATTTGATAAAGTTTTTGATATCGTTGATGGTAGCGCATTTTTCTTGTTTAGCCAGGAAGAAGGATTTTGCCGCCTTAAACTCGATCAGCGTCAAGGCACTTCTCCGGAACAAGGCCGCCATGGCGCGGTTGTCGCGGCGAGAGCCTTATTTGATGCCACAGCAAAAGTTAAATCCGGTAATGCCGCCGAGGCAGAGTGCATTATAAGGGATTGTCAGGCTTCGGGTACAGTGATAAAATTATTCCATTAGCTTTAAAACAAGGGGGTTAAGCATGAAGAATATTTTGAAGGTTTTGGCGTTTTCTTTGATCCTGTGGGGAACGGTAGTTGCGCCTTCAGCGCGCGCTGAAGATGCGAATGAACAGATTATGGCGGGGAAGGAGTATTATACCCGTTCGAATATCTGGTACGAGAGCGCGGACGATCTTTCTACCGCCAATTATCACAAAGGTACGATTTTGCCCAAGGGCACGAAAGTAAAGATTACCAATATCGAGAGCAAAAAGGCGACCTTGCTGGTCAAGCCGGAAAACGTGGAATTTACTTTAAACTACGATCAACGTTCGACGACGCAGACTTTCGATAAAAGCTTAAGCCAGCTCTTTTCATCGAAAAACGAATGGATGCTTAAGTTTTCCGGCCAGGAACAACAGGGAATCAAAGAAGGGCGAGTTTTTCCCGGAATGAGGAAAGATGCGGTGATCGCGGCCTATGGCTATCCGCCCAGCAAATTTACGCCGCTTTTACAAAGTTCAAACATGTGGACCTATTACGGTACCGGCCGCCATAGATTTCTTGTTTATTTTGACGGCGACAAAGTGATCCGCACCGAAGGCGATTAAGTTGCATGGCGGATTCAAGCGCGGTTGAGAAAGCTTTGGCGAATGAAATCAGTATAATCCTGGGGGTAGAGGCGGCGCAGCTTAAACATGATGCGCCGCTTCACTCTTTAGGGATGGATTCGATGAGTTTTGTCGAGCTTTTAGTCTTTATTGAAAAACAATTTAAGCTTAATCTCATGGCCTCGGGCTTAAACAAAGAAGATTTCCAGACGATTGCATCTTTAGCCGGCAAAATATCCCGCGAAACCGCCGCAAAATAATGGAGTGGTTTCCTTATTCCGAAGATAAGCGTTACTTAAGCGGTATTGATTGGGTCATCAATGCTTTAGATTATAAATCACGCCAAGATACAGGCTTAGGAAACTTTTCCCAGTTGGTCCTGGAACTTGAGTCAAAGCTTGATGGGAAATTATTTTGCGAAAAAATCGGCATTTTTTTAAACCACTATCCGGTTATAACCGGAAGAGTGTCGCGCGATTTTAACTTTTGCCCCTACTGGCGGGTAGAGTCGGGAAAGCGTGTCAAATTTTCGTTTGCGCAGCGCGCCTTAAACCCCGAAGAAGAAGCTTTACCGTTGATTTTTGTTTTTGCCAACGCTGGTTTAAAGGCCGGCGAGTACTTAAGTTTTTTTCTGGTAACCGGGGCGAACACAAGTTTTTTGGCCGTCAAGTTTGACCACCGGCTTTTTGACGCGGCCGGCATCGAAGCCTTTCTTTCACTTTTTGAAGAGTATTGTTTAACGCAAAAGGCTACGCCGGTCACGCCGGCATTAAAGCCGGGGCTTTGTGCCTGGGGCAAAAAATTCATTGCCGGCAAGATGGTAAACCGGTTTTTTTTAAAGCTGCGCAAAGGCTTAAAACCCATTACTTTTGCCGGTGAGGCGGCCCAAGCCTTTAATTTTTTACCTTTATTTTTTGATGCGGACAAAAGCGCGGCGATTTATGCGCGATCGTTAAGCGAGGCGGGGTATTTGATGTTTATGCCTTTTGCTTTGGCTAAGAGCCTGCAGAGCATGGATAAAGCGGTAAAGCGCGACGGCGATTATCTTGTCCCGGTTAATGTAAATTTACGCCCCCAGAGTTCCGCTGAAAGCATTTTTTTTAACCATCTTTCGTTTTTATTTTTTCGTGTAAACCGGTCAATGGTTAATACCGGGACTCAATTATGCCGCGAGCTGGCGTTACAATTTTTTGAGCAAACCAAGGCAAAGGTTTCCGATAATCTAGCCCAGGCCGCGGGCTTAATGCGCATTGCGCCTTTGCCGTTGGTTGCCGCTTTGCTCGATAAATTTATGGGGGGGAAAAGTGCGGCTTTTGCTTTCTCTTATCTGGGTGAGAGCGCTTTCCATAAAAAAAGTTTTTGCGGCTGTTCGGTTAAAAATATTTTTCACTTGCCGCTAATACCGCTAAAACCCGGCATTGGGATATTTTTTACCCGCTACAACGACTGCCTTAACCTGACACTTGTTTACGCTAAGGGTGCATTAAGCGAAGCGCAGGCCGCGGCCTTAGCGCAGGAGTTAAAAAATAATTTATGACGAAAGTTATTGCCTGTGATGTATTGGTGGTAGGTGCCGGGGCTTCAGGGGCGGCGGCAGCCATTGCCGCGGCACGCTGCGGCGCGAAAACTACCCTCATCGAGCAAAATAATTTTCCCGGCGGCGAAGTAGTTTCAGGGATGCACCCGTACCTGTGCGGCCTTTATGGCAACGATGCCCCGCATCTTTTAAATAAAGGGATAGCGCAGGAGATAAGCCGTGATCTTTTATCCCAGGGCGCAAAAATCGAACGCATGGGCAAGGTTAATGTTCTGCGCTTTGAGACGAATAGCTTTATCCGCATACTTAAAAAAATCTTACGGCATAAAAAACTTAAAGTTTATTATGGCGCTTGTACGCGAGGCGTTACGTTAAAAAGCGGTAAGATCATGGCGGTGACTGCGAAAAAAAATAATCGATTCTTTAAAATAATCCCGGCAGCAGTTGTAGACGCGAGCGGTGCGGTTATTAAAAAGATTAAAATTGCCGGATTACGGGATAGTGAAAAACATTTAGGCGGCTATTGTTTTAAGGTACGCGCTAATTGCCGTGACCAATTTTTTGGGGTAAAGATCGGTTATCTTTTAAATCAAGCGGTAAAAGAAAAAAAATTACCTTGGTATTTTCGCCTTACCTATACTACACGGCTTAGCGCGCAAAGTGCTTTGATCAAAATGTCGATCCCCTATTCTTCAGCGCACCTTAAAGGTGCCCGCCGCGATGCGACTAAGCTTTTTAACTACTTAAAACAAATAATGCCGGAGTTTAAAGCCGGCGAGATCGTTAAGCATGGTGTGCTACTGGAGCGCAGCGGTGTACGGTTAAAGGCGCGCCGGATTTTAACTGCCGGTGATGTTCTTTCCGGTAAACATTGTTTATCGGCACAAGCCGTGCGCGGGGCTTGGCCCGTTGAATTTTGGGGTAAAAAGGGCGTCGAATACGCTTATTGCCAAAAAAGCCATTATGATATTTCCCTCGATTGTCTTAAAGCCGAAAACATCACCAACCTTTTTGCCTGCGGCAGATTTATCGGCGCCGATACGCGTGCTATCGCCTCTGCGCGGGTGGCGGGTATTTGCCTAGCCACCGGCGAAGCCGCCGGCCGCCTGGCCGCCAAAATTGCTTTACGCATGTGTGAATGAGCGGTATATTGAAAAGATAGCGGTTCAATGGTGGTTTATTGTTGAGAAAAAGGAGGGAGCAATGAGAGTTTTTATTTTTTTTGCCTTGTTGGTTTACGCCGCTGGCTGTGCCTCGGTTGAAGTGGTAAAAATTACCGATGCCAACAAAAATACGGCGAAAGGCGCGCGTTTTTACCGGCCATACCCGTATATTCTGGTAACAAAAGATAAGGATGGTGTTGTGAAATCCGAAACCATCTGGTTGCCGAACATAAAGGAAGAGTACGCAATTAACATGAAATCCGGCATGGGCACGGTTAACGGTAATTTTGCTTTAACAAACGGCTGGCAGCTTACTCAACTCGGTGTAACTAGCGACTCCAAGCTTCCCGAGACGATGAACGCCGCAACAAGCCTTATCGCGACTGCAGCCAAGACCTTTTTTAAGGCGGAGAATCCCGGCAAGAGCAAACAGGAAGCGGCTTCTGTTCAACCGGGGGCCGTTGACCTTGAACCCGGGCTTTATCGCTATGAATTTGACGCTAATGGCGTTATCACGGATGTTGTGCCGGTTAAGCTGAAACAAGGCCAGGAATAAAATTAACGGCGGTATGAAAAAAGTTTTAATGCTTATTGTCGGCGGGTTATTAACGATAGCGCCGGTTTTTGCGCAGAATCCTGCGCTTGGCATTGATAAGGAGGTAAAAATGAAAAAATCTCTCGGCGCGCAAACAATTGTTTTCCCCACGCCGGTTTTTGTCGTCGGGTCATATGACAAAGGCAATAGGCCGGATGCCATGGTCGTTGCTTGGGGCGGTATTTGCTGTTCCAAACCTCCTTGTGTCGCCATTTCGATCCGGGAAGCCACGTACACTTACGGCAATATTATGGCGCGTAAGGCTTTTACGATAAGTATCCCTTCCGAGAAATTTATTCAGGAAGCCGATTACTTCGGAATCGTTTCCGGCCGGACCGAGGATAAGTTCGCCGCAACCAAACTTACTCCGGTAAAAAGCGACTTGGTGGATGCCCCTTATGTTAAGGAATTTCCTTTTGTCTTGGAGTGTTCGGTGATCCAGGTAGTAAAAATAGGGCTGCACACGATGTTTATCGGCGAGATCAAGGATGTAAAGGCCGATCAATCGGTGTTGGGTAAAGCCGGCGCGCCGGATATCGAGAAGATAAAACCGATGATTTTCGACCCGGCCAACCGCGCTTATTACGGGATCGGCAAATATTTAGGCGATGCTTTTTCCGAGGGTAAGAAGATAAAGAAATAAACCCTGTCGTCGAGTGTGTAAAACAAGACTATTTATATGCGTAAACATTTGGCGAAAGCTCAAAGTTTTGGCGCCCCGCTTTTGGAATTTAAAAATGTTTCCCTGCTGCGCGCCGGCAATAAACATATTTTAGACCGGGTATCGTTTACCGTTCATTGCGGCGAAGATATCGCCATCTTAGGCCCTAACGGCGCGGGTAAATCGTCGCTGATCAAATTGATCACTCGCGAATATTATCCAATGGCCGGACAAAAAGATTTTTCCTTAAAGATCATGGGCCGGGAAAGCTGGAATATTTTCGAGTTGCGCGCGCTTTTAGGCATTGTTTCCAATGACCTGCAATATCTTTGTACCCGGCCGGTTTCCGGCGAAGAGATGGTTCTGTCGGGATTTTTCGGCGCAATCGGCCTCTGCAATCAGCGGGTTACCCGGGCGATGAAAAAGCAGGCTAACGAAGCCATGGAGTTTTTAGAGATCAGCCGCCTTAAGCGCCGCCGGATGGACGAGATGTCATCGGGCGAAGCGCGCCGTTTTTTGATCGCCCGCGCCTTGGCGCATAAACCCAAAGCTTTGATCCTTGACGAGCCCATGACCAGCCTCGACTTGCACGCGGCATTAAAATTTTCCGATAGCCTGCGCAAAATCTCGCGTGCCGGCATCGGCATTATCCTGGTAACGCATAATTTGCAGGATATCATTCCCGAGATTACCCGTGTGATCTTGATGAAAGACGCCGGGGTTTATAAAGACGGACTAAAAGAAGATATTCTTACCAGCCGCAATATCAGCCGTCTCTTCAACTCCTCGGTAATGGTTTGCCGGGATAAGAGTTATTACCATTGGCGCCGGCGCTAAGCGCTATCTATAAACATTACCATCCTTCCCTGGTTATGTTATCATTAAAGATGCCTAAATATGTAGATGTGGGGAAATATACGATCAAGATCGATGATTTTTTTGCCTACCGCTTCTGCTGTGATGCCCGGGAAACAAAGAAATGTACCAAAAATAATAAATGCTGCTGCGGCATATTTTTCGTCGATACCACCGCTAAAAAAGTTAAACGTATCTTTGATATATTCGATTCGATATCGGAATTTTGCCCAGATCTGAAAGATGGAGATAAATACGTAAACCCTTTTGAGGGAAATGAAAACAGCCGATATTCGCTTGAGACCAAAGATGACGACTACTGTATATTTTCTTATTTTGATAAAGCGGCTGCGTTAAAATGCGCTATTCATAGCGCGGCGCTAAAGCTCAACGTCGACCCATTTTTTTATAAACCGCTTCCTTGCGCGATCTGGCCGGTGACGGTATTTAAGGAAAAAGATAACCGGACTATGGTTTGTCTTGATACCGAAACAAAGAGCGCATGCTTGAAGAAAAAAGACAAAGCGGACAACAAAATCGACCCCGCCTTGTTGAAAAATTTAGAATTACTGTTGGGAGAAAGTTTAAGCCTTGCGCTCCCAAACACCCAAGCTTTAAAAAAATAGTATAATAGATAACTATGAAAGTGCTGCTGGTGCGCCCATACCCGGAACTGAAAGTCGCAAAAGCCCTGGAACGGGGATTTTTGCACTTAGAGCCGCTGGATTTAGAGATCGTCGCCGGTGGAGTTAAGGATGCGCAAGTATCAATCCTGGATCTTAGTTTTGAAAAAAAACCGCAGGAAGCCTTTGCCGATAAGATAAAAGAATATGCACCGGATATTTTAGGTTTCGGCGGGTACAGCTCACACAATCATGTTGTAAAAAATCTGGCGGCGATGGCCAAGGCGCTAAAGCCCGATATCTTTACGATTGTCGGCGGTATCCATGCGACGATCGCGCCTATGGATTATAAAATAAAAGCTATCGATGTGGTTGTGCGCGGCGAAGGCGCGACGGTAATCGGCGAAATTATAACACGTTATAAAAATAAAATGCCGGTGGATATTGCAGGAAGAGTTTTTTTAACGGCTGATCCCGCCTTCGAGGAAAAAGTTAAAGCTCCCTTGCCGGTTTATCCGCAGCCTCACGAGATA
>Ga0265316_10005840_pt1 | contig 11867 bp, 6 predicted proteins | sample 4522metaG_FD_202092 | JGI IMG/M metagenome (GOLD analysis project Ga0265316, IMG submission 202092) | Rhizosphere microbial communities from Carex aquatilis grown in University of Washington, Seatle, WA, United States - 4-5-22 metaG | ecosystem: Host-associated > Plants > Roots > Rhizosphere >...
GCGCAGTTGGTATCCCTGTTCAGAATTACGGCGACGTGTTGTTCGGCCGTTGAGTGGCGTTGAGTGGGACAGGCCTCCTGGTCGGCCGCCTGGCCTGTCATGCGCGCGGAGCGCGCCTTCGGCGCGGCGACAGGCGGGCCGTGGGGGCACCCCGGCCTGTCCCACTCATCAGGAGTAATTAGCTCCGGCGAGGTAGGGGTTGACACGGGGTTGATACCGTTTGCCGCCATCGAACCGCCCGTGCTATAGTTGGAGCGCATTTGATAGCTTCCGCGAATCCGGCAGATCGTTTCCTTGAGCGACGGCACCGTCGTCCCGCATGCGTTTCATCACCGATGAGCCCGCTTTCAAATTGGCAGGAGGACTGAGTGAAGAATATCTTCGTGGGCAACCTCGACTTCAACGTTACGGAAGAAGCCGTGCGCAGTCTGTTCGAGCGGTATGGGCAAGTGAACAGCGCACGGATCATGACGGATCGCGATACCGGCCGTTCGCGCGGGTTCGCATTCGTAGAGATGGAAAACGAATCGGAGGCGGATCAGGCGATTTCCGCTCTGAACGGCTATACCATGGATGGCCGTGCGCTCAACGTCAATGAAGCGAGGCCCAAGCCCGATCGTGGTTTCGGCGGCGGTGGCGGCGGCGGCAGACCGGGCGGCGGTGGCGGCAGACCGGGCGGCGGCGGTGGTGGCGGCAGGCGCCCCGGCGGCGGTGGTGGTGGTGGCGGCGGACGCCGCGAACCCCGCTGGTAACGGTTCCATTCCGGCGGCCGCGGCTCTGTTTGGCGCCCAGCTTATGGGGCCGCGGCCTGACTACAGTTCCGCCAGCACTTCAGCGGCATGGCCTTTGGCTTTTACTTTGCCGTAGATCTTTTCGATCTTGCCATCCGGCGAAATGACGAAGGTCGTGCGCTCTATACCCATGGTCTTGCGCCCGTACATGGTCTTCTCTTTCCAGACGCCGTAGGCTTCGGCTGCTGCCTTTTGTTCATCGGCCAAGAGGGTGAACGGCAGTTCGTACTTCTGTTTGAATTTCGCCTGCGCCGCGGGCTTGTCGGGCGAGACTCCCACAATCGCCGCGCCCTTCCTGGCGAGGGCCTTGACGCCGTCGCGGAACTCGCAGGCTTCCACTGTGCAACCCGGTGTGTCGGCCTTGGGATAGAAATAGAGCACCACGCGTTTGCCCTGCAGAGCGGACAAGAGAAAGTCCTCGCCGGTATCGGTGTGGACGCTTATCTCGGGAGCCTTATCGCCAACTTTTAACATCGCATCACCCCAGTTTCTGTTTGAACAAATCCGTGACCAGCGCCACATTGGCCTGCCCGCGCGTGGCCTTCATCGCCTGGCCCACCAGGAAATTCATCACCGTGGTCTTGCCTCCGCGGTATTGCTCCACCTGTTTGGGATTGCGGGCGACAACCTCTTCGATGATTTTTTCGAGCGCACCGCTGTCGCTGATCTGCTGGAGCCCTTCGCGCTCCATGACGGCGGCGGGCGATTCACCGGTGGAAAACATTTTCGGGAAGATCTCCTTGGCCAGCTTGCCGGAGAGCTGGTTGCCGGCAATCAGCTTGACCAGTTCGCCCAGATGCCCGGCGGAGACCGGCGATTCCGCAATCTCCTTGCCCTCGGCTTTCAGCAGACCCATGAGGTCGCCCATCACCCAGTTGGCCGCCATCTTGGGGTTGCCCGACACGCGCGCCACGGTCTCAAAATATTCCGCGGTGGCGCGGGAGGCGGTCAGCACGCCGGCGTCGTACGGGGAGAGGCCGTACTCTTCCAGGAACCGCCCCCGCTTGCGCGCGGGCAACTCGGGGAGCGCCGCCCGCACCCCGCTCAGCCACTCTTCGCCGATGCGCAACGGAACCAGGTCGGGTTCGGGGAAATAGCGATAGTCGTGGGCATGTTCCTTGCTGCGCATGCTGGCGGTCTCGCCGGTGTCGGGGTCGTAGAGCCGCGTCTCCTGCTGCACCTGGCCGCCGCCCTCGACGACCGCGACCTGCCGCGCGATTTCGTAATCCAGCGCCAGCTTCAGGAAGCGGAACGAGTTCAGGTTCTTGACCTCGACCTTGGTGCCCAATTCCGTGGCGCCCTTCGGCCGCACGGAGACATTGGCGTCGCACCGGAGGTGGCCCTTCTCCATGTCGCAGCTCGACACGCCGATGAACTCCAGCGCCTGCTTCACCTCGGTGAGATAGGCGTAGGCCTCATCGGAGCTGCGCATGTCGGGTTCGCTGACGATTTCGATCAGCGGCGTTCCGCTGCGGTTGAGGTCCACGTAGGAATAGCGGCTGGAATCCTTGAAGCCGTCGTGGATGCTCTTGCCGGCGTCGTCCTCCATGTGGACGCGGGTGACGCGGATGCGTTTGGCGGCTCCGTCCACTACGATATCGACGTAGCCCCACTCGGCGAACGGCTCGTCGTACTGCGAGATCTGGTAGCCCTTCGGCAAGTCCGGGTAGAAGTAGTTCTTGCGCGCGAAGCGCGAGTGCGGCCGGATGCCGCAATGCAACGCCAGCGCGCCTTTGAGGGCCAGCTCGACGGCGGTGCGGTTCAGGACCGGGAGAGCCCCCGGCAACCCCAGGCAGACGGGGCACACGTTGGTATTCGGGGGCGCCCCGAAACTGGTGGGGCATCCGCAAAAAATCTTGGTCGCGGTGGAGAGCTGCACGTGGACTTCGAGTCCCACGACAGACTCATACTGCGCGATCGCCTCAGGCGTAGCCAAAGCAAACATGGTGTCCCTCCATTGTAAGGCGATATCGCCGAGTCCGATGGCGTCCGGCGGCGGGGGGGGGCCGCCGCTGACTGGGACAGGCGCGCGGGGGGCGCCTTCGGGCGCGCGGGGGGCGCCTTCGGGCGCGCGGGGGGCGCCTTCGGGCGCGCGGGGGGCGCCTTCGGGCGTGCGGGGGGTGCCTTCGGGCGTGCGGGGGGCGCCTTCGGAGGTGCGGGGGGCGCCTTCGGGCGTGCGGGGGGCGCCTTCGGGCGTGCGGGGGGCGCCTTCGGGCGTGCGGGGGGCGCCTTCGGGCGCGATGACACCCCGGCCCATCGCGCGGTGTTTGGCCGAGTGTGGCCGAGTGTGGAGCGGGCCTCCGGCCAGGCGGAGGCCCGCTCCACAGACACGGACACACACTTCACACTGAGCCGAATTCGCCCTTCCAAGTGACTTCGTGGCCTTTGTAGAGGGCGGCGCGGCCCAGCAGACCGATCATCGTGCTGCGCGCCGATTGCTCGGCCATGTTCACGGACTCGCCGCTCTGGATGTGCGAGAGAAAGGCTTCGAAGGCGTCGGGCGTCTGGTCGCGCTTGGCGGGGACCGTCTCCACATTCCGCGGCCCTTTGGTGTGCACCAGGGCGGCCCGCGACGTCGCCAGCACTCCTTTCGTACCCGTGAATTCCTCACCCACCTTTTTGAACCCAGTGGGGCTGAGCTGGTTGGCCTCGAAATTCACGTGGATGCCGTTGGGAAACTCGAACGATAGCGACAGGTGGTCCAGGATCTCGAAATCCACCGTGCGCACTTTCCGCCCGCCGTAGCCCACGGCGCGCAGCGGCAGCGTGCCCAGGAACCAGTGGAACATGTCCAGGTTGTGGCAGTCCTGCTCGATGAGGAAATCGCCCGAGTAGTCCTTGTAGCAGAACCAATTGCGCAGCTTGTCCACCTTGGGGTCGGGGTAAGAGACGCGGGTGAACGGGTTGGTGTCGATCCAGAAGCCGCGGGCGTTCGAGAGATCGCCGATCTGGCCATCCCGCAGCCGCTTGTAGGCTTCCAGGTACAAGGGGCCGTAGCGCTGCTGGAATCCGAACCACAGCAACTTTTTGGGATCGGCGGAGCGCCCGATGGCCATCACCTTCTTGACGCCCTCGAGGTCGACGCCCGCAGGCTTCTCGCAGTAGACGTGCTTGCCGGCCTGGACGGCGGCGGCCAGCATGCGCGGGTGCTCGAAGGGCGGCGTGGCGATGATGACCGCGTCCACGTTCGAGGCCAGCAGTTTCTCGAATTCCTTGTAGACTGCTGGCTTCTCCACTTTGATTTTGGGGATGGCGCCGTCGATGCGGTCGTCGAACAGATCGCAGACGGCGGTGATGCGCGCCCGCGGGTCCGCGTGGACGAGCTGCGCGTCGTAGGTCCCGCGGTTGCCGGCTCCGATCAGTCCGACCGAAATGGCGGAGTTGGCGTCAGAGCCGCGGACTGCGCCGGGGCTTACGAAGGTGAAGGCGGCCGCGCCGGCGGCGCCGGCCGTGCGCAGCATGTCTCGCCGCGAAACCTGCGGCTGAAGCCGATCCATGAGAAACCTCCCAATTGGGGGATGATGCCGGACTCCCCACGCGGGGACATCACTTGGCTAGTCCTATGTATTATCGGTTGTCCGGAACGGCGATGTCAAGGCAGCGGGCCCCGGCCAGGGGTTTGTGTACTCTCGTTATATTACACATAAAAAAGAAGTTATATGCCAGCTTCAGCCGGAGCGCAGGAGCCAAAAGAACGATTGACACGGCCGGTACCCCATGTTACTATCCCAGCATATGACAGTGGTAGTGCGGTGGCTAGGCCATCGAGCAGCCATGTCAGCAGGTAAGATCGGTCATCCGAAGTTCAGCTTTGGTTAGAAGTGGAGATTTTGATTCTATGACCAAACGTGAAAAGGGTCATTGTCCTGCAGCGATTGCGGCTGCGACGGGGACTAACGAATTCTTGCGGGCCTTGCTCCGGTGCGGATTGCTGGCACTGCTGGTAGCAGCGGTGTTTCTTGGCACTTCGACGCCGGCCCTGGCTCAAGGCGACACTGGAACGATTGTAGGCACAGTCACCGACGCGTCCGGCGCCGTGGTGGCGAATGCGCGCGTTGTCGCGACCAATACCGCAACCGGCGCCAGGACGGAAATCCAGACCAGCGATGCCGGCGATTATACCCTGGCCGACCTGAGGGCGGGCGTGTATAACCTCAACGTCACCGCTAACGGGTTCAAGCAGTTCCAGGAAAACGGCGTGAAGGTGGAAGTGGCCATCAACTTCCGCGTCAACGCCAAGCTGGAGATTGGGGCGACGACGGAATCCGTGGTGGTTACCGGCGCGGCTCCTCTGCTGCAGACGGAAGACTCGGAACAGAGTCAGAACATCTCGGGCGATTTCGGGAACGAGTTGCCGCTCAACTTCGGCGGCGGCGTGGGGAACTCCGGGGCCATTCGCGACGCTCTGGCTTTCGTGACACTGGCGCCCGGCGTGAGCAATCAGGGCGGCCAGGATAGCGCCAACATGAACAATCTGGGTGGCGGCAACTGGCGTACCCTGTACGCGGGCCAGGATGCCACGGCCTCCAACAGCAACAGCAGCGGCGAGCTCGATACGGGAGGCTCCGGCGAACTGATTGCGGAGTTCACGTTGCAGCAAAGCAACTTCGCGCCAGAGTACGGCGGCGCCACATCGGCGATCATCAACCTGACGCCGCGCGCGGGCACCAACCAACTGCACGGCGGCGCGTACCTGTACGCGGCCAACGGCGCCTTCGATGCCGCCCAGAACTACCAGACCACGTTGATCAACGGCAAAGTGAGTCCCACCATCCCGGTAGAGCACAAGTTCGACGGCGGAGTCACGCTGGGCGGCCCGGTTTGGATTCCGAAAATCTACAACGGCAAAAACCGGACCTTCTTCTTCTTCAACTTCGAGGATTTCGGCAACAACTTTGGAACTACCGGAATCAATACGCTGCCCACCGCCGCCATGCGCACCGGCGATTTCAGCGCGGTGGTAGGCCCGCTGCTGGCTAATCCCGATGCCACCGGCGCTTCCATGTACCAGAACGAAATCTACGATCCGGCCAGTGTGCACACGCTGGCGAATGGCCGTACCGTGGCGAATCCGTTCACGGGGCCGAACGGCCAGCTCAACATCATCCCCGCGAGCCGTCTGGACCCCGTGGCGCTGAAGATCCAGGCCCTGCTTCCCAACCCGGTATTGACCAACGTCACGGTGAACAATTGGCCGTTCAATGCGATCTCGCAAAAGAGGCAGAAAATTCCGGGCTTCACCCTCGACCACAATCTGGGCAGTACGGGACACCTGTCGAGCTATTGGTCGGACACCATCAGCCACCAGGTTTTCAGCGCCGGCCCCTGGCCAATACCGCTCAGCCAGGCCCGCATCGCGCGCGTCACGGGGCAGGTAATCCGCGTGAACTATACCGACGCCATTACCCCCACCAAGATCATCCAGTTGGGCACCGGATTAATGCTGTATTACGACCCGGACAGTTCGCCAGACAGCGTGTTAGCGTACGATGCGGTGAAGAACTTCGGGCTCAACGGCCCCGCCGTGAACGGTATGCCCCTGATGAACATGGGGTTGAACGGAAGCTACGGCGGCTCGTCGAGTTTCGGGCCCACGAATGCCAATCACTACCACAACGACAAGATCACGGAAAACGCCAGCCTGACCTGGACGCACGGGGCTCACACCTTGAAGTTCGGCGGCAATTTCGTCATCGATACGTGGGGCGATGACAACGAGAAGGGCTCGACCGGCGTGTTCAATTTCGGAAGCGGCCAGACCGGCAACTTCGACCAGTTGCAGAGCTTTGCCGGCGGCACCGGTGTGGGCTTTGCCTATGCCAGTTACCTGTTGGGGCTGGCGGGCAGCGCCACCACCCAACCCTACGAGGCTCCCTACGTGCGGCGGAGATCGTGGGATGCGTATGCCCAGGATAGCTGGCGTGTGAATTCCAAGCTGACTGTCACTTACGGAGTCAGATGGGACTACAACGGCTGGCTCACGGAGAAACACAACCGCATGAGCGAGTTTTCGCGCAGCACACCGATTCCCACCCTGGGTCCCAACGTCATGGGCGGTCTGATTTACACGGGATCCGGCACGGGCAGGTGCAACTGCGAGTTTGTGAAGCCGTATTGGCTGAACATTTCGCCCAGGATCGGGTTGGCTTATCAGCTCGATCCCAAGACGGTGGCGCGCGGCGGCGTGGGGCTTTCCTACGGGCAACCCAACGCGATGGGTTGGTTCACCAACAACTCCAACCTCTTCTACGGTGTGGGTTGGAACGTGGTGAATTTCCAAACTTCCCAATTCGACGGGGCAGGCGCGGTCCTGGGCCAGGGGCTGAATTATGACCACTCTCTACTGAACACGGCGACCATCGGCAATCCCGCCGCCGGAGCATATATACCCACGATTAGCTCCCCCACCGGCATCCAGAGCAACGCGCCGTGGATCATGGACCCGAACCTGAACAAGCTGCCGCGCATCCTGGGATGGAACCTCGGCGTGCAGCGGCAGGTTTCCAAGGACATCATGGTGGAAGTTGCGTGGGTGGGCAATCACGGGGTACGGGAGTACTCCACGTACAACCAAATCAACCTGCCGAGTCCCGCAATGTTCAAGGCTCGTGGGGTGGATGTCACCAACCCGGCTACGCAAACGGTTTTGCAATCCACCATCGGCTCCGCCGCGGCTATCGCCGCGGGTTACAGCCTTCCCTACCCGAGCTTCCCCACGGGCCAAACGGTCCTACAGACGTTCCGTCCGTTCCCGGAGTACACAGGGATCACCGACGAATGGGGGAACCAGGGGGGCAGCACGTACCAGTCGATGCAGTCCAAGATCACCAAGCGGGGAAAGAATGGCTTGACTCTGACCTCGGCGTTCACCTGGTCGAAGTCTTATAACCGGACCACGTGCGACGGCAACGTCTTTGACGGGCTTTGCATGGACCTGGGCGGATCCGACCAGCCGTGGATTTGGGTGGTCGCGTTCTCGTACGAGATTCAGAAGTTCGGTTCGAACAAGATTCTGAATGCCATCGTGCCGGGATGGACCCTCGGGGGCCTGGGCGACTATGGCGCCGCCATGCCGCTGGGCGTTCCCGGCCAGAGCGGTTCGCCGAATACCAGCAGCGTCACCCTCCAGGGCTCGCGGTCGATTCGCGTCGCGGGAGTTCCGCTTTACCTGGTGGATCCGAATTGCCACTGCTACGATCCTTCGAAGACGCAGATCCTGAATCCGGCCGCGTGGACGAACCCGGCCATCGGCACGTTCGCCGCCACCACGCCGTATTACAGCGATTTCCGCGGTAAGCGCTTCCCATCGGAATCGGCGAGCTTCGGCCGCAGGTTCCGGGTCAAGGAGCATGTCACATTGCAAGTCCGGGCGGAGTTCTTCAACATATTCAACCGGACCATATTCGGCAATCCGTCGACCGGCATCGGCCCGATCACCTATTCGAATGGGTTGATCAACGGCGGTTTCGGAACCGTCAACATCAAGGGGAACCTGTCCACGGGGCCCAGGAACGGGCAAATTGTGGCCCGCATCCAGTTCTAGCGTTTTCCCCTGAATTACCTTGGCGCCCGTTCTCCGCAAGGGGAGCGGGCGTTTTTTTTTGGCGCTCGAAACCGGCAAAGTGACGCGGGTATCCGCCGGGTTCGGGCAGAAGCTCCGTCAGCGGTCTGGTGGGGCGGCATTCCCGCGGATGAACCAGTCATGGCCGAGCCCGGCCACCAGTAGAATATGAAGACCCGGCGCGCCACGAGCGCGACCACGGGGCGGACCAAAGGGAGGACCCCAGGGCACTGGCCGCCGCCCCCGGCCCGTGGAGCGGGCCTCCGGCCCGCAGATCGCGCTTTCCAGCGGGTCCAGCCGACTGGAAAGCCGGCTTGGCGGGCAGGAATGCCCGCTCCACATCACATCGGGTCCGAGGGGGGCGCCGCAGTTCGGTTTTGCGGTCACGGCATCGGCCTCGCGCGAGGCGACAGCAGGTACCCGCCAGACTCGGGCAGAAGCTCCATTCCCGCCAATTCTCACGATTTTTTTATTGATTACAAAGAAGTTCTTCTACGCGAGGCCGGGTGTCGCCGGAAACCGCGTGGTACAACGTGCGCAGAACCGGTTTCCCGCGGCGCAATGCCGCCGGAGAAATGCGAACAAAAGGAATTGAGAATTCCGTACAGCCCAATCCACTATCACTGCTAAGCTGGAAGTACTAGTAATCCTGGAACGTGTTTTGGAAGGGAATCTGGCGGATAGAACGTTGAAGAGGATCGACCGATGCAAACAAGCGAAGATTTCCAAAAACTAATCCTGGTGGTGGAGGACGAGGGCCTAATCGCCGCCGATATTCAGCGGCGGATCGAGCGTTTGGGCTACCCCGTGCCGGCAATCGCGCGCTCCGGCGAAGAAGCGCTGGTGCGCGCCCGGTCGACGCCCTTCGACCTGGTGCTGATGGACATCCGCTTGAAGGGCGACATGGACGGTGTCGCCACCGCGCAAGCGTTGAAAACGGAGTTACAGACGCCGGTGGTGTATATCACGGCCCATGCCGACCAGGAGACCATCGACCGCGCCAAAGTCACCGAGCCGCTCGGCTACATCCTGAAGCCGGTTTCCGACGGGGACTTGCGCAGCGTGGTGCAGACCTCCATTTACAAGGCCGGCATGGACCGCCGGCTGCGCGCCAGCGAAGCCTGGCTGGCGACCACGCTGCGCAGCGTGGGAGAGGCCATTGTGGCCACCAACCCCGATGGGAACGTGGTGTTCCTGAATCCGGGCGCCGAGCGGCTTACGGGGTGGTCCAACGCGGAGGCACAAGGCCGATTGCTGATGGACGTGGTGGGATTGTTCGAGGAATCCTCCACCCAGCCAGCCAAGAATCCGGTGTTCGATCTGGCGGAAGGAGAGAGCCGGAGCTATACGCTGGTTTCGAAGGCGGGGGCGCGCACGGTAGTGGAAGTCGAGTGCTTCGAGAATCGCTCGGCGGAAGAAGTGCTGGGTTCCATAGTGGCGCTACGGGACATCAGCAGCCGGAGAGAGATGGAAGACCACGTGGTGCAGTCGCAGAGGATGGAAGCGATTGCCCACATGGCGGGAGGGCTGGCGCACGATTTCAATAACCAGCTTACGGTGATTCTGGGATACGCGGACGAGCTGGGCGGGCGGCTCTCGGGAGAAGACAAGGAGCAGGTCCTGGAGATCAAGCAGGCGGCCACGGATGCCAGCGCCACCACCAGCCAGCTTCTGGCGCTCAGCCGGCGCGGCGGAGTGCACAGCGAAGTGCTGAATATCAATGCGGTGATTTGCGAGGTGCAGCCCATGATCTCGCACGGGCTGGGAAAGAGCCGGACGCTCACCACGCATCTCGGCTCCCCCGTGGGATACATTCGCGGCGACCGGAATCAGCTCAGAGAAATGCTGCTGAACCTGGCCCTCAACGCGCGCGAAGGCATGCCGGCGGGCGGCGAGCTGCGGATGGAAAGCTCGACGCTGGAGATCGTGGAGGATAGCCAGGAGGGGCGCCGCTACCGTCCGGGACCGTACGTGCGGCTGCGGATCGCCGACACGGGCGAGGGGATGGACAAGGCCGCGTTGTCGCGCATCTTCGAGCCGCGCTTCACCCCCAGGAGGGACAGCTTCGGAAGCGGCCTGGGGCTTTCCATGGTGCACAGTATCGTGGTGCAGAGCGGAGGCTACATTGCCGCCGATAGCGAAGTGGGCCGCGGCACCAGTTTCGAAATCCTGCTGCCCTGCGTGGGCACGTTCCGCGGAATTAGCGAGATCTCCGGCGAGGAACGCGGCGCCGGGGCCGATCCTACTCCGACGGTTCTGCTGGTGGAGGACGAAGATGGCGTCCGCCGTATGATGCACCGGTTCCTGGAGCGGGAAGGGTATCAACTGCTGGCGGCGAGAAATGCCGCGGAAGCGGAGGACATTGCGGCAGTCTACGAGGAGCCGATCCACGTCCTGGTGACCGACGTGGTAATGCCCGGCATGACCGGACCGCAACTGGCGGAACGGCTGAAGCCGCTGCGCCCGGACATGAAGGTTCTGTTCGTCTCGGGATACCGGCACGATTCGTTGGACCAACAGGGGTTGTTGGCCCGGGGAGTGAATATTCTGGCCAAGCCGTTTCCGCCGGCGCAGCTTCTGCGGCAGGTGGAAATGCTGTTGAACGAGGGGCGCCGGCGGATGGAATGAGCTGGAAAACGCAGCCGCCCGCGGTGCGCTACGCCGCGGCAATTCTGCTGGCAGCCGCGGCGCAGCTTGTGCGGTGGCCGCTCCATCCGCCGACGCTGATGCCCAGCATCACGTATGTACCGTTCATCCTGCTGAGCGGCTGGTTCGGGGGATTCGGAGCAGGGCTGCTCACCACGGGCTTGTGCACGTTGGAGTCGCTCTATTTCGCGACAGCCCCGGTCGATTCCTTTCGGGTCACCGATCCGCGGTCCTTCATCGCCCTGGGCGCGCTGGCGTTCAGCGGTGTGGCGATCAGCCTGGTGTTCCAGCACATCCGGCACGCGTGGCGCTCCGACATCGCAATGGCGGAGATCCGGGTGCGATTGGCGCAGGAAGTGGAGGCGCGGCGGCGCCTGCTGGAGTCGGTCGTTCAGAACTCGCCGCCGGCCATCGCGCTGTTGCGCGGCCCCGATTTCACCATCGAGATGCTGAACCCCGCTTATGAGGCGCTGGCCCCGGGAGAGCCCATGCTGGGCAGGACAACGGCCGATGTCTGGCCGGAGGCCGCGCCCCTGATCATTCCGCTTCTGAATGTGGTCCGCGACGCTTGCACGGTGTATCACGCCACCGGCTTCGCGATTCCCCGCCACCGCGGACTGGGATTGCCCGCGGAAGAACGCTACTTCGACATCTCCTATGTGCCGCTGCCGGGATTGGGGCCGGATGACGATGTGCGCGTGCTGGTGGTGGCCATCGAGGTCACGAAGCACAAGCGCGCCGAGGCGGAATTGCACGCCACGTATTCGGAGCTGGCCGCGATCTACGCCAGTGCCCCGGTAGTGCTCTTCGTGGTCAACGCCGAATACCGGGTGGAGAAGGTAAACGATCTGGCCGCACGATTCGCCGGG
>Ga0265316_10005842_pt1 | contig 11866 bp, 10 predicted proteins | sample 4522metaG_FD_202092 | JGI IMG/M metagenome (GOLD analysis project Ga0265316, IMG submission 202092) | Rhizosphere microbial communities from Carex aquatilis grown in University of Washington, Seatle, WA, United States - 4-5-22 metaG | ecosystem: Host-associated > Plants > Roots > Rhizosphere >...
CCGGTCAAAATCCAGTTTCAAAAAGACCGCCGTCCGGCGCAGACTCGTAGCATGAAGCTTCTCTCGCTAGTTGCGGCGGTTTTGATCGCGGGCCAGGCGATGGCCCAGGCGACGGACGCCGAAATCCGCCAGATCCTTGTGGATCGCGTTGACGTGCAGCACAAGAGCGTGGGGATCGTGGTCGGCATCGTTACGCCGCAGGGGCGGCGGGTGGTCGCTTACGGGCCGGTCGACGGCGACACGGTTTTCGAGATCGGGTCGGTGACCAAGGTGTTCACGTCGCTTCTGCTGGCCGACATGGTTGTGCGCGGCGAGGTGGCACTGGCCGATCCCCTGGACAAGTATCTGCCTGCCGGCGTCAAAGCTCCCGAATGGAAAGGGCGGAAAATCACGCTGGTGGATTTGGCGACTCATACCTCGGGGTTGCCGTTCTTCCCCTCGAATTTCCTGCCCGTCGAAGACCGGGCGGCGTACGGCAAGTATACGGTGGAGCAGCTCTACCGGTTCCTTTCCACTTACGAGTTGCCGCGCGAGCCCGGGGCGCAATGGGAATACTCGAACACCGGCGGCGGGCTGTTGGGTCTGGCGCTCGCGCGCCGCGCGGGCATCGATTACGAGGCCCTGGTCCACGCGCGCATTACCGGCCCCCTGGGGATGGAGAGCACCGGAATCGCGTTGCCACAGCGGTTCCGGGACAGGCTCGCGACCCCGCACGGTGAGAGACTCGAACCCGAGCCGGCGTGGGACCTGCCGGCGCTGCCCGGCGCTGGCTCCCTGCGTTCGAGCGCCAACGACCTTCTCAAGCTGCTGGCCGCCTTCACGGGTGCGGTCAAGTCGCCACTGGCGCCGGCGATGGCGGCCATGCCCGAGACAAGGCGTCCCAACCGCCTCTACATGCTCGACCAGGCGCTGGGCTGGTTCGTAGTCGGCAAGGGCGACGAGCAGTTCTTCATTCATGGTGGTGGCACGCACGGCTTCGCGAGCAGCCTGGCTTACGATCCGAAAACCCGCACTGGCGTGGTAGTGCTCTCAAACGCGGCCGGCTCGGTGGACGATATCGCCCGCCACCTGCTCCGGCCAAGCCTGCCACTCGACAAACCGCGGCCCCTGAAGGCCCACAAAGAAATCGCGGTCGATCCCAAACTGTTCGACAACTATGCCGGCCGATACCGGCCTTCGCCCGACTGGGTCTATACGGTTACGCGAGAGGGCGACGTGCTTCGGATCCAGTTGCCCGCGGCGCCTAAATTCCGTCTTCACCCGGAAAGCGAACGGGACTACTTCATCGAGGAGACGGGCGACATTCAAGTGACTTTCCAGACCGATGCGCAGGGCCGCTCGACGGGTTTGATCCTCCACATTTGGGGATTCAACGTACCTGCGCCGCGGATCGAAGCCACGGGAGGCAAACCATGACGATCGACGACAATTGCCTGGCGGAACTGAAGGGCGTCACCAAACGCTTCGGAGCCGTGGTGGCGCTGGACGGGCTCGACCTCGAGGTGCGCCCCGGAGAACTCCTGGCGCTTCTCGGACCCAATGGCGCGGGGAAGACCACCGCGATCTCCCTGATGATTGGACTGCTGCAGCCCGAGCGCGGAACCGCGCGGCTGTTCGGCCTGCCGCCGCTGCGGGTCGAGGCGCGGCGCCGGATTGGCGTGATGATGCAGGAGGTGAGCCCGGCGGCGGATCTGCGCGTCCGCGAGCAAATCGACCTGGTCGCCAGCTATTACCCGGATCCGGCGCGGCCCGAGGTGGTGATGGAGATGGCTCACCTCACGCCGCTAGCGCGCCGCTTTTACGGAAAGCTATCCAACGGCCAGAAGCGCCAGGTGCAGTTCGCCATGGCCGTGTGCGGCCGCCCGAAGCTGCTGTTCCTCGATGAGCCCACGGTCGGACTCGACGTCCAGGCTCGCGAAACGATGTGGGCCACGCTGCGCCAGCTCATCGACGATGGCGCTTCCATCGTGCTGACCACCCACTACCTGGAGGAGGCCGAGGCCCTGGCCGATCGCGTGGTGGTTCTGGCCAAAGGGCGCGTGCTGGCATCGGGCAGCGTGAACGAGATGCGCGCGTTGGTGGTCCGCACGCGCATCCGCTGCGTTTCGGCCCTGACGGCGGAGCAGGTCGGCGCCTGGGCTGGCGTGGGCAGCGTCACCCGCGACGGGCCGCGGCTGGAGATTACAGCGACCAACGCCGAGGCCGTCGTTCGGCAGTTACTTGGCGCCGACGAGGACCTGCAGGAACTCGAGGTCCGGCGCGCCGGGCTCGCCGAGGTTTTCACCGAGCTCACACAGGAGGATGCAAAATGACCGCGCATCTGGCGGATCCCGGTGTCACGATGTCCAACGGGCGGCTGCTGCACGCCTATCTGACCGAGGCTAGGTACGAGTGCATACGTTTGCTTCGCTCGCCGGCTTTTGCCGGACCGTTCCTGGGTCTGCCGGTGCTGCTCTACCTGCTCTTCGGAGTGCTGCTCTTTGGCGATGCGCTCAGCAAGGACCCGCAGGGAGAGCTGTTCATCTTCATGGGCTTCGCCATCTTCGGAGTGATGGGGCCCGGGATGTTCGGCTTCGGCATCACGGTAGCGACGGAACGCGAGAAGGGCTTGTTCGCGCTGAAGCGGGCGCTGCCGATGCCGCCGGGAGCTTCGCTGCTGTCGAAACTGGCAATGTCCATGCTGTTTGTCGCGATCATCATGGTCAGCATGATCGTGGCCATGCCGCTGGGTCACCTGAAGCTGGCCGCCGGGCAGCTCGTCGCGCTGTCGGTGGTCTGCGTCCTGGGCTCGGCGCCGTTTGCCGCTCTCGGGCTGTTTGTCGGAACCTGGGCATCGGCCAAGGCCGCGCCGGCTCTCGTGAACCTGCTGTACCTGCCCATGATCTACCTCTCGGGCTTCCTGATCCGGATGCCGAAGACCATGGAGTGGATCGAGAAATTCTCGCCCGGGTTTCACCTGCACCAGTTGGCGCTGCGCGCGATCGGCGCGCCCAACGCGGGCTGGCAGCCGTGGGTACACGTGGCTGTGCTCGCGGCGGTAACGGTGGTGTTCACGGTGCTGGCCGTACGGCGACTGGCGCGGGTGGGGTAACGGCTGCCCCTCACGGGAGCCGCACGTCGTCGATCTGGAAACTGAACTTCTGCGGTTGGGGTCCCGCCGCGAAGGTAATCGACGTGATGTCGCGCCCGTCGGTGCCGTTGAACGCCGGGAGCGGGAACGCGTACTCGGCCCATTCCGGTCCCGCGGCGAAGGTCTGCATGCCCGGCACGTACCCACCGGCGCGCGTGTAGACCATCACGCGATAGGTCTTGCCATCGCCCTTGGCCCAGAAGCGAATCGACTTGGCCGAGGACAGATTGGCCGGCTGCATCAGCTTCGCTCCCGGGTAGAACGCCGCGCCGGCGAAGGGGTAAACGAAGCCCGCCCGGATTTCGCCTTCCACGAGCAGCGAGTACTTGCTCCCGTTCGCACCGCCGGCGACGACCTTGATCTCGGCTTCGGATTTTCCGCCGGCCAGCTTGTCGGCGCTGACGAGCCAGCCGAATCCGAACGCCGCTTTCGTGGTGCCATCTTCAAAATCGGAGACATTCCCGCTTGCCAGCGCCAGCGGCGCTGCCTCCGTGGGCGGAGCCGCGGCGATACCCGCTTTCCAGACGCCTGCGATGTGGCGCGTCGCCGCGATGCCGGCGGTGGGATCGCCCGTCACCAGCAGCAGGTCCGCGCGAGCCCCGGCCCGGATGACTCCACGATCGTCCAGGTGGAAGACCGCGGCGGGCGTGGAGGTCGCCGCTCGCAGCGCTTCGATCGGCGTCAGCCCGGCCCGCACCAGCAGTTCCAGTTCATGGTGCATGGCGGCGCCGTGGGCGCCGACGTTGGGCGCATCGGTGCCGGCCAGAATCGGCACGTGCGCCGCCTTCAACTGGCCGAGCGCCTCTTCGGCGTTGTTGTAAGTGCGGCTGCTCTCCAGCACCGTGAGCGTCGGGACCACGAACGCGCGGTGCGCGGCTACGAACTGGCCGAAGTCGGGGCCAGACGGCTGGTCCGTGAAAAGGTGCTCCAGTCCGTCGGCCTCGGCATCGATGGCGTCCATCGCCCCCTGGCGCGAATTGATATGGACAACGGCCATCTTCCCGCGCTTGTGCGCCGCCTGAACGAGCGCCGCCATCGTTTCCTTGCTGACCGTGGGCAGTGGCAGCGGGACCGTGTAGATGATCTTGATGTAGTCCGAGCCCTCCGCGATGCGGGCGTCGACGAAAGCCTGCGCCTCCGCGGGTCCGCCGATGGTCGGGATGGCGATCCCGTACTCGGTGCCGTGGCCCTTGGGCGCCGTCGCCAGCGTGCCCGCCGAACGCAGGTCGGCCAGGTCGGTATCCCTGCCTTCCGCCTGCGCCTTCCTGATGTCGCGGGCGTAGCGCCAGTCGGTGAACATGTCGAGCTCGGTGGTGACGCCGGATTCGAGCGCCTGCTTCAGCGCGTTCCCGAAGGCGTGCGTGTGGCTGTCGATCAGGCCCGGCAGCAGCGTCTTGCCGGTTCCATCGACCACGGGCAGGCCGGCGGGCGCGTTCTCGCCAAGGGACGCGATCCTGCCGTCCTTGATGACGACCGTAGCGGACTCGATCACGCGGGCACCATCGAAAACGCGCACGTTGCGGATGACGAAATCCCGCGACGGCTGCTGAGCCGTGGCTGCGAAACCGATGAGCAACAAGGACAGCGCCGCGCGATCCATGCCTACAGTCTGGCAGAAGCGCTTGCTCCTTGGACCTGTCTCAGTCCTTCTGGATCATGACCGAGGTGGACTTGATCACCACTCGAACGGCGTCGCCCTTCTTGAGTCCGAGAGCTTCGGCGCTGGCGCGCGTAATCACGCTTTCCACGATGTTGTCGCCGACGCGAACGGCCACCGACGCCATGATGGTCCCCAGTTGGACGCCATCGACAATGCCTGGGAGCTGGTTTCTTGCAGAGATACCCATACGGTCCTTGTAACACAGGCGTCGGGCCAAGGCGTCGGGCCGAGGTCTGCCCCACACCGTTCCTCCTGATAGAATTGAAGCAACGGCCCCCCCACGCCTGGGAGCAAACACAGCAAGGAAGGAATAGCGATGAGTGTAACCCATCTTCTCGGTCTGCACATGCATCAACCGCCCGGCAACCTGGGTCTGCTCATCGACTCCAATGAGTGGGAGGCCCGCCAGATCATGCTCTGCTACGAGCGCCCGCTCCGATACGCCGAGCGCTATCGGGACGTCGCGCGCTTCTGCGTGGGCTTTTCCGGGATCCTTCTCGAACAGCTCCAGGACCCCAGCATCGTTGCCCGTTATGCCGAGATCGTCGATATTCCCAAGATGTTGGATGGCTACCGCAATGCGCCTAACATCGAGCTGGTGGGGATGGGCTACTACCATCCGGTTTTCCCCTTGATCCCCATGGAGGATTGGGGCGAGCAGATCGCGCGCGGCAGAAGCAAGATCATGGAAGTCTTCGGACGGGAGCCGCGCATCTTCTGGCCCCCGGAGATGGCGTTCGCCATGGAGATGATCCCGGCGCTGGCCCGCAACGGTTACCGCTACGTGGTCGTCGACAGCGTCCACATCAAATCCAAGGAGACCGCCCCCAGTGAGGAGGCGCTCTATCGCCTTCATCCGGCCGAGTACCGGGGAGCGTCGATCACGGTGATCCCGCGTGACCGCGATTTGAGCAACGCCCAGGAGAGCGGATTCGATCCGGGCTGGTTCGCCACCGAAGTGGTGCGCAAGACGGGCCGTGCATCCGAGTCCTGCCTGGTGACGACCTGGACCGACGGGGAAAACGGAGGGTGGTTCCGGCAGACCCACGAAGAGGCCGGTTTCTGGGGTCATTTCTTCGCTCCTTATATGGAACGGGTTCGGGCCGGGCAAATGCCGGTTCGTCCAGCTTCGATCGAGGAGTTCGAAGGGGCCAATCCGCCGCGCGGCCTGGTCGACGTCCGCACGGGCGCCTGGAACGTCGGGACAACCTCCGGCTACGACTTCTCGCAATGGGCGGGCTCGTCCACCCAGCGGGAGGCCCTCGAAGAGGTATGGGAACTGCGGCGGCTCCTCGGGGAGGTCGCCGCGGGCCTCGATGATGTCCAGCCGAAGGCCCTGGCACGAAAGTTGGACGAGGCGAAGGAGGCGATCCTCGAGGCCGAGACGAGTTGCTACCTCTTCTGGGGAGACGCGTGGATTCCGAAGTTACACGAGCAGACCGGCGTGGCTCGCCGCATTCTGGACGAAATCCGATTCGAAGTAACAAGGGGGTAACGTATGAAGTGTTGGTTCTGTGACGACGACGCGCGAGGGGCTTGCGCGGCCTGTGGCCGGGGGCTCTGCCACCAGCACGCCCATTTGCACGATGAGCTGACGCTCGCGAAGTCCGACACAAGCAGCGGGTACACCAGCTACTATAATGTGTACGGGGCGCTTAAGTGCGCCGACTGCAGGCTGGAGTGGAAGAACTACACGCCTGGCGCATGAGGCTGGTGCGTTTTCAAAGCCGGCCGGCGAAGGGGACTACGGATGACGGATGGCGATGCGGGCGCCGTCGAGCCGCTGGCTTTCCAGACCGGCGCACTCCCTGACTTGGGCCAAGACAACCGGCTGGTTCTGATGGCGGTCGATCCTTATCTGGTCTATGCCTACTGGAACCTGACGTCCGCGAGGGTTGAGGCGGCAAGGGCGCTCTTCGAGCAGGACGAGCTCGAATCTCAGGTCCTGCGCTTCCACGATACTACCGGCATCGATTTCAACGGCGCGAATTGCGGGAGCTGCTTCGACGTCAAGATCGACCTGGACGCCAGGAAGTGGTACGTCCGCCTGTGGAGCCCGGAGCGGAGATACTGCGCCGACATTGGATTGCGGGGCAAGGACGGCAGGCTGGTGGCGCTGGTGCGGTCCAACCTGGTCGAGACCCCGGCCGCCTGGCCGCACGTGAAGGTGGATGAAGCCGCCGCGCTGGTGGAACAGGGCGCGCCCGAAGCTGAGGCGGCCCTCGAACCGGAGCCCTTGGCCGCCGCTCTGGCAGCGGAGCCCGTGGCCGCCGCCCCGGAACCGGCTCCCGCCGGCTCCCGGCAGGTTCTCGAGAGGAAACTCGCGGAGGTCGCGGCGCTTCGCGAGGAACCACTCGCTCCCGCACCGTCAGGAAACGGCGGTGCGGATCTCACGGACATCAGCGAGAAGAGCTTCAGCCCGGGAATCTCCTCCGTGCTACTCGGAGTGCGCCGCCCCGGACAGTAGGTATGTTGTGGGGCGGACGCCCTCGTCCGCCGGCCGACTCATGGAACAGGCCTATCTCGCCATCGTCCTCCACGCGCATCTGCCCTATGTGCGCCACCCCGAGTACGAGGATCCGCTCGAGGAGAATTGGCTCTACGAGGCTATTACCGAGACTTACATTCCCTTGTTTCTAGTCCTGGAGAACCTATTGCGGGATGGGGTAGATTTCCGTCTGACCGTTTCGCTGACGCCAACCCTCGCCTCCATGCTTCTCGATCCGCTGTTGCAGGAGCGCTATGTCAAGAAGATCGACCGCACCATCGAGGCAGCGGAAAAGGAGATCGTCCGAACCAGCGGCCAGGCCGGGTTCCACCACCTGGCGAGCATGTACCACCGGCTCTTCCTGCGGGTTCGCGACGCATTCGTCAACCGTTATGGCTGCGACTTAGTCCAGGTCCTGAAGGGTTTCCAGGAATCGGGGAAAGTGGAAGTGATCTCGAGCGCCGCCACGCATGGCTACCTTCCGCTGCTGGCGTTGCATCCGGCGGCACTCCGCACCCAGATTCGCGTCGGAGCCGAGCACTACGCGCAGACGTTCGGCCGCACGCCGAAGGGCTTCTGGCTGCCGGAATGCGGTTACTGCGCCGCGGTGGAGGCTCCGCTCCGGGAGGCGGGCGTCCGTTTCACGATCCTGGACACCCACGGCATCACTCACGCCAACCCGCGGCCCAGGTTCGGCGTCTACGCCCCGGTCTACTGCCCCTCCGGGCTGGCGGCCTTCGGGCGCGACCCGGAGTCCTCGCGCCAGGTCTGGAGCTCGGTCGAGGGCTATCCCGGAGATTACGACTATCGCGAGTTCTATCGCGATATCGGCCATGACCTGGACCTGGCCGACATTCGGCCCTACATTCATCCCGCGGGAATCCGGATCGACACCGGAATCAAGTACTACCGGATCACGGGGAAGGGCGACCACAAAGAGATCTACGTGCCCGAGTGGGCGGAGAGAAAGGCGGAAGCGCACGCCGCCCACTTCGTCGCGGAGCGGCTGCGGCAGGTGGAGCGCCTGGCGCCGCTGATGGACCGCAAGCCGGTAATCGTCGCGCCCTACGATGCCGAACTGTTCGGCCACTGGTGGTACGAAGGCCCAAGCTGGCTCGAGTACGTGATCCGCAAGATCGCGCTGGAACAGCATACGATCCGCCTGACCACGCTGTCCGAGTACCTGGAGGAATACCCCGTCACTCAGACCGCGGCGCCGGCGGCATCGAGTTGGGGAAGCAAGGGCTTCAACGAAGTCTGGCTGAATGGCGAGAACGATTGGATCTACCCGCACCTGGACGCTGCGGCAACGACGATGGAGAAGCTGGGGCGCAGCCATCCCCACCCCGCCGGTCTGACGGCGCGGGCGCTGGACCAGGCGGCCCGGGAGTTGCTGCTGGCTCAGTCCAGCGACTGGGCATTCATGATCCACTCCGGGGCGACGGCCGAGTACGCCACACGGAGGACCAAGAGCCATCTGTCGTGCCTCGGAGAGCTGGCCGCTGGGATCGAAGCGGGGAACATTGACGAGGCTCGGCTTGCGAACATCGAGGCCCAGGACAACGTCTTCCCCAAGATAGCGACCGCGGCCGATTTCGTTCCCGGGCAGCCCAAGCCGCGGGCCGTGTTCGCCCCCCCAAGGCCGGTTGTCCCAGCCGCGCCGCCAGCTCGTCTCCACGTGGTGATGGTGTCTCCGGAAATCGTCCCGTTTGCGAAGACCGGAGGACTGGCCGACATGGTTGGCTCGCTGGCCATCACGCTCGAGCGGCTCGGCCAGCGAGTGTCCCTTATCATGCCCGCCCATCGCCTCGCTTTCAAAGGCGGCGTGCCTCTGGAAGAGACGGGAATCCGCTTCGCCGTGCCCGTTTCGAAGCGCCACGAGGAGGCGACCCTGCTGCGCGCCAAGGTGGGCGGCGATGTTTCCGTCTACCTCGTCCGCGCCGACCACTACTTCGACCGGGATAACTTGTACGGCACTTCGGAAGGGGACTATGCCGACAACGCCGAGCGATTCGCCTTTTTCTCGCGGGCCGCGCTGGAGACCGTCCGCAAGATCGGGCCGGCGCACGTTCTCCACGCTCATGACTGGCAGGCGGCCCTGGCGATCGCCTTCCTGAAGGCGCAGCCGGAAGTGTATCCCGAGCTCTCGGCGGTGAGGACGGTCCTTACGGTGCACAACGTGGGATACCAGGGCGTATTCCCGCGCGAGGACTGGCCTCTGCTCAACCTGGACTGGGGTTTCTTTACCCCCCGGCAGTTGGAATACTACGGCCAGATCAATTTCCTCAAAGGCGGCCTGGAGTGGGCGGACGCGATCACGACGGTCAGTCCCACCTATGCCCAGGAGATCCGGACGGCCGAGCATGGTTTTGGGCTCGATGGCGTCTTCCGGGATCGCGCCGCGGACCTCTCCGGCATCCTCAACGGCGCGGACTACGAGGTTTGGAACCCAGCCACCGATACGGCCATCGCCAAGGCGTATGACCTCGCGGACCTCTCCGGAAAACGAGCCTGCAAGGCTGAGGTCCAGCGGCTGTTCGGCCTGCCGGAGGCGCCCGAGGTCCCGCTCGTCGCCATGATCACCCGCCTGGCCGCGCAGAAGGGCGTCGATCTTCTCGCGGAGGCGTTCGACCAACTGATGCGCCGAGACATGCAGTTCGTGCTCCTGGGCGCGGGCGACCGGCCGTTTGAGGACTTCTTCCGTTCCATCGCCGGCCGCTATCCCGGCAAGGCCGCGGCGCGGATCGCTTTCGACGAAACTCTGGCGCACAAGATCGAGGCGGGAGCAGACGCGTTCCTGATGCCGTCGCGCTACGAGCCGTCGGGCCTCAACCAGCTCTACAGCCTCCGGTACGGCACGATCCCCATCGTGAGGGCCACCGGGGGCCTGAAGGACAGCGTGTCCGATTTCGATCCGGAGGCCGGCACAGGAAACGGCTTCGTGTTCACGGAATACGACGGCGCGGCACTCCTGGCCGCCGTGGATCGGGCGCTGGACACGTATCGGCAGAAGGACCAATGGGCTCTGCTGATGGAGAACGCGATGACCGCCGACTATTCCTGGGACCGGTCGGCCGCTGAATACCTCAGGCTGTACCGGCGCCTGATGTCCGCTTCCGCAGGAACCTCTGCGCCTTCGCGCGCGTGGCAGGGCGGGCGTTCTCCGTCTGCCGGCTGACGAAGCGCAGCACGCCGCGTTGGTCGCCAGCCGTATCGAAGAACCGGTCGAGGGCGCGGATCGCGTGCCCGATGGCCACGTTCCGGCACTCCGCAGTCGCGTACGAGGCGCGCTCCACCGCCAGGATGCTGCCGGCGATTCTCGGGGCCAAGTGCGGCTTGACCAGCGCGATGGCCGCGGCACCGCGAATGGCGTTGGCGGCGTCGATCATGTTGGGCCCGCAGATCGGCGCGAGATACGCTTCCATGATCCGGTCGAGCCTGCCCTCCCGGTCAACGACCGCCAGGCTCGCGAGGGTGGTCGTGGCGTTCCACTTCAGGATGTGGTTCCTGCTGCCCAGCAGTCCTGCGAAGAAGTCGAAGTGTGGATAGACCAGTTCCGGGGACCGCTCGCTGAGGTCGCGCAAGACCTTGCTCGCGCCAAGCCTCGCGCGCCCGCTGGGGGATCCGACGCCGTCAATGGCTGCCTGGACGAGGTCAGGGCGGAGCTTTTTCGTTTGTGCCGGCACAACTTCCTGATACTGTGTCGTGGAGGCCCGTGTCAAGGAGGGTTTGTGGCTTTGTCGTGGGGCGGACCTCCTGGTCCGCGCGGGTCCCCCCGGACCCGCTCTTGGGTCCGCCCCACCAAACTGCCGGCCTTGCTATACTGAATCTTCACGGAGTCTGGATCTCAAAGCTCCGATTGTGTTTACTTGAGGGAGCGGTCGCGCTTCCAGCTCGGGACGTACAATGCCAAAACGCACATTTCAGCCGAATAATCGCCATCGGGCCAAGACGCACGGGTTCCGCCAGCGTATGAAAACCAAAGACGGGCGGGCCGTTCTCGCGCGCCGCAGGGCGAAGGGGCGCTGGAAGCTGACTGTCAGCGACGAGCGCGCGGTTCGTAACGCCAACGCAGACTAATCCGATCGAACCGGCGAAGAGGGTTTTATCGTTTCCGAAGAGTGCTCGGATCCTGCGGTCCTCGGACTTTCGAAAGGTCTACGCAGAGGGATTCCGGGTTTCCAGTCCCTATTTCGCGGCGTTTTGCCTGAGGCTGCCGGAGCCGGGGCCTTCGAGGATCGGGCTGACCGTGCCTCGCGCTTTGGGCAATGCGGTGGTCCGGAACCGGATCAAGCGCCGCATGCGCGAAGCGGTGCGGAAGCACCTTCACTCGCTGGAGCCGCAGTGGCAAATCGTGATCAATCCGCGCCGGGCGAGCCTGGCAGCGCCGATCGGGAGCCTGGAACGGGAAGTCGGGAAGCTCTTTTCCCGGTGCAGCGGCTCGTGATCGCTCTGCTGCGATTCTACAAGAAGTTCCTCTCCCCCCTGCTGCCCTCGGCCTGCCGATACTACCCGACCTGCTCGGAATACATGATCGAGGCCGTGCGGCGCTACGGCGCGGCGCGCGGCGTCTGGCTCGGCCTGCGGC
>Ga0265316_10005843_pt1 | contig 11864 bp, 5 predicted proteins | sample 4522metaG_FD_202092 | JGI IMG/M metagenome (GOLD analysis project Ga0265316, IMG submission 202092) | Rhizosphere microbial communities from Carex aquatilis grown in University of Washington, Seatle, WA, United States - 4-5-22 metaG | ecosystem: Host-associated > Plants > Roots > Rhizosphere >...
CTTCGGGCGGCACGCAATTACCCGACAAGCCCTAACTAGGCAAACTCGACCTTGGCCGGAACCTTGTGTGGGGCCAGATGCTTGGCGCAGTGATCGAGCAGCTGCTTGGGCGTGCAGGGGCCGTCGCGCTGCACCCGTGCGATCACGCGCGAAACGCCGACCTCGTCGTACTCCAAGCGAGCCTCGGCGCTGCGCACATTGGCGAAGGCTTCCAGGCAACCCTCCACCTCGCCCAAGGCCACGCGTCGCCCATCGACCTTGACCAGATCATCTTCCCTTCCGCAAAGGGTGAGCCGGCCATCGCGATCGAGAGTGCCGAGGTCTCCGGTTCGCAGCCAGCCCTCGCTGTCAGCCCGGCCAATGGGTACCTCGCCGCCGCGCATACGCAGCCTGACCGCCGGGACAAAGGTGGACGAAACGCCCGGCCCGCGCACCCAGACCGGTCCACTCGCGCCGGCCGGCATCTCGGCGCCCTGACCATCGGCCACGCGAATCTGGACGCTTGCGAAGGGCAGGCCAACGGTGGCGGGATTGCGACCTGTCAGATCGATGGCCACAGGACCGGTTTCCATGGCCTGGTAGCAGGAAAAGAGAGACACCTTGAATCGCTCACGGAAGGCCCGCGCCACGGCGGGGGTGAGCGGCTCGCCTGAGCTGATGCAGCGAATGGCGCGCGATCGGCACGGTTTGGCGGTGGGCATGCGTGACATGGCGGCGAACATCGTCGGCGTGGCAGTCAAAATATCGGCGCCTTGATCGGCGAGCAGCTTGGCCAATCGGGCCACGACCAGCTCGTCGTCGAGAACCAAGCCAGCCCCCTGAGCCAGTGCCATGCAAAGCCCCAAATCGAACCCCTGGCTGGTGTGAAGTGCTGCGGCTGGGCTCACTCGCATTGGGGCACCGATGTCCAGCGTCGAGGCGAGGGACGTGCCGATGCCTTCCAGCTGACGGCGCTCGCGCACCACGCCCTTGGGATCGCCGCCAGAGTCCAGGGTGAACAACACGACTTCGGGGACCGCTTGCAGTTTGAGCGGTGCGCGTTCGAAGGTCGCGCAAGTCAGCAGTGTGCCGGAAATACGTCGCCTGCTTTCCAGGACGATGCGGGGCCGCTCGGGGTTCGCACCCGCAGATCGCTCGCCGGTAGGAGTCGCGGAAGGAGTCAGGGCATTCGGGCGCGTGACCAGCGCGCGCAGGTGCGTGGCCGCGAAAACCATGTTGAGGTCTCGTCCACTGAGGGTTGGGTCGAGCGGCACCACAATTGCCTCGAGCTTGGACAGGGCGAGAGCCAGCACCACGAATTCGGGCACACTGCCCAGCATGAGGCCGACCCAGTCGCCGGCCCCGATGCCGAATCCCTTCAGTTCATTGGCGCGGCGATTGACCCGGTGGCGCAGTCCGTGCCACGAGAGGTAGGTGTCCCGGTAGATGAGGGCCTGGCCACCGCCCATGGTTCCCTGTCTCGCGCCTGCGGCGTTGTCAAGCCATTCGTACAGCAACGACATGCATGCACCCAGGACGAAGCAGCATCCAGTGTACCCATCGCACCCGTCGGAGACAAGCTTGCAGCGCCGGCTTCGACGATGAGTCAGTCCCGCCGCGCGACCACTGATCCCAGGCTGACTGGGCGAGAGCAGTTTTGGGAAGGCAGCCATTCCCACGAGTCACACGAACCCAATGCCCTTGTGAAAAAGGATGTGACGTGTACAGGACGCGTGACCACGTGGACCTACACGTAGGGCGGTGTGTGAACGAACCCACGGCTTCATGCATCTTTACCAGGTGGCAGTCCTGGCCTAACCTGAGTAGTCACGTGCCACGGGTTCCGCCCAAACCAGCCGACCGCCTCGTAGACTCCGACCATGTTCGGGCGAAAACGGTCGTCACCAGCATCAACAAGATAGCCGAACACGCGCCAACCAAGGAGGCGTGTCTGGTGGTCATCTACGGATCCGACCTGGGTCGCAAGTACAACCTGGAAGCGCCGACCCTGGTGGTGGGGCGCTCGTCCAAGTCCGACGTTCAGATCGATCAGGAATCGGTGTCGCGCGCCCATTCCAAGATCGTGAACTCCGGGCGCGCCATCCGCATTCGCGACTTGGGGTCGACCAACGGCACCTACGTCAACGACGAACTCATCGACGAACGCACGCTTGAGGACGGCGACTTCATCAAGATCGGCCGGACCATCTTCAAGTTTCTTTCGGGGGGCAACATCGAGCGCGCCTACCACGAAGAGATCTACCGGCTCACGACCGTCGACGGCCTGACACAGATATTCAACAAGCGGTACTTCCAGGAATGCATCGAGCGCGAGATAGCGCGAGCTCTCCGCTATCGGCGCGACGTGTCTCTAGTCATGTTCGACATTGACCATTTCAAGCAGGTCAACGACACCCACGGGCACTTGGCTGGGGATTCGGTGCTCAAGACACTGGCCGCGACGGTGAAGAACAAGATCCGGCGCGAGGATCTTTTCGCGCGCTACGGCGGTGAGGAATTTGCCATCGTGCTGCCCGAGATCGATGGCCACAACGCCCACCAGTTTGCGGAGAAGATCAGGCGTATCGTCGAGACCACCGACTTTCGCTTCGAGAGCGTCAAGATGGATGTCACGATCTCTCTGGGCGTCGCGGTCTTGGACCAACAAACCACAGACGCGGCGGGCTTGATCAAGCATGCGGACGAGCGTCTGTACGAGGCCAAGAATGCGGGACGCAATTGTGTGCGTGGCTGACTACCAGCCACGGCGTAGCCCAGCAGGTTGTTGAGGAAGGGCGCGTCGCGGAGCATTGAGCTTTCGCTGTCCACCTTGCCCTGAACGACGAAGGTCTATGCTCAGAGGCTACACTAGCCTATTCTAGCCACCTCCCGCGAGGGGGACCTGATGCCCCAGCATGACACCGATCACAGCCCCGACGGCCCTGCGTCGTCCACCCTGGCCGGCCTGACCGACGAGGTGCTGGTGGGGCGCGCCCGCAGCAAGGATGTCGCGGCCTTCGAGGAACTCTTGGGTCGCTACGAAGACAAGCTCTACCGCTTGGCCATGCGCTTCGTCCGTAACGAGAACGACGCCCAGGAAATTCTGCAAGACGTGTTTCTTTCGGCGTGGCGGAACCTGCCGGGCTTCGAAGGTCGGGCGCAATTCGGCAGCTGGATGTATCGCGTGACCGTGAACGCGGCGCTTATGTTCCTGCGTGCGCGCAATCGACACCCCGAGGTCATGCTGGACGACATCGAACCCGGTGCCTTGCACAAGGCGGCGGAACAGTCGGTGCATGGCTCGTCGGAAGATTGGTCGCAACGTCCAGACGAGCAGCTGCAGTCCGAGGAGCTGCGGCGTCACATTCAAACGGCGGTGGACGCCCTGCCCGACGGGCTGCGCACGGTCTTTCTCGTGCGCGACGTGGAGGGTTTGTCGACCGAGGAGACGGCCGAAATGCTCGGCCTGTCGCTGCCCGCGGTCAAGACCCGCCTGCACCGCGCCCGCCTGGCCTTGCGCGAGGCCATCGGGCAGTACTTCGCGCCGTAGATTCGCACCAGGGCGCGATGGCGATGACGTCTCACCGGCGGTGGGCTTGCGCCGTGGCGGTGCTGGTCGCCGGGCTGATTCTGGCGGCGGAAAGCCGGGCGCTCTGTGATGTCTACCAAGATCGATTTGAAGCTGAACGCGCGGCACTTCTGGCGCGCAAAGCGACGCCTGAGTCAGTGGCGCCGCTGGCCGCTCTTGTCCGCATGGATTCCATGCTGAGTCCGGGACGACTGGCGGCCGTGCTGCACGACTTCGTCGAGGGAAAGGATGCACAACGCACCGATCCCTTGGTGGCAGCCCAGGCGTCCTATCTTCTTTCTCTCGAAGAAGACCATGCCGGCCAGCACGAACAGGCAGACGCCCGTCGGCGTAGGCTGGGTTTGCTGCGCGACTTCTGGGTGCTGGGGCCTTTCGATGCCCAGGGCCGCAGTGGGCTGGAGCGCGTCTATCCACCCGAGCTGGCTCTGCCCGATCCGCGCGGCAGTCAATGCCATCGAGGCAAGACCCACGAAGTCTGCTGGCGCCGGACGTCCGCCGATGTGGCGCCCCAGGGAGCAGTCGTGCTCGGCGGACTCTTGCGTCCTGACAACGATGCCGTGGCGTATGCGCTCGCGTATCTACGCAGCGATCGGGCGCGTTGGGCGACGTTGCGCCTGGGCTCGCCCGGCCCGATCAAGGCATGGCTCAACGGCCGTCCGGTGATGAGCCGGGATGTGGTGCGGCCGGCGGCGCTGGATCAGGATTCGGCTGTCGTCTGGCTTCCGCGCGGCGACAGTGTGCTGCTGGTGAAGACCGTCGTCACCACCGGCACATGGCAGATGTTCGTGCGCTTGACGGATCCGCAGGGCGATCCTCTGCCTGGGATTACGGAAAGCGCAGAGGCGCCGGCTTCCGGCGTGGCGGCCTCGGCCAAGGCATCCAAGCCACCGCCTGTGCGCGACCTCGAGGAGATTTTGCATCGTCGCGCCGAGCAGGCGCCGGCCGCCGAGGCGGCTGCGCGTTGGTTGGATTTTGCCCGGTTGTTGGATCTTCTGCGCAGCGAAGACAGCGAGAGCAAAGCCGCTGAAGACGCGGCAGGCAAGGCGGCGAGCGTGGAACCGGCTTCTGCGGTGACGCGTTTTACGGCGCTCGAGTTGCTGGGTCAGCTGGCGCGTGAGGAGGACGATGCGCGACAAGCATGGGAGCGGGCGCTGGAGCTGGCTCCTGGGCTCGGCGAGCGGGCGTTGCTGCTGGCCGAGCTTGGTGAGCTGGCGCAACGGCAACACCGTCCCGAGGCGGCGCTACGGCGTTGGCATGAAGCGGCCTCAGCCGCCCCGGCCTCGCTTCTTGCCCAACTCGATTTGGCGGCCGCGGAGCGGGAAATCGGCCTTTGCGCGGCAGCCCTGCTTCGCCTCGACGCGCTTCCGGCCGCGGCCAAGAATGTTCCGGCCGTGCTCGCGGCGCACGCGCACACACTTGAGGCATTGGGCCGCTGGGCTGGTGCCGAGGCGGATTGGCGCCAGCTGTCGAGCGTTCGGCGCTCTGACCCGGAATCTCTGCGAGAGCTGGCCGCAGCCGCGCACCGGCGCGGGGATCTGGGCGAGGCAGCTCTGCGCTACGGTGAAGCCGCGGAGTGGCGGCCCGATTTGCATTTCCTGACCATCGAGCAAGCCCGCATGTTCGAGGGAGCGGGACGGGGCGCGGAGGCCGAGGCGGTGCTGCGCAGTGCCCTGCTGCGCTTGCCCGACGAGCCACGGTTGCACGAAGAGCTGGGGCGCCTGCTGGCGCGACAGGGACGTACCCAGGAAGCGACGGCGAGCCTGCGCCAATCGCTACACCTACGACCGCAGCAACCGGTGCTACGGCGCTACGCTGAGTCGTTGGCTGCGGCTTCGGACGAGACCAACCGTACCGGCGTCGAGGATCTGGCGCGGACCTTTGCCGCTGACGGCGCGACGCTGAGCCGGGCCGCGCTGCTTGCGCCTGCGGCCGAGGGAGAGCCGGCGGTCATTCTGCTCGACCGTCATGTTACGCGGGTGCATCGGAATGGCCTGGCTGACACTTTCGTCCAGCGCATCATTCATCTGCGCACGGACCGTGGGGCGCGTGACAACCAGGAGGTTCTCGTGCGCTATGTGCCTGGCGAGCAGGAAGTGGAGATCCGCGAGGCGCGCATCTTTCGTCGAACCGCCGGGGACGAGATCGAGGTTTCCCAGGCGAGCGGGCGCGACGATCGCGATCTTTCCGAACCTTGGTACGGCCTGTACTACGACGCGCGCGCCGAAGTCGTGAGCTTCGACAACCTGCGGGCCGGCGACGTGATCGAGGTGCAATACACAGTCGCTGATATCTCCTACCAAAACGACATGGCCGACACCTACGGCGAGCTGGCCATGATCGGCGACGTGCTGCCCAAGCGGACCTGGGACTACACCCTGATAGCGCCGGCCACGCGATCCTTCTACTTCAACCAGCCGCATGTGCCGGGCCTGAGCCATCAGGTGGAACGCCAAGGGAATGAGATGGTCTATCGCTGGGCCGCAAGCAATGTGGCCCGCGTCGACATCGAGCCTGCCATGCCTGGGCTGACCGAGGTCGCGCCCTACCTGCACGTCAGCACCTATCAGAGCTGGCAGGAGGTGGGTCGGTGGTACTGGAGCTTGGTCTTAGACCAGTTGCAGAGTGACCCAAGCATCAAGAAAGCGGCGGCCGAGGTCACCGCCGGGCTGCGCGGCGACGCCGAAAAGGTGCGGGCGTTGCACCGGTTCGTGATCGAGAAGACGCGTTACGTGGGACTGGAGTTTGGCATCCACGGATACAAGCCATATCCGGTGAGCCAAGTGTTGCTACGCCGATTTGGCGACTGCAAAGACAAGGCTCTCCTGCTGGTGGCCTTGCTGCGCGAACAGGGCATCGAGTCCGAGTTGGTCTTGCTGCGATCGCGCCGGGCCGGCCTGGTGGACAGCCAACCGGCGTCCCTGGCCATCTTCGATCACGCCATCACCTATGTTCCGCGTCTCGATCTCTATCTCGATGCCACGGCGGAGTTTGCCGGCGTGTCCGAGTTGCCCAGTCAAGACCAGGGGGTCATGGTCCTGCGCGTGGGATGGGGCAAGACCACTCTGGCGACCACTCCGGTACTGCCTGCTTCGGCCAATCGCGCTGTGCGAACGTGGAAGGTCGCGCTGGCCGCCGACGGTAGCGCACGGGTCGATGAGACGGTGACGGTCAAGGGACAGGCGGCACAGGAATGGCGCGCGCACTACCAGACGCCAGGCGAACGGCGCGAGCGCTACGCCAAGGTGTGGAACGGTCGCCACACAGGTGCGCAACTTGAGGCGGTGGACATGACCGGCATCGAGGATCGCAATCAGCCGGTTTTCGTGCGGGCGCGGGCCCTGGTCCCGCACATGGCCCAGGGCAACGGGCGGGGCGAGTTTCATGTGCCTTCCAGCTCGCGTGAGGCCGATTTGACCCAGACCTACGCGCGCCTGGGCACGCGGCGCTGGCCGTTGGTGCTTGGTTTCCCCTGGCAACATGAAGAGGAACTCGAATACCGCCTGCCCGACGGATTTCGCCTGCTGCGCGCGCCGACGGCGCGGAGGGTGCAGTCTGCTTTCGGGAGTTTCGACTTGAAGGTGGAGGTGTTCTCCGACGGTCGCGTTATCAAAGTGAGATCGCTGCTTTCCGTGGAACGCGATCGGATTGCCGCCCGCGACTACGAAAGCTTTCGCGCCTTCTTGCGCGAAGCTGACATCCTGTTGAGCGAGCCCATCGTCATCGCAGGGGAGAACACACCATGAGGGTAGGGGGCGGGGACATCAAGCTGGGCCGTGCGGTTTGCCCACTCTTGGTCTGCCTCGCCTGCGGTTGCGCGGGGATTCTGGCCAGTGGCCGACGGCTCGACCCCACGAGTGACACAGGTCGGGCATGGCAGGCGCTGGTCGACGGCAAGGATGACGAAGCGGCCGCGATGTTCGCCAGCGTGATCGCCTCGGGTGCAGATCGCGAATCGCACAGGCTGGCCCTCTTCGGAGCCGGCAGCTTGGCCTACGAGCGGGGCGACGACGAAGCGGCCATGAAGTCCTACCTCGATTTGATCGACGCCTCGGCCACGAGCGGTGATGCGCGCGACGGCCTGCTGGCCGAGGCAGCGGCTGCGCGCTTGCCGCGACTGCTCGGCGAGTTGCCTGACCGGCGTGCTGCCGAAAAGCGAGTTCTGGCCTTGCCGCGCGAGCGTCTACCTTGGCGCGTGCAGTATCTGCTGGCATCGCTATCGGTCGAAATCGCTCGGCGAAGGGCTGAGCCGGATCTGTTGGAGGGCGAGGCGCGCCGATCGGGTTGTCTGCCCGAGCTGCGCCTGGTCGGCGTGGTCGGTCGCTTGCCGTATCTCGATCTTCTGTCCGACCAAGTGCGGCCGGCGAATCCAGCGCGGACTCTGGCACGCTCAGGCTGTCAGTTCACCACACCCAGCACGGATGCGTTGCCCGGCGTGCGCACACTGCAATCCGAGGTTGACGTGCGCGCTGGTCACTACGACATCGTCCTCGACTACGCGGGACCTGCCTTGCTCCGCGTGGATGGCGGTCGCTGGCATCACCACGCCGACTCACCCGACGCGTTCGGTCCGCGCTGGTCGGCGCTCTCGGTCGCACTTCATGAAGGTCGGCACCGGGTGGAATTGCGTCTGGGCAGTCGCGGCGGCGGCATCGACGTAGGGCTGATGCTGGCTCCTGATGCCAGCCGCAGAGAGGGCGACCGGGAGAGCTGGCCAGAGGGTGCCGCGCTGGAAGTGGCCGTGTTCGACTTGGCGGCGGCTTTGTCCGCGCAACTGGCCGGCGACGTGGACCAGGAGCTAGAGCACGCGGCCGCTCTCGCCCAGCGTCCCCATTTTGCCTTGGGCCTGTCCGCGGCGGGGCGGCTTTCCGAAATGGATCCCACGCGGCCCGAGGACATGAACCGCGACCGCGCGCGAAGTCTGCACCTCCGTGCGGTGGCCGTGGATCCCCGCCTGGCGCGGGCTTGGCAGGACTTGGCGCGCATGGAGCTCGACAACGACCGGCCGCGCGAGGCTGCGGAGAACGCCCAGCGGGCGCGAAGCACGGCCGTCGGTTGGTGGCCCGCAGCCTTGCAACTGGCAGATGCTCTGCGCGCACGTGGCCTGGAGCGCGACGCTGATGCCGCCCTGGCGGACGCTGTGGCGCGCGGGCAAGCCGGGCAGGGGGCGTGTGGGGCCGTCGAGGCCGGGCTTCGCCGTGCGGAAGAACGTGCCCTGGTCGGCGAACAGGAACGACTGACCAAGCTGCTGCTTGGCTGTGACGCGCAGACTGAGGCGCCCGTGCAGTGGTATCGCCAGCGTGGCGATGCCAGCGCGGCGGAAGCGGCGCTGCTGCGGATGAAGTCCACCAGCGCCGACTCGGCGTGGGTTCGCTCTGAGTTGGCGGGGCTGCGGCTAGAGCGCGGCGATGCTGCTGCGGCCGCGTCGGAACTTCAGGGTTTGGTCGATTGGTCGCCCAGGGACAGTCAGATGCGCCTCCGCCTGGTCGATGCTCTGCTGGCGGCGGGTTCGACCAAACAGGCGCGCGCCGCGCTGGCCGAGACGCTGCGGCTTTTTCCAGGAAGCGGCGCTGTTCGTCAGGCGGCACGCATTGCCGGGCTGCCCCTGCCGCTCGACGAATTCCGGCTGGATGGCGGCCAGGTGATCCGCGAGTTTCTTACGTCCGGCCATCGCTACCAGGCGCCAGCGGTGGTGGTGCTAGACCGCGCGGTCGAACGGGTCTTTCCGGATGGGGCACGCGCCAGCCTCACCCACACCATCACCCAGGTTTTGAGCAAGGAAGGCATCGAACGGGCGGCGGAGGTTTCTGTGCCGTCCGGGGCCGAGGTGCTGGCCTTGCGCACGCGCAAGATTGACGGCACCATCCGCGAGGCCCAGGAGATTGCTGGCAAGTCAACGATCTCCGCCACCGACGTGGCGGTCGGCGACTTCGTCGAATGGGAGACCCTGGAGTACAAGCAGCCGGCCGAGGCGTTCGCGCCGGGATTCTCGGGCGAGCGCTTCTACTTCCAGTCCTTCGAGGCGCCGCTGGATCGGAGCGAGTATCTTCTCGTGGTCTCCGCCGAGCTGTCGGTGGACCAAGATCGGCGGGCCGGAGCGCCCGAGCCCACCTTGAGGCCTGGTCTCGACGGCACCCGGGTGTTGAGCTTCGTTGCGCGGCAAATGCCGCAGCTTCTTCCCGAGCGCGCATCCTTTGCCGCGGAGAATTGGATTCCCTCGGTGCGCGTGTCGAGCGGCGTCGACTTGGCGCGCTGGTCGCGCTTCTTGGCCGACCGCTTGTACACCGTAGCGCGCAGCTCGCCTGAGGTGCGACGGGTGGCCGCGCAGATCAGAGCGGAGGCCATAGCTGCCCGGACGACCATTCCCGAGGCCATCACCCGCTGGGTGGACCAGCACATCGAACCCGAGGCCAGCCTGTTCGAACCAGCCACGGCATCGCTTGCTCGAGGACAAGGAAACCGAGCCGCTGTGGTGATGGCCCTGGCGCGCGTCCTGGGGCAGAAGGCAGAAGTGATGTTGGCGCGTCCCTTGGCCCGCGCACCGGCGGTGGCGCCGGCCACGCCGCAGGAACTGGACGACTTTAGCGAAGCTCTTATACGCCTGTCTGATCCCGCGGGACCGGGGCGATTCTTGGATCCGCGCACGCGGCGTGCCCCCTTGGGCTATCTGCCGCCAGGATTGTCAGGTGCGCCCGTCTTCGCTGTTGGTGACGATGCGCTTGCCATTGTCCGCAGCGCAGTGCCAGATGGTCGCCACGTGTTCATGAAGATGCGACTGGCGGCCGATGGCAGCGCCGCCGCAAGCGTGACCGAGGATCTCAGCGGATGGCCGGCGCTGGAATGGGGCGAGATCGTCGAACAGGCCGGACAGGATCGAACCAAGCTCCGTCAGGAGTTCGAGCAGCGCTGGCTGAGTCAGCAATTTCCGGGCGCAGGTCTGGGTGAACTTTCGCTGGAGGAAGGGCAGGCTGGAGGCAGAACTGTCCGCTACACCCTGACCAACCCGCGCATGGCCACGCGCACGGGCAACGTCCTGTGGCTGCGTCCCGGCTTCTTCCTGTCGCAACCGGGTAGGCGCTACTTCACCGAATCGCAGCGCCGGACGCCCCTGCAGCTCGGCTACGACGTGCCGCTCTTGCTAGAGGTCGACATCGAGTTGCCGGCGGGGTCGCAGGTGCTCGATCTGGGATCGAGTGGGAGCATCACGGCCGGCGGGGCGCTCTTTTCCGAGGAACGGCAGGTCCAGGTCGACGGGCCGCACGGCGACGCACCGGGGGCGGCGCACCTGCTTCTGCGCCGACGTTGGCAGCTTCCCCTGGCGCGCGTGTTGCCAGCTGACTACGACGAGATGGCCAGCAACCTGCGCCAGGTGGATCCCTTGGAACAAGGTGAGATCCGCGTCGAGCTGCCGCCCCAGCCAGGCAAGTAGTGCTAATCTCCGGCCATCCACCATGGCCGCTTTTGTTCCCGACCGAGCCCACTTCCTCGACCTCGCCCGCCAGGGGCGCCTGTGCTTCGTCTATCGCGAGTGGCTGGCCGACGCGGACACACCGGTTTCAGTCTTTGCCAAGCTGGGCCGAGGACCGTACTCATTCCTGCTCGAGAGCGTAGTGGGCGGCGAGAAGTGGGCAGCCTACAGTTTCGCTGGCGTGCGGCCGCGTGCCGTGATTCGTGCGCGGGGCACCCAGGTCGAGCGCCTGCGACCCGAAGGCGACGGGTTCGTTTTGGAAGAAAGTGTCACCGAAGCCAACCCGCTCGACTATGTCAGCCGCACCTTGGCCAGCTTTCCGCCCGCGGTTCCGCCCGGGCTGCCGCGCTTTTTCGGCGGAGCGGTGGGCTGGCTGGGCTATGACGCCGTTCGGCGCTTTGAACGCCTCCCCGAGCATGCGCCCGACGAGCTGGGACTGCCCGACCTGTGCTTCGCGCTGACCGACACCGTGGTGGTTTTCGACAACCTGCGCGGCACCATCAAGGTGGTGGCTTCGGTCGACGTGGCGGGCATTGATCCCAACCGCGCCTACGACGAGGCCTGTCGCAAGGTCGAGGAGATCTTCGACCGGCTGGCCAGACCCAGCCGCGCCCTGCCGCTGCTCGATGTTAGGTCTGCCTCCGCATCGACGTTGCGGCCTGTGGCTCGCACCAGCCAGGCAGACTATCAGGCGGCTGTCCGTCGCATCCAGGAGTACATCAAGGCAGGCGACGCGTTTCAGGTGGTGCTTTCGCAACGCTTCGACGTGGCCCGCGACGGGGTGGACCCGTTCGACGTGTATCGCATCATGCGCGTCACCAATCCGTCGCC
>Ga0265316_10005845_pt1 | contig 11860 bp, 7 predicted proteins | sample 4522metaG_FD_202092 | JGI IMG/M metagenome (GOLD analysis project Ga0265316, IMG submission 202092) | Rhizosphere microbial communities from Carex aquatilis grown in University of Washington, Seatle, WA, United States - 4-5-22 metaG | ecosystem: Host-associated > Plants > Roots > Rhizosphere >...
CCGGCCGCCCGGGACGTACCCCAGCGGCGGCCCCGAGCCTCAAGTGCAGAACATCTGGAAAGCCGCGGCGCCGGCCATCGACATCCGCTCGCCGGACCTGTACTCCCCGAATTTCCCCGTGTGGGTGGAGTGGTACCGGGAATCTTACGCTCCCGACGACCCGCTGTTCATCCCCGAGACGGATGGCACCACCGGCGCCTACCACATCTTCTACGCCTTGGGCCAGCACGACGCCATGGGCTTCACGCCGTTTGCCATCGACGAACTGGGCCTCGCGCCGCCATCGCCTACAGCCACGGAGCCGGCCGACCTGCCGATCGCGCACAGCTACGCCACGCTCTCGCAACTGGCCCCCGTGATTCTGGAGAACCAGGGCAAAGGGAAGATGGCCGGCGTGGTGGTGGTGGAGGGAGAGCCGCCGCAGAAGATCGCGCTGGGCAACTACGTCCTGGAAGCCAGCTACCCGCGGAACAGGATGCCGCCGGCGCCAGGTTCCACGCCTCCATCCGCACCGGTGCCTCCCGCTCATAGCGGCGCTCTGTTTATCTCGCTGGGGCCGGATGAGTACCTGGCGGCGGGCAGCGGCCCCGTGGAAGTGACATTCTCTCCGAACATGCCGGGGGCCCCGATTGCCGGCATCCTCTCCATCGACGAGGGCACGTACGTGGATGGCCGCTGGGTTCCCGGACGCAGGCTGAACGGCGACGAAAACGGCCAGGGAAAGTTCCTGCGGATCGGCGGTGGCAGGAGCCGCAACGGCAGCATTCAGCGCGTGAAGCTGTATCGCTACCGGTGAGGGCTTCAGCCGCGCGGCCCAGGGGGCTATTCTAATGGCTGGCTGGGCGGTTCAGCGAATCCATACGCGCAGGTCTGCGGACATTAGCCGCCAGCGGTACCCGCGACGGCGCGAGTCGCTGCTTCGCCCCTACCACGCCTTCTCCCACACCCTCACCACCGGATACCTTCCGGCGTCGCCGGCATCGTACCTGGAGTGCTGAAGCCACCACTGCAGCCGGGCCTGCCGGTCCGCCGCGAACTTCGCATCCGCCGCCAGCCGCTCCTCGAATTGTCTTCGTAACTCCGGCGAATCGGCCATCATGCGCCGCGCGATGGGCTCTGAAAGGTATTCGCCCACCCCGCTTCGCCCGCCGCCCTCGAACACCTGGTTCATCAATCCCCAGCGCGCCAGGGAATCGGGGGCCTGCGGTTCCAGCATCGATAGAATCAGGCGCGCGCGCCGCTGCTTCATGGGAATCCAGTACGACCCCGCCGGAAATGCCACCTTCTCCCGCACCGGCTTCACTTCGAAATCCACCATCACATGGCCTTCGAACGGAGAGGCCGCGAACTTCGTCCCCGTGAACCGGTAGGTTTCGAACTCCTGTTCGATAGGTTTGGCGGTGCGCTCCATCTCCACTCCGTGCAGCGCCAGCAATTCGGCCACGTCCTTCCACGCCGCGGGAAGCAAGTAGCCCAGCGGCACGCGCGCCTCAAGCGTGGTATCGATCTGGTCGTGGATGCGCGTATCGAGATCGTCCGGCTCCCCCAGATACCGGGTGACGCTGGCGCCCGTGATCTCGCTCTGTAACTGAGCGGTTTTCAGTGCGTGGTACACCAACGGCCGGCTCTTGTCGCTCACTTTGCCGTCGAGATAGACGGGCGGCGCCGTGGGCACGCCCGCGCGCGATGCCAGTTCCCGATCGGCCTCGCGCACGGCGCGCCGCAACGCCAGGGGATCGGCCGTGATGATGTCGATCGAGTGCCGGATGATGTCGTAGTTCGCCCAGGCGCGTGTTTTCGCCGCCTTCAAGCTGTGCGTCTCCACCAGCAGCGCGGGGCGGTTCTGCGCCGCGGCGTACAAGTGCGAATAGCGCGGCGAGAACACTTCCATGAAGAATTCGCGCCGGGGTGCCCCCTGGGCCCCCGTGGAACGCAAGCCGCCGTAAGGCGCCACCAGGTGGCCGTCCGCGGCCATGCGCCGGTCGAGCTCGGGAATGAATTTCTCCCGCACCCAGGCGCCCGCCGGCTCGGCCAGATCCTGGTTGCGCGCCATGTCCCAAGTCACGTCGTATTGAAAATCCGACCCGTCGGTGACGTGGTTGTCGATCAGGAAATCGGGCGTCCACGCGTTGAACAGCCGCAGCCACGCGCGCATCTCGGGCGTATCCGCCTTGATGTAATCGCGGTTCAGATTGAGCCGTTGCGCGTTGGCCCGCAGCCCCGTCGCCTTCGGCCCGTTCTGGCTGGGCCGGTGGTAGGGGCTGAAGCTCTCGTGCCCGTCCACGTTGAACACCGGAATGACGATGAAGATGGCGTGGTCCAACCACGCGGCGAAGCGCTTGCCGGCGGTCATGTCGCGGACCAGCATCAGCACCGTATCCTTGCCTTCGATCTCGCCTGCGTGGATGCCACTTTGGATCATGACGATGGCCTTGCCGGTTTTGGCCGCCGCTGGCGGTGTGAAGGCGCGGTCCCGCGACACCACGATCGCGATCATGGTGCGCCCCTCGGGCGTCGCGCCGATGTCCAGTACCTTGACGAACCGCGAGGCGCGCTCCAAGCGATGGGCAAGCTCCACGGCCTCCCCATACGGCGCCGTCTCGTTCCAATCCGACTTCTCGCCGGTGGTAAGCAGATCGCGCCGCGCGTCCTTGGTGCTGGCGGCGAGAGAGGCCGCTGCCCTGGCGGCGGGGGGCTCGAAAGCCGAGTGGGGCGCCAGTGCATCCTGGGCCAGGCCGAGGGCGGCCAGGGCAAACGGCAACGGAATCAGGCGGAGCATGAGTGGTATGGTAGCGCAACCGCCCTACACCCCTGCACCGGCCGCACGACATAAACGTGGAGTCCACGATCGGCTTGGCGCTACCAGCACGCCGTGCGTACCCGGGCGCACGGATTCGTCCACTTTTATGTCGCGCACTCCGCGCACCGGCCGCTCATCCCACGGTACAGCTTCCGTGATAGACTTCAACATCAGGATCATCCGATTATGTCAGACCACATTTCGCGCAGAACGTTAATCACTACGGCCACTTCGGCAACCTCGGCGATCGCGGCGGGCAGCCTGATCACCCATGCCGATCTTGAGCAAGTTTCGGGGCAGATGAACACCAATTCGAGACCCTCGGCGCTGAGGATCACGGATATGCGAGTCGCCATGGTCTCGCCACAGTATGAGAATGATTTGCGGTGCCTCGTCCGCCTCGACACCAACCAGGGCATTTCCGGGTGGGGCGATGTGCGTGCGCGCGCCAGCAAGACTTTCGCGCTGGTGCTGAAAAACCGAATCCTGGGGATGAACCCCTGCGATGTCGCCGCCATCTTTTACAAGATCAAGCAGCACGGGCAGCCTGGGGTCGGGGGCGGCGGCGTCTCGGCGGTCGAGATGGCCTGTTGGGACCTGGCGGGCAAGGCCTGGGGCGTACCGGTCTGGCAGATGCTGGGAGGCAAGTTCCGCGACAAGATTCTCCTCTACGCCGACACCACGTCGTCGTCGAATGCCGAGGAAATGGCCAAGCACCTCCAGGAGCGCCTTCCTGCTTCGGCTGGCGGGTTCAAGTTCCTCAAAATGGACCTGAACGTCACGGCGATCGGCGGCGGGGCGAACGTGGTCAGACCGGCGCCGATGACCGCGACCGGTCTGCCGGGGATGCCCCGGACCCCCCACCAGTTCACCGGCGGTCAAATCACCGAGAAGGGTCTGCGGACCATCGAGGAATACTGCACCGCGGTTCGCGAGCGGGTGGGGTGGAATATCCCCATCGCCACGGACCATTTCGGCAGCTTCAACGTCGAGAACATTGTCAAATTCGCCCAGACCGTGGATAAGTTCAATTTCGCCTGGCTGGAGGATACCGTGCCCTGGATCTACGCCGACGACCTCCTTCGGATCAAGACCTCCTGCAAGACGCCGATCACCACGGGCGAGGACGTCTACCTCGCCACCGGATTCAAAGAGTTGTTCGAGAAGAAAGCCATCTCCATATGCCACCCGGACCCGGCGGAATGCGGCGGTATCCTGGAAGCCAAGAAGATCGCCGATCTTGCCGCTCAACACGGCATCGCAACCGCGTTCCATAACCACAACAACCCCACGTGTGTCTTCGCCGGGGTGCATGCGGCCGCCGCCGCGGAGCAGTTCGTGGCTCTCGAATTCCACGACTGCGACTACATCGATGAGTTCTTTTCTGTGGTGACTGGTTGGCCGAAACCGATCATCAACGACGGCTTCATTACCGTGCCCGATCGGCCGGGCCTGGGCTACGACTACGACATGGAAGGTCTCAAGAGGTGGATCAAGCAGCCGGGCTTCTTCGATCCGACCACGGAGTGGGACAAAGAACAGTCCTTCGACGGCCAATTCATGTAGCGGGTGCCACCTCGGCGATCCCTCTCGCCCCTAATCCATCGATGGTCCGAAATACCCTTGCGCCAGCGCGGGTTCCACCTCCAGGGCTTTGCTCCAGCACGCGCGTGCTTCCTCGGATTTGCCGTTGGCTTCCAGTATGCGGCCCAGGTTGAGCAGCGCCTCGGGCATGTCCGGCTGCTGCGCCAGCGCGTCGCGGTACAGGCGCACGGCCTTGTCGAGCTGGGCCGCCTTTTCGTACATCAGGCCGGTGTTGTAGAGCACCTCGGCGGAGCTGCTCGCCCAGGTCGATCAGGGCTTCGCTCCCCGGCGCTGAGATAGACCGCCGCATCCACGCCCATGAGGAAAGGTACGGTGCGACCCTGAGCGACTACTCCCTGCCATTTTCAACGAGCGCGCCCGCAAGTACCGGCAAGGAGGGGTCGCTGGCTTGCACCGGCTTGTGCGGTCAACGTATCAGTACTAAAAGCGGTCAAGGTACCAGTACGAAAAACTCGTTGGGCATTCCCGATTACCCCGATCAGCCCTGGACAACGAGGCTGCCAGAGCGTATATTTGTCGCATGAAGACATTTCTCTTTGTGTTAATTCTCACGGTTGCGATCTCGCCGGCATTCGCCGGTACTCTCGGGGTTGACTTCACGTCTCCAGGGTCCCAAAACAGCGGGAGCGTTTGGAGCTTAGGCTATCAGTTCATCGCGAACAGCGCTGTTTCCGTAGTCGCTCTTGGTACTTTCGACTACGCCCAGGATGGCTTGGTTGGCCCTCAGCAAGTCGGGCTGTGGGACTCCTCCCACAACCTGCTCGCCTCGACCTTTGTTGACAACGGCGATCCCCTTCAGGGATTTTGGCGGTTTAACGCCATCACTCCGATAAACCTGGTGATTGGGGCCACATACTACGTGGCCGCGCAGGGCGGAGAGGGCTATACCTTCTTTACCAGTGGGTTCACGGTAGACCCCAGCATCACATTTGTTGAGGATGCTTGGCACTACAATGGAAACGCTAGTAATTCGCCGCTGGCGTTTCCCGATACGACCGACGGCTACACTCAGGGTTCAGGCGGTGCGTTCTTTGGCGGCAATATTGAGTTGGGCTCGTCCTCGGTGCCGGAGCCTTCCAGCTTGGCTCTCTTCGGATTGGGCTTAGCAGTAGTTGGGCTGGCGCGCCGTCGGCTGTCTCGCTAACCGCGCGCCATCCGCTTCCGGGCGTCGGCGAAGGCCTTGTGGCGCAGCTTGGCCGGGAATCGCCCCCCGACGCCCCCGCTAGTTCTAAACGTCGTGCTCCGTTAACTGGCCTCTATTCCTGGTGCCCGGGTTGAGGCCAGGCGTTCCCCCTACGTAAATCTGCTTCACATTCCTTCGAGAGCCGCTCTTCGATGCCATCCTCGCCTGAACGTGCCTTCGCCTGAAGCAGAAAACCGACTTCCGATTGACGCTCGGCCGGCCGGCCGCGGGTAGTTGCGAAAGGTTTGCCGAACTCTACTGCCGCTAGTGTAGTGCGACGCAAGAAATGTGCCTTCGCTCGATCCGTGGAGCGACTTTTTAGGCTGTCACGTCGGCGTCCGTGCCGACGTTCTTCGGGGAATGCCGTTAGGAATACCGGCATGGCAGGCGAACCGCCTGCTCCATGGCGCGTCGGATAAGGTGCGGCATTTGCGCCGCGGACCGCTAATCCATCGACGGTCCGAAGTACCCTTGCGCCAGCGCCGGCTCCACTTCCAGGGCTTTGCTCCAGCAGGCGCGCGCTTCGTCGGATTTGCCGTTGGCTTCCAGGATGCGGCCCAGGTTGAGCAGCGCCTCGGGCATGTCCGGCTGCTGCGCCAGCGCGTCGCGGTACAGGCGTACGGCTTTGTCGAGCTGGGCCGCCTTTTCGTACATCAGGCCGGTGTTGTAGAGCACCTCGGCGGAGCGCTCGCCCAGGTCGATCAGGCGCACGTGAAACTCCAGCGCGGTGTCGAAATCGGAAGCCTGGATGGCCAGCGCGGCCAGCCCGCGGAGGGCGTCCATGGACTTCGGATCGTTGTCGAGCATCTTCTCGTACAGCCGCTCGGCGCGGTCGCGGTCGCCCATCCCGCCATAGGCCAGCGCCAGGTTGGCGTAGGCTTCCGGCCATTGCGGGCGATATTTCAAGCAGCCTTCGAAAGCCTCGGCGGCGCCCCGGTAGTCTTCCCGCTGCAGCCGCAGATAGCCCAGGCGGAAGCGGGCCTCCTCCTCTTTGGGCGCCTTCTCCAGCACCTGCTTGTACCAGCGCTCGGCCTCCTCGATCTGGCCGGAGTGCTCCAGCAGCAGCGCCACGTTCCAGACCGGGGCCAGCGCGTCGGGGCTGGCCTTGATGGCGCGGTCGTAGGCGGCGCGGGCGCCCAGGTTGTCGCCGAGCTGCTCGCGCACGATTCCCAGGTTGGTATAGGCCTCGCAGGATTGCGGGCGCAGCTTGAGCGCCTCCTCGTAAGCTTCCGCGGCTTGTTCCCAGCGGTCGGATTTCTGGTGCGCCAGCGCCAGGTTGAACCAGCCTTCGAAATGTCCCGGCACGGCGGAAACCAGCAGCGTGCAGAACTTGGCGGTGAGCCCGTGCTCCCCGGTGGCGCTGGCCCAGGCGGCCAGGCCCTCCAGCGCCACCGTCGATTCCGGATGCAGCTCCACCAGTCGTTCGGAATGCTCGCGCACCATGGCGAAATCCTGCTTCGACATGCCGATCAGGATCAGGTTCGAGAGCGATTCCTCGGACTCCGGATTGCGTTTCAAAATGCGCTGGTAGATCTGCGACGCTTCATCCGGATGGCCCAGCGACTGCATGGCGACGGCTTTGCCGAACAGCGCGTCCTCGTGATCCGGCGAGAGCTCCAGGCATCGCTCGAAAGACCCCAGGGCCGACTTGGGGTCTTCCATCCGCAGGTGGCAGACTCCCAGGCCCAGTTGGGCCTCCAGGTGCTTGGGATCCAGCGTGCAAGCTTTGTGAAAGGCCTCCGAGGCGCCATCCCAGGCGTCGCTGCGTTCCAGCGAGACCGCCAGGTTGAACCAGCCCATGGCGTACTGGGGCTTCAATTGGGCCAGCGTGCGATAACTTTTGGCGGACTCTTCGAAGTTGCCCAACTCGAACTGGATGTGCCCCATGGCGCGGTAGATCTCGGCCGATTTTTCGTTAGCCGCCACCGCGCGCTGCAACAGCTTGAGGGCTTCCTCGCGTTGTCCGGCCAGGTGCAGGCCGACGGCGCGGGCCAGATAACCCGGCCCCGACGAGGTTCCAGTTCCGCTCTTTTCCGGAATTTCCGGGGGGGCGGTCCGAAGGCTCGTTACCTTGGTAGCGTTTCTGATTGCTGTGGTGCTCATTTCTCGTACTCCTTGTAGCCAAACGGTGAATTCTGCGGCGTGAAAGGCGCTTGAGCCACGTGATGCGCGCTGCCATTGGCGCGGACGGGCGCAATCGGGACGGCCACCACGCACGGTGTGGGCATGCCCCGCGCCAGCGCGGCCAGGGAGCGCCTCTTACCCGAAAAGCCGGCCGGTCCTGCTACGTTCCAGATGGGACCCCGCTCGCGGACAGCCGGCGCGTGTCCATTGAAGGGCCTGCGCCTCCCCATCCGCGCCGCGTCCGGCCACTTGATTCCGGCGGGGTTCACGGGCGCCTTGAGCGGCGGACACACCAGGCGCAATCGGCACCAACCGCTCTCTACCGTTCGCGGCTCTGAACGCACATCGGAGCCGCGAACGTTAGAGAGCGGTCGTAACCCGGAAGCCGAAATGCGCAGGCTCATAGCCCGGTGCGTGGGCGAGGCCGGCGATACCGCGCGGCGGCGCGCCGGCCGGCGGAATCCAAAGCCGCGGGACAGGCCCCGCGCACCGCCGTTTTTTTGAGGCGCCTTGATCCCCCGCGGACGCCACGTAGTCGGGAAGCACGCTGTGCCCGGTGGTTCGATGCGGGAGGGGGCCCTGCCGCTCAACCCGGCGTGCTCGCCCCAGCCGGTGTGCCGCAGGGCGCCGAAGCCGCGGTGTTCGCCGCCGGTCCCGAATGCGCGTTTCGGAAGCAGCGCGGCCCTGGCCCGCGGGATTCGCGCTGGCATTTCGGCCCTTCGCATGGGCGCCACAAGGGCGATATTGCGGGCGGAGAAACCGAGCGGCGAGGAATCCGGCTGCCGCGGCTCGGAAGATCCCGCCTGCCGCGGAAGCGGAGGCTCCACGTACCGCTCCAGGACCGGCGCTATCCGCGGCGTCGCGGCGACCGAAAGCGGGCGCACGGACGGGGGGCGCGTTTCACCGGTGGCTGGAATCTTTACCCCCGGGAAATCCCGGCGCGAGGAGGCCGAATCCAGCGGCAGGCTCGCGGTCGTAATCGGCCTGGGGGTTTCGCGCCGACGCATCAGGCTCGAGATCTTGTTGGCTTCCGTCAGGCGGTCCATCCCGCGCTTCAGGCGGTACTGGTTGCCGTGCTCGCGCGAACAAAAATCGTCGCCGGCGCCGACCCAGATCCGGCTGAGCGGCTTGCCGCATAATAAACAGGTTCTCGCGCTCATTTTCCGGTTAATTATAGGCAAGTTTATTCCAAAATTACTAGGATATATGGCGGGAGTATCCGGGCAGTATGGAAGGTTACACAACACTGATAACCAATGTTATCGATGGTCATACAAATGATACGACCGGATGCTAATTTTGGTAAATTGACCTAAAAAAATCGTCTTAAGGCCCAAAAAATCTTGTAATATTATCGTGGATCGGGTCCGCCCCGCAGGGCTGGAACCCGATGGAGGTCCTGGCATGATTGAGTCCACTTTGCGCGCCGACCGTTTCGATCCGCAGTCTTCCGCGGCGCCCTCTTTTACCTGGGCGGTACCGCAAAAGCCCCTGGCGGTGCGAATCCCCTTCGCCCTGATCGACCGGCTGGAACACGAGGCCGTGGAGAGTTTCCGCTCGCTGCGTTCGCGCGGTTCGGAAATCGGCGGGTTGTTGTTGGGGTACGTTTCGCCGGGAGATCCGGCGATGGTCTCCATAGAAGACTACGAACTGGTGGAGTGCGATTACAGCCGCGGCCCGCTGTACCGGCTGTCCGACGCCGACATGGGGCGGTTAGACCGCGCCATCGAGCAGCGGCGCGCGGCCGGCGGCCTGGTGGCGGCCGGTTTCTTCCGCAGCCACACGCGCAAAGGGCTGGCGCTGGACGCCGACGACCTGGCGCTTTTCAAGGCGCACTTCGCCGATCCGCGCCAGGTGGCGCTCCTGATCCGGCCGTTCGCCACCAAGGCCAGCGCAGCGGGCATCTTCATCTGGGAGGATGGCGCGGTGCGGGGCGATGCCAGCCACCTCGAGTTTCCTTTCCGCTCTTCGGAACTGACCCCGGCGAAGCCGGTGGAAGAGGCCAGCCGGGCCCTCCCGGAGCCTGCCCAGCCGGCCCCATCCGAAACCCCGACTCCCAAACCGCCGGCACGCGGGCAGATCGTCCCCATCGCCTCGCGGCGGGAAGCCGCCGCACCGGCCCCGCCTCCTTTTGTAGAAGTGCCCGCGCCCGAAACAGCTCCCGAGAAGAAGCCGGAGCCGGCGGCCGCGGCCCCCGCCCCGGAAAACAACGCTGTGCCCGCGTCACTGAGCGCGCTCATGCCGGATGTGGAAGCGCCGCCGGCGGCCGGCCCGTTGGCCCCGTACCGCAGCGTCAAAGTGGTGCGTTTATCGATGGCTGCGGCTGCCGGGTTTGTGGCCATCGTGCTGCTGTTTATCTACCCGGGCATCCTGATGCATCGCGGCAGCCGGCCCACGGTTTCCGGGCAGCAGGATTCTTCGCCGCTGGCCTTGCGCGTGGAGCGCTCAGGGGCGGAACTCATGCTCACCTGGAACCGCGAGTCGAGCGCCATCAAGAGCGCGACGCACGCCGTGCTCGCGATCACCGACGGCGCCCAGCACGAGAACGTGGATATGGATCTGGCCCTGCTGCGCAGCGGCAGCATCGAGTATTCCCCCTCCGGCTCCGACGTGGTTTTCCGGATGGAGGTGACAGGAGCCGACCAGACGAAAACCACCAGCGAATCGGTTCGCATACTGCGCACCCGGCCGTCGCCGATGCCGGACCCCGGGCAGCAGGCGGAGGGTTCCAAGAGCGCGCCGGCGTCAGTTCCGGGGAAGCCCGCGGTTGCTTCGAGCGACACTGCCGCCGCCGAATCCGCGTCCGTCCAGGAGCCGGCGGCCCCAGCCGAGGCGCGAACCGCCACGCCCGCAAAACGGTTCAACCCCGAATCGCTTTCACAGAGACTGCGCCCGGTGCGTCCCGCGGATATGCCCGACGCGCCGGAAGTGGGCCGCGGAGGCGAGGCCATGTCGGCGGCGGTCCCAGTCGGTATGAGCGCGATGCCGGCGCCTCTGTCGCTGTCCGCTCCGCCGCCGGTGGCCGCGCCGCCGAGCGCGCCCGTCCAGGCGGCCAAGGTCAGCGAAAAGGTGATGCCGGCCCAGTTGATTTCCCGCAAGGACCCTGAGTACCCCCCCCTCGCCAAGCAATCGCGCGCCCAGGGTGAGGTCATCCTCACGGCCACGATCGGCGCGGATGGCAAGGTCAAGGACGTGAGGGTGGTTTCGGGCCATCCGCTCTTGCGGAACGCCGCCGTGGCGGCCGTAAAGCAGTGGCTCTACAAGCCCACGATACTGAACGGCAAACCGGTGGAGTCGGAAAGCCGCATCTCGCTGAACTTCGTGCCGCGCTAACAGCGGCAGGGGGGCTGCGAAGACTCGCGCATGGCGCGAAAAAGCCGCGTGAAACGCATGTTCACCTCTGAGGCAGAGTAGGGTTTTCCCGGCAGCTTGCTGATTCTTAATGAGGTTTTCGGTTCGCGGGCAGTTGCTTGCGCGTGACTACAGGAGTGTCCGTGTGAGGCAGCGCTTCTGGCATCTGGATCTTCAGCGCCTGGAGCAGAGCGGCCGCGCCGGTGCTCGGCGTGGGGATCCGCAGGCAACCGCCGCCTCCCTCCACCTGCACCTCGGTGGAGCAGAGGGTCTGCAACTGATGCAGCCCTTCTTCCACGGTGGTGTCCAGCGAGGCCCACGCCCGGCTCAGTTCGCGCCGGATCAGATAGGCCAGCATCACCACCAGCACATGTCCGCGGGTGTGTTCGGCGGTGCGCACGTAGATCGGACGGGTTTCCAGGTGCGCGGTTTTGCATGTGCGGAACGCCTGCTCGACGAGGGTCAACTCCTTGTAGCGATCATGCACGACCTGCTTGGAAACGGCGCTGACGGGGAGGTCTGTCTTGATGACGTAACAACCGTCCAGCCGCGAAGCATCTTCCAGCGCCGACTGATTCACAGTTGGCTTCAAGACGCGGCCTTCGTTCCGCACATCCAGCCAGGCCGCAATTTTCAGTTGCGCGATCTTAGCGCGCAGTTTCTTCTCCGCCGTCGCGACCTTGGCCCGGAGGTGCTTATCGAGATAGCGATTTCGGTCCTCTAGCAGTTGCTCGACGGTGGCCTGTTTGTCGGCGCGAGAAGCTGCCAGTTGTTCGGCGCGGATGGGATTGCGCCGC
>Ga0265316_10005847_pt1 | contig 11859 bp, 9 predicted proteins | sample 4522metaG_FD_202092 | JGI IMG/M metagenome (GOLD analysis project Ga0265316, IMG submission 202092) | Rhizosphere microbial communities from Carex aquatilis grown in University of Washington, Seatle, WA, United States - 4-5-22 metaG | ecosystem: Host-associated > Plants > Roots > Rhizosphere >...
GAGCGTGTTTCTCGTGTTCGATCACTACTCGGACACCATATTCCTGGTCGGTGTGGACTACCGGGAAAAGGAGATCGACATTGCCCAGGCGCTCGACGAGACGGAGCGGAGGATCGAAGACCTTGACTTCAATCATATGGCGCCTCCCCGAAAGGACTGGTCCGTTGAAAGGATCCCGAGGGACGATGAAAAGGCGCGGTTCCTGAGCGGCGTGGAGACGGTGCGCGAAGAAATCATAAAAGGAAACCTCCTGCAGGGAGTTCTCTCCCGCAGGGTGCAGGTCCGTACTGACATGCCTGCCTTCGAGGCATATCGGTCCCTCCGCACGCTCAACCCGTCACCGTACATGTTCTACATCGATTTCGAGGACTTCCAGCTCTTCGGAGCATCCCCCGAAGTCCATGTGAAGGCCCGTGACGGGCTTGCCACGATCCGCCCGCTTGCAGGGACGAGACGGCGCGGCCGCACGAACGCGGAGGACATCGGCCTGGAGAAGGAGCTGCTGGCGGATGAGAAGGAGCGCGCGGAGCACCTCATGCTGGTGGACCTTGCCCGCAATGACCTGGGACGCGTTTCAGTGCCGGGGAGCGTCACGGTGACCGAGCTTATGGAAGTGGAGCGCTACTCCCATGTCATGCACATCGTGTCCAACGTGGAGGGAAAACTCGCGCAGGGCAAAACGGGCATCGATGCGCTGCGCGCCACTTTTCCTGCGGGGACCGTCTCCGGCGCCCCGAAAATCAGGGCAATAGAGGTGATCGACTCCCTGGAGCCGGAAAAAAGGGGGTTCTATGCGGGGGTCGTAGCGCACGTGGAGTCCGACGGGTCGCTGGACTCGTGCATCACGATCAGGAGCGCGCTGAAGATGGGGGATACCGTGACCCTGCAGGCGGGCGCGGGAATTGTGTATGACTCGGTTCCGGAAAAGGAATACGAGGAGACAGAGGCAAAGCTCGGGGCTCTGGCAAAGGCCCTGGGGATGGACTAATGCCGCCCTTCCGCGGTACCCCGCGGAGTTGAGCGGCCGGGAGGCATAATATGTACGCGATCATCGACAACTACGATTCATTCACGCACAACCTTTTCCAGTACTTGTGCGAGCTCACGCAGGAGCCGGTGGAAGTATTCCGCAACGACAAGATCACGGTGGCGGAGCTCGAAAAGAAGAATCCGGCGGGCATCGTCATCTCTCCCGGGCCGGGAAGACCCGAGGAGGCGGGCATAAGCGTGGAGGCAGTCACGCACTTTGCCGGCAAGGTGCCCATCATCGGGGTCTGCCTGGGCCACCAGGCCATCGGGTACGCGTTCGGCGGCAGGATCGTGCAGGCTGCGCGGATCGTGCACGGCAAGGCGGAGGACATGCGGCTGGACGGGAGGGGGCTCTTCCGGGGCCTGCCCGCCACCGCGCGCTTCACGCGCTACCACTCCCTTGCAATAGAAAGGGCATCCCTTCCTCCGGAGCTTGAAGTGAGCGCGATGTCGCCGGACGGGGAGATCATGGGCGTGCGGCACAGGGAGTATGAGATCGAAGGGATCCAGTTCCATCCGGAGTCGATTGCATCCGAGCATGGAAAGCGTGTGCTGCAGAACTTCCTCCGCTACCGCCGTGAGCCTCTCCCCCTGGCCTCCATCCTGGCTGGGCTGCAGCAGAAAAAGGGGATCACCCGGGACCACGCGGAGGCTTTCATGGACGAGCTCACGGACGGAAGGCTGAGCGATGCGCAGATAGCAGGGGTGCTTGCGTCCCTGACCGGGTCCCTGATCAGCCCCGAGGCGCTGGCCGGGTTCGCCACCGTCCTCCGCAGAAAGCGCAGGCCCTTCGCAAGCGACCGCAAGGTGCTGGACACATGCGGCACAGGGGGCGACGGCCTGGGCACGTTCAACATCTCCTCCCTGGCGGCAGTCGTGGCTGCCTCCTGCGGGGCGCTCGTGGCAAAGCACGGCAACCGCGGCGTCAGCTCTCCTGTGGGCAGCGCCGATTTCTACAGGGCGCTGGGCGTCCCGGTGGACGTCGAGCCGGCCGTGAGCGAGGAGCTGCTGCGGGAAACGGGATTCTGCTTCCTCTTCGCGCCGACCTACCACGGCGCCATGCGTCACGCGGCACGGGTCCGCAGCGAGCTGGGCATCCGCACGGCCATGAATCTCGTAGGACCGCTTTCCAACCCGGCAGATGCCTCGTACCAGCTCATCGGCGTCTATGATCCCGATCTCTGCGGTCCCGTGGCTGAGGCGGCCCACCTGCTGGGCGTGCGAAGGGTCATGGTGGTGAACGGAGAGGACGGCCTGGACGAGATCTCCGTCTGCGCGCGGACGCGCGTCGTGGAGGTGGACGAGTCGGGGGTCCGCCGTGACTACTTCCTGAGCCCCGAGGAGTTCGGCGTCACGCGCCGCTCGGTGGAACAGCTGCGGGGAGGCACGGCAGCGGAAAACTCCGTCACGGCCCAGGCGCTGCTCAGCGGGGCTTCTGCGCCAAGCGCGATCCGTGACGCGGTGCTTCTCAATGCAGGGGCGTCGCTGTATATCTGCGGCCTGGCGCGCAACATCGGAGAAGGCTTTGCGCGCGCCCAGGAGGCGCTGCAGGGCGGACGGGCCGCGGAGAAGCTCGAGCAGATCCGCGCGCTTGGAAAGGCGTCGGCAAAAGCCGCATGAGCGTGCTGGACAGGATCGTGGCGCAGAGGCGCAGCAGGATCGGGAAGCAGGGGCACGCACTGGGGGCATCCCTGCCCGCGGCCCGCCTGCTGCCGCTGGTGCCCTTCGGGTCTGACCCGTTTCTGGTCTGCGAGGTGAAGCGCCGATCCCCGTCGCGCGGGGACATCGCCCGTGACTTAGATGCGCTGGCGCAGGCGCGCCTCTATGCCGCGCGCGGCGTGCGGAGCATCTCGGTTCTTACCGAGGAGGACAATTTCGGGGGGTCTCTCGGGGACCTCACGGTCATCAAGACCGCGCTTCCTCACGTTGCCCTGCTGCGCAAGGACTTCCTCCTCGACGAGGAGGACATCGAGGTGTCATGGCGCGCGGGCGCAGATGCCGTGCTCCTCATCGCCTCGGTTCTGGACCCCGTGGCGCTTGCGGCCATGTACCGAAAGGCGCGGAGTCTCGGCATGCAGGCCCTTGTGGAAGTCCATGACGAGGGGGACGTGGAAAAATGCCGTGCATTCTCGCCCGAGCTCACCGGTATCAACAGCCGGGACCTCGCCACATTCACCGTGGACCTGCTGCACCCGCTGAGACTCAGACCGCGCATCACCTGGCGGACGAGGCTTCTTTTCGAATCAGGAATCCGCGGGCCCGAGGACGTCATGCTCGCCCTTTCGGGCGGGTTCGACGGGGTCCTGGTCGGGGAGACAGCCGTGAAATCCCCTGACAGCGTGGCAGGCCTCGTGTCGGCCTTCGGGAGGAGAATGTCGCCAGGAGCGACCGGGCCGGGGGATTTCTGGGCCCGACTCTGCGCGAAGGTGAGGCCGGGCCGGCCGCTGGTCAAGATCTGCGGCATCACGCGCGCGGCTGACGCGGAGCGCGCATCTACCCTGGGCGCGGATGCGCTGGGGTTCGTGTTCGCCCAGTCAAAACGGCGCGCTGCGCCGGCGCTGCTCCGTGAGCTCGCGGGTCTGGACGCGCTGAAAGTCGCCGTGGTCGTGACGGGAGTCGCGGATTACCGCGGCGCGGAAAGTGCCCCGGCTCTGGACCCGGAAGTGAGGGAGCTCCTGGAGGCCGGCCTTCTGCATGCCGTGCAGTTCCACGGCGCCGAGCAGCCGGAGGAATGTGCCGCCCTCGCCTTCCCCTACTACAAGGCCGTGCGTGTGCAGGGGCCGTCGGACATAGAGGCGATGGCGGGCTTCCGGTGCCCCCGGGTGCTCGCGGATGCCTGGTCGGCGCACGCGGCCGGCGGAACAGGACAGCAGATCCCGCGGGAGCTTTCCCGCGAGGTACGGAAAAGAACGCCCCTGTGGCTTGCCGGCGGACTGGGTCCTGACAACGTGGGCGGGATCATACGCGAGCTCTCGCCGGAGCTGGTGGACGCATCCAGCGGACTGGAGGAATCTCCCGGCTGCAAAGACCGGACAAAACTCGAACGCTACTTCAGGGAGATCGATGAAAATGCGCACATTTAACGATTTCTTCGGCAGCTACGGCGGCCGCTACGTGGCGGAGATGCTTCGCACGCCCCTCGATGAGCTGGAGGCGGCGTTCCTCGAAGCCGTGGCAAGCAGGGAGTTTACCCGGGAGCTTGCCGATACTCTGCGCGATTTCGCGGGAAGACCTACACCGCTCCTGTACGCGGCCAATGCCTCACGCGAGCTGGGCGGCGCCCGCATCCACCTCAAGCTCGAGGGCATGGCGCACACCGGCGCGCACAAGATCAATAACGCGGTCGGCCAGGCGCTTCTGGCCCGGCGCATGGGAAAGACGCGGATCATTGCAGAGACAGGAGCCGGCCAGCACGGGGTCGCAACGGCGGCAGTCTGCGCGAGGCTCGGCATCCCGTGCCGCGTGTACATGGGGGAAGTGGACATGCGGCGCCAGCGGCCGAACGTGTTCTGGATGGAGCGGTATGGCGCGGAGGTGGTCCCGGTCACCAGCGGCTCGGCAACCTTGAAAGACGCTGTGAGCGAGGCCATGAGGGACTGGGCTTCGAGCTTCCCGACAACGCACTATCTCCTGGGCTCGGCGCTCGGGCCTTCTCCCTACCCGGACATGGTGCGGGAGTTCCAGTCGGTCATCGGCAGGGAGCTTTGCGCGCAGATGAAGGAAAAGGCGATCGAGCCCGCCGCTCTCATTGCCTGCGTGGGGGGCGGCTCGAATGCAATCGGATTCTTCTCGCCGTTCCTGGAGACCCCCGCGCCCGAGCTGGTGGGCGTGGAGGCGGGCGGGCGCGGAAAGAAAACAGGGGATCACGCGGCGCGCATGAACGGCAGGGGCCAGGCCGGAATCGCGCAGGGCTACAAGTCCCTTTTCCTGGCGGACGGCGACGGACAGCTTCAGCCCACCCATTCGATCTCCGCGGGCCTGGACTACCCCGGCATCGGTCCCCAGCTTGCACATCTCGGAGAGACGGGCCGGATACGCTTCACTACCGCGTCGGATCATGAGGCCCTGGAGGCCGTGCGGTTCTTTGCCCGCACCGAGGGGCTCATCTTTGCGCTGGAATCGGCCCACGCAGCGGCTGCAGCCATGCGGCTGGCCCGGGACTATCCGCAGGACAAGGACCTCGTGGTGAACATGTCAGGGCGCGGTGACAAGGACCTGTTCATACTCGCAAAGGCCCTGGACCCGGAGAACTGGCGCGCGTTCCTGGCCTCGGAGTGCGCGCGATGAGCGGATCACCACGGATCATGGCGCACATGGTTGCCTTCTCTCCTGACAGGGCCGGGAGCCTCGAGGTGGCACGGGGCCTGGCGGAATCCGGCAGCGCCTACCTGGAGGTGCAGTTCCCTTTTTCCGACCCCACTGCGGACGGCCCCGACATACAGCGCGCCTGCGGAAAGGCGCTGGAGGCGGGCTTCACGCTGAACGAGGGCTTTCGCCTCGCGGCGGAAATATGCGCCTTTGCGCGCCAGCCCCTTTTCATCATGAGCTACGCGAATCTCGTATTCACCCGGGGAGTGGAAAAGTTTCTCACCGAGTGCAGGGAAGCGGGAGCGCACGGAGTGATCGTGCCGGACCTGCCTCCGGACTACGACGAGGGGCTTTTCAGCATGGCCTCGCGGCTCGGTCTTGTCGCGATGCCCGTCATGTCCCCTTCGATGAAGGAAAAAAGGCTTGCCCGCGTCTCCGCCCTCGTACCGGCGTGCATCTATGCCACGCTGCGCACAGGGACCACGGGTCCGTCGACGACGCTGAACGAGGAAGGCCGTGCCTTTCTTGCCCGTTGTGCCTCTTTGTCCCCGGGCGTGAAGGTGTTCGGCGGATTCGGAATCTCCACCCGGGAGCAGGTCCGCGCGTTCCAGCCGCTCGTCCACGCTGTGGTGGTGGGGAGCGCGCTCGTCCGCGAGGTTGCCCGCGGGGCCGATCCACGCCGCGCCGTGCGGTCCAAGGTGGAGGAGCTCATGGGAGCAGGGTAGATGCCTGACTCCGAACAGACACCGTTGTGCGCACAGGGGCCCGCCTTCCGCGGCTGCTGTCCCGTCAAAAAGTCGATAGGCGCGGTCCGCACGCGGTGTGTATACTTTCTGCCATGGAAAGCTTCGAAGTCGTCTCTCCGGGATTCAGGGGCCTGATACTCTTTAACGCGGCAGTGGAGACGCTGTACACCGGCACCAGATGGGGAGAAGGCCCTGTCTGGTTCGGCGATGCGCAGCACCTGGTCTGGAGCGACATCCCCAACAACCGTATGCTCCGCTGGACGGACGGCGCGGGTGTCTCGCTCTTTCGCAGCCCGTCGAACTATTCAAACGGCAACACGCGGGACAGGCAGGGGCGGCTCGTCACCTGCGAGCACGGGTCGCGGCGAGTGACGCGTACCGAGCATGACGGGCGGATCACCGTGGTGGCAGATGCATACGCGGGAAAGAAACTCAACTCGCCGAACGACGTGGTAGTGAAATCGGACGGCACGATCTGGTTCAGCGATCCCCCGTACGGAATCCTGACGGACTATGAAGGGGGAAGGGCTGAAAGCGAGCTGGAGGGCAGCTTCCTGTTCTGCTTCGATCCCCGGACGGGAGAGCTGGCCATCGCTTCCAGGGATTTCGAGAGACCCAACGGCCTGGCCTTTTCCCCCGACGAGTCGCTCCTGTACGTGTCCGATACCGGGGAGAGCGCGCGTCACATCCGTGTTTTCTCAGTGCGGGAAAACAACCGCCTGGCAGATGGCCGAGTCTTTGCGGCGGTGACCCCAGGGGTGTCAGACGGGTTCCGCCTGGACGAATACGGGAATGTCTGGACGAGCGCCGGAGATGGAGTGCACTGCATCTCCCCGCGGGGCGAGCTGCTCGGGAAAATACGCCTGCCGGAGATCATCTCCAACGTCGTGTTCGGGGGGCTGCGGAAGAACCGACTCTTCGTCACCGGCGCGAACAGCCTTTTTTCCGTCTACCTGAACTGCAGGGGGGTCCAGGCGCCATGAATCCACGGAGTACCGTGGCGCCCATGAATCCACGGAGTACCGTGGCGCCATGATTCCGATCGGAGACGATAACAGGGACCGAAGGACGACACCCCTCATCACGTGGGCGCTGATCGCGCTTAATGTCTTTGTCTTCGCTTACTTCCAGGGCTTCGGAAGCAACGAACGCTTCACCTATGCCTATGCGACGGTGCCGGCGGAGATACTGTCCGGCAGGGATATCGTGACACCGGACCGGGTATTTGTCGACCGTTCGACCGGGAGTCGCGTGCTGGTGCCGGGCCTCCAGCCTACGCCGGTGCCCGTGGTCCTCACGATCTTCATCTCGATGTTCATGCACGCCGGGCTGGCGCACATCCTCGGGAACATGCTGTACCTGCTTATCTTCGGAGACAACGTGGAGGACCGGCTCGGTCACTTCCGCTATCTCCTCTTCTATCTCTTCTGCGGGGCGGCGGCCTCCCTCGCCCAGGTCTATGCGACCCTGTTCACGGGAGGCGCGCTGAAAGTCCCCAGCCTTGGCGCGTCCGGCGCAATTTCCGGGGTGCTGGGGGCCTACCTGCTCCTGTTCCCGCGCAAGCGGGTACGCGTGCTCATGGGGTTCTTCATTGTGCCTGTGCCCGCCATCTTTGCCGTGGGAACCTGGTTCGTATTCCAGCTCGTGAATGGCCTGGGCTACCTCGGCGGCGGCCAGACCGGCGGTGTCGCCTACGCGGCGCATGTCGGCGGATTCGTTGCCGGCTTTGCGACCGTGAAGATCTGGGAGATCGGGCGTCGGTCACCGAACACACGCGCGTACCGTGACATTCGCGAACCGTAGCGCGCGGCCGAGGCGCCCTCAATCCGCGAGAGCCGCTGCGGCCCTCTAACGCTGTACCCTGCCGGACCCGGATCCGCCCATAAGCGCCTTCACCTCCGCAACGGAAAGCAACGGCAGGTCACCGCAGATCGAGTGCTTCAGACAGGAGGCTGCCACCGCGAACTCCAGCGCGTCCCTCGGAGCGGCAAGGTTGGTGAGCCCGTAGATCAGGCCGGCGGCGAACGTGTCCCCGGTGCCGACCCGGTCCACGATGTCCGTTATCGCATACCTTCGGGAGACGAGAAACTCCCGGCCGGTGTGCAGAACAGCCGACCAGCCGTTGTCATTCGCGGAGTTGCTTTCCCGCAGGGTGATGGCGACCTGCTTCAGGGACGGATACGCCGCACGTACCCGCTCCGCGAGCCCCCTGTAGTGCTCCGGCTGGAGCTTTCCCGATTCCACGTCGATGTCGAGGCTGATCCCGAGCGCATTCTGGCAGTCCTCTTCGTTTGCGATTGCCACGTCAGCGGACTTCATCAGTTCCCCCATCACCTCCGACGCGCTCCTGCCGTATTTCCAGAGATTCTTGCGATAGTTGAGGTCACAGGATACCGTGAGGCCCCTCGCCTTTGCGGCGCGTACCGCCTCGAGGGAAAGCTCGGCGGCGTTCTGCGATATGGCGGGGGTGATTCCGGTGAGATGAAACCATGAGGCGCCTTTGAACGCCGCGTCCCAATCGATGTCTCCGGGCCGGGCCTCGGAGATGGCGGACCCGGTTCGGTCGTAGATGACAACCGAGGGCCGCTGGTTGGCGCCCTGCTCGATGAAGTAGATGCCGAGCCTGCCCCCTTTGCGTACCACGAGGGAGGTAGTGATGCCGTGCCGGCGTAATTCCGCCACGCACGCATCGCCGACCGGGTTCGCCGGGATCACCGACACGAATGCGCTGTCACAGCCGAACCGGGCCAGGGCCGTTGCCACGTTCGCCTCTCCACCGCCGAATGTGGCCTCCAGCACAGGACTCTGAAAAAAACGCTCTACTCCGGGCGGCTTCAGACGGAGCATGATCTCACCGAAGGTCACATACCGCGCCACGGCCGCCCTCCTTCGATTCTCTCAGACACTGTTGACGGGATACGCCGGCGCGCCGCCTGCCAGTACGGCAGCCACGTTCTGCGCCGCCTTTGTCTTCAGTTCCACCACCGACTCCTCGCTGTACCACCCCGCATGGTCGGTGAAAATCACGTTGTCCAGCGTGCGGAGGAGGCTTCCACGGGGAACCGGCTCCTCCTCGAACACGTCCAGGCCCGCGCCGGCCAGGTGACCGTCACGCAGGGACTCCGCCAGCGCCCGCTCGTTCAGCACGGGTCCCCGCGAGGTGTTGACCAGGATGGTGCCCCGCTTCATCCTCGCGAGCTCACCGGCGCCGATGAGGTGCCGCGTCTCGGAGTTCAGCGGGATGTGCAGGGTGATGTAGTCAGCCTCTGCCAGCAGGATGGAGAGCGGCACCGGCACGGCCCCGGCAGCCCTGATCACAGAGGCCCGTACGTTGGGATCACACACGAGCACCCGGGCGAACCCGAAGCCGAACACCTTGCGGTGCAGGCAGCGCCCCGAGTTCCCATAGCCGATGATCCCCAGGGTCCTCCCAGCCATCCGGTAGCAGGGCTGGTCCTTGTGCAGGTTCCAGCGCCCTTCACGCACCATCCTGTCCTTGTAGGGGATTTTTCTCACGCAGGAGAGCAGGAGGGCCAGTGCATGGTCGGCCACATCCTCGAAACAATAGTCCGGCACGCGCGCCACCCAGATGCCCTTGCGGGTGGCAGTCTCCACGTCCACGTTGTCGTACCCGACCCCGTAGCGGGAGATCACCCTGCACTTCTGCAGCCCCTCGATGATGTCCGTGCTCATCGGAAAAAGATTCACGAGAATGGCATCAGCGGCCGCGAATGAGGTGCGCGCCTCTGCGGCGGAAGAGGACGAAAAGATCACCACGTCGGCATCCACTTCGCGCAGGACCTCTTCTTCCTCGTGATAACTGGCGTAGCGGTCGTCGGCAATGACCACGGTAAACCTGCTCATGGCCGGTGTCCCCTCGCGCTTTCAGCCTTCTTCGAAGAGGGTCGCACCCTCAGCGATGACTTTCACGGGGTAACGGGTGATATCGAACGGGTCTCCGTTCCAGCAGGAAAACGAAGCCCATTTCCCCTTTGCCAGCGTCCCGAGGAAGGCGTCCATTCCGAGGATCTGCGCGTTCCTGCGTGTGACGATCTCGATCGCGTCCTGCCGGTTCAGGCCGCAGCGTATGAACCAGCGCAGCCCGAGCAGCAGGTTGCGCTGCGGCACCACCGGATGATCCGTCATCAGCCCGAACTCCACGCCGGATTCCAGCAGGTGGCGCACGTTGCGCCAGTTTTCGTGCCGCAGCTCCACCTTGTACGCGAACGCGTCCATGGGTCCGAACACCACGGGAATGCCGCGTTCCTTCAAAAGCGCGTAGATGTGGCCGTCGTTCACGTCGCAGGCGTGCTCCACGGTGACGCCGATGCCGAACTCTTCCTGCAGCCGCAGCAGGCTGGCGATGTCGTCGATCTTGTGCACATGCACGCGCAGGCCCTGTTTTTTCAGGAGGAGGGAGCGGACCACTTCTTCCTCCGCGGTCAAGGTGGAATCCGCCCCGGACCTTCCGGCCTTGCGGGCATTGTCCATCTTGTTCTTCACCTGGGAAAGCCGGGCGCGGAGGATGGAGAGTGCGCCCATGCGGGTATGCGGCCGTGTGCCTTTCCACTCACGCGTGGACATCGGGTTGTAGCCGAATGCGGCCTTGATCCCGGACCGCGCAATCAAAGCCTCGCTGGTCGTGCGGCCGTAGTTGCGGATGATCGCGGTGCGGCCGCCGACAATGTTGCCGCTGCCCGGCATCACGCAGGAGTACAGCACACCCAGCTCAACCGAATCACGGAACGCGCTGTCGTCCATCTGCACGGAATCCAACGCGTCCGCCAGGAACAAGAGCGAGTCCATGTGCTCGTTCGCCTCTCCCTCGCTCCCCGGCTCCCCGGCGCGTTCCATGCCGATGTGGCAGTGCGCATCGATGAACGCCGGTGTGATCACGGAGAACTTCCCGAGGAACTCGCCCTTGACCTCCTTGCAGACGTCCTTCACCAGTTTTCCTTCGAAGACAAGGTGGACGTTCCTGACTACTTCGTCCCCGGTGTACAAGGTCTCGGCGAAAACAGATTTCACGCTGCTCTCTCCTTTGTCGGAAATGGGTGCGCCCCTGGGTTCTTCATGCGCGGGGAGTATAGCGATTTGCGCGGGTTTGACCAAGACGGGGCATTCCGTTACACCATGTGCGGGAGATGACAACCGGCATGCAGGACAACGTGACCATCGAGGTGGTCGGATCCGCACGGGGCCGCGCGGCGCGCGCCTTCATCGACTTTCCCCACCGTCTCTACCGCGGGTCAGCACAGTGGGTCCCGCAGTTCCGCCATGACATCCGTGTCATGCTGGCCCGCCGGCATCCCTTCTTCGACCGGGGACGGGCGCAATTCTTCGTGGCGCGCAGAGGAGACCGGCCGGTGGGCACGATCTGCGCGATCGAGAACGTCGCGTACAACGAGTTTCACAGATCGAAGAGGGGCCACTTCCATTTCTTCGACTGCATTGACGACCGCGCGGTCTCCCACTCCCTGTTCCAGGCTGCCTTCGCGTGGCTGCGCGGCAGGGGAATGGAGGAAGTGGTCGGCCCCTTTGGAATCGGCTTCATGGGCATGGGTGCGCTGGTGGACGGTTTCGAGCACCGCGCGGTCATGACGATGATGGGCTACAACTATCCCTACTATGGCCCGGCAATCGAGGCGGAGGGATTTGCCAAGCACAAGGATCAGCTCTCCATGTTCATCGATGCAAAGTCATTCCGCCTGCCCGACAAGATCAGGCGGGTGGCGGAAATCGCAATGAAGAGAGGGCGGTTCGAGGTGCCGGAGTT
>Ga0265316_10005850_pt1 | contig 11855 bp, 7 predicted proteins | sample 4522metaG_FD_202092 | JGI IMG/M metagenome (GOLD analysis project Ga0265316, IMG submission 202092) | Rhizosphere microbial communities from Carex aquatilis grown in University of Washington, Seatle, WA, United States - 4-5-22 metaG | ecosystem: Host-associated > Plants > Roots > Rhizosphere >...
GGGCTGGCTTCGACCTGCGCTCGCGTTTCGAGTACCAGCCGCACAACGGTTCGCATGGGGCGCTGGAACGCGACCACATGCTCGTGCCCGCCGCGGTCAACGCGCGCTGGGCGAGCGATCGCCCTTTTTGCACGGCCGATCTCTTTCCCACGATACTTTCAGCGCTGGGTTTGCCCGTACCCGACGGTCTTTCTGGCCGCAGCGTCGAACTGGCGCGCTAGCGTCCGCCCGCCTCCGACCGTCGGAGATTGCGCGGCGGCCTGAGCTCGGCTAGCGTGAATTCCCCGATGAAACACAACGCCGCCGCTTGGGTCCTGGGCCTGTCGGTGCTGTCCGTCGCGCCGAGCGTTGCGGCCGAGCGTCCGTCTTACAACCGTCGCACGGGCCTGCTCGAGGCGCCCCTACAGGGCCTGCGCAAGGCAGCTGAACGCGGCGATCGGGCCGATCTGGGCCGCTGGGCCGCGCGCATCGGTGTAGCACGACTAGCGAAGGCGCTGGTTGATCCGGATCGCGGCCTGGCCCTGGCTGTGCTCGACAGCGTGGCTCACTTACCGGAGCGCCTGCTGCTTCTCGACGGCGTGCTGGCTCAGTGCGATTCGACCGACGCGCAGCTGGGCGAACAGGCTCTGCGCACCGCAGGGGCACTGTTGGGCAACGCTGACGCAAGTCTTCTCGAAACATGGGAAGTGCCAGTTGAGGTCACGGGGCGCGCGTGTCGGATCCTGGCCGCTGTTGCTGCAAGGGAAGATCGCGCAATCGAGGTGCGTCTGGCCGCGCTGCAAGGCCTGGCCGACGCCAACGCGATCTGCGCTGGCCGGAACGACATCATGGCTCTCGTGCATGATCGGTCGGCGGACATTCGTCGCGCTGCTGTCTTGGCGCTACCGCCCAACGGTGCGCGCACGTCGCCAGTTTTGCGCGAGGCAAGCAAGGATACGAACCCAGGCGTGGTGGCGGCCACGGGCGTGGCCCTGTGCCGGCAGCAGCAAGCCACGCGTGCCAAGCCCGCGCCGCCGTCTGCGCCGGCCCGGCCTTGGCGCGAGCTTGTGTTGGCGCCGAGCACGCCAGCAGAGGACGCCGCTGAGATGCTTCCTTGCCTGGTCGATTCCGGCGATCCCACCGATGCCAAGGCCATCGAGGAGCTGCGCGGCAAGAGAAGTCCTTTGGTTCGTGGCTTCGCCAGGCCTGCGGCCGAGCGTCCCTGATTCCGGCGCAGAGGACGACAGGGCTCAGAATTCACTTGTTCATGCGTCGACCCGGAGTACGCTGAACCCCGAGCGCGCATGGCGTTGCAGGCAGGCCACCTGTTCGGCAACTACCGCATCGTCCGGCTAATCGGCGAAGGCGGTTTCGGGGAGGTGTATCTTGCCGAGAACCCGCTCATCGAGCGTCGCGCGGCGGTCAAGGTTTTGCACAAGACGTTGGCGCAGGACGCGGAGCTGGTCCGGCGTTTTCTCAACGAGGCCCGGGCGGCCAGCGCCATCCGTCATCGCAACATCATCGAAGTCTTCGACGCCGGTGTGACAGCCGAAGGGGCGCCCTACATCCTGATGGAGTTTCTCGAAGGGGTGTCGCTGCAGAAGCGCTTGGCGGACAAGGGTCGTTTGTCTCTGCCGCAGGCCCTGGAAGTTGCGCGCCAGGCCGGGTCGGCCCTGGCAGCGGCCCACGCCGCTGGAATCGTGCACCGCGATCTGAAGCCCGAGAATCTGTTCCTTGTCCCCGAGCCCACCGCGCCTGGTGGTGAGCGGGTGAAGATACTGGATTTTGGGATCGCAAAGATAAAGCGCGCAGGCGGCACGGGCGGAACCATGCGGACGCAAGCCGGACTGATCATGGGCAGCCCAGCGTACATGTCGCCCGAGCAGTGCAAAGACAGCGCGGATGTCGACCTGCGTTCGGACATCTATTCCTTCGCGACCATCATGTACGAGATGCTGGCGGGGCGGACGCCCTACGTGGCGGCCTCTGGGACGGAGATGCTGGTCATGCATCTGACCGCGACGCCCGCTTCTGTGCGCGAGCTGGCAGTCGATGTACCGGGGCATGTTGAGGCGGCGATCAAGCGTGCTCTGTCGCGGTCGCGCGATGAACGCTTCGACAGCATGGACGCGTTTTTGGGCGCGTTGCTGGGTGAGGCCGGCGCGGGCGCGTTGGGTCGGCTCTCGCCGTCGGGAGAGTTGCTGGCGGTTGGCGGTCGCCGTGTGGCAGGTTCTGATCGGGCGGTCGCGGCACCGTCGATCACGACTTTTTCGCGGGCAAGTGGTGAGGTGGGTGTGGGTCCCAGCGACGACGTGTTGCTGGAGGCCACGCGCACTCGGCGCTGGCCGATCTTTGCAATCGGCGGAGCGGCAGTAGCCGGACTCGCACTCTTTCTGCTGGTGCGATCCAGCCACGAATCTGCGCCAAGGCCGGCACCAGCCACGCTGAGGGTTGAGGTCGCCGATGCTGCCGTGGCCCGAGCAGTTGAAGACGCAGCGGCGCTGCCCGAATTGGCTCGAGTGCCGCCTGCTGCAAAGTCTCCGGACGCAGGCGCTCCTTCGGTCGTGGACCGGGGACGTCCCAGTCCGAGACGACGCGCTCAGGCGTCTCCAGCCCCCGCCAACAAGAAGACAACAGAAAATCCGTGGGTCGTTCACTAGCAGCCCAGCCGTCCATCTCGAGTCGCTGACCTCCTGCCTCACCGGGAAAACCCCGCGGTTTCGCTTCCAAACAGGGGGTTCTAGCGCCGGCTGTGGGATGCCAAGGTCGACCAGAATCAACTTGTCGGATCGGTCGCCAGGAGTAACCTAGCCCAGGACAACCATGCCTCTCGAAGCAGGTCAACTCTTCGGCAACTACCGCATCGTCCGGCTGCTCGGCGAAGGCGGGTTCGGAGAGGTGTACCTTGCCGAGAATCCACTCATCGAACGCCGCGCGGCGGTCAAGGTTCTGCACACAGCGCTGGCGCGGGATGCGGAACTGGTGCGGCGTTTTCTCAACGAAGCGCGGGCGGCCAGTGCCATCCGTCATCGCAACATCATTGAAGTTTTCGACGCTGGGGTGACGGCTGACGGCGCGCCCTATATCCTGATGGAGTTTCTGGAAGGCGTGTCGCTGCAGAAACGCCTGTCAGACAAGGGCCGTCTGCCCCTGGCCCAGGCCCTGGAGATCGCCCGCCAAGCCGGTTCGGCCCTGGCAGCGGCCCACGCCGCCGGGATCGTGCACCGCGATCTGAAGCCCGAGAATTTGTTCCTGGTGCCCGACGCTGCCGCGCCGGGTGGCGAGCGGGTGAAGATACTGGATTTCGGCATCGCGAAGATAAAGCGCGCTGGCGGCACGGGCGGAACCATGCGGACGCAGGCAGGCCTCATCATGGGCAGCCCGGCGTACATGTCGCCCGAGCAGTGCAAAGACAGCGCGGACGTGGACCTGCGTTCGGACATCTATTCGTTCGCGATCATCATCTACGAGATGCTGGCGGGACAGACGCCGTACGTGGCGGCCTCTGGAACCGAGATGCTGATCATGCATCTGACGGCGACGCCGGGGCCGCTGCGCGGGCTGGCCGCGAATGTGCCCGTGCATGTTGAGGCTGCCGTCAAGCGGGCGCTGTCTCGCTCGCGCGATGAGCGTTTCGACAGCATGGCATCGTTCATGGGGGCGCTGCGGGGCGAAGCGGGCCCGGCGGCCCTGGAACGGCCGTCGCTGTCGGATGAGATGCCGGCTGTTGGGGCCAACCCCGCGTCGGGTTCTGACCGGACGCCGGCTGGCCGGACGATCACGACGCTTTCGCATGCCGCCGCCGAGGCGAGGACGGCAGGAGGTGACGGAATCTTGTCGCCGACCTCGCGAACGCGGCTCTGGCCGCTGTTCGTCGGCGGGGGAGCGGCAGCGGTGGGGCTTGTGCTGTTTCTGGCGTTGCGCCCCAGCCACGAGGCCGCGTCACGGCCGACACCAGCGACCGCGAGGGTCGCAGCGCCAGAGCCCGCGGCTGTCCCGGCGGTCGTGCCTGCGCTGGTCCTAGTGCCCCAGGCAGTGCCGCGCGACGCGGGCCTGCCGGCGCCCGCCGCTCTTCCTATCAATGCTGAAAGCGTGGCAGCGGTACCAGAGGCGCGGCCTGGTGCCAAGCTGGCGCGAGCGGCCGCCGGTGCGTCGAATCGCCGACCAGGACCGGCGCCGAAAACAACCTTGTCGCCTCCACCACCGGTGGCCGTGCCCATTTACACTCCGCCTCCGGTGGCGGCGCCACCATACAGTCCGCCTCCGCCACCGGTGGCCGTACCCAGCTACAGTCCGCCCCCGCCGCCCCCTCCGCCGCCGGTGCGGAAGCAAGACGACCCTGCGGGTTTCTGAACGATGTATTGATGAAAGGTGCGATTAGCGATGCATGGCAAGTTTGGTAGTCTGGTTTTGGTACTGACCATTGTTGGGTTTGGGATCGGGACAGCCCGCGCCATCGACGACAGCGCAAAAGGCGCCGCACGTGCATTGTCGAACGAGGCCAAGCGGGATTTCGATGCGGGACGTTTCGAAGAAGCCGGACGCAAGTTCCAGCGCGCGTACGAAGTTGCGAAAGTGCCGACCCTGGCTCTGTGGGCAGCGCGGTCGCTGGCCAAATATGGTCAACTGGTGGCGGCCTCGGAGTTGTATCGGCAAGCCACGCGCTTGACCACGAACGAGCTTTGGGTTGGAGATGCACAGCAACAGGCTCAGGCCGATGCGGCCAAGGAACTGGCCGAGCTACAGCCGCGCATTCCCGTGCTGCGCGTGCGGGTCGAGGGGGCTGCGGCCAATGACGTGGCCGTGACCATCGATGGCACCATGATCGCCAGTGCGCTGTTCGGGATCGATCTGCCGGCGGATCCGGGTTGGCGGCGGGTGGTGGGAAAATATGGCGACGAGAATTCGGAACAGACTGTGTATCTCAAAGAGGGAGAGCACAAGGAAGCGGTGGTGAAGTTCAGTGGGCGGCCATTGGCGCTGGCCGCCGGGACGGTCCAGCCGGTTGCAGCGACGGGCGCAGAAGGACAGAGCGCTGCCACGTTGACGACAACCACGCCAGCGCAGCCCCAGGCGGCTGCGGGCGGGGGAGCACAACAGACCTGGGGTTGGGTTGCGGTATCGGTGGGTGCGGCCGGACTGATCCTGGGAGGCGTGACCGGCATCGTCGTGTCGTCGGACTCCAGTCTGCGCAGCAGCTGCCCGAACGGTCCGGCGTGCACGGCCAGCAAGGTCAGCACCTACAACATGATGCGCACTCTCTCGACCGTGGGACTCATCGCCGGCGGCGTGAGCGCAGTCGTGGGCGTGACCTTGCTGGTGTGGACTCCGAAACGCGAAGGCGACACGCACGCGGCGCTGTGGCTGGGCCCAGGTTCGGTCGCGCTCAAGGGCACGTTCTGAGAAGGTGGCGACGATGCTTGGGGCACTGAGAGTCGGGTTGTTCTTGCTCGCCGCGCTTGCGACGGGCTGTCTGTATCCAGAGCTGAAAAGCGGCGCAGGTGGCGCTCACTCTACGGCTGGCACTCAAGCTGCTGCCGGTACTCGGGCTGGTGGCAGCGGCACGGCTGGCAGCGCAGCCGGCGCGGCTGGCACCAGCAGCGATGGCACGGCTGGTAGCGCGGCTGGTGCGGCGGGCAACAGCAGTGGCGGCAGGGGCGGCAGTGCAGGCGGAGGCAAGACTGGCAGCGCTGATGCCGGGATTCAAGACGCCCCTGGCACGCAGCCGGATGCGCCGGCCGGTGGCACCGGTGGCGGCGGCACCAGTGCGGGTGGACAGAGTGGCACCGGGGGCAGCGGTGGTTCGAGCAGCGGGACAGGCCTGAAATGCCCGGCGCTGACCAATCCCAGCAATGGCTCGGTCTCCGCTCCGACGAGAAACCGCGGCGAGACAGCAGTCTACTCCTGCGACACCGGCTACAGACTGACGGGATCCAAGACCCGCACTTGCCAAGCCGATGGCACATGGAACCTTACCGATCCCACCTGCACCATCGTCGATTGCGGGGCGCTGACCGATCCAGCCAACGGCTCGGTGTCTGCGGCGCCAACGACTTATGGCTCGACAGGCACCTACACCTGCCAAGCAGGATTCGGGCTGGTGGGAACCTCGCCGCGCACATGCCAGGCGGACGGGACGTGGAGTGACACGGCGCCCACGTGCGGCCAATCGTATTGCCCCACGCCGCCCAGCCCCACACACGGCACAGTCACCACCACGGCCACGACGGTTGGCTCGACAGGCACCTACGCGTGCAGCGCTGGGTACACTTTGTCAGGCACGGCCACCACCACCTGCCAGTCTGACCGCACTTGGAGCGGCACGCTGCCCACCTGCACCGCAGTGGACTGCGGTAAACCGCTTGGCACTGCGTATGGCTTCGTCAGCGCACCGATCACGACCTACGGCTCCACCGCTACGTACTCGTGCGCTCCCGGATACAGTCTCGACAGTCCGGCCACGGTCACCTGTCAGGCCAATGGCGCCTGGAGCGGCAAAGTACCGCTCTGCAACCCGGTGGACTGCGGTCCGATAGCCACTCCCGACAACGGCACCGTCAACGTGACTGCCTCGACGTATGGCTCGACAGCGACATACAAATGCAACACCGGCTATGCCAGCACGGACCCGTTGATCCGCACTTGTCAGGCCGACGGCACCTGGACCGGCGTACTTCCAACTTGTGCAATCCAGATGTTGAAAGTGACAGTCAGCAAGACCGGCAAAGGCACTGGAACCGTGAGCGGCTCGTACGGCTCAGCGAGCATCTCGTGCGGATCCACCTGCACCGTGACCAGCGCGACCTACCGCTATGGAACCGAGGTAGACCTCACGGCCACGCCGGACTCTGGCCAGCAATTCATTGGTTGGACCAGCACTCCCAGCAGCACGACTTGCACGGGGCGGTTTTCGGATTGCTCCGTCACGCTCACGCAAGACACGACGGTGCAAGCCAACTTCTCCCCGCCGCCGAACTACGTGTTCACGACCTCGACCACGCAAACCGCGGCTCTGGGCGGGCTGGCCGGTGCCGACACCATCTGCAAGAACTTGGCAATAGCCGCCAAACTGCCTGGAACCTACGTGGCATGGCTTTCCACATCCACGGTGAACGCGGTCAGCAGATTGAACGGCGCCAGCGGATGGATTCGTCCTGGAGACTTCATGCCTGTCCTCAACAACGTCGAGGATATTGCCAAGAACAAGTTCGTCTACCCGCCGCGGATGGATGAACTTGGTAGGGACGTGGGGGCGAGCCAGATTGTCATGACTGGCACAAACATGAATGGCACCCTGAACGTCGACCCAGAGGCCACGACCTGTAGCAGTTTCACGTCGGCCGCGTCCGTCGCCGGAATGTATCTCGGAGGTGGCTACGCGAGCGCCAATAGCTCGATGTTCACCGAGGGTACCTGGTTCGATTGCGGACAGCTTGCCAGGCTGTACTGCTTTGGCATCGACCGTCAGGCGCAGGTCGCGGTGACGTCGGCCATGGGGCGCCATGCCTTCTTGACCAAGGGCACCTGGCTGCCGAATTCACAGGGAATCATGTCAGCGGATGAGCTCTGCACGGCCGAGGCCGCCAACGCGGGGATGACCGGCTGGTACAAGGCGCTGCTGGCGCCCTCGGGGAGCACGATGGCGTTGCAGTTCGATTTGACGGGCGCGCCTTGGACTCGCTCTGATGGACTCATGCTCGCGCCGAGTGCCGGCCTTTTCCTCTCGGGAACGGCCACGACATTCGGCGTGCCGCCCAACATGTCTGCGGATGGCTCCGTCTACTACGGGCTGCAGAACATGTGGATCGGCGCCGTGAGCCCGACGACTTTGGGGACGGACGCGACGACCTGCAGCAACTGGACATCGACGAGCGGCGCGGGACTGGCCGGCCTGGTCGGCGACACCTCGACGTCCATGTTTTTCGAGGGGTATGCGAACAGCTGCTCCTACCCGCTCCCCCTCGTGTGTCTGCAGGTCTAGGTCAATCCGCCCACGCTGACCATCCGTGTGACGTAGACCGGGCGCGGGTCGCGCATCCGAGACAGCACCTATCGCGCGGCTTGCCCTGTGGTAGCCTCACGCTGTGATTTCGCGTTCCGCCAGGCACGTCCTCCTTGCCCTGGCCGCCGCATGCCTGGGTGGTTGCGCCACCCAGCCGCCCATCACCAAGTTGGTCAACGACCGTCAGATTGTCACGCGGTCGGTGAACGCCAGCGCCTACGAGCACGCCAGCCGAGCGTTCCTTTACGAGGAGGAGGAGCGTTGGGCGGACGCCGCCGCGGAATTGCAGCGGGCCTTGGCTTTCGACGACGAATCGCCCGAACTGCAGGCGCGTCTGGCCGAGGTCTTCATGCGGCTGGGCCGCCAGTCCGACGCGGCCGCAGCCATTCGTGCTTCATTCAAAGTCGAAGTCACCGCCGATGGCCTGATGGCCGAGGCGCATCTGCGCGAAGTCCAAGGGGATGTGGCGGGCGCCGTGCAATCGTTGCGGCAGGCCGCGGGCAAAGTGGATCTAGCCGACGAGCCCGACACAGCCGAGACGGTCTATCTCGAACTGGCCGAGGCGCAGATTCTGGCGCTCGACGTGCCGGCCGCAGCCGACACCCTGGCTGATCTCTGTCATCAGGAACCGGCGTCGCTTCAGGGACACATGCGCCTCATGGCCGTGGCCTGGGCCCTGGGAGACGTGAAGAAGAGTGAAGAGCATCTGCGGAAAACCCTGGCCGAGGAGCCCAACCACATCGAGGCACTCACCGCACTGGCGTGGCTGTTGGCCGCGCAGGGGCGCAACGACGAGGCCCGACGGGCTTTTCGCGAAGCATTGGATCGGGGAGATGGATCGCTGGAGATCGCGGCGGCCTACGCGCGTTTTTTGGTGAGCGTTGGCGACAGCAAGGCCGCTGGCCAGGTGGCCGACGACAACGTGTCTCCTCTGGCCGGCTCGGATCCCGATGCTCTGGCCGGGAACATCGAGCTGGAGCGTTCGGCGCGGCGGCTGGAGCGATCCCTGGCGCTGGTGAAGAAGGCGCAGGACGCGGGCGTATCCGACGACGCCAAGACGCGGCTGGCGTTGACTGTGGCCGCGCTGCTCAAAGAACAAGGCCATAACGACGAGGCGGCGGCCACCCTGCTGGCAGTGCCCAAGACCTCGCCGCTGTTTTTCGAGGCACGGGTACGGGCGGCAGAGTTGTTGCGCGAGGACGGCAAGATCGGCGAGGCGGCCCGCGCGGCAGAAGACGCCGCGACCGCAGCGGGCGACAATGCGGACCAGAAGATCGATGCGGCGATTGCCCTGGCCTTTGTCGACGAGAAGCGCGGCGACGCCATCATGGCCACGCGCAGGTTGGAAACGCTGCGGGCCAGCCATCCCGACCACGCCCGCCTGACTCTCAGCCTGGCCACGATCGAGGAAAGGCGAGGCGCCTGGCAGCGCGCCCTCGACCTGGTGGAGCCGCTCATCAAGAAAAAGCCCGGGTCGGTCGAGGCACTCAACTTCTGGGGCTTCGTCGCGGCCGACCACGGCCACGACCTGGACAAGGCACGCAAGCGCGTGCAGGCAGCGGCGGCCTTGGACCCTGGTTCAGGCGCGGTGCTGGACAGCTTGGGCTGGGTGAGCTTTCGCGCGGGCCAACTGGACAAGGCCGCTCTCTTCTTGGAGCAGGCCGGGCGGCTGGATCCCGTCGACGCCGAGATTCTGACCCACCTGGGGGATCTCTACGCAAAGCGCGCTGAACCCGAGCGGGCCGCAGCGGCGTACCGCAAGGCCTTGAGCCAGAAGCCCGAGGAGCGTCTGCGGCGGCGGTTGGAGGAGAGCCTGGCAGGCCTCGAATCCCGACGCGCCGCCGGGCGGTAGGAGTGCCACGAATGACTGTCGACCGCCGATACCGATGCTTGGGCTGCTCGCTGCTCTTCATGGTCGGTCTCTGGTCTGCCACTTGCGCGACTGCGCCCGCGCAACGAACGTATCCGGTTCCCACCGCCGATGAACTGCTGGCCGCCCTGCGCGCCCGTCAGACGGCTGTGCGCAGTGTGAATCTGGAGACGCGCACCACCAGCTGGTTGGGCGGCGAGCGCGTGCGCGGAACCGTGCAGATGTTGGTCGAGCGCGGGGGCAATCTGCGCTTCGAGGCCGAGGTGTCGTTGCAGGGCACGGTGGCCGCGCTGGCGGTCCACAACGGTGCCTTCGTCTTCGTCGACAACCAGAAGAAGACTTTTCGTCAGGGACCGGCCTCGGCGAATGACGTGGCTTCATTGATCCGTATTCCCCTGCCAGCCCAGGCCGTGGCCGCCATCCTGCTCGGCGACGTGTTCTTCCCCGAGGGAAGCCAGGCGCTGGACGTCGGGTGGGACCGAGGGGCAGACGTGCTGCACTTGCTGGCACCCGACGGCGTGCAGTTGTGGATCAGTTTGCGCCGGCCGGCGCCTGCGGTGGCCGCCTGGGAGGTAGTCGCGATTGCAGGTCAGTCGCCGTTCGCTCGTGACCGTTGGCGGGTGTCCTATGAAGATCTGCAGCGCTGCGACGGGCAGTCGTTCCCTGGGCTCATCCACTTCGCCGAGCCGGGGCGCGATTTCGACGATGGCGTAGAGATCAAGGTCCGCGACCGGATCCTCAACCCGACCCTTCCGGTTGACGCCTTCCTGCTCGCACCGCCGCCCGGCTATCTGCCGCAAAAGCCGGGAACGTAGTTAGCCTTTTCCACCACAGAGAACTTAGCGCGGGCTACGCCCGCAACCCACGCGGGGCTCTGCCCCGCGACCCCGCCAGGGGCTGCGTCCCTGGACCCGAGCAGCATCGGGCGGGCGGCCCGGGGGCGAGACTGTGGTGAGACAGCTGGCTTCTAGTCGTGGCCGAGGTCGCCGTCCTGGCGGCCGGTGAGATCGAGAGGCGGTGGCGTGCGGTCGTCATCGTCTTGCATCCCGTGCGCCAGGCGCGCCTTCACCCGCACGGTCTGGCGTTCCTTGTAGCGCTCGTGGCTGTTCTCGCCGATCTCGTTGGCTTCGGCCGTGCGGGCATCGACGATCTGAAACTCGGTGAGCACGAACACCACCAAGCCGTTGTCCATGAACAGTTCGTCCGAAGGCGGTCGGTTGAGCAACTTGTCCACGCGCACCGGAAGATCCGCGACGAAATTCACAACCCGGTAACTCGGCCCCGAGAACTCATTGAGCACCGGCGTGCGCTTGTCGGCCGCCACCGTCGACAGATCGAGCAACTGTGGCAGGTGGCGCCGCAAACTTGGCTCGCGCTCGACAAAACCGTGCAAATCGACGATGTCGTTGAGCGATTCCCCAGGAATCACGTAGTTGAAGGGCACCAGACGCTGCACCAACTCGCGCAGGACGAAAACGATCTCGTCCTCAGAATGGGTGATCATGCGGAAGCGCAGCTTGTCGTAGACATCCGCCGCGATGTTGTCGCGTTTGGCCAGCAGCTTCGTGATGAGGCTGTCAGGCTCCTTGCGGCTCCACTCGAACTCCACAATGGCGCAGCCCGCGCCCTTCATTTCCTCGACGGTGCGCAGGACCTTGTCCTCGACCGCGCGGAAAATCTGGTCAGCACTCACCGCCAGGCGGGTGATGAGCTCGCGGCCCGCCAGGTGTTGCAGCACGTGCATCACCTTGAGCACCACACAGGCGTGAGTGCGCCGCTTGCCGTTCTGCGAAGCCACCAGCAATAGATCGCGGGCGGGAATCAGTTCCGCGACTTCCTCCGGGATGCGGAACCCCAGGTGATGCTCCAAGTAGTCAACCGCCTGCTCGCGCAGTGCCTCAAGCCGGGCCATGTCCTGGCTGCTTTCGGGATCGAACTCGTGCACGCGCAAGAAGCGATCGACCTGCTCGCGGTCGGAGAAATACAGACGGTGCCAGTCGATGA
>Ga0265316_10005852_pt1 | contig 11853 bp, 10 predicted proteins | sample 4522metaG_FD_202092 | JGI IMG/M metagenome (GOLD analysis project Ga0265316, IMG submission 202092) | Rhizosphere microbial communities from Carex aquatilis grown in University of Washington, Seatle, WA, United States - 4-5-22 metaG | ecosystem: Host-associated > Plants > Roots > Rhizosphere >...
CCTCTCTCCGGCGGCTGCAGGCCGTCATCGAGAAGCTGGGCCAGTCCAAGATGTACCTGGTCCCGGTGACGGCGACGAAAGAAGGCCAGGCCGCTCTGGCTCAGGCCGCAAAGGCCAGCATCGAAGAGGAACTCACCGCGCTGCAGACCGAGATGCAGCAGTTTCTCCAGACACCACCCGACCGGGCATCGACACTCATGCGCAGGCTGGAGCACTTCGATGACCTGCGCCGCAAGGCCAACCTGTACCAAACCGTGCTGCAGGCCCAGGTGGAGGGCCTGGCCGAAAATCTGACCGAGATGGAACGGCAGGTGCAGGGCCTGCTCGACAGCAAAAGGGCCAAGGCGGCCTGAACACAGAACAGGGCCAGCACGGCCCACCACGTAACCCAGGAGGGGCAGTTCCGGCCAAAGAACCGGGGCTGCCCCTTCGTGCATTCAAGGAGACCCCATGAACCAGAATCTGACCAATCTTCGCAACGAGCTGAACAGCATCTTCATCGAGCGCGGCAACGTCATCGACGGCTGCCTCGCATCTGTCATTGCCGGCGAGCATGTATTGCTTCTCGGTCCTCCCGGCACTGGCAAGTCCGCCCTTGCCCGCGCCATCGCACAGGCATTCGGAGCAAAATACTTCGAGACCCTGCTCAGCAGGTTCACTGTTCCCGAGGAACTCTTCGGCCCGGTCAGCCTGAAAGCGCTGGAGCAGGACCAGTTCATCCGCCTGACCACCGGCAAGCTGCCCGAGGCCGAGGTCGGCTTTGTCGACGAAATCTTCAAGGCCAGCTCGGCAATCCTCAACACGCTACTGACCATCGCCAACGAGCGCGTGTTCCACAACGGCGGTCAGCCGGTCGCCTGTCCGCTGGTGACATTGTTCGCGGCATCGAACGAGCTGCCGGAAGGCCAGGAACTGGAAGCCCTGTTCGACCGATTCTTGATCCGATTCCAGCTCAACTACATGGTCCGCGAGTCGTCGTTCAGGACTGTTGTCACCGGTGCCGAGCCTGCCATCCAGACCCAGCTCGACCTGACCGCGCTCCGGCAGGCGCAATGGGCAGCCCAGCAGGTGAAAGTGCCCGATGCAACCTACGACGCAATCATCGCGATCCGTGATGCCTGCAGGACCGACGGCATCGTGGCGAGCGACCGGCGCTGGAAGAAACTCATCAAGCTGATCCAGGCGACTGCCTTCTTGGCTGGCGAGAAAATGGCAGCACCGGAAGACCTGCACATCCTGGCCGATGCCCTGTGGCGTGACCCAAAGGACCGGTCGAAGGTCGCACGAATCGTCGGTCGCATCGCTGACCCAACCAGTGCCCAGGCACAGGAAATCCTGGATGCTGCACGAGAGCTGACCGGCAAAGTCGCAGGGCTCAAGGGCGGCGACAGGAAGGTGTACCTGGCTGAAGCAGCCAACGCGCTCGAGCAATTCCAGGCCCAGACACGCAAGTTGAACACGCTGGCCAAGGGCGCAGGTCGCAGGGCCAAGACGGTCATCGCTGATGTGTCGGCTGAAATCAGCGCCCTGCATGGCGAGCTGGGCAGGACGGTCAGTGTCGGGCTGGGCATTGGGAGCACACCATGAAACGCATCATCTACGAGGTCGGTCGCTGGCCCTGTTTTCTCCACCGCGAGGCGCGTGGGCTGGAGATGGCATCACCCAGTGACCCTCCTCTCCGGCGTCTTGAAGATGAACTGTTCGAGAAGCTCTACGCGGGTGAGGCCGAGTTGCTCGCCGACAAAAACCAGGACGGCAAGTGGGCCGGATGGGCGCACGCAATCCATACCGCTTGTGAACAGCTGCCAGCGTTCAACCGATTGGCCGATGACACCCGTGGGGATGCCGATGCCTCGGCTCTTGGTGTCGAGGAGCTGATGACCCAGCTCAAGCCCACAATCGACGAGCAGAGCGCCAACCAGCCGCAAGAGGAGACCGTACGCAAGCTGGTACGTGATGGAGCCGAGGCCGCATCGGCGGCGGTGGAGGAGTATCGAGACGCAGCAGCCGGGCTACAGCAGGTCATGTTTGGCACCGGCGCGAGTGGTGGGGCCAAGCAGGGTGTGGACGACAGGAGGGTTGGCCTGGCACGGCGGCTGCGTGCAGCCCCACGGCTCAAGCGCATAGCTCAGCTGGCCGGCAGGTTCACACGTATCGCACAGCAGAAGCGCAGGACCAGGGTGAAGCACGGGGCGGAGGAAATCACAGACGTCGAGCTGGGCAACGACATTGGCCGATTGCTGCCTGTAGAACTGGTCAAGCTGCGGCACCCGAGACTGCACACATTGGCGCTGCGGGACCTGCTCGAGCGCAAGGCCATGCAATACGCGCTGACCGGAAAAGAACGGCTGGGCAAGGGTCCGCTGGTGCTGCTGCTGGACAGGTCAGGATCGATGGAGGGCGAGAAAGACACATGGTCGACCGCAGTCGCACTGGCTCTCATGGGCCTGGCCCACACCGAGCACAGGACATTCGCGGTCGTCGCATTCACCGACCAGATCGTATTCGAGGCGGTGGTCAAGCCTGGGGAGAATCTGAACGGGGACGCTCTGGGTCTGCCGTGCACCGGCGGCACGGACATCGACACGGCCATGGCCAGGGGGCTGGACATCATTGATCGCAACCCAGGGCCGCTACACGAAGCTGACCTGGTGCTGGTCACAGACGGGGCATCGCCAGCCGAGCGTGCCGTCGAGTTGAAGGGTCAGGCCAGCAATCTGGGGGTGACCGTTCTGGGCATCGGTATCGGGGTTGAACGCCACAGCCTCGAACCATGGTGCGACGTCATCGAGGCCGTGACGGACCTCAATTGCGTCGAGGACGGTGTGGCCGACGCGCTCTTTGCCGAGCGCACGTGAAGAAAAGAGGGAGACCGGACATGGCAAACAAGAGAAGCGTGATTCGGTGGATCGCGGTGATTGGAGAGGTCCTCTTTGTCGCGGGCAAGATTCTGCTCCGCGCACTGACACGTTGAACGTCACCAATCAACAGTAGGCGAGCCCCTCTCGGTTTCACCGCCGGGAGGGGCTCTGTCGTTTTCGAGAACCAACAATAAGGGAGCGGCAAATGAAGAAAGAAGTCATCCAAATTCTGAAGCGCCCATTTGCGCAGGAACTCATCAAGCACCGGGAGGGTCACGACGGCAAGCAGCTCGACTACGTGGCGGTCCAGCATTACGTGGACAGGCTGAACGAGGGATTCGATCACGACTGGTCGTTCGAGCTGACCAGGAGGGAAATCATCGGAGACCAAATCCTGGTTGAAGTGAAACTGACCGCTGCCGGCCTCATCAAGACTGGCCTCGGTGGCACAGCCATCACCCGTGGCGAGGACAACAAGACCGTCCTTTCGCTTGCCGACGACATCAAGATGGCTGAGGCAGACGCTCTCAAGCGTGCCTGCCGGCTAATGGGAATCGGCGGCGAGCTGTACGCCAGCGAGCAGGACGACGGTAGCGGCGTCATTTCCAGCCCACCTCCCAGAGTCCCCACCCAGCACCGGGCTGGTCCCCATTCTCTTCCGCCGAGTCCACTGCCGCCACGGGAAAGACTGACATCAGCACAGCTCAACGGCATCAAGGACCGGGCGAAGAAGCAGGGCCTGGACCCAACCGGCTTCCGTAAGCAGATCAAAACCACCTACGGCATCGAACTGGAGTACCTGAACAAGAAGCAAGCCAGCGAGGTCATCACCGGTCTGGACAACAACAGGCCCAGCAACGGCAACGGCAGTCATCACGCATCGGCGGGGTAGCCATGAGCTCGCTCACGGAAATGCGCGAGGGCTTGCACGTCTCGGTCTCGCAGATCAAGTGCTACCTGCGCTGCCCAAGGCAGTACCGGTTTAGGTACGTCTTGGGCGCAGAGCCCGAATTCATCCCTGCGAACCTGGTGCTGGGCAGTGCCGTCCATGAGGGTCTGGCGGCCTACTACCGCTCGGTCATGGCAACCGGAGACAGCCCCGAGCAGGACGTCTGCAAGGCCGCGTTTTACGGGACCCTGGTGGGCTTTCGCAAGAACAAGTTGCCCATCAAGGATGGCGAGGGCATCGAGGCACAGGGCGAGGCGCTGCTGAAGGTCTTCTACGAGACCGTCTATCAGGACCCGCCACACGTCGTGGGCGTCGAGGTGCCATTCACCATCGAGCTTCCCGACCCGACGACAGGGGAGATCCTAGAAGAAGCCCTCGTCGGTGCCCTGGACCTAGTGGTGCGGGAAGAGGAGAAGCACGTGGTAGGCGAGCACAAGACCGCGGCCAAGAAGTGGAGCCAAGATCAAATCCAGCACGACATCCAGCTCAGCGCCTACAAGTTGGTCGCGAGGAAGCTTGGCCTGGGCGAGGTAGGGCTGCGCCTGCAGGTGCTGACCAAGACCAGGAAGCCAAAAATGATCGTGGAAGATATGGACAGAACAGACAGGGACGAGCGGGAGTTCCTGGAAACCGTGGTGGGGGTGTTACGGGCCATCGATGCGCAGGTGTTTTTTCCAATTCGCAACGGCATGTGTGGTGGGTGCTCGTTCCAGCGCCGGTGCAGCAGTACCTGATCTAGTGAAGGAGGCGTTCATGCCTCCGGGTTCAAGCTGGCCCGGCTGGCTTGAATTTTAGCCCCAAAATTTTTCAGCCGCCGACATTCCCCACCCCCGGTGTGCGAACGACCGTGGGCACGGAAAGTAAAGGGGACCCAGGTTCTGTAGCTTACTGGGCATTGCTGGTGGACACTGACGGCTACATTGCGCGTCTATGCGTGCTGTCCAACAGGACACGGTACAAATGCATCAAGCGGAAGTAGCGAATGCACTGATTTTCTGGCGGGAATCCATTCGGCGGATTACTAGTGGGTCCGCCGAAGTTTGACTTCCTGAGATCGGGCCCGAACTGTCGCCGGGTCGAGATGCTCGTATGCGTTGTACGGCTTGTCTACGACGACGGCGAAACACGTGTATTCCGTGCCTGGAGCGGAGGGGCGAATCTTCATCTCGCCGAGGTAGCATTTGTCCGTGAACTGGAGGACTCTTGCTTTGGAGGCAGAGGCAACGTCGGCCAACTCGCCCGACGGCTCAATCCACTGGGCGCTCGCGTCCTTCACCACCAAGTAGGCGTACAGGCCGGCGGTGATGTGGACCTTACCGGTTACTTGCACAATAAACGGAGCCTCGTTGGGCTTGATCGGATTTCCATGCTCATCTGCGACTGAGCTAGACAGTTCGATAGAGGGCAGAATGGACTCGATCTGTACAGGCTTTAGATTGCTCACCTTCCGTCTCAGGACATCAAGATCATCGCGATTCAGGGTGAAGTCGGCCGGCTTCTCCATCTTCTTGCTATTCCGAGCCTCGATCACCCTTTCGGCCAAGTCAGGCTCAAGGTGCAGCACGTCCACAAACTGTTTCTTGGTAGCGACGTTGAGGATCTGAATCGCCTCACAGCAGGGCTTGCAACTGTTTGGCCAACCCCAGTGTTCACAGTCGCAGGACTTGCAGGCAGGGGCCGCTGTTGCGGCTGGCGCGGCCGCGAGAAGAAATACCATTAAGACCGAAGTCATTTCGAGGGCTCCTCCTTGGGCAACATCCTGAAGATCCACCAGAAGAGGTAAATGACAAGCCAGACACCTAGCGCCACGAGTGCATACCTTAGGTTGGCAAGCTGGGCTCGTCCATCATTGCGCACGGCGTCCATTATTGCGTCCCTGTATTGGCCCGCCGCCCAGTAGTAAGCCACACAAGCGCTCTGGACACGAGAACCGAACCATAACGAAGCGCCCAAGAGGGCCCATGCGATGATGAAGATCAGGTAAGCCAACCGAAGCGGCCTTCTTGGACTCGAGTGTTGGGTTCCAACAAGAATGGCTACGGTTGCGCCGAAGATAAGAAGCGCCCATCGACTAAGGGACTCCCCATAGGAAAGTGCCATTTCAAGCTGTTTCTGCGTCAAGGGGTCAAGCGGCATGACTGCATTCCAGAGGAGCAGGAATTGTGCTGGCCTGGCACATCAAATCCCAACACGGGGTTTGTTCAGGCGTGAAAATGAGAAGTTTGGTCCTTGTCGAGAAAACGCGGGGGCTGCCGCAAGGGTTAGTCGAGGACCGTTGTCTTGGCCAGTATCTCTTCCAATTCCCTTGAGCATGGTCTTCTCCTCCGCAGCGCCGCCCTCACGCTGCCTGCTTCCGTTGTCTCTCGGTCCAGGATTTCGTAGCTCGAAACAACATCAGCGCACGCCGCTCAAAATGCCTCAGCGTGACACCGGGAATACGCATATGCCCAAAACGGAAAATGGGCAAGCAACATTTGCCTGGACCGGGCCATGGCTCTCCCCACTTGGGGGCAATCTGCTCCCGCGTCCCGGAACTTGCAGGGGACGCCGGTGACACACCTTCCGCCACGCACACACGCAGGAGGGCAGGCTCAGGCGATCACTGGGGACAGCCCAGACACGCCTCTTCCCCGCCGCAGCCCTGGCATTCTTCCGGCTCCGCGCACTCGCAAGGACACTTCCCTGTCTTCGCCGCCTCAATGATCTTCACGCCGGCATCCAAGAGATTTGTCCCGACCTGCCAGAAGCGGTCGGTCGCCATTGCCAGACTGGCCAGATGAAGAAGGTCTGCCCCGGCCTGGAACATCTCGGTCGCGCTCGAGATCATGAGTCCCTATCGGCAGGTCACGGTAGAAGTTGCTTGCCCGTAATCCTCGCTGGCGAGGTGGGAACGGGGTGCCAAACTAGAGGCTGCGGGGCGGTGGACCACCTCAACAACCAACAACCTCACCGGGACCCTCGCGGATACGTAATGGCACAGGTGACCTGCTTCATACCGGTGGAGGACATTTACCCGAGGCTGGAGCCGACAGTTGAATGCTTGAAATCACTGCTGCGTGGTCTCAGCCGAACGGACGCACTGCTGTGGTGTGCGAGGCTGAATCTCATCGTCTCAAGCCCGTTCTTGACCGAGGCCAAGGGCCAAGCGTACGCGATCAACTGCTTCCTCCCCTTCCGCGACGAGAGGGACAAGTTGTGGCGTCTACTCGGCCAGCGCGGCGGGATCAAGAGGACTGCGGTGTTCTTTCGGGGCCAGCTGCTGGAGCTGGCGCGGTGGATCGCAATCTTCTGTAAGGACCTACCCGGCGACGGCCAAACCTTCGGGGACCCCACGGTTCGCCGGGTCTTCGGACAAGCTGCGCTCGTCGCAGCAGGGCTCTGGGGCCAACGAGTCTATGATGCCACCTTGGCTGATGTCTCTTCCCTGCCGCCGGAAGAGGCACGCAGGCGGTCAATGGCTACTTTCCGCGCCTCCTTCATCGAAAACTCTCGCGGAAGCGTGGCTCCGGTGATCATCGGACGCGGGTACCAAATCTGGACCGCTGTCTTGAAGAAGACGCCGGAACTCGACGATGAGTTCGTTGCGGCTACGGGGATGCACATACTCGAGTATCTCCGTCTGATGGCCACCCTTTGCATGCAGTGGTCCATCGTTGACCCTGTCCTGGCTCGACAAAGCAACGCGCACGCGGGGCTCTTCGACGCCAGGTTTCGGGCAACCGAACCGAACCTTCGTCGAGGTCTGTGTTCTCTGCTAGCTCACGAGGGCATCCTGGTTGATGATCTTTGTGCGCTGCTCTCCAAGGAAGGTTCGGTTGGTGGCCGACACATCCCGACGATTCGCAACCATCCCGTCGTCCGCACGCTGGATGGACGTGCCATCATCCTCGACCCCGTGTTTCTCGCTGAACATGCTTGCGTGGGCCCCCTCTTCCTGCTGGCCCGCTCTCGCGGCAAGTCGAAGGTCAACATACTCTTTCAGAGCTTCGGCGATGCCTTTGAGAGCTATGTGGGAGGGCTGGTTCAAGACAGATACCCGAACGGCGTGGGTCTGGTTAGACGATCCTTCTTGAACGTGACGCTCACCCGCGATGGTCAGCAAGTCGGCCAGATCGACGCAGCGATCCTCTTGGACCAGGATGCCCTATGCATCATCGAGGCGAAAGCGGTGTTCATACGCGACGACACGTTGGACGACAACCACGCCTACATCGAGGCGGTCGGCAAGAAGTATGGAGCCTCTCCCGATGGGCGAGGTGAGCGTCTGCAGGGTGTGGGGCAATTGGCCCGAGCCGCAGCGTCACTTGCGGCTGGTGACCTGGGGCCAGAGTTGCCCGACGAGATCCGCAGCGCTCTGGTTCTCTATCCGGTCTTGCTTGTCCACGACCGCAACTTGGATGCGCCTGGGACAGCAGAATATCTGGCTCAGGAGTTTCAACGTCAACTCGCACCGGACCAGCGGATCGGCGGTTGTGTTCAGAAGGGACGGCTTCGCGTTGCGCTGCCGATTGTACTGACCGTTGATGATTTCGAGTGGCTGCAAGCCTCCCTTGAGAATTTCTCCCTTGTGGACTTCCTTCGCGAATTCTCATCGTCGGCACCGACGCGAAATGCATCGATTCGAGACTTCGCCTTTCAATCCCGGTTCAATACCAATCTGCGCAACCCACAGGCTCAATGGGATGTAGCCATGAAGATGCTCCTCAGCTCAGATAGCGGCAGTTGAACACGCGGGGTGGCCAAGCGCTCCATGGTAGTCAGCGATAGATCATAGACTCCATCCCCCGCTGGCATGCGTGACCCAGGATCGTGTGGCCGGCACCATTTCGTGGGGAGATAGCTAACTCGTCGTGCAGCACCCAACACCCACACCAGATGGCTCCTGCACGCCACGGACGGATTGACAGGGATTGAGCGAAGACAACAGGCGAGGCTGTTTCATCCGCGAGGAATGGAGGGGCGGCTTCACTCGTTGTGCCGGCCCATCGGAAGAACACGAGGTACGCAGAGACTCCCGAATGGTTTTCTGTTAGATTCCAGCTACACGGGCGTAGCCATGCGATTCCGAGACGCGCTAAGGAACGACAATCCGCAACTGGGAAGGTACATCGAGAAGCACGTGACTGAGATAGGCCGCGAGTTGGACGGGGTTCAACGGCTATTTTCGGAATATACGGACCACTCTGTAAGGCACTCTGAGCGCGTGCTCGAACTGGCTGAGCGTCTTGTGGTTGGAGATACCTCTGACTTCGAGAAGGCTCTGCTCATTCTCTTCTCCTACTACCACGACTGGGGAATGGTGGTCTCGCACGACGAGTACACGACCTACGTGAACTCGCTCGGCAACGACACCGCAGTTCAGATGCTTGCTGAGAACGCGTGCAGCCGTGAAGAAGCGCAGCACATGGATCCCAGCGACGGCAGGTTCCTGCTCGCAATTGAGCACTTCCGCCAGGAGCATGCCGTGCGGTCCGCAAGGATGATCCGAGACCGTTTCTTGCGGAATTGTCCAGGTTCGTTCTTCGATGGGATCTACTTGTGGGAGACTCTTGCGACTATCTGCGAAGCACATCAGAAAGACATCACGGAGATCCTGCGCGATCAGTCAGTGCTGTGCAGTACCTCCCTCGGGAAGGGGATAACAGTCGACGCGGTGTTCCTGATCGCCGTTTCACGTATCGCAGACGCCTGTCACTTCGGAAGAGACAGAGCGCTCCCATTCCTCAGACCGAGAAACCCGTTCGTGTCCGGGAGATCCGCAGGCATATGGAGCCACTATGCGGACGTGGCGGATACTGTACCAAACCCAAAGACGCATCGGATAGAGGTCCAAGCAAAATGCGAGAACTTCTACTTCCACCGAGCTATTGTCAACAATGCGCACCAGATTCAGACCGAGCTGGTCAATGTCCATCGGCTGCTCGCGGAACGACACTGCGATCAACTGTTTGACTGGAAGTACGTGGACACGTCGGCCGTCGTACCCGCCAATAGCGACTACGACTACCATGATTCCCGGTTTACGCTGAGTCGCAGACACATCATCACGCTTCTGATGGGTGACCGTCTCTATCCCAGCGCACTCTACTCGCTGCGAGAGTGCATACAAAATGCTGTTGATGCCGTGGCGGTCTACGGGCGAAAAGCAGCGACCGGCTACTCTCCCTGCATTGTGGTGGATGTAAGTCAAGCCGGCGTTATAGATATCTACGACAACGGGACAGGTATGGACAAGGAGATCGTCGACAAGCACTTCCTTTCCGTTGGAGAGAGCGCATTCTGGTACTCGGACCGAGGGATCAAAGAGTGGGGAGGGGTGAGAAGGAACACATCCCTAATCGCGGAACACGGAATTGGCACTCTCAGCTACTTCATGCTTGCCGCTCAGGTCGAGATCTTTAGCATCTACGGCCAGCCCGGCCAGCACTTGCATGTCGTGCTCGATGACTACTTGGACGGCGTCGTCTTCAAGAACACGCCGCTGTCTGAGTTCCCCCGCTTTGAAGGGGTTCAAACGACAACTCCCTGGGAACTTGGACACGGAACTCTGATCAGGATGCGCCTGAAGCAGAGTGCAGCTCCAGTGGAGGTTCTGCGTTTTCTGCGCAGGCACATTCTAAGAATCTCTTGCGCACTTATCCTCCGGACACCCGAAGGGTCTTTGGCGATGCCGGCAATTTGGCACCTGCGGAGAGCGGACGACAGCCCGCTCTACGATCTTCCGGGGCAGGATCCACCCACTTTCAAATCGGGGGGCACTCCTCCAAGTATCGGCGATGTCTTCAAGGACCTATACAAACCGAAGAAGGACTTCTACGAGAACCCTCCCGCCGATAGGGCCCTCGGCGACAGCGAATACGGCAATGGAAAGACACACTACAGGGTGCGGTTGGCTGCGGACTCTAGTCCGAGCGAGCAATTCCGCCTCTCTCAAAACGGGATAGTCGTTGAAGATGCGGGCAGCTTCTTTCGGGGCATCAAAGGCGACCTGCCGCTGATGCAGACCTTCACCGTGGACGTGGAGGTACGGGACAGGTGCTTCCAGCTGACCGCCAACCGCACGCAAATCAGTGACAACAGCCACAACAGGCAGCTAGCACAAGAGCTAATGCGGGCGTTCGTCGAGAGCTACTTCAAGCAGGTGGCCAAGATCGAGGCAGCAGTCTACTTCCCGTGCGGGGGTCTCTACTACCACGGGATGGCGGACGTTTTGTCCGGAGCTGAATCGCTTCAGGTTTGCTTCCACCAGAGCCTCAAGAGGTTCTTCCAGGATCAGGAAGCAAATCGCCACTGGGTAAGCGAGCACAAGCAGCAGTTCATCAATGCCCACCTCTACTGCGTCGGGGCTAGGAGGAACACACCGATCAGCGTGAAGGAAATGGAAGAGGACGACTCTGTGCAGGAGGTCCTAGTCCTGCGAAAGCCGTTGACCGAGAATAGGCGAACGATCCGCAGGACCAGAGGAATGAATGCACGGCTGAGCAAATTCATGGGGGCCGTCGGATCGCACGCGAGTGGCCTGGAAACTCTTGTGTACATCCCAGGAGATCGCGACGCCTTCGTCCTTCCGCTCACGTTGTGCTTCGGCCTGAGCGTGAAATACGAGAATGAGAACTTCAGGATCCTGAGGATCCACCGCAGTCCGGAGTTTGATCCTGGTGAATCACTGCGCCTACTGACAAGCGGATAGGTCGACCGGACCGGCCTGTGGTCGTTTCAGGTGCCATTTGCGACTTGCACCGTCGCGCCCACACTAACCGACGGAGCAACTTCAAAGAAACGGGTCGAGTAGGGACCCGGTTGTCCGGGGGCTGGGTACAAGGCCAATTTGGGCGTGTAGGTGGGTGTGGTTTACGGAATTTCTGTTGTCGGCGTTTTTGCAGATTCGATTTGGTGAAGGCAAGATGGCGCTTGAACCGACTGCACCTGTACGCACCTCTCAGCGCGCAGCCGCAATCAGCGTGATCGTGTTTGCGGTGATCGAAAGCCCCGAGATCGAGCCGTTCGAAATCGCCACGTCGGCAGCCGCCGCCGGCGCGGCGC
>Ga0265316_10005853_pt1 | contig 11851 bp, 9 predicted proteins | sample 4522metaG_FD_202092 | JGI IMG/M metagenome (GOLD analysis project Ga0265316, IMG submission 202092) | Rhizosphere microbial communities from Carex aquatilis grown in University of Washington, Seatle, WA, United States - 4-5-22 metaG | ecosystem: Host-associated > Plants > Roots > Rhizosphere >...
CAGCGACGGTTCGCAGACCGGCGGCGGCGCCGCCCCAGGCGAAGCCAGCGGCGCCATCGCGCCCGCGGCCATGGGCAAGCAGGAAGCGCTCAAGAAGTACTCGGTCGACCTCACCGAGCGCGCGCGCTCGGGCGAGATGGATCCCATCGTGGGCCGCGACGAGGAGATTCGCCAGATCGTCGACATCCTCATGCGCCGCAAGCAGAACAACCCCATCCTCACCGGCGAGGCCGGCGTGGGCAAGACCGCCGTGGTCGAGGGCTTCGCGCAGCGGATCGCCGCTGGCGACGTTCCCCCCTCGCTCAAGGACGTCAGCCTGCGCTCGCTCGACATCGGCCTTCTGCAAGCGGGCGCCAGCATGAAAGGCGAATTCGAAAATCGCCTGCGCATGGTCATCGAGGAGGTTCAATCCTCGCCCAAACCCATCATCCTGTTCATCGACGAAGCCCACACGCTCATCGGCGCGGGCGGCGCCGCGGGCACGGGAGACGCTGCCAACCTGCTCAAGCCCGCCCTGGCGCGCGGTAAGCTGCGCACCATCGCGGCCACGACGTGGGCCGAGTACAAGAAACACATCGAAAAGGATCCTGCCCTTACCCGCCGCTTCCAGGTCGTGCAGGTGGGCGAACCCAGCGAGGCCAAGTCCTTGCTCATGATGCGTGGGATCGCCTCCACGCTGGAAAAGCATCATCGCATCCAGATCCTCGACGATGCGCTCGAATCCGCAGTCAAGCTTTCCCACCGCTACATTCCCGCGCGCCAGCTCCCCGACAAGGCAGTCAGCCTGCTCGACACCGCGTGCGCGCGCGTGGCCATCAGCCAGCACGCCGTGCCGGCCGAGGTCGACGACACCCGACGGCGCATTCAGGCCCTCGACACCGAGATCGAGATCATCAAGCGCGAGGACGCCATCGGCATCGCCGGGGCCGCCAAACGCCAAACCGAGGCCACGGAAAAGCTGGCGACCGAAAAGGAGCGCCTGGTCGGTCTGGAAGAACGCTGGAACAAGGAGAAGGCGCTGGTCGAGCAGATCCTCGATCTGCGCAGTCAACTAAGGGCCGCTTCCGAAAAGGTCGAAGGCACGGACAGCAAGCTAGAAGCCAAAGCCGAAGCTGGCAAGGCCAAGGCGCCCAAAGCCGAGGTGGCAGCGCCGGCCGCACCTCCGGTCGATCGCGAGGCGCTACTGGCCAGGCTGAACCAGGCCCAAGTCGATCTGGATGCGCTACAAGGCGACCATCCCCTGATCCTGCCCACCGTCGACGGGCAAGCGGTTGCGTCTGTGGTCGGCGACTGGACCGGCATTCCGGTCGGCCGTATGGTGAAGAACGAAATCGAGACCGTGCTGAAGTTGGCCGATACCCTGGACCAGCGAGTGATTGGCCAACGTCACGCCTTGGAAATGATCGCCAAGCGCATCCAGACCTCGCGCGCCGGCATCGAGAACCCGAACAAGCCCATCGGCGTCTTCATGCTCGCCGGCCCCTCCGGCGTGGGCAAGACTGAAACCGCGCTCGCCCTGGCTGAGGCGCTCTATGGTGGCGAGCAAAACATCATCACCATCAACATGAGCGAGTTCCAAGAGGCTCACACGGTCTCCACCCTCAAGGGTTCGCCTCCCGGCTACGTAGGCTACGGCGAGGGCGGCGTGCTTACCGAGGCGGTGCGCCGGCGGCCGTACAGCGTGGTGCTGCTCGACGAGGTGGAGAAAGCCCACCCCGATGTGCACGAGATCTTCTTCCAGGTCTTCGACAAAGGCTGGATGGAAGACGGCGAAGGCCGGGTCATCGACTTTAAGAACACGCTCATCATCCTCACCACCAACGTGGGCACCGAGCTGATTATGAACCTGTGCAAAGATCCCGCGCTCCTGCCCGAGCCCGAAGGCATCGCCAAGGCCCTGCGCGAGCCGTTGCTCAAGACCTTCCCGCCCGCGCTCCTTGGCCGCATGGTGACGATCCCGTATTACCCGCTGTCGGACGAGATGATCGGCAACATCGCCCGTCTGCAGCTCCGTCGCATCGCCAAGCGGATTCACGAAAGCCACAAGATCCCGTTCACCTACGACGACGCCGTCGTCAAGCTGATCGTCAGCCGTTGCACCGAACTCGAAAGCGGCGGACGCATGATCGATTCCATCCTTACCAACACCCTGCTGCCCGTGATCAGCAAGGAGCTGCTCACGCGCATGATGGAAAGCAAGCCGGTCACCCGCGTCGCCACGACGGTGGTGGAGGGCGAGTTCCACTACGACTTCGATTGAGGTGGGACCCTGGGAGGGCAGCCCTTTCAAGGTGATTGACTCAGCGACCCGCCGGCTTCGGCGTGGCGGGTCCTGTCAGTTCGGGCCCGCTCCCCGTCGTGTGCTACGGTCGATTCAATTCGCAAAGTGGCCAGGACGACGATCTGGGAGCGCGCGTGCAGCACACGCGGCACGCGACCTTCGCGCACGACGGGTCCCCTCCCTCGCTGCCACCCGCCACACCTGCGCCTGCTGGACATCTGGGCACGAGTGAAGTTGGGCAATTATTGACGAGGGCATGCGGCCGGTCGCTGATCAGCGGCATGATGCTGGATGCGATTCTTGATCGGTTCGTCGCAGGTAGTCCGATGACGGTGATGGCATCGCGATGGCGGTTCTCACCCATGGACTTTAACGACAACTGTTCTAGTCTAAATGGCGTAAGGATCTTGTTGTGAAGACTAAATCTGGCCCATCGGATCCCGCCACCGCCCTAGCGGTTGCTGCAGAGGTGTCGGTCAAGGTTGGTTGCCTCTCCCCGGGCAGCAAGCCTGGAGCGCTTGCCGTGGATTTCGAAGGCAATGCCGCGGGGCCGCTTGCCGCGCGGTCGCTGGTGGCGCTGAACGAGGTGGCCATTCGCGAGGGTGTCCTGAGCCGGCAGCAAGTGGTGCTGCTTTTCGAAAATGGAGATCCCCGCCTACCCATCATTGTCGGGTTGCTCCCGCCCGAGCCGGGTGCCGTCCTGCTGGGCACGCTGCTGCAATCTCCGGGCGCTGCCCCGACGCCAGCGAAACCGACCGAGGCACGCGTCGACGGCAAGCGCGTGGTTCTCGAAGGAGATCAGGAAGTCGTACTCCGCTGCGGAGACGCAAGCATCACCCTCCACCGCGACGGAAAACTGGTCTTGCGCGGGGCCTACATCGAAACCACCGCCACGGGACTCAATCGCATTCGCGGCGGCAGCGTAAAAATCAACTGACATGAACTCTCCGAAGGCCCGCCCAATCCCTTGGGACATCTACGAAGAGCACCTCAGCGAGGCAGCCTGGCTGTGGGGCAATTGGGAGAACGCCCTCGATTCCGCCGTCTATGCCCTTGGCGACGTGGCCGTGGGTCCCGAAGAGCGCCTGCTCGCGCATTTGGATGGCCTCGTGCTAGGCGGACAACCGGTGGCGCAGAAACTCTTGGTCCCGGCGCTTACGGGCGACGACCTTGGCGGAATTGCCGCTGCGGCCTGGGTGCTCGTGCAAGCGGAAGACGCGGATCACCAGGACATCGTGGTTGAAGCCCTGGCGTCGGCTGAGCCGCCCGCACAGGCCGCCATCGGTCGCGCCCTGTACCTTGCCCCACGGGCAGATCTGAGCCGGCTTATCCCGCTCTTCCACACTGGGGCGCCTCTCGTGCGAGCGATGATCTTCGACGTTTTCGGCACGCGCGAGCCGGATTGGGTGCGCGAGCACATCGATCCCGCCATGCGGAGTGGACAGCCGCCTCTTGTCGCGGCTGCCGTGCGGGCCATCCGGAATCTTCGCGAACGTGCGTTGCTCGACTACGTGACGATAGCCTCGCAAGCGGACGACATCGAGGTCCGACTCGAAGCCATGCGAACCGGGCTCTCCTTCGCGGTCAAGGCCGCCTGGGACGAATGCAGAATCTTCGCGGGTGGCATTGGGCAGATGTGTCGGCTACCGCTCGGGCTTCTCGCGACCAGCCCCGACCCCAACGATCGAGCCTTCGTGCGCGGCAAAGCCCGCAATGCGGACGATGCCGAGGTCGGCATGCACGCGCTCTGGGCCCTCGGTTTCGCCGGCGATGCGGATTCGGCGGACATTCTTGTCCAAGCCATGGCCGACGAAGAGAAGTCGCGCGTTGCGGGTGAGGCGTTCGCTGCCATCACCGGCCTGGTCATGGCCGGCGAGCTGGCCAAGCCAGGGGAGACGCAGGGGCCGGACGTCGCAGAGGTCGCGGACGAAGATCCACCGCCCACCGTGCGCCCCGAGGACTTCCTGCCCGAACCGCGGGCCGAGCAGGTGAAGAAATGGTGGGACAAAGAACGCCGACGTTACGTTCCTGGCATACGGTACGCGGGCGGCCAGCCGCGCAGCCCGGCAACACTGCGAACTGCCCTCATTGGTGGGGCTTGCTGGCGGCGAGAGGTCTTTCTCCTAGAGCTCGTGGCCTCGGTGGCCAACTTGCCCAGGGTGATTCCGCCCAAAGTGGATTTGAAGGGTTGGGCCCGTGAGCAACTGAAGCAGTTGGAGCCGTCCAAGGCAGCACTGCCCGGGGTTCCCAGAGTCGAGACGGTGGCTTGGGGGCGGTCCTAAATGGGGCACCCACGGCTAGAGAACCAGACTCCATTTGCGTTCGAGGCGCTGTACCTCGTGGATGAGGAGTTTCGTCCGCTGGTCGTTCCGATCCTGAAGGCGACCTTCATCATTGGGCGAGACGGTCGTTGCCTCATCGCCGACCAGCAGATCCCGCTGAACCTGAGCGGCGAGCTTTGGGGCGAAGAGCCCGAAAAGTCGTCCTACAAGTACGAGCCCGAGGTCGCTTTCACCAAACCTGCCACCGACGTCGTTCTTGTCGGTCATGCCTACGCCCCCACGGGCAACATCAAGGAGATGCACATCGCCTTGCGCGCCGGCCCGGTCAGCAAGGAAGTGCTGGTGTTTGGCGAGCGCATTTGGTTCAAGACCCTGGGATCGATTTCGATGAGCAGCCCCGTGAGCTTCGAGAAGATCCCTCTCATCTACGAGCGCGCATTTGGCGGCTGGGATCGAGACGGCGTCGATCGCCGCAAGCACGCGTGCGAGCCACGCAATCCCGTGGGGACCGGATTTCGGGCCGCCGGCGGCTTTGTCGAGCACATCCGACTGCCCAACCTCGAGGATCCCAACGCGCCGATCAAGAGCTTCGGCGACCGACCACCGCCCGCCGGTTTCGGCTTCGTCTCGCCGCACTGGCAGCCGCGCGCGGCGCTGGCCGGCACCTACGATGAGGCATGGCAAAAGGATCGCGCGCCGCTGCTCCCCAAGGACTTCAACCGAAAACACCTGAATGCGGCTTCCCCCGGGCTGGTCGCGCCGGGATACCTGCGCGGCGACGAGCCGATCGTAGCCGTCGGGGTCAGCCCCGAAGGGCGCCTGGCCTTTTCCTTGCCCGGCATCGCCCCGCCTGTGGTGCAGGTGACGCTTGCCGACGGCCCGGCGAAACCGGTGCCCATGGCACTCGATACCGTCATCATCGAGCCGGACGAGCACCGAGTGATGCTGCTTTGGCGAGGCAACCTGGTGCTGCGCACGGGGCCACACGATGTGCGCGAGATCGTGGCGAGCGCATAGTCGATGGCCACCCTGCCGGAACCCGTGCTGTCGCCGTCTCCGCAAGAGGTCTTGCGCCGGCTGGCTGGTCCACCAGGGCGATCGGCGCTCGATGCCCTTCGCCATGTCGCGACCGAGCCCACCGAGATCGAGGGTTTTCGTCCGCTTGGCGAGTCCCTGGAATGGCGGCTTGCGGATGCCTATTGGGATCGCGCCGGGGTCATCCCCTTTGTTCGCAACGATGTTCCCTACCTGGTGAACAACACCGGGCGTTTGTCGGAGAACGCGGCGGCCCTGATTTTCGCCGCGCTGAACGAAATCCACGATTCGTTGCCAGGGCAGATTGTCGTCCTGGAACTCGGCGCGGGCACCGGCCTGCACGCGCGGTACTTCCTGGATGCCTTCGCGGCCGAGTGCCGCAAGAACGGCAGCGATCTCTACGATCGCTTGACCTACGTGGTGACCGACCGCTTCGAGCGAACGGTGATCGGGTGGCAGCGGGCGGGACTGTTCGCCGGGCATGAAGACCACGTGGCCCTGCGCATCTGCGATGCAAGTTCGCCCAGCGAACAATCACTGCCGAGCGGCGCACCGGCAACCGCGCTAGGCGCTCCGCTGATCGCGTTCTGCAACTACCTTCTCGACGTGCTGCCGTCGAGGATCGTGCGGCGTTCGGCGACCGGCATCGAACAACTTTGCGTTCGCACCCACCTCGCGGGCGGAGCGGCCACGTTGCAGGCCGCTGGGATCGGCTCGCTCGACCAAGCACGCGACCTGGCGGCCTCAGGCGAATTTGAGGATCTGGCGCGCTTACTTCCACTACTCTCGCACCTCGATCTCGAAACGGCCTATCAGCCGTGGACTCCGACCACTGCCGAGGATGTGGCGCTGACCGCAGCGATTCCGGAGGGCGATAGAGTCATCGTCAACGCCGGAGCGCTGGCCTGCCTCGACAAGCTGGCAGCGTGCATCGACCCGGCCGGATTCATCCTGGTGAACGACTACGGACCGGTCCGCACCGAGGACGTCGCCACACACGTCGGTGTACAGAGGTTCGGCGGCAGCGTCGCCTTGGGGCTCCACTTTCCGCTGATCGAAAAGGTGCTGGCGGGCAGAGAGCTCGCGACCGCGGCGCCGGAAGGCGACGAACAGCGGCGCGTGCACACTCGGCTCATCGCACGCCACATCGGACCGCGCACCTTGGACGTGCTGCGCACGAGGTTTGGGCTGGCGACCGACAAGCACCTCGATGCCCCGCAGGAAGAGGCGCGCGCCCACCTCGCGGCCGGGCGCCGCAACGAAGCCCTCGATGCCTACCGCCGCATGATCGAGCGCAACCCTGGCGACTGGCAGATGCTGGGCGAGGCCGCCGAATATGTTGGCTTGCAGCTCGGCGATCACGCCGCCGGCCTGGAGATCGCGCGCGCGGCGCTCGAACGCAACCCCTGGACCAGCGCCTGGCTATGGAACATTTTGGGCGACTGCCTCTTCTACCGCGAGCGCCTAACCGACGCGCACGAGGCCTTCGCGCAAGCCCTTCGCATCGATCCGGACGATCCCCGCACCAACCTGAACCTCGCCTACACGCTGTCGGCCAAGGGCGATCAGCCGAGCGCCCTGGCCGCCCTCGCCCACGGACTGGCCCACGACGGGAAAGGCCACTACCGGCCGCGTCTGCTGGAAAAGCAGGCGCAGGTGCTGGCGCTGATCTCGGAGCGCGCCGCCGCGGAACAAGGCCGGTTGGCCAGACGTTCGGAACGCTTTCGCTGAGGTCCCTTTGAAGTTTGCGACCAACCGTTTTCGGGGTAGCCTTTCGCAATGCCCGTAACGGTGGGGGTAAACAACATGAGCGTGGTCCACGCCGGAAGCAACGGCGTCTCCATCGCCTTCCCGGACGTCTGCAAAACCCCCGCCCCGCCCGCGCCGTTCGTGCCCATCCCGTATCCGAACATCGCCAAGTCGGCCGACACCGCCCAGGGCGCGAAGCAGGTGACCTGCGATGGCAATCCCCCCTGCGTGAAGGACTCGAACTTTATGGTAAGCACCGGCGACGAAGCCGGCACCTTGCTCGGTATGGTCTCGTCCAAGATCAAAGGCAAGGCCGAGTTCGTGAACTTTTCCTTCGACGTTCAAATCGAAGGCAAGAACGTCCCCCGCGCCATGGACATGATGCTCCACAACGACAAGAACACCCCGCCGGTGCCGGTGATCCAGGGGCCGGTGATTGCCATCGGGGGACAGGATGAGGACGTCGTCTGTCTCGTTTGTAGCAAGAAGCTTTGACTAGGCTCCCATGCTGGCGGTAACAGGAATCGGCATGGTGTCGGCGCTCGGGTTAGACGCCGTCACAAGTTGTGCGGCGGCCCGTGCCGGCATTTGCCGTATTGTCGAAATCGACGATCTGTTTGTCGAGGACAGCAACGGGGCCGAGGTCGCGAAAGTCGGTGTTCACCGGGTGCCGAGAATCTCGGCTGGACTGTTCGGGTTCTCGCGGCTTCTGCGACTCGGGTTGGCTGCAATTGAGGATCTTGTCCGCTCGACACCCCAACCCCTCGATGGGCGAACCGGCTTTGTGTTGATTGTCGACAGCGGCTTATACGAAGAGGCCTACCAGCGCCGAAAGGCCGAGGAAGCAACGTCCGATCCACCGACGGGCTCCGCGGACGGCAGAGATGCTGTAACGGTTGCCATGCGTTTGCGGCGCGACCGCATCACGAAGGAGCTACTCGACAAACTAGTTACGCAATCGCATCTTGCGATCGATCCAAAGCTTCGCGTCACCCTTGCTGCCGGATCGGTTGGGTTTGTATCGGCGCTTCGGCAGGCGGAAGAGTGGCTAACACAACGAGATTGCGATCGCTGCCTTGTGGGAGGTGTCGATTCGCTCGTCGATCCGTCCATCTTGGCCGCGCTCGAGGGTCTCGGCCTCCTGCGGACGCCCAACCGCGCGGTGGGGATGTTCCCAGGCGAGGCGGCCTGTTTCGTCGTGCTAGAACGACCGCAGGATGTGAAGGCTCGCGGTGAGACGGCGGCAGCGATCGTCGATGGCCACGGGGCATCGAGCGAATCTCCCCATCCCCTTGTCGAAGTTTCGAGCGCCGCCGGAGACGGGTTGCGCGCGGCGATCGGCCAGGCGATTGCGAGCGCACCCGATCAGGGAGCCACGACTGCGCTAGCCATCGCGAATCTGAATGGCGACCCTTACCGCGCCATGAGCTGGGGACGGAGCGTCCTGCCAGGCAGTTCACCCATACGCCTGGGTTCGTTGCCGTTGTGGGTTCCGCCGCTTCACTTCGGCGACATCGGGGCCGCGACCGGGCCGGTATCGCTGGCAATGTTGGTCAGGGGCTGGGCACGCGGCTATGCGGCAAGGGTGGGTGCGCTCGTCTGTCTGCTGGACGATGCGGGGGCACGCGCTGCGGTCTTCCTTCATTCGCCCGAGGAGCTGGCGGCATGAGCGACGCAGACCACGAGGAGGTCGTTCTCAACGACGAGACGAACCTCATCACCACCCGCCAAGGGAACTACCGCGCCAAGGTTGGCGCGCAGGGATACATCGGGGCCGAGCATCAGGTCCACCACGTGCTCCCGTGCGGATCTTCCAACAAGTCCAAGGAGTACTATCTCGAAAAGCTCCAAAAGGACGATCCCGAGATCGACCTGGGCCTCGCGAAGAAATTGCTTGAGCAAACCACCCACTGGGACGTCAATGAAACTCCCAATCTGATAGGGTTGCCCACGCGCGTGGTCTATGCGCTGAAGTTCGGAACGGAGTTCGGAATCCCGCTGCCAACCCCGATCCCAATCAACCCGGCCGTGTCCTGCAACTTGCCCATCCACCTGTGGAACCACACCGGGTACAGCAAGGCGGCAAAGCTGTTGCTGGACGACGTATGGGCCGAGGCGAAGCTCAAGATCGAAAAACACAAGGACGGGAAGACCACGCTATCCGCGACCGACATCAAAGACGCGATTCAGGGTGTTTCGGACGATCTACGAGACGGCATCACCACAACCACGAGGAAGCGAACGAAAGAGGCCTGGCGCTCCGGCAACAATAGGGAGATCTTCCAGATCTACCCATTCCCGGTCGGCTGATTTCTGGGAAGAGCACCATGAACTATATGATTGCGAAGATTGATCCGAAGAAGGGGGAATGCCGACTTGGTCCACTCTGGAACGTGCCCCAAGACCACCAGATTCGCTTTGGGGTTTCCCGCGCCGCCAACTTCCCGCCAGACGCCGAGTTCCGGATGGACGAGGATTTCCCGAAGGATCTCACGCTGGCGGATGTGCTCGAAAGCGACACACGCGCGCTTGTCGTCTCCGCGCGGTTGCGCGAATTACTTGAAGGTATCCCGGGTGCGTTGTTTCAGAATGAGATCCTGCCGGTGAAGATCGTCAATCACAAGGGACGAGCGGAAAAGGCGCCCTATTTCATCATCAGTCAACTCGACCACCCGCCCTGTCTGGATGAGCATCAAAGCGTCGGCAGGCGGTCGCCCATCAATCCAGAGCATTTCCAGTCTATGAAGAAGATGGTCCTCGATGAAACGCGCATCGACGCCAAACTCATGTTGTTTCGCGTGGCGCAGTTCCCCATAGTGCCGATCATGCGACGGGATCTGGCATTGAAGCTAAGAGCAGAGAAGCTGACTGGCATCTCGTTTCACGAAATAGAGGGATACCGCTTTCTCTAGAGACGCCCATGGCATCCGAACCCGTCACGCCCGAGAGTCTGCTCACTGAAATCGTTGCGCAGCTCAACATCGTTATCGATTGGGCGAAGCAGTCCCAAAGCGCGGCGGATCTCGGTGAGCACCTGGAAGATCTTTGTCTGCACTATCGCGCCTACGCGATTTGTCTGTTCGCCCAACAGGGAGATACGGATGTCTTCTTTCATTGGCTACTGCACGCGCCGATCACGCGCAGGCACTTCTTGAGAACCGCCCAGGCACAAAAGCTGACACAGTCGGCCCACCTACGCACCGGATTCGTCGATCCCGTGCTGGATGCGGTGGCGGCCCGACAGTGGAAACTGGCGGCCGACATCGGCGCAGGGACTTCGCCTACGTGGATGGACGGCTACGAGTACGAGGACGACTTCTGCTATGCAGACTTCGTTCGCAAATTGGTCAGCGGCGCGGATGGTATCGAGGCTCTCCTCGCGCGGTGGCACACGTCGCTCGAAGGTGGTCGCGATCGTCGCCTCGAAGTCGCCGAGGCGTTGCTCGCCGGCAGCCCGGAAGCGTTCGAAACCAGCCTGCGGGATCTCCTGCATCACACCGAGGCCGAGGCGAGCAGGCTGGCGGATCCAGTCACGATGTCACCGCTGGCCGACGAATTGCCATTCTTTCCCAACCGGTGGATATCCGTCGAGGGCCTTGCACTGTTGGCACTTGCCGAGCGTAGGGGCATTACCATCGAGAACGAGATCGACGCATGTCCACGCCCGCTCCGGCCAGGCACCTACGCTACATTTCGGCCGCTCGCGTATCCGAATCTCGGCATCGATTGATGTCGCGGCAACCGCGCCGTGGCACCGCGCTCAGTTCTTGCTGACCTTGCTGCCCTTGATGATGACATCGCCGGAGGCCTTGGCGTTGATTTTTCCAGAGGCGGTGATCGAGACGTCCTTGCCCTTCAAGATGATGGTGCCATCTTTCTTGAGGATGATGCTCGCGTCTCCACTCTTGAGCGTGATCTCGTCCCCCCCATCGAACAGAATCTTCTTGCTGACCGTGACTTGATCGTCCCCGGTGATACTTTGTTTCCTGCCGCCCCCGACGGTTAGCTCGTCGGCCTTGCTCACGTTTACCTGGCGCGCGCCACCAATGGTGATGGATTCGCTTTTGCCGACCGTTTCCGTGCGGCTGCCGCCGATGGAAATCGATTCGCTCTTGCCGACCGCCTCGGACCTGCCGCCGCCGATCGAGATACTCTCGTCCTTGCCGACCGACTCGGTCCGGGCGCCCGAGATGGTGATGGATTCGTCCTTGTCCACGGTCTCGGTGCGGTTGCCGTGGATGGCAATTTCCTCGTCCTTGCTGACTTCCTCGGTCCGATTTCCCTTGATGGTCGAAGTCTCGTCGTGCCCGACCTGCTTTACCCGGTCATGCCCGACGAAGCGTGTCTCGTCGTTCTTGACCAGGATGTTCATGTCCTTCTCGGCCTGCAGATAGACTTCTTCCTTGCCCTTGAGATCCTCGAAGCGGAGCTCGTTGAAGTTGCTGGCCGACCCGCCCTTGCTGCTTCGGCTCTTGATCCCGCTTTGGGTCTTGTTGGCAGGCAG
>Ga0265316_10005854_pt1 | contig 11850 bp, 7 predicted proteins | sample 4522metaG_FD_202092 | JGI IMG/M metagenome (GOLD analysis project Ga0265316, IMG submission 202092) | Rhizosphere microbial communities from Carex aquatilis grown in University of Washington, Seatle, WA, United States - 4-5-22 metaG | ecosystem: Host-associated > Plants > Roots > Rhizosphere >...
TGCCCCACAGGCTGTTGGCCTGAAACGGCACGCGCCCCGTGAGAAGCTCATGGAAGGTCACCGCCAGCGCGTACACGTCGCCGCGCATGCTCGGCCCTTCGCCCGCGATCTGCTCGGGCGCCGCATAGTAGGGCGTGCCCACAAAACTGCCGTCGGCGGTTCCTGCGGGCGCGGCCACGCCGAAATCTGCCACCTTGATCGCGTTGGCCTGCGCGCCGGTCGGGATGGCACCGAGGAGCAGGTTGGACGGTTTGATGTCCCGGTGGACCATGCCGCGGGCGTGGGCCGCGGCCAGCACCCGCGTGGTCTGGATGATGTACTCCAGCGCCTCGCCCCAAGGCAGCGGCCCTTCGCGCTCGATGTGGTCGGCCAGATTGGCGCCCGGCACATATTCCATGGCGAAATAGGGCGCGCCCTCGAAGCTGCCGATGTAGTAGATGGTCACCACATTGGGATGTTGCAAAGACGCCTGGGCCTGGGCCTCCTTGACCAACCGGTCGACTAGCCTCTGGTCAGAGGCCAACTCTCGGCGCAACACCTTGATGGCCACCTTGCGCTCAAGCGATACGTCCTGCGCCAGGTACACCGCGCCCATCCCACCTTCGCCGAGCAACTCAGAGATTTGAAAGTGATCAATGCGCTTGCCGACCAGAGAATCCTCGGCGGGGATTGGGTGGTCGACGGGTGCGCCCTGCGCGTCCAGTGCTGTGGCCGCAAAGGCCCGTTCCGCGCTCGGCGGCTCATTGAGAGCTTTGGTCTTCTCCCACGCCATGGACCGAGGGCGATCTTAGTCTCGACCGCGCTGCCCTGAAACTTTCTATATAGTCTCGCTGACCGCGTCTTGCAGCGGCAAAAAGCGGACGTTCTGGCTGCGCGCTTCGTTCAGGGTGGCATCGAGCGCGGCCAGCTTGCGGGCCAGGGGCACCCGCAGGTCAGGCTGCTTGGCCACCAGCCTGGCGGGAATTCCGTCCGCTTCGGCGTCGGCCAGATCGATTCCGTGCAGTTCCAGGTTGAAAAACCGAGCCGCCAGCGCCGCCGCCGTCAGTCGCCGCCGCAGCCACTCAGGCGCGATCACCAGGGTGGTGCCGATGACATGCAACCGCAGCCATGGAGTCACGGCGATGGGCAATTCCACGATCGGCAGATCGCCGCGGCGATAGGGCGATCCAGCCGCGGGCCGGTAGGGCGTGCGTGGTGCCCGCAATACTGCCGGGCTGCCCAGGATGCTGCCCGAACGCCGACCCGCCAGGCGGATCAGGCCCATCACCGTGGCCTTGGCCAGGTAGTAGGGGATGGCCGGGAAAGTCGACGAGTCGTAGCGATAGCCGCGTTGGCAAAGCAGATCGATCAGCTCAGCCGAGATTTCGTACCCCGGCGCGCGGAAGCCGACCGGCGGCCGGCCGCAGACCGCAGCAATGGCGGCATGGGCGCGATCGATCTCCTCGGCCATGCGCGGCGGCGGAAGACGGACCAGATCGTAGGGATGGGTGTGGGTGTGGCTGGCCAGCTCGTGCCCGGCGCTGGCCAGGTCAGCCACGATGCGACGGCCATCGGCGTCTTCTTCAAGATCGCGCCCCACCACGAAGAAGGTGGCGCGGACGCCGTGGCGGGCGAACAGGTCAGCCAGGCGGGGCAGGCACCGGCGCAAGATGACGTGCCGGATCTCGGCGGGCGTTCCCCCGGGCAAGGCATGAATGCGGAAATAGCATTCGATGGGATCAAGATCGACGGAGACAGAAACAATGGGTCGGTTGGGCACGCGGCTATCGTACCAGAGCCCCGCTCCCTGGTAATCTCAACTCGATGCCTGCCCTAGCCCCCATTCGCTACCGGGTCGCCATGCCCGAGCCGTCGAGTCACGAGCTTCACATCACCCTGGACATTCCGGCCCTGCCCGACCGACTGGTCTTGGACCTGGTTTTTCCCGCGTGGACCCCAGGCAGCTATATGGTGCGCGACTTTTCCCGCCATATCTACCAACTACAAATCAGCAGCAGTGGTCGCGCCCTGTCCTACGAGCGGCTGGACAAGTTGCGCTGGCGGGTCGAGAGCAGAGGCCAGTCCGTTCAAGTCAGCTATCGTGTGTTCGCCTTCGAGCAGAGTGTGCGCACGTCGTTTCTCGACCAAGACCGCGCCTTTTTGAGCGGCAGCAGCCTGTTCTTCCTGGTCGACGGCGAGAAAACGCGCCCGTGTCTGCTTGATATCGATCCGCCCAAGGACTGGCTCGTGACCACCGCCATGCCCGCGGTTCGTGGGACCCGCCGTCGCTTCAGTGCCTCTGGCTTCGACGAGCTGGTCGATCAGCCGGTGGAGCTGGGACAGCATCAACAGTACGCTTTTCGCCAGAGGGGCACGCGCTTTGAAGTCACTGTCGCCGGCCCCACCAATGCCGACATTTCGCTGCTACTTGCCCACTTGCGACGCATCGTGGACGCGGCTGGCGCACTGTTTGGCGGCTTCCCGTTCGAGCGCTACCTGTTCATCATTCACGCCCTGCCTGAACGGGGCGGCGGACTGGAACACGCCTGCGCCTGCACGCTCGATATTGCCGGCATGGCGTTTGAAGACGAAAAGGCCTACCAGCGCTTCGACGAACTAGCCGCTCACGAATTTTTCCACGCCTGGAACGTCAAGCGCATTGCCGACCGGGTCTTGGGACCGTTCGACTACACCGGCGAGAACTACACCCGGCTGCTCTGGTTTCACGAAGGCTTCACCGAATACATGCAGGCCATCATTCTGCTGCGCGCCGGCCTGCTCACGCCCGATCGCTATTTGAAAGACCTGGGCGAAGATTGGGCCAAATACGCCGCACGCCCCGGCCGCAATATCACGTCGCTCTCCGATCTGTCGTTTGAAGCGTGGATCAAACAGTACAAACCCGCCGACAACTACACCAATCGCGCGGTCAGCTACTATGAGAAGGGCAAATGGGCCGCTCTGCTGCTCGACCTCATGCTTAGACGAGCCACATCGGGCCGGCAAGGCCTGCCGCATGTGTTCCGGCGCCTGTGGCAAAGCCATGGCCGCCGCGGCCGATCCATCACTGTCAGCGACATCCGCGCGACTGCCGAGTCCATCGGGCGCAAGTCTCTGGGTTCATACTTTTCGCGATTTGTCGACGGAACCGCCGATCTGCCCGTGCCCTCATGGTTGCGCCGGGCGGGCGTCACGGTGAAAACCCGATCGCCCGCGCAGGCGGAACCCGATGATCAGGTGAAGGCGCGCCGGCAAGAGGCCTGGGCCGGCCTGAGCTTCGCCTCGAGCACAGGCGCGGTGGTCAAGAACGTAGTCCCGGATTCACCCGCCTGGCAGGCGGGACTGACCTTCCGAGACGAGATCGTGGCGGTCAACGGCCATCGCGTCGATGCAACGACCGTGGCCAAGCGCCTGGCTGACTCGGCCGCTGGCCAAACTGTGACCATTGCGTACTTCCGCCAGCAGATTCTGCGTACCACCAACCTGCGCCTTGTGCGTACGCCCGAACGCAAGTGGATGTTTGCTATCGATCCTACGGTGTCGCCGGTTCGGCGGCGGACACGCGGCGGCTGGCTGCGCGGATTCTAGACAAAAAAAGCAGGGCACCGAAGTACCCTGCTTCTTATCGAAACGAACTCAGCAGCCTACATCGCGAACGCGATGCTGTGCAGGCACATGTTTGAAATGGTGTAGGAGGCATTGGTGTCGCCCGACACTTGCAGGCCGATCTTGTCTATGTTCGCCGGGCCGCCGTCCGCGCCGAACGTGCCAGGGAGACCGTCCCAACAGGTCGTGCTAAAGTCGGCGATCTTGAGCGCCTTTCCAGAAGTGGCGGTTGCACAGTAGGTCGTATCCGCAGGGTCCCCCTTCTTGTGGATCTCAGCGCGTATAACGCAACCAGCCGGGGTGGGCAACCCATCGAAGGTGAACGTGACGGTGCTGTACGTCTTTGGAATCACGCCACCATTTGGATCAGTGGAGTTTACGCCGATCTGCATACCCCAGGAGGAGGTGTAGTCTGTCCCTATCACCATAGGAGCGCTGCCGGTAATGCAAAGGGCGCTGTCGGTGCTCCACACCGTTTTCCCGCCAACCTCAGGGCAAGCGTTGTCTTTGGTGATCGTCTGAGACGCGGTGCCAGCAGGAGTAGCGCCAGTGGCATCGCAAACCGGCGAGGTCAAGCTGTCCAGAGCCCCCAGAGCAACCCAGCCGTACCCGGTCATGGCACCACTGGCCTTGCCAGCGGAGAAGGTGACGGTATCGCCACTGGCAACAGAGCCACCGCCGCTGCCAGCCGTGCTGCTGCTGCCCCCGGTGCCTGGGTTGTTGCTGCCACCGGCACCGCTGCCGGTCGAGCCGCCGCCGCTACCGCCGCTGCCGCTGCTGTCGTCGCTGTTCGCACAGGAGGTTGAGAAAACCGTCAACGCTGCGCAGATGGCCAAAGAAGTCAAAGCAATGCTAATTTTGATGATCGTACTTTTCGTTGCGTTCATGTCACCCTCTCGGTTGGTGTTTGTCTATTTCAATACCAGAAGGGCTTGAGATGGGAACAACTATCTGCTTGCCTCCTTCGGGTTGTCGCATACGACGCTGCGCGTTCTTCCGGCCAACCATCCGATGGCCGGCTCCTCCACGCATTATGACGCACGAATTCTGGTCGTTTGCGACCTGCGCGTCGGTGGGTCCAGCTGATAGACTCTGCCGTCACAATGAAACTGTCTGCCAGCCTCTATGACCGCGTATTGGTGGCCGCAGAAGCGGTTCGCCAGCACCTTGGCGTCGCGAGCGCTGAAGTGGCCATTGTGCTCGGCTCGGGTCTGACGGCGGCATCCGCTCGCCTTTCAGACCTGCGCTCCATTGACTACGCCCAGCTCCCATGCTTTCCCGAAACCACGGTGGCGGGCCATCCGGGGCGCCTCTTGTTTGGCACGCTGACGGGAAAGCGCGCGCTCGTGCTTTGCGGCCGCGTGCACGCGTACGAGGGCTACGCGCCAGCGGAGGTCGGATTCGGGGTGCGGGTTGCGGCGGCGCTGGGCGTGGGGACCGTGGTGGTAACCAATGTGGCGGGCAGCATCGAACCCGCCTATGCCATCGGCGAAATCGTGTGCATCCGTGACCACCTTAATTTGACCGGCCTGTCGCCCTTATCCGGCGTCAACGACGAGCGCCTGGGGCCCCGTTTTGTCGACATGACCGACACGTACACGCCGGCTTTGCGCGCACTGGCTGCGCAGGCGGCGCAAGATCTGACGGGCAAACCTTTGCGCGAAGCCGTCTACGCAGGGATGTGTGGGCCGTCCTATGAAACGCCCGCGGAAGTGCGCATGCTGCGCGTCCTTGGCGCCGACTTGGTGGGCATGTCCACGGTCCACGAAGTCATCGCGGCCCGCCACGCCGGCCTGAAGGTGCTCGGCCTGTCGCTGGTCGCCAACCCGGCTGCTGGCATCCTGGGCACGCCGCTGCGACACGAAGACGTGACCAACGCGGCTGCTGGCGGCGCCGCGCGCATGGGTGAACTCTTGGAAGCGGTGGTGGCAAGACTGTAGTCGAATCCTGATCCGAAACGAAAGCGCATCTCCGCCGGTGCGCTTTCGCTCAAATCGGACGCTACCCGGCGGCGCGCTTCGACGATTTCCCTGCGTCCTTCTCTCGCTTCTCTTTGTACTCGAGGATCATGGCCTCGCGCGCCTGCTTGGGAACCTCGGCGTAACGCTTGAACTCCATGGTGAACTCGCCTTTGCCCTGCGTGGCGGAACGTATGTCGGTGGCATAGCCGAACATGTCGGCCAGCGGCACCTCGGCCACGCCCGTGACGAAGGCTTCGTGCTTCTCGGTGCTGACGATGGTGCCACGACGCTGGTTGAGCTGCCCAATGACCGCGCCCTGGAATTCTTCGGGGAACTGCACTTCGACCAGCATGATGGGCTCAAGGATGGTCGGCTTGGCCTTGTTGTAGGCCTCGCGGAAACCCATCAGGGCCGCCGTGCGGAAGGCCAATTCCGACGAGTCCACTGGGTGCGACTGGCCGTCGTTGATCAGACAACGCACGCCCACGATGGGGAAGCCAATGAGGGGCCCTCGCTTCATGGCCTCCTGGAAACCCTTGTCGCAGGCTGGAATGTACTCGCGCGGGATGGCGCCGCCGGTGATGTCGTCCACGAACTCGTAGCCGCTCTCATGATCGGAAGGCAGCGGCTCGATGTAGCCCGCCACGCGCCCATACTGGCCCGAGCCGCCGGTCTGCTTCTTGTGCGTGTAGGCGAATTCACCCCGCTGCACGATGGTCTCGCGATACTTGACCTGCGGTCGGCCCGGGATCACCACGCAGTTGTATTCGCGCTTCATGCGCTCGATGTAGATGTCGAGGTGCAGCTCGCCCATGCCGCTGATGATGGTCTGCCCAGATTCTTCGTCGCGCGACACGCGGAAGGTCGGATCTTCTTTGGTGAAGCGGTTGAGCGCCTTGGAGAAATTGGCCTGCGCGGTCTTGTCCTGCGGTTCCACGGCCAGCGAAATGACCGCCTCGGGCACGTGCATGGAGGTCATAGTGACGTTGATTTTTCCGTCGGTGAAGGTATCGCCCGAGGCGCACTCCACGCCGAACAGGGCCACGATGTCGCCGGCCTCGGCCGAGGTGATGTCCTCCATCTCGTCGGCATGCATGCGAACCAAGCGCGGGACCTTCACCTTCTTCTGTCCCGCCGAGCAGTTCACGATGAAGTCGCCCTTGTTGACCTTGCCCTGGTAGATGCGCATGTAGGTCAGCTGTCCGTAGCGGCCGTCTTCCAGCTTGAAAGCCAATCCCACGAAGGGCTTGCTGGTGTCGGATTCCAGCTTGATCTCGGCCTCGCCGTGATCCTGGTCGAGGGCGATGTTCTCCACTTCGACCGGGTGGGGCAGATAGTCCCGCACGGCGTCCAAGAGAAGCTGCACGCCCTTGTTCTTGTAGGCCGAGCCCAGCAGGACCGGCGTGCCTTTGAAGGCGACCGTGACACGACGGATGGCGGGGACCAGATCCTCGGGCGTGCATTCTTGCTCGTGCAGGTACTTCTCGGCAATCGCGTCGTCGATGTCGGCGATGGACTCGATCATCTTCTGGCGGGCGGCCTTGGCTTCCTCAACCATGTTGGCCGGGATTTCGGCAAAGCGCAGGTCTTCGCCCTTTTGCCCGTCGAAATACACCGCCTGCATGCGGATCAGATCGATCACGCCCTCGAAGCGGTCCTCGGCCCCGATGGGGATCTGCACCGCGATGGTGTGCAGATGCAACTTCTCGCGCAACTGATCGGTCACACGCGCCGGATTGGCGCCTGCGCGGTCGAGCTTGTTGATGAAAGCGATGCGCGGCACCTGGTAGCGCCGCATCTGGCGATCGACCGTGTACGACTGCGACTGGACGCCGGCCACGCCACAGAGCACCAGCACGGCGCCGTCGAGCACGCGCAGGGCGCGCTCCACCTCGATGGTGAAATCCACGTGACCTGGCGTGTCAATGAGATTGATTGCGCAATCATCCCACTCGCACGACGTCGCGGCCGATTGGATGGTGATGCCCTTTTCCCGCTCCAGGTCCATGAAGTCCATGGTCGCCCCCACGCCGGACTTGCCCTTGACCTCTTCGATCTTGTGGATCTTGCCGGTGTAGAAGAGAACGCGCTCGGAAAGCGTGGTCTTTCCTGAATCGATGTGTGCGGAAATGCCGATATTGCGGATCTTTTCGATGGAAGCCATGGAACGTGGGTGACCTATTCTGCTGGATGACTAAAGGCGCGGCAGTTTATTCGACGACAACACGAACGCCACCAAAATCTATGTGACGCTATCGGGTTTTTGCGGCCCGATCTTAACCATGCCTGTGTTCTGACGTTGCATTCTCGCGCGAGACGCGGCTTAAATCCGTCCCGGTGTCACACCGCAAATCTTCCGGCAACAAAATGCCGCGCGCCTCACGTTCGCCCTTCAGGACCGCCGATGACGTCACGTTCCTGCGGCCCTTTGTCAAATGGGCCGGCGGCAAGAGCCAGCTTCTGCAGCAGTACAGACCGCTGTACCCCGGGCAAAACCAGGTTGGCCGCTACCTGGAACCGTTTCTCGGCGGCGGCGCCGTCTTCTTCCACATCATGCGTTTGCTGCGGCCGTCGCAGGCGCTGTTGTGGGACACCAACGCGGAACTGATCGACGCCTTCCGGGCGGTGCGCGACGAGATCGACCCTCTCATCGCTCTTCTGCGCCAACATCGCCAGCAGCACTCCGAGACGTACTACTACCAAGTACGGACCGAGAGTCCCCAAACCCGCGTCGAACGCGCCGCGCGCCTGATCTATCTCAACAAAACAGGGTTCAACGGCCTTTATCGGGTGAACAGCCGGGGAATCTTCAACGTGCCCTATGGCCACCGCGCCAACCCACTGATTCTCGACGAGCAACTGCTCCACGCGGTCAGCAAGGTCCTGCAAAAAGCCGAACTAGAGGCGCGCGATTTCCGCGCCCTTTCCGCAACGGCGCGCGAGGGCGACTTCATCTACTTTGATCCGCCCTACCAACCGCTCTCGCAAACATCCCACTTCACGTCGTACACCAGCGATTCCTTCGGCGAGAAGGACCAGCGCGATTTGGCCAATCTCTACGCGGAACTCGACCGCCGTGGCTGCCTGCTCATGCTGTCCAACAGCGACACGCCCCTGGTCCGCGAGCTGTACGCGGGCTTTCGCCTCCACGTCGTGTCCGCACGCAGAATGATCAACTCGGACGGCGCCAAGCGAGGGCCGGTGCCAGAGGTGGTGGTGCTCAACTACGAGGCCCCAGGCGAGGAGCCTCGCGAAATCCCAGCCAGCCATCCGACGAAAATCCACACGCGTACCGGCGATCGCGGGCAAACCCAGCTTCCTGACGGACAGAACCTGGCCAAGGATGCGCTGCGGATGGAGTGCCTCGGCGCCGTGGACGAACTCTCGGCCTGCATCGGCCTCGGGCGTACCCTGCTGCAAGATCCGGCTGCGCCCGCCGGTGCCGCGCGCCTGGACCTACGCATGGGCCGCATCCAGAACGAGCTTTCCAGTCTTTGCGCCGATCTGGCCGCGCCAGCCAAACGAATCGCAGCCCGTCATGTCGCAGGCTTGGAACGTATCATCGACGTCTGGACGAAAAACCTGCCGCCTCTCGATGGTTTCATCCTGCCCGGTGGTGGCCCAGCGGCTGCGTGCCTTCACCTGGCACGAACCGTCTGTCGCCGGGCCGAACGCCAGGTGGTGCGCCTGGCGGCCGAGCAGCCCCTGGGCAGCGCGATCGTGCCCTACCTCAACCGTCTTTCAGACGCGCTATTCGTCGCCGCCCGCCACGCCACGCAGCTCTATGGCCATCAGGACGTGCTGACGGCGAAGCGATAAACCTGCCCCTATCTCAGGTAGGCAAGACCAAGGTTCACGTCCAAATTGGCCATGAACTTGGGCACGCCAACCAGGACGTTGGCCCCGGCCACGAACGTGAAATGCTCACTGAGTTCGACCGTGATACCGGCGCCAGGACCAACCAGCACCGGGCCGCCCACCACGGTGTCCTTGCAGCCGCTCGCCGGACAGCCCGCCAGATTTCCCACGCTGACCACATGACGAATCTGGCCTGCGCCCGCAGCCAGCGAAAGAAACGGTGAAACCGTGCCAGGCTCGCCCACGAACCAGGTGGCCTTTGCCAGCCCCGCCATGGCGTAGTGGGATGGCTCGCAGGTTCCCCCTTTGCAGGCGGCCAACTTGACCTGACTGGCACCGGTCACGATCTGGAACCGGCCCTGCAGCGACAGCACCAAGCTGTCGGTCACAAAAAAGCCCACCTCGGGAGCAATCTGCAACAGGCGAGCCCAGCCGACGCCAGAATTCTTCAGACTTCTTCCCGCATCGTCGGTGTGGTTGGCCTCGGGAGTGCCCGAGTGGTAGCCGAAGCCGCTGCCCGCGGCCAACGCGATCCAGAGGGACGGTCCCGCACCCGCCTCACCGCCCTGGTCACCCACCTCTGGGGTCGGCTCCCCGGTGCCTTCACCACTGGCCGTGCTGGCGCCTTCACCGCCCAGGCTAACGACATGCGGTTGGGCCGCGGTCCCGTTCTGCTCCAGCACCTGGCCCTGCCCGTTCTGCGCCACAATGTAGTAGGCGACCGATGCACCGCTGGTGGCCTCGGGTGGAATCTGGCCTTGGTACCAGTCGCTGTTGTCGACTGGGTCCATCTCGCGGATGGCAAAGTTGGTCGCTCCGTCGGGCCGGTAGGCGAGGACGATTCTCTCTGCGCCCACCGACGCCGGAACCTGGGCCCGGACGTAGACGGGTTGGCCCGCTGGGCTTTGTGCAATCGGTGTGTGAACGATCGTGCCCTCAGCTGCGGCCGGTTCGGCCGGCTGCGCGGGTGTCGGCTCGACCGGAGCAGCCGGGGCCGCGGGCGGCGCGCTTGAGACACCCTCGGCACCCTCCGAGACGTCCATGGAAGCCTCGGCAAAGGCGGACTGGACCTCGGGATTGATCAGTGACTTGGTGATCTTGATGTTGGGATCAATCCGCAGCGCCTGCTTGAACTCCTCGATGCCTTGGTCGCGCTTCTTGAGCCCGGCCACGTAGACCGCGCCCAGGTGCACGTGAGTACGCGCCGCCGCCGGGTGGTTTTCGAGCTGCGCTGTCCTGCAAAGCTCAAGGGCTTGCTTGAGCAGGTTCACCGCCTCGTCCATGTTCAGCTCGGCAAACGAGGCCAGGGCTTTCTTGTTCAGCTCGACAACCTTCTGCACGGCATCGGAATCTTGGGCTTTGGCCCGATTCCCCAGGGCGAACGCGGCGCCAAAAATGGTGAGGGCCACAGCTAGGCGATACTTATTCGAAGTCAGCGTCATTGGGGGAAAGGCTCCTGAAGGGGAGTATTGCGCATTCAAGGAACTGGCGGGGCCGCCAGGACTTTAATCTCGTAGCTTCCCCCACGTCAACCTACTCGTGGGTACATCACGCCCGTGTCGCACCGGGTCCAGAACGGGTCAACGAGTCTCCGCCTCGTTTGGAAGACCAGGGCATATACTAGGCAGTGATGCGTGCAACGGCAGCCGCCGTCGTTTTGCTTGGCCTGGGTGGAACAATCGCCTGGACGTGGCGCGGCGTATCCCCGCACCCCGGCGCCCAAGCTGGGGCAGACGAGCTGCTGGCTGCTGAACGAGCCAGCCCCAACACCCTGATAGTCGATTTTCGGGATGACATCACCGAGCAGCAGATGTCTGCCTTTGGCTACCTGGACGAACCCATCAGCCGATTTTCGGCCAGCGACAGAATGTATCGCATCCATTTTTCCACACCGCGCGACGCAGAGACGGCTTTCCGCAGACTGCGCGCTGACCCGTTGGTCGAGTCGGTGGATTACGACGTGCCGGTCGGCCTGTTTCCCGAAGACTCTGCGGCGATGGCATCGGCAGTGGACGCGCCTGAGTGCACGAGCGACGGAACGGGCGCAGCCCGCGCAGGCTTTCCCAACGATCCCTGTTTCCGCTACCAGTGGCACCTGCAGCAGGTCGGGCTGCCCGCCGCGTGGAAACTGGGGCAAGGCCGCGGCGTCGTGGTGGCTGTCATCGACACGGGCGTCACGCGGGTTCCCGATTTGCAGGGCACGCGCTTTGTGCCTGGCTTCAATTTCGTGGCCGACAACGACAAGACGGACGACGATCACGGCCACGGCACGCATGTGGCCGGGACCATTGCCCAGACCACCAACAACGGTCGCGGCGTGGCTGTGGTGGCCTTCCGCGCTGCCATCATGCCACTCAAAGTGCTGAGCAGTCGAGGCGCGGGATCCATGGCGGCGATTGCCCAGGCCATTCGTTTTGCGGCTGATCACGATGCCAACGTCATCAAC
>Ga0265316_10005855_pt1 | contig 11850 bp, 4 predicted proteins | sample 4522metaG_FD_202092 | JGI IMG/M metagenome (GOLD analysis project Ga0265316, IMG submission 202092) | Rhizosphere microbial communities from Carex aquatilis grown in University of Washington, Seatle, WA, United States - 4-5-22 metaG | ecosystem: Host-associated > Plants > Roots > Rhizosphere >...
GGTCCATTAATGGTAAATCAAAGTAAGAATAGTGTTTGGCAATATTGACCACGAGTTTTAAATTGGCGTTGATTAACTTACGGCGTGATTCGCGGTGGCCGCCTTTGGCTTTAGGGACCAGCTCTTCCTCATCTTCCTTCGCAAGGAGTGGGATATCTTTTATCCGGTTTAAATAAGCTTTTATTGCTTCCATTTTTTTGCCTTGACCCCTTCCTTACCAATGACGGTAAGGAAGGGCATCGGCGTTGTTTACTTTTTACCTTTCTTAGCTTTCTTCGCTGCCGGCTTATTTCTTAAAGCAGCTTGCGCAGCGGCCAAACGTGCGATCGGTACGCGGAACGGTGAGCATGAAACGTAGTTCATGCCGACACGATGGCAAAAATCGATTGATTTCGGTTCGCCGCCGTGTTCGCCGCAAATACCGACTTTTAAATCTTTCTTTGTGGAACGGCCGCGCTTAATACCGATATCGATCAATTCGCCCACGCCTTCCTGGTCGATCGATTGGAACGGATCTTCCGGCAAGATACCTTTATTAAGGTAATCCGGCAAGAACCCGCCGATATCGTCGCGTGAAAAACCAAAGGTCATCTGGGTTAAATCGTTAGTGCCGAAAGAGAAAAATTGTGCTACTTCGGCGATCTTATTGGCAGTCAATGCCGCACGTGGGATCTCGATCATCGTGCCGAACATGTGCGGGATCTTTTTTACGCCATATTTCTTAGCGACTTCGTCGTGGATCCTTTTGAAGAGTTCCAGCTGGTCGCTTAATTCTTTTACCGTGCAGACGACCGGGATCATGATCTCCGGTTCTACCTTAACGCCGGCTTTGGTCAATTCTGCCGCAGCTTCTAAGATCGCGCGCACTTGCATTTCGCTGACTTCCGGATAAGTAACACCTAAGCGTACGCCGCGATGGCCCATCATCGGGTTCGACTCATGCAATGCATCAGCACGCTTGGCAAACTCTTCAGCGCTGATACCTAATGCCGCAGCCAATTCAGCGCGGGCCTTAGCTTCGCGTGGCACGAACTCGTGCAGCGGCGGATCCAACAAACGGATTGTAGTTGCAAAGCCTTTCATGGCTTCCATGGTGCCCTTAATATCAGACTTGGCAAATGGGAACAATTCAGCCAAAGCTTTGCGGCGTTCTTCTACGCTTTTCGAGATGATCATTTTGCGTAAGATGAACAATGGCTGTTCGCCGCCCTTGCCGTAGAACATATGCTCGGTGCGGAACAAGCCGATACCTTCAGCACCAAACTGACGTGCTTTGTTGGCATCATCCGGAGTGTCGGCGTTAGTACGGATCTTTAAGGTGCGGAACTTATCGCAGATCTTTAAGAAATCGTTTAAGACTTGGTTTTCGCTCGAAGCATCGATCATCTTTAATTGGCCTTCGTATACTGTGCCCTTGGTGCCGTTTAAGGTGATCCATTCGCCTTCTTTTAATATTTTACCGCCGACTTTGATCGTTTTACCTTCGACATGCATATCGCCGCAACCGACGATACAGCACTTACCCCAGCCACGGGCAACCAGTGCTGCGTGTGAAGTCATACCGCCGCGGGCCGTAAGAATGGCTTCGGCGACGCGCATACCTTCGACATCTTCCGGGTTAGTCTCTTCGCGTACCAGGATAACCTTCTTACCTTCTTTTGCCCATGCCACTGCATCGGCCGCGGAAAATACGATCATACCCGCTGCGCCGCCTGGGCCGGCTGGTAAACCCTTAGTGATCGGCTTCGTGGCCAATTCTGCTTTGGGGTCGATAATCGGGTGAAGTAACTCATCCAACTGCGCCGGAGTCACGCGTGATACTGCGTTTTCTGGAGTAGTTAATTTTTCTTTTACCATGTCTACCGCCATTCTTACTGCGGCTGGGCCATTACGCTTGCCGATGCGGCATTGCAACATAAAGAGCTTACCTTTTTCAATGGTAAACTCGATATCCTGCATGTCGTGGTAGTGCTTTTCTAAACGCTTCTGGATATCATCTAACTGCTTGTAGCAGACCGGCATGCACTTTTCTAAGGTCACTAAAGCTTTATTGTGGTCGCTTTGCGAGTACGCATTGATCGGTGCAGGTGTGCGGATACCGGCGACTACGTCTTCGCCTTGGGCATTGACTAAATATTCACCGTAGAAATTTCTTTCGCCGTTGCCGGGGTTGCGGGTAAAAGCAACGCCGGTAGCTGAATCATCGCCCATATTGCCGAAGACCATTGATTGAACGTTTACGGCAGTACCCCATTCATCAGGAATACCTTCGATCCTGCGGTAAGAGATCGCGCGCTTGCCGTTCCATGAAGCAAATACCGCGCTGATGCCGCCCCACAATTGAGCATATGGGTCATCAGGAAATTCGGTCTTTAAAGTCTCTTTGATCTTGGCTTTGAATAATACGCAAAGCTTCTTTAAATCTTCGGCATTCAAGTCGGTGTCATTAGTTACGTTCTTTTCTTTCTTCATCACGCCCATGATCTTTTCTAACTGCTTACGGATACCTTCATCGTGCTCTGGTTCAATCCCGGCAGCCTTTTCCATTACCACATCGGAATACATCATGATCAAACGGCGATAGGCATCATAAACAAAGCGCTCATTGCCGGTTTGTTTCACAAGCCCGGGGATCGTCTTTTCTGTAAGTCCAGTGTTAAGAATGGTTTCCATCATGCCCGGCATGCTCTTGCGGGCACCGGAACGAACCGAGACCAATAATGGGTTTACGGTATCGCCGAACTTCTTGCCCATGATCGCTTCGACCTTGCTCATCGCCTTGTTAACCTCAGCCTTTAATTCAGCCGGGTACTTCTTTTTATTTTGATAATAATAAGTACAGACTTCGGTCGTGAGTGTAAATCCCGGGGGAACTGGTAAGCGTAAGTTTGGGTGTCCGGCCATTTCTGCCAGATTAGCGCCCTTACCGCCCAAGAGATTTTTCATGCTTTCGTTACCATCGGCTTTTCCGCCGCCAAATGAATAGACATACTTCTTCGCCATGGAACCCTCCTTTTACTTGTGCCTTACGCCTTAAGCTGCGTGTTAATATATTCGATTAAATGTTCGATCTCTATCCGCTCTTGTTTCATCGTATCACGGTCACGTACGGTAACTTTTTTATCGGTCATACTGTCAACGTCGACAGTAACGCAAAACGGGGTACCGATCTCGTCTTGCCGGCGGTACAATTTGCCGATCGCTGCGGTGTCGTCGTACTGAGTAGGTAATTTATCTTTTATATCACAAAAAACCTTTTTTGCAAGCTCAACCAGCTCCGGCCGGTTAGTCAAAAGCGGTAAAATTGCGACACAATGTGCGGCTAATTGCGGTTTTAGCTTTAAAACTGTACGGATCTTGCCGTTGACCTCTTCTTCATGAAAGGCATCGCAGATCACCGCGAAAAAAGTGCGGTCAACACCGGCGGATGGCTCTATTACATAAGGAATGAATTTACGGTTATTTTTCTGGTCGAAATAAGAAAGGTCTTTTTTGCTGAATTTGGCGTGCTGAGTTAAATCGTAATCCGTGCGGTTGGCGATACCTTCAAGTTCGCTCCAGCCAAAAGGAAATAAATATTCGATATCGGTACAGCCGCGCGCGTAATGTGCAAGTTCATCTTGTGCGTGCGGGCGCTTCATGATATTTTCTTTCTTTAGGCCGATCTTATTGATGTAGTAGCTATAGCGCTCTTCGACCCACTCTTCGTAAAGCCGGTCGCTGTCTTCGGGAGCGCAAAAATATTCAATCTCCATCTGCTCAAATTCTTTCATGCGGAAGATAAAACTTCCGCCGGTGACCTCGTTACGGAACGATTTCCCGATTTGCGCTATGCCTAAAGGAAGTTTTTTGTAAGTTGAGCTTAAAACGTTTTGAAAGTTGCAAAAGATGCCCTGTGCGGTCTCCGGGCGCAAATAGCCCCAGTAAGGTTCGGTTTCGATCGCGCTCATATTGGTGCGCAACATTAAATTAAATTTACGCGGCTTGGAAACATTTGTGTCGATATCTTTACCGCACTCGCACTTATAGATATTATCTTTGACGTGTTCGATTTTATCCAAGCGGAAACGTTTCTTGCAATGCAAGCAATCGACCAGCATATCGTTAAAGCCATCTAAGTGGCCGGAGGCTTTAAAGACATCTTCGTGGGTAATAATGCTGCAATCTAAGCCAACGATATCCGGGCGGTCTTCGGCGTAGGTCTTCCACCATAAATCCTTAATGCGTTTTTTTATCTTTGAGCCCAACGGGCCGTAGTCCCAGATGCTGGATACTCCGCCGTAGATCTCGGAGCCGCCAAAAATAAAGCCCCGGCGTTTGCAAAGAGAGACAATTTTGGATAATTTGTCTTCAGCCATAGATGAAGTATTATACCCAAAAATCCTAAAAATGTAAGGAGTTTTTTAATGAGACTTGGGCGAGTCAACGTGCTATGCTCGGCAGATGAGCCCGTAGTCGAATTACCCCTTATGGGTAATGATGTTAACCGGTGGAATCATCCTTTATGATGTCGAAGCTTATTTTCCGAATTTTTCCATTTTAACGATTTTCAAACTATAATGTTGGAAAAATTGCGGGCCAACGCCGGGAAATTCTATTGGAATCGAGTTTGCCGATACACCTACCTTAATATCCCGTACATCGATGCCGCCGGTGGGCAGTGGGTTATCAACAAATCCTGCACCATCCTCACTCTTCTCGCCTTCCAGCCCAACCGAAGCGAGATCATCATAAAGTGCCTCAGGAACACCACCGGTAAGAGCAACGGATTTTTTATCGTTATTTTGCTCGGGAGTACCCAGGGTAACGCCTAATTTGGCGGTATGCATACGATGCAAGGTAGCACGGCGGTACTTACCGCTACCATCTCTGACTATTACGGTGCTGCCTTCACTTAACGAAACGCCAGATACTCGCATTACTTTTATCGGGATATACTCGATCTTGCCCGTAGCTGAATTGCGTTGGCGCGCCAAGCGAGTATACGCTGATGCTCCGCCGCTTGCCTCTACTTCTTCGTAACCATCGATGTAAATTTCGCGCCAAGCGCCGGGCATTAAGTGTACCTTCTTTAGGGTTTTTATCAAATCGTCGGTAACAGAAACCGTTGGATGCTTGTCATGCAAATATTGCCTTAATGATTTTTCCCAATCAGCTAAAGCGGCGTCGACGAGTTCTTGCTGCTTAGTTTTGAGTTCTTTAATGGCTTCGGCCGCGGCAGAACGAACCTCATCGCTGCTATCTTTCAACGCTTTGGCAAGGCCAGAGGCAGCACGAGGATCATTAATTTTACCAAGAGCCCTAACGATAGCCACACGGACTTTCTTGTAAGCTTCGTTAAATTCACTAAACCGGCTAAACCGGTCAACGTCATCCATCACCTCATAAAGGTCTCTGGTGTTACGTACTTTATCCATAGTACGGTATGTAGCAGGAACAAAGCGGAGATATCGATTATTGCGCTCTAATGCTTGCAAGAGAACCGAAACAGCACGAGGATCGCCTGTTATACCCATACTTTCAGCAGCCATCGCACGAAGATCTAAATAACGACTTTTTAACATTTTAGAAAGAGCAGGGAAAACATGAGGATCTTTGCGGCCGCTAAGTATCCGTACGGCCGCAGAATGAACATCCTGATCTGTATCTTCTAACGCAGCAATAAGAACAGGAAGTGCCCTGGGATCGTCGCTTTCGCCTAAAGCACGAACAACAGCAGAGCGGACATATCGGCTATCGTCACTAAACGCCTCAATGATCGCCGCAATGGCATCTGCATCTTTAGTTTTCCCAAGAGCCACAGCAGCAGCCTCGCGGACCATCCATTCCTTACCTTCCGTACGTGCCAATGCCCTAACAAGGGCAGAAACAACACGATGATCTTTAAACCCACGAAGAGACCATGCCGCCTTGGCACGGACCTCAACGTTATCGTCGTTTTCTAATACCCCAATAAGGGCAGGAATAGCACTGGGATCATTAATTTCACCAAGGCTTGAAGCGGCAGCTTCCCGGTCGCTCTTGTCGGGATATTTTAATACCCTAAGAAGAGCGAGAACAGCACGAGGATCTTTGGTTGATCCGAGACGCGCGATAGCATGGTGGCGGACTGTCCAGTCATTGCTATCTAACGCTTTGATATCCCTAGAAATCGCATCACCACTCTCTTCAAGAGAAGTGCGCCCTTGTACAGGAAGTGCATCGTAATCGCTGTCAGCATTTACCGTAGAGGCGGCATGCGTAACAGCTAAGGCAAGAACTCCGGTAACAAAACCTCTGCCTTGCCCCGGCTTAGCGAATACTGCTAAAGCCACCTGTTCATCAGGGTTTAAGTTATTGGCTTCGACTATATCGTCGATGATCTCTGGGTTAAAAGTTCCGGTTGTTTTTGCTGCTTTTGCCATCACCGCAAAAATCTCACTTGCAGCCTTACGCATTAATAGCGCATTTTCTGGCAAAGTCGCTAAAAGAGTTTCTACCGATAATAAAGAACCAAATTTTATTTTTTCAACCAACAACCCTACCTCTCGGTTAATCACTTCAATATGCACATGTGCCGCATCGCGTTCGGCGTCTGGAGAGATCACCTGCTTATCATGATAATTACCATCTGAATCTTTCCAGGAATCATGATCCCGTCTTAGCTCATCTTGCTCAGCAAGCAAGGCCAAGACTTTTCTTTCGTCTGGGGTTAAAGCGCTTGGCTGTTGCGCTAAAATACCATGAATTTCGCGCACTGCAATATCTTGGCGCTGCCCAATTGAAGCATCAGGGTGATAAAGCGCGGGATCACTGATCTTCGCTAATGCTTTTTTTAACACTTGTGCACTTTCCGGTAAAATCCGTATAAGATCCGAGATAAACAAATCACTGCCGCGCAGAACCGCCACATCACGAAGCATCTTGCGAAACGCGCTAAGCTGGTCGGCGTTGAGATGAGCCGATTTCGTTGCCGGACTTGCCGGAGCAATTGCAACCGCAGGAGCCTCGGTGGTTGTACCAGGGGCCTCACCGGATTTTTTCGGTAAGTCATATTTAACCCTAACTACTCTCATCGGTGGTTCTGGAAGTTTTTTCCCGGTAGTCATCGTCGTCCAAAGTTTCGTAACCGCTTCGCGCATTCTGACGTTACTTGGCGGTAACATTGCTAATAAGCTATCTAATGATAACTCTCTATTTTTACCGTCTAGCATTTCTTGGATCTGACCGCGAACAATAACGATTTGTGGCTCAGTTATCTGGTCATTCAATAAAGCTAATCCCGTAGTTATTGCCCGCGCGCGAACCAATATCTCCTGTCCTTTAAATCTTTTTTTACGTGCAGCTTCTAAGGTGCTGATCGCTTTTTGACGCGACTGCGGATGATAACAGCCATACGTCGCGATGGCGCTGGCAGCGCTCGTATAAAAATTGGGCCTAAGGCCTGCCTTATTCAGCGCAATGGCTAAACTATTGATAAATTGCTCGTCCAGTTGCCGATCATCTCCGGAAATATGCATTATCGTGCCAATGGTGCTATTGAAATGAATAATATCGCGCGTTGGTTGTGTCAGCACAAGCAGCAATTTAGCCACTACTTCTGGGGCTAATGTGCTATTCAGCGTAACGGCCTCGATGATCTTCTCTCTGGCATCCACATAAGCATCACGGCCAGAGTTTGGGACCGTATGTGAAGCTACTGCGACCCGCAACTCTTGAGGAGTATTCGCTGGAACATTACCTAAATCAGTTATCGGGTCTGCCGGAGCAGTTTCAACTAACAAGCCTCGTTGTGGCATTTTTGCTTCGGCTTCATCTGCAGTAACGGGCACTGAAGTTTCTGTCTCGTCGATGTGAGTACAGCCAACGCCGCCCGAGAAGTATTGGCGTTTGGTGATTTTTATCGCGGGCGAATAGTTATTCGCCCCTACCCGTTCCTTTTTCGTGTAATTGTAGACACCTTTCTGGAAGGCTTCGCAATAAAGCGCATAGATCTTATCTTTGGCCGACTTGTCGTTGATATCGATGCCATTGATCTTTTTCTGGTTGATATAGTTTTTGTAAAAACTTTCCTGAAATTTCTTTTTAAACCAAGTAGCCAAAACCAAGGAACGATAAACCTGGCGCAATTGGGCAAAGTTTTTACCGGTGTTAACCTCGTTTTCAACAATAGGAAGGATCTGCCGTTTAAATGCGTCCGTAGGGGCAGGGTTTCCCTGCCCTCCAATGGCGTCCTTTGAGGTCTGTCCGGGGCGCGGTGACCGCGCCCCTACATTTTTTTGCATTGCCAAATAATCCTCTTCCATCATTACCTTAAGGCTCGCCTTTGCGATGATCGCAGTATCTTTATGTTCGTAGACTTGGGCATCATTGGGCATGATCCAAATCTTATTAAATGATTGGGTTGCGGGCGAATGATTATTCGCCCCTACCTGCCTGCCGGCAGGCAGGGCACCATTCATTGCCTGCCAATATTTTTTACCGATCGCGCTTTCCGGGTAGGTCAACGAAGCCGAAATCTGTTTTAAAAAGTAATCCTGTGAAAGCATATCCGAGCCCATGTCGGTTTCCGACAATTCTTGAGGGATGATGCGGTTTTGTTCATAGGGTGATAAGTTTACCCAAAGATCCTTTTGAGGTATCGTTAATCCGGCCAAGAAGTAGCGGATAAGCATGGCTGCATCGTCTTGGCTGACATTATCCTGGTTGGCACTATCGATAATAAAGGTGATATTTAAAGGGTTTTTCGGGTCAATCTTAACGGCGCTTAATACCGGAAAAGAGTATTTTTCTGAAGTATTAAGGATCTGGTTCGGTGAGGGGAGATTTAAAGTTTGGGCAAAGACCAAAGATGAAGAGAGGTTAGAAAAGCAAAAGGCGACGAGAGTGAATATGCTAAGGAAACGTTTCATTAAATAACCTCCATAAATATAAAAGCTATACCGCTTGCCTTGAACGCTGAATACTAACGATCTTGAAGCTAAATCCGGAAAAATTTTGAATATCTACCGGCATATTCTTAAACATAGGGATCTTGGTGCCGTCGCTTTGTATTTCCATACGCATCAATCCTTCTCTATCATCAATACCGCCGGTGGTGACATCACTTGCGCTATCTGGTGCAGCGCTTGCCGTATAGTCTTTCACCTCATCCCCCTCCACCCCCACCAACGCCAGCTCATCATAAAATTTTGCATCGATGCCGCCGGCAATAGCAGCTTCTTTTTTGGCCTTATTTTGTGCGCTGTTGCCCACAGCTACGCCTTTTTCACCGTTGTGCATGATACGTACGGTTGACAAACGGTAGCCGCCATCTATACCCTTGACCACCACGGTGTCGTTAACATTTATACTTGCGCCAGGCATAGGTCTTACCCGTATTTTTTTACCATTGGAAAGCACTCTTTCCGACGGGGCATAGTCATCGGGAACTTCTTCGAAATCGCCCTTATTGATCTGCCGCCAACCCCCTGGCATCGAGTGCACTTCCCACAGAACCTGCTTATCGGCCGGTGTTAATTTCATGTCAGGATGGTTTTTCGCCATATACTCACTTAAAGACTTTTGCCAAGCGGTTTGGGCGGCGGCAAGGTTAGCTTTATCTTTGGCGTCACTAGCAAGCTCGGTCTTAACATAAGTAATATATTGCAAAATTTCGTATTTATGATGCTGATCGGTAATATTATTAGCTACAGCATCGGCTTCGGCATCTAAACCATTCTCGATCATGTCACCGATAATTTTCTGCAATGGGTCGGGAGCACTCTGTGAGTCATGGCCGGTGTAGGTAGCGCCATCAGCCGCCTTAACCGCCATAATAAAAGTCTTGCGAGCACCCTGGATATTGACTTTGGCCTGAATAGATCCGATACCGCTAAGAACAAACGATCGGGTAAAAGCATCCGCAGGAATAATCATACTAATGGCCTCGGCAAATAAATTATGTTCGGCTAGAGCAAGAGAAATCGCTGCTCGAGCGTCATCTATAGCACTTGAAACTTCAGTTCTATCATCAAGATCCGTGATCCTAGATGCCTCATTTATCGCTACAAGCAAGATTTTTTTAGCGCTTGAAATATCTGTTTCAGCTTTAGCGGTAGCGGTCGCTACCCTGGCGACAACCATTGCTGCCCTAGCGTTATTGATATGGCTTGAAGCTTCAAGCTTAAGTTTGTGATCAGTAATCCTAGCTACCTCATTGGTCGCTACAAGCAATATTTTTCTTGCGCCTGGAATATCTGTTCTAGATTTAATTGTGGCAATCTCTGCCCTAGCATGAACTATCGCCGCTAAGGCGTTATTCCTGAAATCGGCAACTTCTCTAGCTGGATTATACTTAGGGTCAGCCATCACCATCATCTCCATGAGGTTGGATCTATCCGGATGATAAAGCCTTGCCACGGCCGCTCTAAGAACATCATAGATTTTTTTTACCGTCTTATTAGCTTCATCATACTCACCATCTTCGGCCTGACCGATTGCGTCATGAGATAAAGATTTAAATACATGATTCGTATCAGCCTTAGCTACTGACGCATTCCCCGTAACTCCACCTACCGCTAACGCACCAATCAAAACTGCTTTTATGGCGGTGTCGGCAATACCCAGCTTACCATCATCCAATGCTTGTTGGACGGATTCACGCTGCTCTGGGGTTGCGGTCTCTTTGGTGACGCCTAGTACGGCATAAGCCCTGGATTCTTTCCAATCGATTAATTTACGTGAGGCTAAACGCATACGTAGCACGTGATCGCTACCTTCCACAACTCTTACGGTTTCATATCCGGCAAACTTTCCATTTTCATCAAAAACTTCCTGTTCCGGCACTTCCTGATTTTTTCTAAAACCTGCAGGCGCTATCTTCCAACCCTTGCCTGTCACATGAATATTCCAAAGCTGGGCCAACTGGGAATCGGTCAATTCAATGTCTTGTGCTGTAAAAATCGATTTCATCGAATCATCCCAAGTAGCCTGGGCGGCGGCGGCGGAGTCAGTAGCATCTTGGGCCTTACCGGCTTTGGTTTGGGTTGCAGTTTTGTTCTCTACTTTAACGGTATTATGGTGCAGCTTATCTTCAGCCCTAGCCGCCGAGATCATGGAAAGAATTCTTTTCTCATACTCTAATCGTTGTCTTCTAGCCGCCGCCTTTACAGCAGTATCGAAAGTTGCCGGAGTACGGGGGACAGAAGCTCTAACCAAAATTCCACCGCCGTGATACTTCTCCTCCAAATACCTCCAATCAATCTTTTTCATCGTTTTAAGCGCATCCGCATACCGTCCATGCGCAGCCTGTATTTTAATTATTTCGAATAGAGCATCGGTTTTTGGGGATCCCCTCTTAAGAGGATCCAGATTTGCGATATAGTTCGTAGTCTCAATCGCATCTTCATACAACTTCTCTGCGGCTTGTTTTTTAGCGATTTCAGTTAAAAATATATCCCTCATACCTGGTAATGATTTTGCATTCTTCGCCGCCTCTATGTCAGCAGCAAACTTAGCTTTCATCTTTTTAACTGGGTCGGTTTCGGTTTGATCGCCAGTAGCGCTTTTATCGCTATCTACCTTAGTGCCGCTATCTATAACATTCTTAGCCAAATCTGGGGTAGTGCCGGCATCGGTTTTTGGTTGAACGATTCGCGTTGGAGTATCTCCGGCATTTTCCTCTGCCAAATCTGCCTTGTGTCGCTGGTATGCCCCCGCCATAAATCCGGCAATGACTCCCGCCGCAAGCGTTGTCGCCACAAGCGTCTTGCTGACGATCGCGCCGGTTGATTTATCGCGCGTGGGATCTTCCGGAGTAGCCAGATGCGCAACCGTAGGTAAGCGTGGTTTTCCGGTAACCGTAGCCCCTTGACCAGCCGTCAATAAATC
>Ga0265316_10005857_pt1 | contig 11844 bp, 5 predicted proteins | sample 4522metaG_FD_202092 | JGI IMG/M metagenome (GOLD analysis project Ga0265316, IMG submission 202092) | Rhizosphere microbial communities from Carex aquatilis grown in University of Washington, Seatle, WA, United States - 4-5-22 metaG | ecosystem: Host-associated > Plants > Roots > Rhizosphere >...
ATTTGGGTGAAGTGAAACCCGGAGTACACGCCACTGAAACGCATTGTCGGCTGGCCATTGGCGGTGGCGACGGTTGGCGTGGCCTGGCCAAAAGCATCGTGGATGGCGTTGTTGCCCTTGGCGCTCAGGTCGGTCCACTGGCTGACTTGGCCGTTGGTCACCGTCATCGGGCCATCGGCCTTGACCCAAAGCTCGAGACCGTCGGTCGGAATGGCCTCTTCCTGAGCACGCGCAGGAGCCACGCTCAGCAAGAGAACGACCAGGCCCAGCCCGACCCCATGAAACGTGCATCTCATGCAAAGAGGCTAGTCGGATACTAGCCACCATTCAAGCCACGATATGTTTGGTCTGGCCGCCAGTCCTTCGCGGTAATGGCCGCTGGAAAGCAGATGGACGCCGAACGATAGATCACTTCCAGTCGCAGTGACGAACGGAGGTGTTCTTGATCGAATTGGGGTCGTCTCGGACGACGTTGGACGCCCAGCCCGCGACCAGACCGCTCGCCGAAGTGAGGCTGCTGGTCATGTTGTAGCTGGATCCACTTCCCGACTTGCAGTTGGAATTGCTGTTGTCCCACGACCAAGCGAGCCAGCCGGTACCCACGCGCTGTGCTTCCGAAAGGAGAAACGTGTAGGGAACGTTTTCGGTGCAGTCGGTCGCGTTGGCGCTGGCGAACTCGCCGTTAATGAGGACAATGCCGAGAGTCTTCGACTTCTCTAGGCTGGTGGTGATGCGGGCGTTTTCTTGAGTTCCGCCGGTGTACTCGTGCCAGGAGAAGATGACGTTCTTCTGGGGGTCGGCGGCGAGAAGTGCCGGGGCGACAGTGAGCAGTTGCTCGACCTTCTGCCCCCATCCCGAACCATCAATGACGAGGGGAACCACGATGCCGGCGTTGCGTATGGAGGTGATGGCACTGGTGTACGTGCTTTGGAACGTGGAGTCCGAGACGTTGTTGTCGCCCGATTCGTTGGCGATGTTGAGCAGCATCCATTTTTCGTGGTTCTTGATCACCGCAACGACCGACGGTTGCGTCCACCACGTGACGGTCCCTGGAACGCCCCCGATGTTGCCGGTCGCATCGTGGAGCTCGGGTATGGGGATCATCTTGTTTGCCTCCGCCTTGGTCAACAGGGTGTCGAGGCCAGTTGAATTTCCGGTCTCTGCGAAGACGATACGGATGGCGTTGGAGCCGAAGCTGGCGATTGCCGGGTAGCTGGTCCCTGAAGCGTCGGTCCAGATGGACATTTGGTTCAGCCCGCGCAGTAGCACTTTCTCGCCACAGTAGGTGTAAAGGTCGCTCCCCTGCGTGTACATGTGCGTGCTCGTCGCGCCGGTGCCTCCGCCGGTGTCCGAAGATCCACCCGAGTGGCTCGTGCCTCCCGCCCCGCTCGCGCCGCCGCTCGCGCCGCCGCCGCCCGCACCGCTGCCGCCGTTCTGCGAACCGCCCGTGCCGGTACCTCCGCCGGTGCCGCTCACGCCGCCCGCACCGCTGCCGCCGTTCCGCGAACCGCCCGTGCCGGTACCTCCGCCGGTGCCGCTCACGCCGCCCGCACCGCTGCCGTCGTTCTGCGAACCGCCCGCGCCGGTACCTCCGCCGGTCGCGCTCGCTCCGCCCAGGACGCCGCCGTCGTTCTGCGAACCGCCCGTGCCGACGCGTCCGCCGGTTCCGGCTGCACCCGCACTGCCGCCCGATCCAACCGCGCCACCCGTTGCGCTGGCCCCTCCGGAACCAACCGCGCCACCCGTTGCGCTGGCCCCTCCGGAACCGACCGCGCCGCCCGTCGCGCTGGCCACTCCGGAACTAGCCGAGCCTCACGTGCTGGCGGAGTTTCCGCCGGTGTTGCCGCTGTCCGCGGTGCCACCCGAGCCGGCGATGCCGCCTCCCATGGCCGCCGAGCCACCGGTACCGATCCTACCGCCAGCGCCGATGGAGCCGCCTTCTTTGCCTGCGTCCGATGGGATCGCGGCGCCGGTGCCATCCGAGCACCCCGCGGCCAGCAGGCTGGCTGAGAAGAGAAGAGCAAACCCGGAGGCAAAGACGAGATTTCGCTTCACGAGGAACTCCTTTTGCAGGGGAGAGCATAGACATCATGGAAGAATGGTGTCCACGAGCAGGTCACAGCTTCCGAGGATAGCATCTGTCGGCGGTCGGGTGGGTCGGCCTCACCCTCGCGGTGGGCACCATCCAAGCCTCAATGCCTTCTGTGCTTTCGGACTACACTCGTACCCCCACCACATCGATCTGCGTTGTCTTGTCCCAGCGTGGTCCCGCGATTGCCAACATGGACATAACTTGTCAAGGCGTGACTAGACAAGTGACGACTTGACTTAAATCCGAAGCGTTTTGCGCCTTGCCGGGGAACCCGTCCTGGGCGGTCAGCAGCCCGTGGATTGTGGATCTCAGCCGATTTCAATTGGTTGATTCGCCTGTACCTGAGTTTTGCCGTGAGGTAAATTTGCCAACCGACACGCCGGGCTGTCGGGCGTCGGAGCGGCAAATGAAGAAGGACTATGGTCTTGGGCTGGCTGTTTGTACCCTGGTATCTTTCGTGGTGGGCTGCGGGGGCAAATCCTCCCCATTGTCCGGGGTCGCCGGAATGAATGGCAACGGTGGAACGACGACCCTTGGCGGGACGGCCACCGGCATCGCTGGCACGACCGGCGTCGCTGGCACGACTAGCAGCGGCGGCGTGACCAGCATCGGTGCCGCGACTGGCATCGCTGGCACGATCAGCATCGGCGACACGACCAGCATTGCCGGTACGGCCAGCATCGGTGGCACGACCTGCATCGCTGGCACGATCAACATCGCTGGTACGGCCAGCATCGCTGGCGTCTCGATCGTCGGTGGTACGACCAGTATCGGTGGCGTGTCGAGCAACGGTGGTAGTTCTCTTGCTAACGGCGGTGCGGGGGGATTTGTAACGGGTGGTGTGATGACTGGTGGGTTCGCCAATACTGGCGGCACAGCAGGTACCGCTGGGACGGACGCCGCAGGAGATGCGGGAATCAGCGACACGCCCGGACCGTGCAACGGCTCTGACGCGTTCAAGGCCATCGCGACGGGCAGCGGTCACACCTGTGGGCTAACCATGGCTGGCGGTGTCCGCTGCTGGGGCGGCAACCACTTCGGCCAGCTTGGCGATGGGACCACGGATGACCGCCCGATGCCCGCTGCGTCCGACGTTCTCGGTGGAGTTGAAGCCATTGCAGTGGGCGACTATCACACCTGTGCACTGTTGATGACTGGTGGTGTTCGCTGCTGGGGCAGCAACCAGGATGGCCAGCTCGGTGACACTGCAGTGGCCACCGGTTACCTTGCTACCAGTCGCAGCCCGACCCCGTCCAAGACCGACGTGCTAAGCGATGTCCAGGCCATCGCGGCGGGCAGCGCACATACCTGCGCGCTGATGAAGACCGGTGGCGTTCGATGCTGGGGTGGCGGCGTCGCGACCCCGCCCACGACCGACTGGCTCAGCGACGTGCAGGCCATCGCATCAGACGGCAACAACGCCTGCGCACTCATGACAACCAGTGCTGTCCGATGTTGGAGGGAACCGGGCATGAGCGCCGCCGCAACTCCTCCGCCCCCGATCGCCCCGCCGACGACCGACCTACTCCGCGACGTTCAGGCCATCGCCGTGGGCCACTTTCACACCTGTGCATTGATGAATTCCGGTGCTGTTCGATGCTGGGGCGCCAACGACAGCGGCCAGCTTGGTGACGGCACCACAACGGCCAGCTTGACTCCACCCACGACGGACATACTCGGCGACGTCGAGGCCATCGCAGCGGGCGCCTTTCATACCTGCGCACTGATGAAGACGGGTGGAGTTCGATGCTGGGGCAGCAACAGCTATGGCCAGCTCGGCGACGGCACCAAGACGAACCGGGCCAGCCCGCCCTCGACCGATGTTATCGGTGACGTCGAGACGATTGCGGCGGGTGACTATTACACCTGCGCATTGATGAAGACCGGTGGCGTCCAATGCTGGGGGGATAACAGCCTCGGCCAGCTTGGCCAAGGCACCATTGACTATTCGTTCAGTGATGCCCCGCCCACGAGCGATGTCCTTGGCGGCGCGGCCGCTGTGTCGGCTGGTTTTGCTCACACCTGCGCATTGATGAAGACCGGTGGTCTCCGGTGCTGGGGCGAGAACACCTTTGGCCAGCTCGGCGACGGCACCACCACGGACCGATTGATCCCGCCCGTGAACGACTTGCAGAGCGGCTTCCAGGCTATCGCGGCAGGCCGGGACTTCAGCTGCGGACTGACCACGACCGGCGGTGTTCGATGCTGGGGATACAACAACTTTGGCCAGCTCGGCGATCCCAACGCCGGCGGTGTGATACTGCCGACCCGGGACGCGTTGAGCGGCGTCAAAGCGATCGCGACGGGCTACTATCACGCCTGCGCCCTGACAACGACCGGTGGCGTTCGATGCTGGGGATTGAACGGAGTCGGCGAGCTGGGCGACGGCACCACCACGGACCGTTCGACCCCGCCAAGCAAGGACGTGCTCACGGGCGTGCAGGCCATCGCGGTGGCTCAGGATCACACCTGCGCACTGATGAAGACCGGCGGTGTCCGCTGCTGGGGCAGCAACGAATTCGGCCAACTCGGCGACGGTACCAACACGGACCGCTTGACCCCGGCGAGCACCGACGTGCTTTCTGGCGTGCAGGCGATCGGTGCGAACAACATGCACACCTGCGCGCTCATGACAACCGGCGGTGTCCGTTGTTGGGGGGAGAACTACTATGGCGAAGTTGGCGACGGCACGACGACGCATCGGTTGGCCCCGCCGCCGAGCGATATTCTAGGCGGCGTCGCGGCCATCGCGGTGGGTGGCGATCACAGTTGCGCGCTGATGATGACCGGTGGCGTGCGTTGTTGGGGACGCAACATCTCTGGCCAACTCGGCGACGGCACCCAGACGGATCGCACGACCCCGCCCACCAGCGACGTGCTCAGCGGAGTCGCGGCTGTCGCTGCAGGCAGCGAATACACTTGTGCCCTGATGGCGTCGGGTGGCATCCGATGCTGGGGATTGAATAGCAGCGGGTGTCTTGGCACGACCCCGCCGGACCACACGACGCCGAAGGCGGCCGTGGGGATCTGCCAGTAGGCCGAAGGGAAGCGTGGTCCGCAGCCAACGCTTCCAAACTCTCACCCGCAGAACGCAAGGCCCACCGCGCCCGAATGGACGTCGCCGTCGGGGAACGGAACGCCGCGGATGCGAGGCGGAAGGCGAAGGCGCGGAAAGAAGCTGCAAGGGTCTGGGCCGCCACGAAACGCTGCATCTCGCACCCGTAGCTGACCCGCAAGGGCGTGCACGCACATGGCGTTCGCGTCGAAGGTGGTCGGCTTGTGGTGCCGATGAGAGACACGGCAGGGGAACTGGATCCCTATACCCAGCCCCCCGTCAGGATGAGATTCAGCGTTTCGGCTGAGTCGTCATTCAGGAGTGATGTCTAGTGAGCTGTTTGCGTGGGCGTCCACTCTGCCGTTGTCACCGGACCCATACTTCCATCCGCGTTCATTGTCTGCGCTTCCCACTTGATCTTGATGAAGTCGAATCCCACGGTCTCCTGGAGACTTCCAGTAGAGGTGGTGTCTATCGCTACCGAGACCACCTGCGCGGTCGTCATCTGGTACACCAGGCGATCGAAGGGCGTACCTGCCCCTGACACCAAGAAATGAGCGGTCACAAGGGGAACGGTCGCTCCCCTCAGGGCACTGCCAAACTCGCCAAACGTGTCCGCGAAGACGGGGACTACAAGCGACAGCGGGGAAATGGCCCCAGGTCCCGCGTTTGTAAGCGCGTGACCCGTCCCCGAGTTCGTCAGCTGAAGCGCGAGCGAGGAGAACGGGGTTTCGTTTTCAAAGTGGAGGTTGGAGACGCCTGGTCCGAAATTGACGAACGTGGGGTAGTATCCAAAGTTGCCGTCAACCGCTCCTTCCGTGACGTCGTAGGTGGTTGTCGTCGTAGGGCCGGGCTGCCCTGCAGCGTCCCGGGTGGTGAAATCCCACTCGATCTTGCCAAACGACAGGCTGAGTTTCTCAAGAGGTATATTGTTCTGGGTCGTCGCATCCGAGGTGACCTGGCTGACGATCACATCTGTCAACTTGATCGAGAGGGCATACATGGGTCTGGGGCCGCCGATAGTGTACGGGAGAAGATTGATCGTCGCCGTGGGAATCACTGAGCCCTGCGCGGCCGCAAGGCTGACTAATGGGCTCGATGTGTCGCTGTAGCGAGTGATCTGGATCGGGGAGACCGTCGCAGCTCCGGCTCCATTTGGGGCATGGACGGACGATGCAACATCCACCCGCTGGCTGAACGAAAGGACTGGCACGTCGGTCACTATACTGCTGGTCCCCCCGCCCATGGTGAGAGCGCCAATCTCCGTGAGTAGTGGTGTTGGGGGAGCCGCCGGACCCGTTGGCCCTGCCGGCCCCGCTGGCCCCGCTGGCCCCGCTGGACCTGCCGGCCCCGCCGGACCCACCGCACCTACGGGCCCTGCCGGCCCCGCCGGACCCACCGGACCTACTGCACCCACCGCACCCGCTGGCCCCACTGGCCCCGCCGGACCCACCGCACCCGCTGGCCCTGCTGGCCCCGCCACACCCGCTGGCCCCTGCGCCCCAGTCGCTCCAGTCTTTCCCTGCGCACCGGCCGGACCTGCTGGTCCCGTAGGTCCGAGGACCCCGACGAAGGACGCGCAACCGGTCCCAGTTAATCCGAGATCGACCGTCGTGCTGGCGCCCATATTGTTGATCGTTACGGTCGAGCTCGCACAGGTGGAGCTTGCGGACGCCGACAACTGATAGCTGCCCACGCCGAGCCCCGGAATCGAGTAGTGTCCGGTCGCGTCGGAGAAAGCCGTCCGGACTTCCGATCCCCCGAGCTTCACCGTCGCGCCCACCACGGGGCCTTTCGACGACGTCACCGCGCCGGAGATCGCGAACGAGCCGGTGAGCGCCTGAGACGTCGTCTCCACGCTCTTTCCCGAGTTACGCCCAGTGCAAGCACCGAGCACGCCGATCAGGGCCAGCCCAACCAGCCGGCCAGAATTTCTCAAACCAAGGTGCGTACGGATGATGTTTTTGATGGGGAAGGCTTCTATCCTTCCGTTCACTGCACAGTCAAGTGAACATTCGGAGACGATCCTCGGGTAGTGACTTCCGACCGTATTCGGGCAAGTTGATCGCCGCAGCGCCAATCGACACAGGAGGTGATCCGGAGTTCTCGTCCTGCGTTTCCAGCACCAATGGCAGCCTGCAATATAGCTTCACGCTCGCGCTGGAAGACGGAGGCACAACAAGGATAGGTTATGGGTCTGAGTCTGCTTCGGCGCTGATGCCTTTACCGTCGCTCGCTGCGTGGGTGGGGAAGTCTGTCAACGTAAGGTTCGTTTCTCACAGTAACTGACTGTGCGAGCCTGGTGCTCGCCGTGAACACGGGATGGGGTGGGTCCTTCGGGTCCTTGGCAAGCCAGACTGTTGGATCGCCGGGAATCACGGTGCCCCCCGACGCACCTATTTGCGTGGGTGACTGCAACCAACTAGAGGGAGGGTTCGTCTTTTCCGGCACTTCGGCAGTGTCGCTGGCTTCTGGAGGTGTTGACAGCTTCAAGCTTGGTGACATGACTTTCACGGCCTACGCTGGGCTTTGGCACGGAGATTCCTCGCGACCTGTCACGTGCGCCGACGCTAGCAATGGCTCTTCCTGGGCAATATTTCGGAACGGAATCTAGTAGGGCACATCAACCTACACACCCTATCCCCGGGAAAGTTCTCCGCCGCAGAATAACCACGTTCGAATCGCTTATGCTCGGCTATCGGGAAATTGCGATAAGATGACTTTTCGCGCTTCCGCGGGTTGCCAACCGTTCGAAGCGGATTGGAGCGAATCTCATGACTGTCTCGATAAACCGATGGAAGCGTGGCAATGGCTTTGTCTGGGCGTTGGTCCTTCTAGCGATAGCGGGCTGTGGCGGCGCTGGGAAGGCGAAGAACGCCCTGGACGCCGCCGGATGTACGGTCGGCCAGACGATATGTGGCGGCGTGTGCACCAACACGCAGTCCGATCCAGGCAACTGCGGGGAGTGCGGCGCCATCTGCCCGCAGGGCAAGGTCTGCTCGACCGGGGCGTGCAAGACCACCTGCGCGAGCCCTCTTTCCCTATGCGCCGGTGCCTGCGTCGACCTCGCCGCCGACCCCGCGAACTGTGGTAGTTGCGGAACGAGCTGTAACTCGGGCCAAGTCTGCCGCGACTCCGCCTGCGTGTCCGCCTGCACGACCAGTCAGCTTTTCTGTGGCACGGCGTGCACTGACCCCTCCACTGACAAGCTCAACTGTGGTGGCTGCGGGACGGTCTGCCCCTCCGGCCAGGTTTGCTCGCTCGGTCTCTGCGGCGTGGGCTGCAGCGCGGGCTACCAGCTCTGCGGCAGCGGGACGGAGGTCTCCTGTACGAAGACCGCAAGTGATCCGACAAACTGCGGGAGCTGCGGCCACTCCTGCGCCGCCGGGAACAGTTGCGTTTCCGGAGTTTGCACGGTTGTTTGTCCGGCTGGATCGGCACTCTGCGGTGGGGTGTGCGTGAACCTCCCTTCCGACAACCAGAACTGTGGTAGCTGCGGCGAGGCCTGTCCGCCCGGTCAGGTCTGCTCGGCGGGTTCCTGCGCAACTAGCTGCGGCAGCGGAACCCTTTCGTGCAACAACGGCAGCCTTTGCGTCGATCCCGCCAGCGACAACCAGAACTGCGGCGACTGTGGAATCCAGTGCCCGGCAGGCGAGAGCTGCCAGAGTGGTCAATGCGCCGCCAGTTGCCTCCCCTCACAGACGCTCTGCCCAAATAGCCCGGGAGATGGCGGTCCCGGCGGCTTTGTTTGCGCCAGTTTGCTCAACGATTCCAACAATTGCGGTGCGTGTGGCAACGTCTGCCCGAGCGGCAACCTTTGCTCGGCCGGTTCCTGCGCCGTTAGCTGTGGCCCGGGTCTGACCATCTGCTCTACGGGAGCATTGGCCATCTGCGCGAGCATCGAGAACGACCCCGCTAACTGCGGCGCTTGTGGCACCATCTGTCCGGCCGACGAGCTCTGCAGCCTCGGACATTGCGCGATCACGTGCAGCAGCGGCGAGCAGCTCTGTAGCGGAGTCTGCAGCTCGCTGGCTACCGACAACAACAACTGTGGCGCCTGCGGCAATAGCTGCGTGGCGGGCATGGTTTGCGCGAACGGGAGCTGCCAGGCGAGCTGTGGCAGCGGCACGAAAGTATGCGACAGCGGCACCGGACCCTTCTGCGCGAGTCTCGACCACGATCCCCTCAACTGTGGAAGCTGCGAAAACGCATGTGTCTCGGGCCAGCTCTGCGTCGCTGGAGCCTGCTCCGCGACCTGTCCGGCAGGCCAGACCGTATGTGGCGGCGCCTGCGCGAACCCCCTGACGGACAATCAGAATTGCGGCGGTTGCAGTCAACTCTGCGCCGCGGGGACGGTCTGTTCGAATGGCGGCTGCTCGGCCACATGCGGCCCCGGCTACACGGTGTGCGGAACGGGCGCAACCTCTACCTGCGCGGCCCTCAAGAGCGACCCGCAGAACTGCGGGGCCTGCGGCACAGTCTGCCCCACGGGCCAATTCTGTTCGGGCGGAGCCTGCGCCGCTGCCTGTCTGCTGCCCACCGGACTCTTGTGTGCCGGCGTCTGTGTCTCTCCCCAGACCGACAACCAGAACTGCGGCACCTGCGGCACGGTCTGCCCGGCGGGCAAGGTCTGCTCGGGCGGTGCGTGCGGCGTGACCTGCGTCTCGGGGTCAACCAACTGCGGCGGCGTCTGCACCGTCACCGGCAATGACAACCGGAACTGCGGCACCTGCGGCGCGGTCTGCCCGGCGGGCGAGGCCTGTTCGGGCGGTACGTGTGGCGTGACCTGCGTCTCGGGCTCGACCAACTGCGGTGGCGTCTGCACCGTCACCAGCAATGACAACCAGAATTGCGGCACCTGCGGCACGGTCTGCCCAGGAGGTCAATCGTGCGTGGCCGGCGTCTGCGTCTGCCCCGCGGGCCAGACACTCTGCTCGGGCACCTGCACCAACACCGCCAACGACCCGAGCAATTGTGGCGGCTGCGGGACGACCTGTGGGGGCTTGATGGTCTGCGCGACTGGCACGTGCACCCCATGTGGTGGAGGTTTCTTCAAGCCTCAGGTGACCTACGCCACGGGCGCAGGTGTCGATGCCCTCGCCCTGGGCGACGTCTATGGAAGAGGAAAGCTCGACGTCGTCGTGGGCTATGGCAATGCGGACGTGGTTCAGACGCTGTTGGGAGCCGGTGATGGGACTTTTGGGTCACTGACATCCTATCCCACTGGCAGCGGAGGCTATCCCTCGGGCATTGCCCTCGGCGACTTCAATAACGATGGCAAGCTCGATGTCGCTGCCGCCACCGCGTATGCCGCCATCCTCATGAATACCGGCGCGGCCTTGGGGTCCAGCACCGACTTCGCGGCCGGCGCCAACCCTTCGCTCATATTCGCTGCGGACTTCAACCGCGATGGAAAGCTCGACCTGGCCGTCACCGACGTCAATAACGGCCAAGTCGACATCCTCCTGGGAAACGGCGACGGCACGTTCCAGGCGCCCGTCGCCTACGCGTGCGACGCTGGGGCGTGGGGGTTTGCCACCGCAGACCTCAACTCCGACGGCAAGCCGGACGTGGTCGTGACCAACCACAATGCCGGGACCGTCAGTGTACTCCTCGGGACGGGCGGTGGCGCGCTTGGGTCGGCGACGAACTACGCGGTCGGCGACCAGCCGTTCTCGGTGGCCATCGCCGACATGAACCACGACGGAATGCTCGACCTCGTCGTCGCGAACTTCGGCAGCAACAACGTTGGTTTCCTCTTGGGCAAGGGCAACGGGACGTTCCAGGCCCAGACCACCACCGCGGTGGGGACGAACCCGCAAACTGTGGCCATCGCCGACTTCAACATGGATGGCAACCTCGATGTCGCGGTCGCCAACCAGGGCAGCAATACCGTGGGCATTCTCAATGGGAAGGGCGACGGGACGTTCAAGGCCCAGGTCACCTACGCCGTTGGTTCGATGCCGCAATACCTCGGCGTGGGCGACATCAACGCGGATGGCAGGCCGGACATCGTCGTTGCCAACGACGGCGCATCCAACATCAGCGTGCTCATCAACTACTGCCAGTGAGCGCCGCAAGCCAACCGGCCTCAGGTAACTGTGCTCGGCCAGGAGCTGCACGCCTGCGCGACTACTTCTTGACCAAGACATAGCCGCCAGAGGTGATGTGCGCGATCCAGCCTTCCTTGCCATCGGCGATCAGGCGCGCAGACGCGCTGACGGTTGCCGGATACTGGAACCAGGTGCAGTCGAAGGAAGTCTGGGTGGTCGGGAGCGGGAACGTCCCTCCGGTCGGCGCGAGATCGCCCGTCGGGTAGAACGTCAGGCCACCTGGGAAGACCCGCGTATCTTCCCAGGTGGCGACACTCTTCCCGCTGGCCGTGCTTTGGATGCTGTATTCCCTGCCCGCAGACGTCGCGCCACCATTTCCGCCGGCCCCGCCTTTTGCGTGTGAGCCGTCCGCCCCACAATAGGATCAATGCGCTAACAGATCACGGATGGAGTCCCTTAGTAAAGCGAAAGGTCGTTCGCGTTGATCTCAGTGTCCGCGCCGGCAAGGGCGGCCGTGGGCGCTACGTTGCCATTCGTTCCGGGAGCAAAGAGGAGAATGGCGTTGCGCGAGCGGCCGCTCGCATCGAGGGCCGCACCCGTCGCGTAGAGCCAGCCCGCTTTGTCGACGGCGATCCGCAACGCGG
>Ga0265316_10005858_pt1 | contig 11844 bp, 10 predicted proteins | sample 4522metaG_FD_202092 | JGI IMG/M metagenome (GOLD analysis project Ga0265316, IMG submission 202092) | Rhizosphere microbial communities from Carex aquatilis grown in University of Washington, Seatle, WA, United States - 4-5-22 metaG | ecosystem: Host-associated > Plants > Roots > Rhizosphere >...
TGTGGGTGCGGGGGTGGCGGGTGTGGGGGCGGGGGCGGCGGGTGTGGGTGCGGGGGCGGGGGGGGCGGCTGCGGGTGCGGGTGCGGGGGCGGCGGCTGCGGCCGTGCGCGCTTTTGATTACCATGTTGTCTTCGGTAGGACATCCGGGATGCATGAGTCTCTGATCGATTTTCCCATCGTGATTGCCATCCCCCTGTTATGGGGGGACCATGACGCTTTCGGGCATGTGAACAACCTGGCGTACCTGCGCTGGTGCGAGACGGCGCGGGTGGAATACCTGATGCGCGTTGCCATGTGGCCTGCGCTGCCGCCGGTGGGCATTGGGCCGATATTGGCCAGTGTTTCGTGCAACTACAAGCGGCCGCTGACGTTCCCCGATACGGTCTACGTGGGGACCAGGGTGACCCACATCGGGAACCGCAGCTTCCAGATGCAACATCGCATCGTGAGCCAGGCGCTCAATGCGGTGGCCGCCGAGGTGGACTCCACCATCGTGATCCTCGACTATGCCCAGAACAAGGCGGTCCCCGTCCCCGAGGCTTGCCGGAGGGCCATCGAAGAGCTGGAATCCAAGCTCGTCGGCCAAGGCGGGTAACCGGGGACCGGCGGGGCGGGCGTGCCGGGGCGCGTGCTTACTTTCGACAGCGGCATCGCACGGGCCGCCTTGGAGTAAACTGCGAGTTGTGGACCTGCGCGAACAGATTCTTCTGCTGGTGGAGCAATACTGCGCGGAGACCTATGGCGCGCGCGCATTCCTGCCCGGCGAGAGCAGCGTGCCGGTGGCCGGCAGGGTTTTCGATGGCGCGGAGATGCGGCTGCTGGTGGATTCGGCGCTCGATTTCTGGCTCACGACCGGCCGTTTTGCCGACCGTTTCGAGCGCGAATTCGCGCGCTGGATGGGCACCCGCGAGTGCGTGCTGGTGAATTCCGGGTCGTCGGCCAACTTGCTGGCCGTGGCGGCGCTGACATCGCCGAAGCTCGACCGGCGCCTGCTCCCCGGCGACGAAGTAATCACCGTGGCCGCCGGTTTCCCCACCACGGTGAATCCGATCTTCCAGAACGGACTGGTGCCCGTGTTCGTGGACGTGACCATCCCCACTTACAACGTGGATGTGGCGCAGCTTGACGCCGCGCTTTCCCCGCGCACGCGGGCGGTGATGCTGGCCCATACCTTGGGCAACCCCTTCGACCTGGATGCAGTGACCGGGTTCACTCACCGGCACGGCCTGTGGCTGATCGAAGATTGCTGCGACGCCGTGGGCTCGACCTGGCGCGGCCAAAAGGTGGGCACGTTCGGCGACCTGGCTACCACCAGCTTTTATCCCGCACACCACATCACCATGGGGGAAGGCGGCTCGGTACTGACCGGCAAGCCGCTGCTGCGCACGCTGGTGGAATCCTTCCGCGACTGGGGCCGCGACTGCTGGTGCGCTCCCGGCAAAGACAACACCTGCGGTAAACGGTTCGACTGGCAATTGGGCGAGTTACCCTTCGGCTATGACCATAAGTACACTTACTCGCACATAGGTTACAACCTGAAGCTGACCGATATGCAGGCCGCGGTGGGCGTGGCGCAGTTACAGAAGCTGGATAGCTTCATCGGCGCGCGGCGCCGCAACGCGCGCGCTCTCTATGAAGGGCTGCGCGACATGGAAGAGTTCTTCGTGCTGCCGGAAGCCACGCCCGGTTCGGAGCCGAGCTGGTTCGGCTTCCCCATCGGCGTGCGGCCGGATGCGCCGTTCACGCGGAACCAGGCGGTCCGCCATTTGGACCAGCGCAAGATCGCGACCCGCCTGCTGTTCGGCGGCAACCTGACGCGCCAGCCGGCGTACGAGGGTTGCGCGCACCGCGTGGCGGGCGACCTGGCCAATTCGGATTTCGTGATGAACCAGGTGTTTTGGATCGGGGTGTATCCGGGGATCACGGAGCCGATGGTGGACTATACGGTGGAGGCCTTGCGGGCTCTGGCGGCGGGTGCCTAACCGTTTTGGGGATTTCTGGCCGAAACCGCTTCCTGACGGTCGCGGCTCGGACGCGGGCGCATTGATTTCGCAGGTCTTACCGAGCCGGGAGCGTGAGCGAGCGGAAGCGTTCCCAAAAACGGTTAAGCACTCTCTGGCGACGGCGAGGACAAGGATATAGTCGTCTTCTGCTATAGTCTGGTCCATGGGCACAGCACCGCAACACTACGATTTCGCCAACCAACTGCTCGCCAGTCAGGACTTTTTCAATCGCTCCACCAGGCTGCTTGAGGAGGCCGACTCCGAGTTCCGCCCGCGGGAAGGGATGATGACCGCGGCGCAGCAGGTTGCGCACACGGCCCAGACGCTCGACTGGTTCCTCGAAGGCGCGTCCCGGCCGGAAGGCTTCGATCTCGATTTCGAAACGCACGCCCGCGCGCTGGCAGGTGTCACCTCGCTGGCCGCCGCGCGCCAGATGCTCGCCGCGGCGTACGCCAACGCCATCCAATTCCTCCGCTCGCGCAGCCCTGAGGATCTCGCCCAGCCGCTCGCGCCCGGCCCGGTGATGGGCGGTCAACCTATCAGCGACATCGTATGGGCCATGGTGGAGCACACCGCGCATCACCGCGGCGCCCTCACCGTCTACTCCCGGCTGTTGGGAAAAGTTCCCCCGATGCCTTACGGCGGCTGACCGGCGCGGCTACTTCTTGCCATCGGGCGACACGAGTTCGGCGCCGCCGCCGGTGGCGCAGGCGATCCAAAGGCCATCGGGCGACCACTGCGCGGAAGGGGGTAGATACCGCCCCCAGACCGGCCGGCAGTGTTCCATGAGCCTGATGCCGATGAAGGTCCGCGAGTTGATTCGTCCGATCGAGAAGCACGGATGCGCCAGGCACCTTAAACGCTATACTCAAAAAGGCAGGGCTGAAATGAGCGCGAGGCGTTATCCCGTAGTCATCGAACGAACGGAGACCGGGTACTCCGCCTACTCACCGGATGTTCCCGGATGTGTGGCCGTGGGCGACACCGGTGAGGAGACCCTCCGGAATTTTCAGGACGCTTTGGCGGAGCACTTCCAGGCGATGCGTGAGGTGGGCGAGCCGATCCCTGAGCCACACACGTCCGTTGACTACGTGGAAGTCGCCGCATAGTGGGAGAGCTATCCGCGCCTGTGGTGCGCCTTGCGATCACTTCCGCTCGAATCCTTCCAGCAGCCAGATGTCCGAGCGGACGTTGACGATGGTGGTGGCGATGCTCTTGCCGTCCGGCGACACGCTCATGGGAAACGCCGGATTGAATGCCGTGGAAAACTGCACTTCGGGAGGATACTCGTAAATGGTTCTCTCCGCGCCGGTCTGCGCATCGATGGCGCCGAACCTCCACTTGCCGCCTTCCACATGGCCCAGCGCGTAGATCTCCTTGCCGTCGCGCGACCACGTAATGTATGCCCGCCGCTTGCCCACCGTGCGATGGTTCTTGCCATCGGGCGAAACCAGTTCGACCCCGTCGCCTGTGGCGCAAGCGATCCATTGGCCATCGGGCGACCACTGCGCGGGATTCTCACAGCCGTCCCGGAGACCCAGCGAAACGGGTGCGTCACTTGAGCCCACAGCGGCCTTCATCACGCCCCCGTCGGTGGAAAAGTAGGTGATCCACTTGCCATCCGGAGACCACGCCGGCCCGATCTCGTAAGCCTTGCCATTACCGATTCGTAACGGCGAGCCGCCGGCCAGAGGAGAGATCCACAGTTCCCCCATGTGCTTGTTGCTGACGCGGCTGTAGGCGATGCGGCTGCCGTCGGGAGAAATGGCCAGCGTCAGCAGCCAGAGGGTCTCGTCCTCGGGAAAGTCGTGCTGCGTTACCAGCGGGCGTTCCCAGCCCTCCGCGGTGCTCTTCAGCCAGATCTCCTTGCGCCCGCTGCGGTCGGTCACGTAGGCGAACATCGAGCTCTTGGGCGACCACGCGGGAAACAGCTCGTTGCGGCTGGTGGCGAGCAACGGCCGCAGCAGACCGCCGCTCACGGGGATGTCCACGATATCCAGGTTGGAGTCGGAGGAATCGAAGGCGATCTCGCTGCCGTCGGGCGATACGGCGGGAGATCGTCTTTCGCCCTCGCCGGCGGTCAGCGGCTCGATGGTCTCTTTGCGCGTGTCCGCCATCCAGATTTGCGTTGGCGAATGAGGCGGCGCAAAACCCATGACGAAGTGGCGGCTATCGGGCATCCAGTTCACGCTCGGGATGTCGCCGCCCGCCATGGCCTTGACCAGGATCCGCCGCGGCTTGCCCCTGGCGGCAGCGCCATCGGGGAACGGCAGCAGCCACAGTTGGAGGCCTGAGCCGCGAGTCAGCGATACCAGAATCTGCTTGCCATCGGGAGAGAAACGCAGGTACACGGGGAGGAAAGAGCCGACTTCCTGGATCACCACCGGTTGGTATTGGCGCGGCGCGCTGCCGGGCGGCGACGAGATCCAGATTTTCGGGTCGGACTTGCCGGTGGTGCCAGCGGTCAGCCAGACTGCCAGCGCCTTGCCATCTGGTGAGAGCGTAGCTGCGTAGTAGTTGCCTTTCAGCACCAATTGCTTTTCGCCGCCGCCGCGGCTCACCGACCAGACTCCACCTTTGGCGACGAAGAAGACGCGCCCGCCGTCGGGCGACCAGAACAGCGACGCTGATTGTTGACCGACGCCACCTCGGCCGGCACCAGCGAGTCCAGGCTGCGCACCATGATATGGTCTTCCGCGTCGATCGTATCCTTGACATAGGCGACATTCTTGCCGTCCGGCGACCAGGCCGCGCCGTGCTGAGGCTGCGCGTCGGCGGCCAGCGGCGTGAACCGGTAAGCCGCCAGGTCTGCTCCGCGCGGCGGTTGGGTGAGCAGCAGCGCCGTGGAGCCGATTGCCACCAGAGCCATGGCCGCGGTGAGCAGCGGCAGCCATCGCCAGGGACGCGCCGCGGCCGGCGGCAAGGGCAGCGCCGGTGCGATGGTGCTGCCGGCCATGCTGCCGGGCATCAGCGCGCGCAGATTGAACGCCAGGTCATGGGCGGATTGGAACCGCCGCGCCGGCTCCTTCTCCAGGCAATGCAGCACCAGTTGCTGGACCGCGGGCGGCAGTGTGGCCGGCAGCTCGGCGGGATCGTCGCGCAGAATGGCGCTCATGGTCTCGACCGTGGTGGCGCGCGCGAAGGCCAGCTTGCCCACCAGCATCTCGTAGAGGATGATGCCCAGCGAGAAGATGTCGGAGCGTGCATCCGCGGGCGTACCCATCACCTGCTCGGGCGACATGTAGCCAACGGTCCCCATCACCATGCCGGGCTGCGTCATGGTCATGGTGCCCTCGGATTGCGCCGCGGGCTGATAGCGGGCCAGGCCGAAGTCGAGGATCTTGGCGCGGAAATCGCGCGTAAGCATGACGTTTTCCGGCTTGAGATCGCGATGCACCACGCCCGCCGCGTGGGCCGTGGCCAGACCTTCGGCGATTTGCGCTCCCAGGTCGATGGCCTTGCGCAACGGCACCGGACCGCGCTCGATCAGGTCGCGCAGCGATTCGCCCTCCACCAGTTCGGAGACGATGTAGGAGACGCCATCCTGATCGCCCACATCGTACACCGCGACGATGTTGGGATGGCTGAGCGAGCTGGCGGCGCGCGATTCCTGTTCGAACCGGCGCCGGCGGTCGGGGTTAGAGGCGAACTCCGCGGGTAGGATCTTGAGGGCCACGTCGCGCCCCAGGCGGCTATCGCGGGCGCGATAGACTTCGCCCATGGCGCCGGCTCCCAGGCGGCTCACCACTTCGTACGCGCCGAGACGGGCTCCGGGGTTCAGAGACATACGGGGACAATTGTACCGCGATGTATACTGGAGGGCTTGCCGTGTAGAGCAGGGCAGAGGGAAGGCGGGAGGGGGAAGACGGCGGACCGAAGTCAGAAGTCAGAAGGGGGAAGGCTGGAGACGGAAACTGGGAGACGAAAGTTAGAAGCGGGAAGTCAGAAGAGGGAAGAGGGAAGAGGGAAGACGGAAGCCGGCGGACAGAGGTCAGAAGACGGAAGGCAGAAGAGGGAAGTCAGAAGCCGGAAAACAGAAGCGGGAAGTCAAAAGCGGGAAGTCAGAAGACAGAGGTCAGACGAGGGAAGTTGCAATGAGGACGCTTGCGGCGGCGCTTCCCTTGTTAGGCGCGGATCTGCAGCGTGATGCCAATCATTCAGAAAGCGGCCATCTTCGGCGCGGCCGGCGCCATTGGCCAGGCGGTGGCTCCGGAGTTCGAGCGCCGCGGGATTCCGTTTCGCGTGGTGGGGCGGTCGCGATCCAGGCTGCAAGCCGCCTTCGGCGACATGGCGCACGCCGAGACCTTTGATGCCGACCTCGCCGACCTTCGCTCCGCCGGCGCCGCCGCGCGCGGCGTGGACACCATCATTTATACCGTCGGCCTTCCGTACCCGATGCATCATCTGCATCCGGCGCTGATCCGCACCACCATCGAGGCCGCCCGGTCCATGCAGGTGGCGCGCCTGGTGCTGGTGTCGAGCGTCTATGCCTACGGCGTGCCGCGCACTGCGCGCGTGGCCGAAACCCATCCGCGGGAGCCCGTGGCGCGTAAAGGAAAGTTCCGTAAGGAACAGGAAGACCTGGTGATGGAGGCCCACCGCGCGGGCAGCCTCGAAACCCTGGTGGTGCGCCTGCCGGATTTCTATGGGCCGCATGCCGACCTGAGCCTGGCCAATCCCATTTTTCGCGCGGCGCTGGCCGGCAAGACCGCCAATTGGCTGGGTCCGGTGAACGCGCCGCACGAATTCGTGTTCGTGCCGGACACCGGCCCGGTAATAGTGGACCTGGCTTCCCGCGCGGAATGTTACGGCGAGGGCTGGAACTTCGGCGGTCCGGGGGAAATCAACGCGATGGATTTCATTACGCGGGTTTACCGCTCGACCGGCCGCGCGCCGAAGTACCGTTCGGTGGGCCGCGGAATGCTGAAGACGATGGGCTGGTTCAGCCCGTTCTACCGCGAACTGCCGGAGATGTTATACCTGCAGGAGACCCCGGTGATTCTCGACGATAGCAAACTCAATGCCAGGCTCGGCCAGGCCGCGAAGACCAGTTACGACGAAGGAATCCGGCGGACGCTGGAGTGGATGCGTGGATGACCGGGCCTAAGCACTCTCCGCTCCTAATCGGCACGGGCGCATTGACCCTGTTGTGGGTAGCCGCCCGTGCCTCGGTGCAGTCCATCACTATCGATGAGGCCGACACTTATATTTTCAACGTGTGGCGGCCCGGCCCGTCGCATTGGGACCCGTCGGCCAACAATCACGTTCTCAATTCGATGTTCATGCGCCTTTTTACATCGATATTCGGCGCGTCCCCACTTACTCTGCGGCTGCCGGCACTTATTGGCGCGGCTCTGTACATCGTCGCGGTCTATTACCTGGTGCGCCTCATCTCGCGCCGGGCGCTGCTCCAATGGTCTCTATTCGTCTGCCTGACGGCGAGCCCGTTCGTGATGGATTACCTGGTGGCCGCGCGGGGCTACAGCCTGGCATCGGCGTTTCTGATGTGGATGATCGCGCTCGGCGGCTGGCATCAGGCGCAGGATGCCGAGGCGCGGGCGGCCAGCCAGTGGCGCACGTGTGTGCTGATTTCTATCGGCGCGGCGCTATGTGTCAGCGCCAATTTTTCGTTTGCCATCGCCGACGCCTTGACGGCCCTGGGACTGTATCTGTGGATCTGCCGCGAGCACGGGCGCCAGTACCTCAAGATCCTGGCCGCGTTCACTCTGCCGGGACTGGCGGCGGCGTACTTCCTAGTCGGTTCGGTGGTGCTGGCATGGCCCAAAGGTCAATTCACGTGGGGCGCGGACTCGCTCTTCCAGATGGTCCGCAGCCTGGTGAGCGCTTCGCTGTTCGAACCCAACCCGTATCTTCTGAATCCGCGGCTGCACCACTCTTTCGTGCATTTCGGCACGTTCCTGTACCCCTTATTGGCCTTGTTCGCGCTGTGGCGGCTGGTGGCGCTCTTTTTCGACCGCGCCACCGTTCAGGAACCCGGCGCACGCCGGCTCGCCGCGGTGGCCATGGTCACCGGCGCGGCGTTAGCGGTGGCGATGGTCTGCCACGAGTTCCTGTACCTGGCCTTCGGGATCCTGCTGCCGCTCGACCGCACAGCCATGTGGGTGGTGCTGCTCTTTTTTGCGATGGCGGGGACCCTGGCCGCCGTCCCGCTGCCGTCCGGGTTGGGGCGCTACTCGGGAAAGGCGCTGGCGGCAATCCTGACTCTGATCGCCTGCTATAACATAGGCTGTCTCCGGCTGACTTACTTCAACGAGTGGAAATACGACGCCGACATGAAGAACGCCTACTCCGTGCTGGCACACTATAACGACACTTACGGCGTGACCAAAGTCTGCACTAACTGGCGCTACGTGGCCGCGTTGAACTGTTACCGGCTGATGTCCGGCAAGGAGACCACTGACGAGTTCGCCGTCGGTCCCCCCGTGGTGAACTACTATCCTCCCGGGTTCCAGGCGTATGTAATCTATTACCCCGTGGATGAAGGCTTTTTCAAACGCGAGGGTTTGAAGCTGGTCTACCACGACAAGTTCACCGGCGTGGCGGTGGTGGTGCGCCCGGAAGTGGAAATCGCGCCGCCGCTCCCGGCGCGGTGACCTGCATCCACGGGTGCGGCGCGGCACGCTGCGCACTCTGGTGGCGTGACCTGCCCACTGTGGCCAGATCCGCCCGGCTCCTTTGAGCTATTAACCCCCGGGGGTTTTTCCTCGTCTATACAGATAGGTTCTGTTGAATCCGAAGCTGGAGGAGTTGGGAATGATCGACGGCACATCGCGCAGCCTTAGCGGCCACTTGGTTCTGGTGGTGGACGACGACTCCCGAATTCGCGCGTACATCAGAAAGGTCCTCGAAAGAACCGGCGTTCATGTTCTGGAAGCTGGCGATGGAGTGGCGGCCCTGGAAATTTTTCAGTCGTGGGGCGACAGGATCGATCTGGTGATCACCGACATTCGAATGCCGCGCATGTCGGGAACGGATCTCGCCATCGCGCTGCGATCGGTCAATCCCACCGTTCCGCTGATCTTCGTTTCCGCGGAGAGCGCCCCGGCGCAGACGAACGAGCTCGAAGACGGCTGCTTCTTCGTTGAAAAACCATTCACCCCGGGAGTGCTTTTGCACGCCGCGGGCCAGCTCTTCAACCGGATCCCGGTGGCCTGCTGAACCTTCCCTCCCGCGTCCTAATGCGCGCAGGAAATCCCGAATCCGAACACTTGCGCCGCCTTTCGGCCTATCCTAACCGCTTGCACCGCAATGGCATAGCCACTGGCATGGCAAGTGCCGTAAACTAGCCTTTGGCTGACCATCGACTCCCATGAAACCATCCGACGCGCGCACGCCGTGCATCCTCATCGCCGACGACCAGGCCGATGTGCTGGAGGCGCTGCGCTTCCTGGTGAAAGGCGAGGGCTATCAGGCCGAAGCTGTCAGCTCCCCGGCCGCCGCCATCGACGCCGTCGAATCGCGCGACTTCGATGTGGTCCTCATGGACCTCAACTACACGCGCGATACCACCTCTGGCCAGGAGGGTCTGGAGCTGCTCAACCGCATCCAAAGCCTGGATTCCACCCTGCCGGTGATCGTCATGACCGCGTGGGGCTCGGTGGAACTGGCGGTCGAAGCCATGCGGCGCGGCGCCCGCGACTTCATCCAAAAGCCCTGGGACAACGCGCGCCTCTCGGCCATCCTCAAGACGCAGATCGAGCTGGGCCGCGCCCTGCGCAAGGGCCAGCGCCTGGAAGCCGAGAACCGCGCCCTGCGCGCCGAGCGCTTCCCCCAATTGATTGCCCAATCCGTCTCCATGCGGCCGGTGCTCGACGTGATCTCCCGCGTGGGTCCCTCCGACGCCAACGTGCTCATCACGGGCGAAAACGGCACGGGCAAAGGCCTGGTGGCGCAGACTCTGCACTCGGTCTCGCTGCGCTCGGGCCGCCCGCTGGTCACCGTCAATACCGGTGGATTGGCGGAGGGCGTCTTTGAGAGCGAGCTCTTCGGCCACGTCAAAGGCGCATTTACCGACGCCAAGGTGGACCGCGTGGGGCGCTTCGAGATGGCCGATGGCGGCACGCTGTTTCTGGACGAAATCGCCAACATTTCGCAGGGCCTGCAATCCAAGCTGCTGCGCACCCTGGAGACCGGCGAGTTCGAGCGCGTGGGCTCTTCGAAGACGCGGCGCGTGGACGTGCGCGTATTCTCCGCCACCAACGCCGATCTGGCAGCCCAGGTGGCCGACGGCCGCTTCCGCCAGGATCTGCTGTTCCGTCTCAACACCATCGAGCTGCGCCTGCCGCCCTTGCGCGACCGCCGCGAAGATATCCCGCTGCTGGCCGCCCATTTTCTGCGCCAGCATGCCGAACACTATCGCAAGCCGCTGACGGCCTTCGACGAGGGCGCCATCAAAGCCCTGCTGGCGCACGCCTGGCCCGGCAACGTGCGCGAGCTGGACCACGCCGTGGAGCGCGCCGTGCTGATGGCCCAGGGCGAGACCATACGCGCCGCCGACCTGGGACTGCGCGCCGGCCGCGAAGGGCCGCCGCGCCTGGAGGAAATGAGCCTGGAAGATGTGGAGGCGCTCCTCATCAAGAAGGCTCTGGCCCGCTTCAACGGCAACGTGAGCCACGCCGCCAACGCGCTCGGCCTGAGCCGCAGCGCGCTCTACCGGCGGTTGCAAAGATACGGGCTGTGACCCGCTCCTACAAACCCGCGTTCCTCAGCCACGAAGGCCGCATTGTGCTGATGGCGTTTCTGGCCGGGCTGCCGGGCTCGGCCACCGCTCTCTATTTTCTCTGGACCGGCAGTTACTCGCTCCGCTTCAATCTGACCTTTACCACTATCATCGTGTGTCTCTGGCTGGGGTTCGTCTTCGCCGTGCGGGAACGCGTGGTCTTTCCTCTGCAAACGCTTTCCAACCTGCTGGGCGCGCTGCGCGAAGGCGATTATTCGGTGCGCGGCCGATCTCCGCGGCCCAACGACGCCCTGGGCGAAGTGATGCGCGAGGTGAACACCCTGGGCAGCACCCTGCGCGAGCAGCGCCTGGGCGCGATGGAGGCCACCACGCTGCTGCGCACCGTGATGCGCGAAATCGACGTCGCCATTTTCGCTTTCGACGAACACCACCGGCTCCGCCTGGTGAACCGCGCCGCCGAGCGGCTGCTGGCCGCGCAGCCCGAAAGCCTGTTGGGCCAGACGGCGCAGGACATCGGCCTGGAATCCTGTCTCAACGGCCCCGAGGCAAGCACCTTGCAGGCGTCCTTTCCCGGCGGCGCCGGCCGTTTCGGCGTGCGCCGTACACGCATCCGCGAGCGCGGCCTGCCGCTGGAGCTGGTGGTGATCGCCGACCTCACCCGCGCCCTCAGCGAACAGGAACTGCAGGCCTGGCAGCGCCTGGTGCGCGTGCTGGGCCACGAGCTCAACAATTCGCTGACGCCCATCAAGTCCATCGCCGGCAGCCTGGCGAGCATTGTGGCGCGCGAGCCCCTCCCCGAGGATTGGCGGGACGACATGCGCCGCGGCCTCTCGGTGATCACCAGCCGCTCGGATAGCCTCAGCCGTTTCATCGGCGCCTACGCCCGCCTGGCCAAACTGCCGCGGCCGCAGTTGCAGCCGCTCGAGGTGGCGGCAACGGTGGATCGCGCCGTCAGTTTCGAGACCCGGCTCGCGGTAGAAATAGAGCGCGGCCCGGACATGACGGTGCAGGGCGATCCCGATCAGATCGAGCAGGTGTTGATCAATCTGCTGCGCAACGCGGCGGACGCCTCATTGACCACGCGCGGCGCGGTCGGCATCGGCTGGCGCCGCGACGGCGCCATGCTGGAGATTCGGGTGC
>Ga0265316_10005860_pt1 | contig 11842 bp, 12 predicted proteins | sample 4522metaG_FD_202092 | JGI IMG/M metagenome (GOLD analysis project Ga0265316, IMG submission 202092) | Rhizosphere microbial communities from Carex aquatilis grown in University of Washington, Seatle, WA, United States - 4-5-22 metaG | ecosystem: Host-associated > Plants > Roots > Rhizosphere >...
TCGGGCTCGAGCGCGACGAGGCCTTCGCCTATTGGGATTACGGCCCGGAGCTCACTCGCCCATTCCGCGCGCTGGAGCTTTGGCTGCTCATCAAGTATGCCGGCGCCGAGCGGCTGGGCCGCGCCATCGAGGAGAACATCGCCTGCGCGAAATATTTCGAAGAGCTCATTAACAGCAGCGAGGATTTCGAAATGCTGGCGCCGGTGGAGCTTTCGGTCTTCTGCTTCCGCCACGTGCCGAAGGGATTCGCGGGCGACCTGAACGCGCTCAACGAGCGCATCCTGGTGACGCTGCAACGCGCCGGCGGTTCCTATCTTTCGAACGCCACGGTTCGCGGGCGGTTCGCCCTGCGCGGCTGCGTGTTGAACTACCGCACCACCAGGGCCGACATGGAAAGACTGCTGGAAGACGTTCGCCGCGCGGCCGAGAGCTGCCGGGGGTGACCGCCGGTTGCGAATGGCTGGGCGGGGGAGGCTGCCGGGGCGGCGTACGGGTGGTATAAAGCACTTATGCAGATCATACCCAACTGGCACGCGGACCTCACTGATATCGGCAAACTGGTGCTGGCATACACACTGGCGCTGCCGGTAGGCTGGTACCGCGAGAAAGAAGCCCACAGCATCGGGGTGCGCACGTTCCCGCTGGTGGCCATGGCCAGTTGCGGCTACGTTCTGGTGGCCCTCCCGGTAGGCGTGTTCGATACGGCGGCGCAGTCCCGCGTGATCCAGGGATTGGTGGCCGGCATCGGCTTTATCGGCGGCGGGGCCATCCTGAAGGCCGAGGGCAACGTGCACGGCACGGCTACGGCCGCCAGCATCTGGAATACCGGCGTGATCGGCGCGGCGGTGGCGCAGAACCGGTTTCTTCTGGCCTTCCTGCTGGCGGCGCTCAACCTGTTTGCGCTGCGCGTGCTGCTGCCGTTGAAGCAGAGGCTGGACGCGCGGGCGAACCAAAACGGCGATCGCGACTAGCCGCCTGAGGCGCCGCCACGAAAGGGACACGGAAGCGGGCCTCCTCCGGGGAATCGCGGGTAACATCGAGCTGTGAGGGTGCAAGATCCTTCGCCAGGCGGATCGCGCATTCCAGCGGGTCCAGCCGGCTGGAAAGCCGGCTTTGCGGGCAGGAATGCCCGCTCCACGCGGCCGGGTCGCGAACGGTTCAGTGGTATTTCAAGAGCAATTCCGCGTTCAGCGCGCCATCGGGCGTCTCTTCGTGCTTGAACATCAGGTACAGATCCCGGCCCGATGCCAGCAGTTCCTGTGCGCGCGCGCCGATGGCGGCCACATCCTCCGCACTGTACTCGGGCTTGCGCAGCCGGTAGTAGACGAAATCGGCGGTGATCACTTCCGGAACCTCCAGCCGCTCCGATTCCGCCACGCACAGCGATATGTTGCGCCGCCGCAGCTCGTCGTACACCGGCTCGGCCAGCCAGGAAGCGTGGCGAAACTCGAAGGCGTAACGCAGGTCCGCGGGCAGCAAGTCCAGGTAGCCGTGCAACAACCCGACGTCGCACTTGAGCGCCGGCGGTAACTGGAACAGAATGGACCCGAGCCGGCGCGCCGTACGCAGAGGGTCTATCATTTTCAGAAACAGCTCGGTGGCCTGCTCCGCGTTCTTGAGGCGCAGGATGTGGGTAATGCGCATGTTGGCCTTCACCGCGAAAACAAAGCCGGGGGGAGTCGCCTGCACCCAGTTCTCAAGCGTGGCCGCCGACGGCAGCCGCCGGAAGGTATAGTTGATCTCGACGCAGTTGAGCCGCTGGGCATAATGGCTCAAGAACTGCTTGGCCGGCATTTTAGCCGGATAGAAGCCCGGCTTCCAGGCCGGGTATGCAAAGCCGGATGTTCCGGCATACAATGTCGCCATGGCTTATCATAAACTCTGGCCGAGGTTTTCATGCTGCATATCGTTGTCGAATGGGTGGTGAGCGCGCTGGCGCTGTGGCTGGTGGCGCAGATCGTTCCGGGGATCGAAGTCAGCGGTTTTGGCGCAGCCATGATCGCCACGGTGGTGATCGCCATCGTGAGCACCGTGGTGGGTCCGGTGGTGCGGTTCCTGGCGTTTCCCATTACCTTTCTGACCCTGGGACTCTTCCTGCTGGTCATCAACGCCTGCCTGTTGAAGCTGGCCTCGCTGTTCACCCCGGGCTTTCGCGTCCACGGGTTCCTGAATGCGATATTGGGCTCGCTGTTGCTGACGATTGTCGGCTACGTGCTGCGCCGTCTGGTGTTCTAGTGCTGACCCCACAAAGCTCCGCCGCACTGGCCGAAGCGCTCGCCGCCGCCGCCGCGCACCGGCGGACCATCGCGCTCGCGGGCCACGCGAGCAAACGGCTGATGGCCGGCCCCAACGAACCGGCGGCCGTCTCCATCACCACCGCCGGCCTGCATCGGGTGCTGGAGTACGAGCCCCGCGATCTCACCATCAGCGTGGAAGCCGGCCTTCCCTGGAGCGAACTCGCGGGCCTGCTGGCGCTGAACCGCCAGATGGTACCGCTCGACCCGCCCTTCGCCGCGAGCGCCACCGTGGGGGGCGTCATGGCCGCCAATTCCAGCGGGCCGCGCCGCCGGCTCTATGGAACGGCGCGCGACCTCGTGATCGGCATGCGCTTTGCCACGCTGGAGGGCAAGGTGGTGCAATCCGGCGGCATGGTGGTGAAGAACGTGGCCGGGCTCGATATGGCCAAGCTGATGATCGGATCGTTCGGCACCCTGGCCGCCATTACGGTGGTGAACTTCAAAGTGTTGCCGATGCCGGAGGCGGAGCGCAGCTTCCTGATGCCGTTCGACACGGTGGCCGGCGCGGTGGCCGCCCGCAACCGGGTGCTGGCCAGCCCGCTGCAGCCCGCGGCTCTGGATTTGCTCAACCCCGCGGCGGCCGCGCAGTTCGGCGGCAGCCAATGGTTGCTGGCCCTGCGCGCCGGGGGCAGCGCGGCGGCGCTGCATCGCTATGAGGCGGAATTGGCGGCGATCGCCGGACGCCTGGCGGTCGAGACGGAATGCCCGGAAACATTCTGGCCGGACGTGGAGAGCTTCACGCCGCAATTCCTGAAGCGCTACCCGGATGGCGCGGTGGTGCGCGTCTCGTGTACGCTGAAAGAGCTGGAAAGCGCCGTGGCGTCGTTCCCCGGGCCTGCCGTGACGCGCGCGGCTTCGGGCGTCTGCTACGGGTACTTCGAGCAGGCGGACGCCGCCTCGGGGTGGTTTGCGCACGCCCGGACGCACGGGTGGAAAGCCGTTATCGAGTTTGCACCGGAAGCGCGTAAGGGCGCGCTGGATTTGTGGCCGTCGCCGGGCGGCGATTTTGAAATCATGCGGCGGATCAAGAGTATGTTCGATCCGTCCAACTTATTGAACCGTGGCCGACTCTATCGCCGTATCTGAGACAACCCGCTTGGGGCCGAGGCAGTTCGACCTGGACCGCTGCGTACACTGCGGCCTGTGCCTGAACGCCTGCCCCACCTACCGCGAGCTGGGCCTGGAGATGGATTCGCCGCGCGGCCGCATCTACCAGATGGTGCAGGTGGCCGCAGGCGCGCCCATCACGCCATCCTATGAGGAGCACATCGGCCTGTGCCTGGCCTGCCGCGGCTGCGAATCGGCCTGCCCTTCGGGCGTGCCGTACGGGCGGATGGTGGAAGACGCGCGCTGCCAACTGGAGGCGCAGGCCACGCGCGGCCGATGGGCCACCTGGCTGCGCGAGTTCGTGTTCCGCAAGCTGCTGGTATCGCCGCGGGCCATGACGGCGGCGGGGACGCTGCTCTACCTCTATGAGCGCATCGGCCTGAAGGCGGTGATGCGCGTGCTCGCTTCCTTCCGGCTGGCCGGCAAACTGGGAGACCTGGCGTTACTGGCGCCCTCGGCCGACCCGCCGTTCTTCTTCAGCCAGGTGGGCAAGACGTTTCCCGCCGTGGGCGAGCAGCGCTACCGCGTGGCGTTTCTGGCGGGATGCATCGCCAACGTCAGCTTCGCGCGCCTGAACGAGGCCACGGTGCGCGTGCTGTGCAGGAACGGCTGCGAGGTGTCGATCCCGGCCGGGCAGGGCTGTTGCGGCGCCCTGCACCTGCACTCCGGCCTGCGCGAGGACACCCGCAAGCTGGCGCGCCGCAATATCGACGCCCTGGAGGCGGGCGGCTTCGACGCCATCATCACCAACGCCGCGGGCTGCGGCTCCACGCTGAAAGAGTATGGCGAGCTGCTGGCGGACGATCCCGAGTACGCCGCCAAAGCGCGCGAGTTCGCCGGGCGCATGCGGGACGTGACGGAGTTCCTGGCGGGCATCGAATTGAATCGCGAGATGAAGCCGCTGAAGGGCATTGTGACGTATCAGGATTCCTGCCACCTGGCGCACGGCCAGCGCATCCGCGGCGCTCCGCGGAAACTGCTGGCGGCGATCCCGGGCCTGGAGTTCCGCGAGATGCGCGGCGCGGACATCTGCTGCGGCAGCGCCGGCGTCTACAACGTGGTCCAGAACCAGATGGCCATGCAGATTCTGGCGAAGAAGATGGAGCAGGTGAACGCGACCGGCGCGGGGATTGTGGCGACGGCCAATCCGGGGTGTTTGCTGCAGCTAGAGGCGGGCGTGCGGATGCATGGCAAGGGGCAGAAGGTCACGCACGTGGTGGAGTTGCTGGATAGGGCGTACGGGGGGGGCTAGCGTTTTAGGCGCTGTTCCACGACCTGGACGGCATACCCGATCAAGGCCCTATGCAGTTCCAGCTCGTCGGAAGGATTCAGCCGGGATACGAGCCTGCGCGTCTCCGGCATAGGCGATCGCCGATGCGGCGCCAGCGACAAATTTATTTGGGTCAATCGACTTGTCTGTGAAGCAGTCCTGCGGGGAAGCTGACGCCAGCACCTGCTCAATCTTCTTTTCTATCAAGGGCAAGGTGACGGAGCTCCTGTTGAGAATCAGCATGGTCAGAGCGTCGCCGAGATCGGTGGGCATGCCCCTGTCGAGGTCAGACTGGATCCAGGAGGACTGCTCGGCCTCGCTCCACTTGAGAAGCTGGAACGGGAAAGTGTCAGGCTCGGTTGACCCGGCCTGTCCGAAAGCTTGCCGACCGGCAATAGCAGCCCAGCCGAGGGTGGCCAAAAGAAGAACTCGAGTATTCATTGACGACCGACCTTGCGGGCCTCACCGCGGTGCCCTCCCGCGCGCACTTACCCGCTCCTGATCCTTATAGTACTTGATCGCGGAAAGGGGACCGGCCCGAGCTACTTCCGCCCGTTGTAAATCGTGTCGTTGTAGAGTTCGACCTTCTCGCGGAAGGCGGCGTTGGTGTAGATGCAGAGCCGGTTCTCGTCGTACACCAGGATCTCTTCGCGCTCATCGCCGTAGCAGTCTATATGCTTGATGTAATAACCGGTGTAGAGGTCTCGCGGGCCGCGTCCTCCGGCGGGCTCGGCGGCCCTGGGAGGGAATGGGAAAACGGCGACCTCCCGGCCCCAGCCGTCCAGCAGCACGGGCGGCCCGTTGCCGCGCCGGTTCAGCGCCAGGAAGTTCTCATTCGGGTTGCCGGTCCAATTCTCCACCACTACGGCCTGCGTCAGCACACCGTCCTTGTCGGCATCCTTCTGCTTAGTGTTGTCCCACAGCAGTTCACCCGACTTAGTGTAGAGGGCCTCCAGAGCCGTTGCCCTGGTTCCCGGAGCCGCATCCTCGCGGCTGATATAGAAGGCCTGCCTGCCCGGGAGGTCCGGCCGAAACCGGCCAATCATGGCATGTTGAGTGTGGTGCATGGGCTTCCGGAAGAGGATCTTGCCGGCGGCGTCGAGCAGAACTGCATCGGCCGATGTGGCGAGGGCGATCTCCGCACGCCCGTCCCCGTCCATGTCTTTCACGTCCACCGCATCGTTGTGGCCCTCCCGGTTACTGGGGAACTCGTCGTGGCTCCACAATACCGTCCCGTCCGGCGCGTAGAGCCTATAGCCCACCAGCAATTCGTCCTTGCCATCTCCGTTGAAATCGAAGTTGATCGGGTAGTGGCCGGTTATGACTTTGGCCTTCGACCAGAGAAGCTTGAAGTCCTGAGCGGCGTCGTAGACCCAGAAGTTGGAATAGCGGTCCTTGACGACCAGTTGCTGCGCGCGCCCGCTGCCGGTAAGATCCGCAAACAGGAGGCAATCGTGTCCGCCCGCCAACTGAACCTGTCTCTTCAGCTTGCCGGTCTTGCCGTCGAGAATGGTGAGGAGGCTCTTGGGGTCCTGGTAGATGACTTCGGCCTGGCCGTCGCCGTCTATGTCGTGAATCTGGATGGGCGTATCGCCGCCGGTCCACACGTTGCGCCGGTCGGGCTTACCCACCTGCCACAGGATTTTGCCTTCCAGGTCGATGGCCGTCAGGCAAGTCACAACGATCTGGTCCTGACCGCCGGAGGCGTCCTCCTGCACGACCAGAGCTTCGATCTGGCCATCGCCGTTGAGATCTCCGAAGCGCACGACGGCGCTGCCATAGTCGCCAAATTCGATGGCCCGTAACAGCCGCGGGACCGAGTCTTTGCGGGGGAGCGCTGGAGGTTCGGCGGCATAGGTCCCGCCGGCCGCCGCCAACAGGGCCGCCACAAAGGCACCGGCTGCCGCCAGATTGGCGCTCCAGTCACGACATTGCATGGCTGTCTCCTTCCGTTGGGCGAACCGCGCGCCGCGCGCAGCCGAATCCGCTATCGTCCGGGTGGCGGGGTTGCGCCAGGCGCAGCGCCGCCAGGCCCACCGCGGCGGCCGCCGCCGGGAGAAGGCCCTTGTCCTGGCGGGAGAGCGCCGATGGCAATGTAGATGAGCGGATCTTTGGGACTCTCGTCAAACATGCCGTGCTCGTCGCGCCTGGGTGCGCCGCCCGCATAGAATGCGTCGCCCTGCCTGACCTGCATGATGTGGTCCCTCAGGATGGCCCGCGCTCCATACGTGCGGCTATCCCGGGGGGTTGCCGAGGGCACCGGGGCCACCCAAAAGTACATGATCTGATGATCACCGCCCGAATGCACCATGTTGACGGAGCCGGGATTGCCCTTCATCAGCCACATGTTCCGGATGACCGAGCTGAAACCGCCGCGGAGGAGCATCTTCTGTTCGCAACCGGGGCCGTGGGTGTTATTCGGCACCCAGTCCATGTCGTCGGCGCGTCCCTTGAGCGGCTTGTTGGCGGGGTTCGGAGCGATCAAGGGGGCAGCGTACATCAGCAGCTCGACCGGCTCGCTCCCGTTGTTCGCCAGCCCGTACTTTGTGCCGGCCGGAACGCCGTAAGCGTCGCCGGGCTTGGTGTCGATCTGCTCATCGCCCAGGGTAAATTTCCCGGCGCCCTTCGACACGAAGAATGCCAGATCTTCCTTGGGAGAAGAGGTCACGGCGAATTGCCCGCCGGGGTCCACCCTTACCGCCCACATGCCGCGAATCAGGTCATCCAGGAAGACGCCGGAGTCTTTGGTGAACACCGCTTTGCTGGACGTTCCCGGCCCAAAAGCGCCGGCGCTTCCCCAGGCGATTTCATCGGTGTGGACGTATCCGGTTGGTACGACGTATCCGGCTGGTGCCTGGGCGATCGCGCCGCTTACGCACAGGGATAGCAGCATTGCCGCGTATTTCATCTTCATAATCTGCCTCGCTCGGGGCGGCACTTCCGCCCACGGATGTCTGCTCTATGCTTCGCATTCCTTGTCAGCATTCGCCATGCCCGCGCTCCTGCTGAACGCCTTCTCAAGAAACCGCACAACCCCCGGGCGGTGCGCGGAAAGCCACGCCCGATTGCACTGAGTTTATCAGCTTTTGGCGATCGCGATAGCGCTGGGTGCGATCATTTTTCATGCCGAGTGGCGCCCGGCAGGGGAGCCGCGGGGGTGAGCACCAGACTGTGGCAGTTGAGGTATATGGTGGGCCCGTGGCGACTCGAACGCCAGACCTCTACCGTGTCAAGGTAGCGCTCTAACCAACTGAGCTACGGGCCCGCAGCCATTCCATCGTACCAAAACTGCGAGCGCGATTGGAGTGCTGTGCAAGTCCCCGCGCTACCCCTAGGTTGCGCGCGTGTTGGAGATTCCGATGGGAACGGTGAAGGCGTATCTGGTGGCTGAGCGCGTGCGGACAAGGAGGGCTGGGCGACTGTGCTGGTGATCGTCGTAGGGAGGCTTTATCGAGATCGTTCCATGACCGCGCGCAGGATGCCGTTGATCCGGGTTGAGTAGCCTTCGCCGAAGTGCTTGAGCCAGTCGTAGACTTCCCGATCCAGTCTGGCGGCGACCAACACCTTGGGCGGGCGGCGGAACTGCGCCAGTTGCTCATCGGTCAGTGGAGGAATATCCGAGTAATCAATATCGGAATCGTCTCCGGCGGCCTGGCGTTTCGCGATACGCGACAAGACGGCCTTCTGCTTCTTACCCGGCGGTTTGCCGAATATAGATTCGGCGCTCACGCTCACTAGCTTCGCGGGCCGAGATGATGCGGATGGTTTCTTCTTCGCCATTTTCACTCTCCGTGCGATATACGTGGACTACCAGCAACACGGCGCTCTCTACGGCCCCAATGGCGTGGCATCGCTGCTCGCCATCGACGGCCTGGTCCTTGCGGAACACCGCGTGGGGATCGTCGAAGACCAGCGCGGCGCTCTCAAACGCGATGCCGTGCTTCCGCTGGTTGACCCGGTTCTTCCGGTCGTCCCATTCAAATCGCATCGTTATACCAAATGTATAACATTGCTCCAGGGGAGTCAATTTCCACGCCCGCTTCCAGACTGTTGTTCGCCGCGCCCGGTTCGCCTATCATCCCTGCACCTCCGATGAGATGCCGGGCTTCGGGCAACTGTCGGCCGACACCATCCGTGCGCGCATCCAGACCGGCGGCACGTTAGAATCAGGGCGTGGACCAATCAGGCGAAACCGAACTGGCGCGCGCAATGCTCGCCGGCGAGACCGATGCGTTCGAGAGATTCGTCGACCATTTCCGCTCGAAGGTGTTCCACTACAGTTGGCTGATGTGCGGGCGGCCGGAAGACGCGGAGGAGGTGGCGCAGGAGACCCTGCTGAAGGTCTTCGAGAGTTTCGACCAACTGCGCGACCCCGGACGCGTGCGCGCGTGGGTTTTCCGCATCGCCAAGAACGCCTGCCTGATGCAGCGCCGCAAAAGCGTCTTCGCGCCGGCCCACGAACTGTCCCTCGACGAACTGGCGCCGGCCGCGGAGATCCCGGCTGGCGAACCGCAGCCCGAAGCGGTCTTGTTGGACTCGGAATTGCGCGCGGTGCTCGACCGGGTCATCGCCGAACTGCCAGCGGCGTACCGGGCCGTGGTTCTGCTCCGCGACCTGGAGGAGCTTTCCACCGAAGACACGGCGCAGATTCTGGACCTCGGCACGGACGTGGTTAAGACGCGGCTGCACCGCGGCCGCGCGGCCATGCGGCAGAAGCTGGATTGTTACCTCCATAATCACTGTCTGGAGGACCAGCCCAGTCCCAATCCGGCGCCGCTGAGCGATCGGGAGCGCGCGGAATTGTTTTCTGTTTGGCGGAGCGCGGTGGCGCCGGGCAAACGGGAGAACAGGCGTTGATTCGGAACGCGCGCCCGCGCGCTTTGGTTTGTGGAGGGCGTTGCGATTGCGGCCATCGAGCCGCAGCCGGACGGGCCTCTACCCGCATCCTGTTAGACTGAAAAAACGTGGAAGAAGAGGTTCTCGGCAAAGCGTACGACGCCCGGCTGATGCGCCGGTTGTTGGGCTATATGCGGCCTTATCGCGGCCTGGTGGGTGTCTCGCTGCTGTTTCTGCTGGCGCAATCCGTCCTGCAGGTGCTGAGCCCGCTGCTTACCCGCCTGGCCATAGATAAGTACATCCGCCCGGGCGCTCACGCTTTGCCGACGCCCATCGACCCCTGGCTGCCTTCGGACCCCTGGAGCGGCCTCACCCGCGTCGCGCTCCTCTATCTGGCCGTGCTGGGGGGGACCTTCGTCACCGAATTCGCCCAGACGTGCCTGATGCAGTGGACCGGCCAACTGGCCATGTTCGACCTGCGGAAGCAGTTGATGGAACACCTGCAGGGTCTCGACCTGGCCTTCTACGACGAGAACCCTGTGGGCCGCCTGGTGACGCGCGTAACCACCGACGTGGATGTGCTGAACGATCTCTTCGCCTCCGGCCTGGTCACCATTCTGGGGGACCTTCTGGTGCTGGGATTCATCGTCGCCATCATGTTCCGCATGAGCCCGCCGCTGACGGGTATCCTGCTGGCGGCCATGCCGTTGGTCATCGGCGCCACCCTGCTGTTCCGCCGCAGCGTGACGCAAAGCTACCGGCGCATCCGCGTGGCCATCGCCAAGATCAACTCCTACCTGCAGGAGCACATCACCGGGATCGTGGTGCTGCAACTGTTCAATCGCGAGCGGCGCAGTGCGCAGGAATTCGAGGTGGTGAACCGCGAGCACATGGAAGCGTTTAAAGACGCCATTACGGCCTACGGATGGTTCTTTCCCTTAGTGGAGTTCTTTTCCATGACGGCGTTGGCGGCCATTCTGACTTACGGCGGTCTGCGTATCGAGAACGGCCGGCTGTCACTGGGCATCTTAGTGGCATTCCTGCAGTACGGCTTGCGGTTCTTCCGGCCGATCCAGGATCTCAGCGAGAAATACAACATTCTGCAAGCGGCCATGGCCTCTAGCGAGCGCATTTTCAAACTGCTCGATACCAAGGCCACGATTCTCCCTCCGGCCAAGCCGCGCCCCGCGCCTGCCGCCATCGCCGCCATCGAATTCGACCACGTCTGGTTCGCCTACAAGGGCGAAGACTGGGTGCTCGAGGACGTGAGCTTCACCATCGCACCCAATGAGACGGTGGCCGTGGTGGGCCACACGGGCGCGGGGAAAACCACGCTCGTCGCCCTACTGCTGCGCTTCTACGACGTGCGGAAAGGCGCCATCCGCATCGGGGGCATCGATATTCGCGAGTTGGACCCGCTCGACCTGCGCCGCCAGTTTGGGGTGGTGTTGCAGGACCCGTTCCTGTTCACCGGGACCATCGCGGAGAATATCCGCCTGGGGACCGAAACGATTGGCGACGAAGAAGTGGAATCGGCCGCCGAACAGGTGAACGTGCTGGAATTCATTCGCGGCCTGCCTGGCGGGTTCGGCCACGCCCTTCGCGAGCGCGCGAGCGGTCTCTCGACGGGCCAGAAGCAGTTGATCAGCTTCGCGCGCGCGCTGGCGCACAATCCCCGCTACCTGATATTGGACGAAGCTACGTCGAGCGTCGACACCGACACGGAGTTTCGCGTCCGCGCGGCGCTCGCGCGCATGGTGGAAGGCCGCACCTCGATTGCGATCGCGCACCGTCTTTCGACCATCCAGCGCGCCGACCGCATCTTAGTAATGCACAAAGGCCGTCTGCGCGAGTGCGGCACGCACCAGGAGTTACTGGCGGAGCGCGGCATTTACTGGAAGTTATACCAGTTACAGTATAAGGATCAGGAGCGGGTAAGTGCCATCGCGTCGTTGGCCCGCGCAGATGCCAGCGGCTCAGATTGACCCGGACCTGCCCGGTGGACCTTAACCGTTTTGGGGGCACCTGGGCGAAACCGCTCCCTGACGGTCGCGGCTCGGACCGGTCGCAGCTCGGACACGGTCGCGCCTCGGACCGGTCGCGGCTCGGACACGGTCGCGCCTCGGACCGGTCGCGGCTCGGACCCGGTCGCGCCTCGGACACGGTCGCGGCTCGGACCGGTCGCGGCTCGGACCGGTCGCGCCTCGGACCGGTCGCGGCTCGGACCCGGTCGCGCCTCGGACCCGGTCGCGGCTCGGACACGGTCGCGGCTCGGACCGGTCGCGGCTCGGACACGGGTGCGGCTCGGACCCGGTCGCGTTGATTTCGCAGG
>Ga0265316_10005861_pt1 | contig 11841 bp, 10 predicted proteins | sample 4522metaG_FD_202092 | JGI IMG/M metagenome (GOLD analysis project Ga0265316, IMG submission 202092) | Rhizosphere microbial communities from Carex aquatilis grown in University of Washington, Seatle, WA, United States - 4-5-22 metaG | ecosystem: Host-associated > Plants > Roots > Rhizosphere >...
ATCCCTCCATAAACGGCTCTTCCGAGATGCTCTATAAAGGATCCGTAGAGTCTTTTATCGATCTCGCCGATTCTATAGTCCCTATCGATCGTCATTCGCGCTTTCATAATTCCCCACTATATGATTGATACCAATAGATACCAATAATCTCCTGAGACTAATAATCTGTCTAGTCGATATTTAGACGATTCTTTGGATAAAGTGAGAAAGTCCAATGAATACGCGGATATACGATTCAATTCTTTGAGCATATTTTCTCTTGACAGTTTGAAGGGCAATGCTATTATGGTTATTAATGGTATTAATTTTCGAGGAATGAAAGGATATAATGGAACCACAAGATACCATTCGCCGCAATGTCCAGGACTCGATGCAGATTCAGGTCGAAAATTTCATCCTCGGAAAAATAGAATCGAATGAATGGCCGATTGGCTCGAAAATCCCATCCGAGCGCGATCTCTCCATGAAGCTCGAAGTCAGCCGGACGACAGTCCGGAACGCGATACAGGAACTGACGACGAGGGGCATGTTCGATCGCAAGATCGGCCAGGGCACCTTCGTTTGCCGACGCCTCGGCGCCGGCCAGTCCGCGAAGCCCTCGGCCAAGGGCACGTTCGGCTACGTAATATGCAAGGAGCGCTCGCTTCGGAAGCCGATATCCTCCGAAGCCTTCTATTTCGACGTGTTCGCCGGCATCGAGGAGGAGAGCGTCCGGTCGGGCCGGCACATGCTCTTCTCCTATCTCGACGAGCGCAACGCCGACGAGGTCGCCGCCTTCAGGAGCTTCCTCGATAAAGTGGACGGACTGGTAATCGAAGAGGCCCGCGATCCCGCCTTCCTGGACATGATCGAGAGGTCGGGCGTCCCCGCGGCCCTGCTGGCGCCGACGGCGACCCACGAGCGGCTCGACTGCGTAACGATGGACATAGGCGCGGGCGTTCGCAAGGCGATCCGCTTCATGATCGGCCTCGGCCACGAGCGCATCGGGATAGTCAACGGCCCCTTGAGCCTCGAGTCCGCGCGGGTGCGCTTCGCCGCGTGGAAGGAGGAGATGAGGACCATGGGAGGGGCCCTCGACGAGAGCCTGGCCTGCGGCGGCGAAGGCTGGTCCGCCGAGGCGGGCTACGCGGCGATGGACGCCCTCATCGAGCGCCGCCACGACGTCACGGCCGTCTTCTGCGCCAACGACCTCCTCGCCGTCGGCGCCCTCTCGGCCTTGGCCAAGCGCGGCCTGCGCGTTCCCGAGGACGTTAGCGTCGTCGGCTTCGACGACTCGGAGTTGGCGAGGCACTCCGCTCCTTCCCTTACTACCATGAGGATCTACTCGCGGGAAATGGCCCGTTCCGCCGTGAGGCGCGTGCTAGAGCGCATCGAGGGCGGGGCCCTGCCCCCCGTGAGATTGGAATATCCCATCGACTTGATCGTCCGCGAATCGTGCAAGGAGGTGAAGCGATAAAAAGGGGGAGTCTTGAGGAGCGTAGGCCGGCCGATGCCGGTCAAGATTCAAGCAGTTTCGCGAAGCGAAACTGCGGGCAAAGTCGGCTACTGTCGACTTTGCCGAGGCCAACAGCCGCAGTACCGGGATCCGCCTGGAAGCAAACCCCGGTACCGCAAGCCGTCGGGTGCGCCGAGTATAGGCATAAAGGCGCTCGAGCGTACAGATATCAGGTTGTCGTTGCCCCGCAAATGGCCCGGACACGGGCCGGCGGGCATCGAATGAAAAGGAGAGAGAGCAGAATGACTTTCTCGAAGAAGCTATTCGTTTCCGCCATCATGGCCGCCGCCCTCGTAGGCATCGTCGCCGCGGCGCCGGTCGGGATCACCTACTCTTTCTGGGGCACGCCCGACGAAGCGAAAGTCGTTCAGGTGCAGGCCGACAAGTTCAACGCGTCACAGAGCCGCATTACCGTCGAGGTCATGGCGATTCCGCATGACTCGTACGTTACCAAGCTCAATACGATGGCGACGGCGAAGACCTTGCCCGACTGCGGCATCATGAGCGAGGCCGGCGTTCTCCAATTCGCGTCGAACGGTTTGCTCGCGGATGTGTCCAAGATGTATGGAGCAAAAGAATCCAAGCCTCTCGACAGCCTCACGTTCAAGTACAAAGGGGCACCCATAGCCTACTCCACGGCCAATGAAATCCTGCTTCTGTACTACAACAAAAAGATGTTCGACAAGGCGGGCGTGGCCTATCCGCCCTCGGACGCCGCGAAGGCATGGAATTGGGACCAGTTCGTCGCCACCGCGAAACTGCTCACGCTCGACGCGAAAGGCAACAACGCGGCCTCGCCCAAGTTCGACGCGAAAAACATAGTGCAGTACGGCGCGATGGTGGAAAACCTAACCTGGCAGCTCGAAGTATGGGCGCTCAGCAACGGCAGCGGCTTCTACAGCAAGGACGGCTCCAAAGTAACCATCAACGATCCCGCGGCGATCGACGCGATCCAGAAAATCGCGGACCTGAACCTGGTCCATCACGTCGCGCCCCTGTCCACCGGAATGACCGACGACGCCATGCAGCGTTCGATCATCGCGGGAACCTGCGCCATGGGAACCGGCGGTCAGTGGAATATCGGAACCTGCCTGGCCTCGGCCCGCGACCAGGGCATCGTCGACTACGGCGTCGCCGTCCTTCCCTTCATGAAGGAAAAAGTGACGATCAACACGGGCGGACCGAACGTGGTATTCAGCCAGTCCAAACACCCGGCGGAAGCGATGGAATGGGTCAAGTGGTATGCACAGGAAGAAAACAGCTGGGGTTTGATCGAGTCGGGTATCTGGATGCCTGTCCTCCAGAAATGGTATACAGACGAGAAGCTGACCCGGAAGTGGGCCGGAAATCCCAATTTCCCGCCCTATGCCCAGTACAAGAGCGCGGTTGTCGACTACGCCATGAAATACGCCAAGCCGGCATCATGGTATTATGTGAACAACACGATCGATTTCAACACCCTGCTTGGCTCACTGCTCGGCGAAGTCTGGACCGGCAACAAGACCGCGAAGGATGCCATCACGAAGGGTTATACAAGCCTGGTAGCAGCCTACAAAGGCAGCAATTGACCAGACTGCTACAGCGTCCATGAAAAAGTGATCATGAGGGAGACGTCCGGCATATTCGTCGGCGGGCGTTTCCCTCGTCTATGCCCGAATATCCGGAGGATGATAGCAAATGCCCATTAAGGGGAAGAGGCAGGAAGCGACCGCTGCATACTTGTGCCTGATTCCATCGATCATCGGCCTCGTTTTCATCACCTATCTCCCGCTGCTCAGCGTGTTCGCCTTGAGTTTTTTCAATTGGGGAAGCGGCGCTCCGGACCCGAAATTCATCGGCCTGGACAATTATGCGCGTCTTTTTACGACCGATCCATACTTTTTGGATTCACTGCGGGTTACCGTCGTCTTTGCCGTTCTGACCGTGTTCGGAAGCATGATTTACTCGCTGTTTATCGCGATGCTTTTAAACCGGAAAATTCCCGCCCGCGGATTCTTCCGCGCGGTGTTTTACCTGCCGTACGTGCTGCCCGCGATGGCGGTATACATCGGCTGGTCATGGCTGTACGAGGCGAACTTCGGCCTGTTCAATTATTTCCTTTCGCTCATGGGAGTAGAGAAATTAAAATTCATCGCGGACGGCAGGCTTGTCGTACCGTCGCTGGCGCTCATCGCCGTCTGGCTCTCGGGCAACCTCATAGTCATATTCCTCGCGGGCCTGCAGAATGTTCCCCGGGTCTATCACGAAGCGGCGCTGATCGACGGAGCCAACGGTTTTCAGAGATTACGTCACGTCACGATCCCTTGCATGACGCCGATCATCTTCTACAACCTGCTGATGGCGCTAATCAACAACATGCAGATTGTCACGCCTGCCCTCGCCCTCACGAACGGGGGGCCGGGAAATGAGTCGCGCTTCATCACGTACCTGATGTACCAGAGCGCATTCATCAGCAACCACTTGGGCTACGGCAGTTCCGTTTCAACCGTGTTCTTCGTGATCATAGCGATATTCACCGTGATACTTTTCGTCACGAGCAGGAGCTGGATATTCTATGAAGGAGAAGAAAAATAATGTACGAATCGAAAACCGGAAATAGGCTTGCGATCGTGATCTTGGCCGCGCTTGCAGTGCTCGTCATGCTGCCCATATGGTGGATGCTCCGTTCCAGCCTAATGACGAACGCGGAACTCTTCGCCTATCCGCCACCCTTCGCCCCGACCGTATGGCGCTTCGGCAATTATCTGGCGACCCTGATGAATTTTCCGTTCTGGGTCTATTTCCGGAACACGATGACGATCATCATTCCTTCCGTCATCGGGGGAACGCTTACCGCCACGCTCGCGGGCTATGCCTTTGCCCGGCTCCGCTTTCCCGGGAAGGACCTCCTGTTCATGCTCTGCGTCGGCTCCATGCTCCTGCCCACGATGGTTACGCTGATTCCCTTGTACATCGCCTGGTCAAGGGGGCTGCACCTCCAGGACACTTATTGGCCGCTGATTCTTCCGTATTTCTGCGGCGGCGGGGCGTTCAATATCTTCCTCATTCGCCAGTTCATCAAAACGATTCCACGCGAGCTTGACGAGGCCGCGAAGATTGACGGCGCAGGCCCGTTGCGCATTCTGGCAAGCATCATCGTACCGAGCATCAAGTCCGCGATGATCGTTGTCGCGCTATTGCTGTTCATAGGCATGTGGAACGACCTGCTGCAGCAGATGATCTACATCAACTCGAGTAGGAACTTCACGATAGCTCTCGGTCTCTCTCAGTTCAAGGGTTCGCTCCAGTCCGACTGGTCGAAGATAATGTGCGCCACCTGCATGTCGTTCGTCCCAGGCGTGATCTTTTACCTGATCGGGCAGAAATATTTCGTCGAAGGCATCGTCATGACGGGAATGAAATCCTGACGGCAAGGAACAGAAAGTGCTTCATCGAGGGCATCATGCTATGGGGCCTCAAGTCACAGCAGCATAATAAGATAATCGCGCGAGAGCGCGGGGCAAGGAGCAAGAGATGATCAGCATTCGAGGGTTCGGGTTGGAAACAGCCCGCATCACCGGCGGCTTCTGGGCGCGCAAGATCGACATGGTCGCGAGGGAGATGCTGCCCTATCAGTGGTTGGCGCTCAACGACGAGGTCCCGGGCGCGGTGCCGTCCCACGCCGTGGAGAACATCCGGATCGCCGCCGGCGAGGCTACCGGCGAGTTCAAGGGCAACATATTCCAGGACAGCGACGTGGCGAAGTGGCTAGAGGCGGCGAGCTACAGCCTCTCGCATCATCCAGATCCCGCCCTGGAGGCGCGCGTCGACGAGGTCGTGCGCCTGATCGCGAAGGCCCAGCGGCCCGACGGCTACTTCAACACTTACTTCATCGTCGTCCGGCCCGATAAGCGCTGGGCCGACCTCGCCTGGGGCCACGAGCTCTATTGTGCCGGCCATCTCATAGAGGCGGCAGTGGCGCACAACGCGGCTACCGGGAAGACCGAGCTTCTCGACGTGGCCCGTCGCTACGCGGACTGCATCGACGGGGTCTTCGGGCCCGAGGAAGGCAAGATACGCGGCTATTGTGGACACCCGGAGATAGAGCTGGCCCTTTTCAGGCTGCACGCCACGACAGGAGAGATCAGGTATAGGAACCTCGCCTCCTTCTTCGTCGACGAGCGGGGGCGCGATCCCGGCTACTTCGACGGGGAAATCCCCCTCGGCTTCGACCTCGGCTTCGAGGTAGCGAAAACCAGGGCTTTCGCGAGGGACTACTTCCTCAACCACGAGACGGTGCGTTCGCAGGCCGACGCGACCGGGCACGCGGTGCGCGCCGTATACCTCTATTCCGCCATGGCCGACGAGTACGCGGCGACGGGCGACGAGGAGCTCCTCCGCGCCCTGCGCGCCCTCTGGGACAGCCTGGTCTCGCGCCGCATGTACATCACCGGGGGCATCGGCTCCCAGGCCCAGGGCGAGCGCTTCACCGCGGACTACGACCTGCCCTCGGACACAGCCTACGCCGAGACCTGCGCGTCAATCGGCTTGGCCTTCTGGGCCGCGCGCATGACCGAGATCGAAGGCGACTCGCGCTACGCCGACGTCTTCGAGAGGGTCATCTATAACGGCGCCCTGAGCGGCGTCTCGCTGGACGGGAAGAAGTACTTCTACGTTAACCCCCTGGAAGTCATACCGAGCGTGCTCGAGTGCAGGCAGGACCATGGGCACGTGAAGGGCAGCAGGGTCCAGTGGTTCGGTTGCTCCTGCTGCCCCCCCAACATCGCGCGCCTCGTAGCTTCCATCGCCTCCTATCTCTACGGGGCTTCCGGCGATTCGCTGTGGGTGCATCACTACGCCGAGAGCGAGATCGAGACCGAGATCGGTGGGGCGCGACTGAAAGTAGCCCAGAGGACGGACTACCCCTGGTCGGGAGGGATCGTCCTCTCTGTCGATCCCGAAAGGGAGGCCGAGTTCTCCTTGAAGCTCAGGATACCCGGCTGGTGCCGATCCTATACCTGCTCGATCAACGGCCGCGCTGCCGATACCGGCGTCGCATCGAAGGGATACCTCGTCCTCCGCAGGCGCTGGAAAGCCGGCGACGAGGTGGAGCTCGAGTTCGAGATGGGGCCTCGGGTCCTCCGCGCGGACGCGAGGATTCCCGAGCTCTCGGGCCTGCTCGCCGTGCAGCGCGGTCCCCTCGTATACTGCGCGGAGTCGGCGGACAACGGCGATGGGCTGTACAGGCTCCTCTTGCAACCGAAGGGCGAGCTGCGCGCCGTCTTCGATCCTTCCCTGATGGGCGGGATCGTGCGCATCGAGGCGAAGGGCTATCGAGAGGATCTGCGAAGCATGGATACGCGACGTGAGACGGATCGCGCGAGCGGTTCGCGCGACAGCGGTATGCCCTACGAGGACGCGTCGATTCGCGCGTACTCCCCGTCGTCGATATATTTAGTCCCGTACCATCAATGGGGTAACCGCTCGCCCGGCGGCGAAATGAGAGTGTGGCTTCGCTCTAAAGAGTGATGCGACAAAAAAAACGAGCCGCGCGGCGGCCGCGCGCGGCTCGGTTCCCCGCGGAAGCTCGCAAGGCGAGCTCATTGAGGCGGGAAACGACTCTTAGTAGTTGCGGGGGCGGAAGTTATCCCGCCTCGGCTTGTCCTCTGCCTCGTTGACGCGGAGCTGCCTGCCCATGAACTCGAACCCGTTGAGCGCCTCGATGGCGGAACGGGCCTCCTCCTCGGTGTTCATCTCGACGAACCCGAAGCCCTTGGCCTTACCCGTGTAGCGGTCGACGATGATGTTGACCGACGCGACTTCGCCATACTGGGTGAAGAGATCCCTGAGAGCGTTCTCAGTGGTGGCGTAATTCATGTTGCCGACGTAAACCTTCTTGGACATGCGAAAAAACCCTCATAGGTCCCCGACCGCTCGCGCGATCGGAGCCGGATCCGCTCGCCTAAGGCGAGCGCGCCCGCATCGGGCCTAAGCCCGGGACGGACGTACAGCGGCTTTCTGGAAGGCCGTTCTGAGATCCCTGCTGTCTTGAAGGAGTTAATACGGGCGAGGCAGAGAGCATACTGCTTTCTTTACCTACAAAGCTTGGAGCGCCAAATTCCACAAATCCGGCCGCCGGACCTGTGGGCCGCTGCGTGCGAGTACGAACAGCGATGCGGACCCGATTTTCTACCTTAAAACTCGAGACGGCGAACTCATCCCTCCGAAAGTACGCGGAAACCCATCCGGGAATCCTAGGGAACTATACGGTGTCAATTCGCGTCTCGTCAATCGTAATTGTTGTGAAAATAATGATTTTCTCGTTATCCTTGACAAAAATGGCCTCTTCCGTATAATCGAAACCTACAGCAATGTCGAAGTAGGAGGGACCATGAATCTATTATGGTTTATCGCCCTTCCCGTTGCTGGTGCGATTCTTGGATGGACGATCCGCTGGCTCTACGCCAGATTTCAACTCGCCGCCGCCGAGCAGAAGGCAGAGCGGATTAAAAGGGACGCGGTCAAAGAGGCCGAATCTCAGAAAAAAGAGATCTTAGTAGAGGCGAAAGATCAGATCATTCGGGAACGGAACCAGCAGGAACGGGAAATACGGGAAAGGCGCGCCGAGCTGCAGCGCTATGAGCGCAGGGTTCAGCAGAAAGAAGAGACGCTCGACAAGAAGATAGAGACCCTCGACAAGCAAGAACAGTCGCTCCTGGTCCGGCTCAAGGCTGCTTCCGAGAAGGAAGAGGCGCTGGCCGGGCAGGAAGAGCGCTACCGGCTGGAGCTCGAGCGCATCTCGGGCCTTTCGGCCGAGGAAGCCAAGAAGCTCATAATCCAGGGCCTCGAGAACGAGGCGAAGCGCGACGCCCAGCTCATCGTCAACAAGATCGAGCAGGAAGCCCAGCTCTCCGCCGAGAAGAAGGCGAGGGATATCCTCGTCACTACGATCCAGCGAATAGCCACGGAAGTGACGACCGAAGTCACGGTGACCTCCGTCAGCCTCCCCTCCGACGAGATGAAGGGCCGGATCATCGGCCGCGAAGGCCGCAATATCCGCACCCTGGAGACCTTGACCGGCGTCGACGTGATCATCGACGACACGCCCGAGGCGGTCGTCATCTCCTGCTTCGATCCGGTGCGTCGCGAGATCGCGCGCGTATCCCTCGAGCGCCTCATCGCCGACGGCCGCATCCACCCGGCGCGCATCGAGGAGATCGTCCAGAAGGTGACTCGCGAGGTCGCGCAGAAGATCTACGAAGAGGGCGAGAAGGTCGTCTTCGACATCGGCCTCCACAACATGGCGCCCGAGCTCATCAAGGCCCTCGGCCGTCTCCATTATCGGACGAGCTACGGCCAGAACGTGCTCGCGCATTCCAAGGAAGTGGCGGTCATCGCGGGCATGCTCGCGGCCGAGATAGGCGTGAACCGGGAGATCGCCAAGCGCGGCGCCCTCCTCCACGACATCGGCAAGGGCATAGAGACCGACGGCGACCAGAACCACGCCGAGCTCGGCATGGAGCTCGTGCGCAAGCTCGGCGAGGATCCGCGGATCATCAACGCGGTGGGCTCGCATCATAACGACGTGGAGCCGATCTGCGCCGAGAGCGTCCTCGTGCAGATAGCCGACGCGATCTCCGCGGCGCGCCCCGGCGCCCGGCGCGAAACCCTGGACAACTACATCAAGCGCCTCGAGAACCTCGAGAACATAGCCGAGAGCTTCTCGGGCGTCGACAAGGCCTACGCCATCCAGGCGGGCAGAGAGCTGCGCATCATGGTCAACTGCGACCAGGTCTCGGACGAAGGGGCCAAGGAGCTCTGCAAGAGCATCGCCAAGAAAATCGAGAGCGACCTCCGCTACCCGGGCAGGATCAAGGTCACGATCATCCGCGAGACCCGGATCGTAGAGTACGCCAGGTAGGGCGGTCGGTTTCGAGCTTAATCATGGCCGTCCGGGGATCCCGGACGGCCTTTCCATTGTATGAGGAGAAATCATTGGCGATGACGGCCATCGTGCCATCGCAGCTCGGACAGCGGAAGGGATTGACCTCGTAGTCCTTGGCCAGGATGCGGAACTGGGCCTTTTCCCGCGCGGCCGTACTCGCTTAAGTTGTAGTGATGAGACTAGGGACCACGAGGATTAATAAACCTCGAATTCAAAGAGCGAGTAACCGTAGCCCGAGGCGCGTTTCCTGAGGTCTATTTTCACATATCGCGCTTTTTGCGGAGTATCGAGTTTGACGATGTTTTGCCTTGGGGACTTGATGGCCATGGCACGAGGATTTTCTATTTCCGCAGCCGTCGCCCAATCCTGACCGTCCAAGGACACTAGGATAGCAAACTTCCTGGCGTAGGACTCTTCCCACAAGATCCTAACTTCGTTGACTATTTCTTCCTTTCCCAAATCAACAGATATCCAGGCTTTGTCCCTGTCCGGATCGCCATGCCAATCCGACGCCCAGCGAGTGTTCGTTTTCCCGTCTACGGCGTAATCGGGAATAAAATCGATTCCACCGCTATGCGTATTCGCGTTTTCGAAGGAGGACGCTAGGACGGCTTTCCCGAGGGCGAGGTTAGCCTGCTGTGACCAGGAACATGCGGGCATTGCTATTAGGAATAGGATGCTAGAAACAGTAATACTAAAGCGAGCGTGTTTATTCATCATCCGCCTCCTGTCCATTTTTTGACAAAAATAATCCCAATATTGATTTGTATTCCGTGGAAATCCCGGAAGGCATTATCCGTGAAGGCGAGGGGCGATTCCACTGAGAATCAGCAATAGAATTCCTCTTTTTTGCAATTAAGCTTTTGGACATGAGCTTGACCATCAGTAAGGTTCAGGCGAGGATTTTCGGAATTGGGTAGGCGACAATGCGACTTTCCCTTGTACGACCGCTCTCCCGATGGCCAAGGTCCCTTATGCCGACGCGTTCCGCTAGCCGATGAATGGGAAGTTTTGTATTGCTCAGGTGACTGATCGCGATCTGCAGGCGTAAATCATTGAGATAGGCCATTGGACTGGCGTTGGCGTTCTTTCGAAAAAGCGCTGTCAAGGAAGTACGGTTCGTGGCGAACTCAGTGTAATGGGTCTCGACGCTCAGCCGTTGGGAATAGAGTGCGCAAAGGAATTCGATGACACGGTTGAACTGCGTTCCGGTTTCCTCGAATAGAAGAGAAGCACTTCGGGGCGACAATCGCAGCGATCGTTCGATCAATATCAGGAGCTCCAGAACGTAGGATCGACTGAGGCAAGGCCAACTTTCCGGGATGGGCCGTTCGTTCAAATGGCGATGAACCTCCTGAATAAGCGCTGCTGGCTATATAAGAATCATGGTGTGATAGCTATTACTAGGGCTATGAGCTAAACTCTTCTCCTGTCAGACTTAGTAAGGAGCAGTTTTTGGAATACCGAGTAGTTAAGGCCCTCATGATAGGCGACGTGATCGGACAGAGCGGACTCAAGGCCCTATTCGCGGGACTCGGGCCCCTGGTCAGATCTTCGGGCGCCGTCATCGTCGTGGCGAACGGCGAGAACGCCCAGGGCGGATTCGGCATCGGCAAGGAAGAGGCGGAGAAGCTCTTTGCGATGGGCGTTCACGTCATCACGACGGGGAACCACGTATGGGAGCGCCCCGGCTCGACCGAGCTCCTCGCCGCGACGCCGCGGCTCCTCAGGCCGGCCAATTACCCGCCCGGGGCGCCGGGCGTCGGCTGGACCGTCCTCGAGGCGGGCGGGGCGATCTGGGCAGTGCTGAACCTCCAGGGGCGCGAGTCGATGTCGCCCATCGACTGTCCCTTCCGCTCTGCAGACGCCGCCCTCGCCGCGATCGAAGCCGAAGCGCCGGGGGTGATCGCGATAGTCGACTTCCACGCCGAGTCGGTCGAGGAGAAGGAAGCCCTCGGCTTCTACCTCGACGGGCGCGTCGCCGCCGTCGCCGGCACGCACACGCACGTGCAGACTGCGGACGAGCGGATCCTGCCCAAGGGCTCGGGCTACATCACCGATCTCGGGATGAGCGGTCCGGTCGATTCGGTCATCGGCGTAAAGGCCGAGATCTGCCTCCGGCGCGGCCTGACCCAGATGCCGATCAAGATGGAGTCCGCGGAGGGCGATGCCTCGATTTGCGGCGCGCTTTTTACAATCGATTGCGAGACGAGAAGGTGCCTCGCCGTGGAGAGGGTCAGGGCGTAAAGGGAATTCGTGCCCCTTAAAAAAAAACGAGAGCGAAAGTTTGACACAGTGCATGACATCCATTAGGGTGTCAACATGAGCAAACGAGAAATGCTTCCATCAATTAAAAACCCCTTGATTCAGGCATCATAGAAGGAGGTTGTAATGGTACGGCGCATTTCCCTTTCTTTCCGCA
>Ga0265316_10005863_pt1 | contig 11839 bp, 7 predicted proteins | sample 4522metaG_FD_202092 | JGI IMG/M metagenome (GOLD analysis project Ga0265316, IMG submission 202092) | Rhizosphere microbial communities from Carex aquatilis grown in University of Washington, Seatle, WA, United States - 4-5-22 metaG | ecosystem: Host-associated > Plants > Roots > Rhizosphere >...
ATGACGAGCGAGAATACGCTCTCGCCGGCCTTGTTGAAGGCGCGGAAGATGCCGGAGTCGATCCACCACTGCGCCCAATGCGGTTCGAACCGCTGCGGCTCGTACACTTTGTCGATTTGCATGGGGAGAATTCCAATATAGCAGTTGGTGGGGCACGCTTTAGCCTGCCCACGGCGCGCTCAGCGCCTCGGTTCGGCGGGATGGGAACCAGTAAATCCTTCGCGGCTGCCTGCGGGTGATTGCCGCCAGTTACGGGCCGCCGGCACGTCCACGAATCAGCGACCAGCCGAGTGGACTCGCAGACACGCAAGAGTCCAAACGGGAGGCGAAAACGATGCCCTGCCTTGGGACAGAGTTTCGGAACGACGTCGGCAGCAACCCCGGGGCTGCGACGGCCACCATTTCGCCTCCATTTTGGGACTGACTTTTGAGACGCCGAAGTCCTTGATTTCAGGGCCTTCCGTATTTGTCCCGAAAGTTACCCATTGCGAGACGCAAAAGCCATCCCGCTGCCGCCCGCGGCGCACATCCTCGGATGCAAAGGCCCGCGCCGGGTGGTAGCATCCTGGAGTGAGATCCCCACACCAGATGAGGAGCCGGAGGATTAGGTTGCTCGCCGTGTTGGCGTCAATCCTCGTTTTAGCGCTTGCCGTCACGTGGACTTGGCGGCGGCACATCGCCCAGGCACATACATTTTACACCGCAGTCCGCGCCAACGACTGGAGAACCGTGAAGTCGTTGCTTCGGAGCAATCCTGATCTAGTGTTCACTCGATATGGGTATGGTCATGACTCTTCATTAGAGACGGTAGAGATAATGCCCGACCAAACTGTGGAGTTTGTAGACGGCTTTACACCTTTACACTACGCGGCGTTGGATGGGTCTTTGACCGTGGCGGACGTGCTGCTTTCGAACAAAGCGGAGGTGAACGCTAAGGATCGACGGGGCCGCACGCCGTTGCACTGGGCGGCGGCCCACGATCACATCCTCATGGAGCGTGTGCTGCTCGCTCATGGGGCCGAGGTAAATGTTAAGGACGGCGCTGGCCGTACACCTCTCGCCGTTTGTCACGCGGACCACGTCGCGGCCTATGAGGTCCAGAGTTGCGCCATACCTCTTAAGGAGGCTGGCGGGCATCGATGATAACGGTCTGGTTTCGCGAGCGGTACCGCCAGGAAAGGCGCTCGGCGGTGATCCCGTCACGCTCCATGTAGCGGTTCTCGCTCCCATCTCCCGCGCCCGCGCTCAGTGGACACTGGGCACCACCTCACCGCCAGCGTCACCCAAAAGGCGGCCGGTGGAGACTCCAGAGGCGCCGTATCGCGCGGCATGACGCCGGCGACCGTTTAGCTGTTGCCGTCCAGCGTAATGGGTCTCCCGGCGATATCCAGGGAACCTCCGAAAGTGGATTGCCACAGCCCATAGCTCAGGATCGCCGCGCGCATGCCGGGCTTCTCTTCATCCGGCAGAAAATCGCGGCCGAGCGCCGGATGGAGGCCGAGCACCCGAAAGAAGTTGGAGGAAACCACGGCGCCCGAGAGTTGCCGCGCGTCGCCGGCGCCAGTGAGGGTCATGCTGGCGTGGTGGTAAGAAGCCAGGCCGCTGAAGGAGCGTGTCTGCGCGCGCCAATCGAAGTAGTCGGGGTAGCTCAGGGGCTCGCCGACGGGTTCGCCCTTGGCGGTAAGACCGGCGGATGTGTCCACCTGCTGGAGCCACAGGAGCCGGCCCGGCTGTGGAAATGGCAACGGGCGCAGCATGACGCCATCGACCAGGCTGAAGATGGCCGTGGAGGCGCCGATTCCGAGCGCCAGCGTGGCGATGGTGGTGACGGCAAATCCGGGAGTTCTTCGGAATTGGCGCGCGGCAATCCGAAGGTCTTGCAAGATGTGCATCGAGTGGGGGAATGCACGTCAGGTGCCATTGTATGGCCAGGAAATCCGCCGTACGAGGAAACTCGTAGTGTCCGGATTCAGGACAAAATGTTCAGATTCGGACGGCCCGTTTCTACCCCATCCACTGTGGATTGCGCGATGTTCCGTCGGCCCACGAGCTGGTCTTGAAACTCTCGTACTTCCCCGAGAGCGCCGCCTCGCGCGTCTTGGCCAGCAGCGCCGAAAGCTCGCTTTGGGTGAGCGGCTTGAAGGTGCGCGCGGCTTCGAACGCCTGGTCGAGCGTCTTTTGATCGTTACAGCCGGTGATGACCACCGACGTGGGCAGGTTTAGCGCATAATGCAGGCACTCGACGCCGGTTGCGAACTTGTTCTGGGGAATCGTTCCGGCGGCCATGGGTTTCATTCCCAGCACCGCGATCCCCTGCTCCACCAGCTTGGGGACTACATCGTGCGCGAAGCTGCGGAACTGGGCGTCCAGAATGTTCAATGGCATCTGCGCGGTGTCGAAATGGAATTTGTGCGCCTGCGCCGCTTCGAGCATGCGGTTATGAATGTAGGGATCCTTGTGCCCGGTGAAGCCGATGTAGCGGAACTTCCCCGCTTTCTTGGCGGCGAGCATCGCCTCTGCCGGCCCTTCATTGAAGAAGCGGTCCGGATCTTCCATGCGGATCACTTCGTGATACTGCATCAAATCGACGTGATCGGTCTGGAGGCGCTGAAGCGATTCATCGATCTGCTTAGCGGTGGCGGCTCTGGTGCGCCCGTCGAACTTGGTCATGAGGAAGACCTTTTGCCGGTAGCCGTCGCGCAGCGCCTTACCCATCAGCACTTCGCACTTGCCATCCATGTAATCCCAGGAATTGTCCAGGAAGTTGATGCCGCGGTCGATGGCGGAGCGGATGAGGCGGATGGACTCCCGCTCCTCCTGGGGAATGCCGATATGGTAGCCGCCCAACCCGATCGCGGAAACGCGTTCGCCGGTGCGCCCCAGCTTGCGGTAGATCATGTCGCCCTGATGTTCGTCCGCGGCGAACACGCCCTGCGAGATCAGAGTGGCGATGGAGAGGCCGCCCACCGTCCCCAGAAACTCGCGGCGGCCCAGATTGTCGTGGTCATGCATGTAAGAAACCCTCCTGCTGGAAAGCATTCTATCATGCGCGTGTCACTGAGCAACGGTGAACGCCTGCTTCGTCTCTCCGGCCTGGTTGCCGAGGGCGTCTTTGACCGCGACCGCGATAGTGTACTCGCCCGGGCGGATGTTGCCCTGCAGGCTGATCCCAAACGAGGCGGCAACGTAGCGCTTGGGATAGAAGGATTCCGACTGTTCCACGGCAGGCTCGGGCTGCGTCCACAGTACCTTGCCGCTGGGCGCAATCACCGAAGTCACGTAACTCACATCCACGCGGTTGTTGGGCCCGTACTTGAAACCGGTGATGTCGAACTTCGCCCAAACTCCGTCGCCGGGGTGGTAGATGGCCTTGTCGAGCGGCTGCGCGTCATCCTCGCCGCGGAAGAAGCGGAAGTTGCGCACCACCGGCACGTCGCTCGGCTCGACATCATGCCCGCGCACCTGAAACGGCACCGCCAGCTCCGCCGCGGTCTTGGCCAGCTCATCCTCGGCCTTGACCACGATCTTGTAGGTCCCCGAGGCCACCAGGGGCGGAATCTGCACCTCGGTCTCGATCTTGGGCATCCACTCCTTGTCCTGCGGCGCGACTTCCGTGACGATCTCGTTCTTGTACAACTCCACAATCGGGACGCCTTTCGGATCGAACGCCTGTACCGAATAGGCCACGTGGATCTTCTCTTCGGGCGACTTCGAATAACCCGCCACGCGGCAGGTGAAGAACAGCGTCTCGCCGGCCACGTGCTCGTAGTTGGCGGGCGTGGCGGCGCCGCCATCGCTTTGAGCGACGATGGGCCGGACGATTTCGAGCGCCGGAGCAGCGCCCAGCAACGCGGGTAACACCGTAACCAACAGGATGGAGCGCATAGCGGAGCCTTCAGTACGATTGTAGGCCTTCTCTCTGGCGCACAACCGCCTCGTTGCGCCAGCCTCCATTACCTCTGCCTCCTCTGCGCTCTCAGGTTTTGGTTTCTCTTTGTTTTTTCTCCGCGTCTCTGCGTCTCTGCGGTAAAGAACAGCTTTCCATCTCACAACACCCCGCGCAGATACCGCCCCGTGTACGAGGCCTCAACCTTGGCGATGGCTTCCGGCGTTCCCGCCCCCACCACGTAGCCGCCGCGGGCGCCGCCTTCCGGGCCGAGATCGATCACCCAATCGGCCGCCTTGATCACATCCAGATTGTGCTCGATCACGATCAGGCTTCCCCCGTTTTCGATCAAGCGCTGAAACGCGGACAGCAGCTTGGAGATGTCGTCGAAGTGCAGGCCCGTCGTGGGCTCGTCGAAGATGAACAGCGTGTTCTCGCAACTTGCCATGGCCAAATGCGCCGCCAGCTTCACGCGCTGCGCCTCGCCGCCGGAGAGCGTGGTGGCAGATTGGCCCAGGCGCACGTAGCCCAGACCCACGTCGTCCAGCACCTTCAGCTTGTGCACCAGGCGCGGCGTGGCGCGGAAAACGTCCATGGCTTCGCGCACGGTAAGCTGCAACACCTGGTGGATATTGAGTCCGTTGTAGCGAATCTCGAGGATGCCGCTCTTGTAGCGGGTGCCCTTGCATTCTTCGCACACCAGTTCGACATCGGCCAGGAACTGCATTTCGACGGTCACCGTGCCATCGCCCTGGCAGACCTCGCAGCGTCCTCCGGGAATGTTGAAGGAGAAGTGGCCGGCGGAATATCCGCGCTTCTCGGCCTCGCGCGTGGAGGCGAACAATGCGCGGATCACGTCAAACGCTTTGATGTAGGTCACGGGGTTGGAGCGCGGCGTGCGCCCGATGGGCGACTGATCGATCATGATGGTGCTGGCGATCCTCTCCGCGCCCTCGACCTTCCGGCACGGCGCCGGCGAAGCCCCGGAGATCTCCGCCTCCGGATCGAACTCCGGCTCGGATGGGCGCGCCAGCGACCGGTAGAGCACGTCGTGCACGAGCGTGGATTTTCCCGATCCGGAGACGCCCGTGATGGCCACCATCATGCCCAGGGGGATTTCGACCTCGAGGTTCTTCAGGTTGTGCGCGCGCGCCCCGGAGATCCGCAACACACGCTTGGGATTGACAGAGCGGCGGGCGCCCGGCATGGAGACGCGCAGCTCACCGCGCAGATAGCGCGCCGTCAGCGATCCGTTGCCGCTGGCTACCAGCTTCTCGAAAGGCCCTTCGAAAACGATTTCCCCGCCGTGCTCGCCGGCGCCCGGGCCCAGATCGACAATATGGTCCGCCGCCCGCATCACGTCGGCGTCGTGCTCCACCACCACAATGGTGTTCCCCAGCTCGCGCAACTCCTCCAGAATCCGGATCAGCCGCCCGGTGTCGCGGCTGTGCAGGCCGATAGAAGGCTCGTCGAGCACATAACACGCGCCCACCAGCCGCGACCCAAGGCAGGTGGCGAGTTGAATGCGCTGCGCCTCGCCGCCGGACAGCGTGGACGCCAGGCGGTCGAGCGTGAGGTAATCCAGCCCGACGTCGTTGAGGAACTTCAGCCGCTGGCGAATCTCGACGAAAATCTTGTCGGCGATGGCGCTCTCTTCCGGGCTCAGCTCGAGCGCATCGAAGAACTGCTGCGCCGCGGCGATGTTCATGCGCACCACCTCGGCCAGGTTGCGGCCGCCGACGCGCACGTAGAGCGCTTCCTTGCGCAGCCGCGCGCCCTTGCATTCCGGACACTGCGCATAGCCCCGGTAGCGGCTCAGAAACACGCGCACGTGCAGCTTGTATTTCTTGGTTTCCAGGTAGTCGAAGAAGCGGCGGACGAAAGCGTAGACCGTTTCGCGCTCGTCATCGTTCAGGCCGGCAAAGGGAATGCCGAAGCGCACCTTGCCGCGCGCGGATTTGCGGAAATTGCCCAGCCAGGAACGGGCCTTTGGCTTGGTCCACGGCTCGACCGCGCCTTGGTCGAGCGAAAGCGACGGGTCGGGAATCACGCGGTCCATGTCGAAATCGATGGTGTTGCCGAACCCCTGGCAGCGCGGGCACGCCCCAATCGGTGAGTTGAAACTGAACAGGATCGGCTCCGGCTGGGCGAACTCCAGCAGGCACGTCTTGCACTGGAACTTCTCGTTGAACCGCCATTGATCGCCGCCGGCCGCGCCCTGAAAAATGACTTCGCCCGCCTCGCGATAGCAGATCTCGATGGTGTCGACCAGCCGCTGGTGCAGGTCCGGCCCGATGGCGATGCGGTCCACCAGCACGAACACGGGCTTGGAGAAATCGATATCCAGCAGCGATTCGGGAGTGGAGAACTCAAACAGCCGGCCGGTTTGAAACAGCCGGTTGAATCCCTTCTTTCTGAGGTCGAACAGGTGGTCGCGCAGGGCCTCGACGGAAGCATGTTCGCCGCACGGAAAAATGGCGTACCAACGCGACCCTTCGGGCAGCGCCAGTAAGCGCGCGGCGACTTCATCCACCGTGTCCTTGTGCACGCGCGTCCCGCATTTCGGGCAGAAGGTCTGGCCCACGCGGGCATAGAGCAGGCGCAGGAAGTCGTAGCATTCGGTGGAAGTCGCCACCGTCGAGCGCGGATTGCGGCTGGTATTCTTCTGCCGGATGGCCACCGCCGGGGCGATGCCGTCAATGTCATCCACCTCGGGCTTTTCCATGCGCTCGAGAAATTGCCGTGCGTAGGCCGAAAGCGACTCGACGTAGCGCCGCTGCCCCTCGGCATAGATGGTGTCGAAGGCCAGCGACGATTTCCCCGAACCGGAGACGCCCGTAACGACGGTTAACTGGTTATGAGGAATGGCGAGCGAAATGTTCTTGAGATTGTGGACCCGCGCCCCGCGAATCCGGATAAAGTCTTGCACGTGTTCGGGCCCCGGGCCCTGCCCCCGCCCTCTCCCATGATCGCAAAGAAAAGGGGACAGACGCATTTTCCTCGGCGGAAAATGCGTCTGTCCCCTTTTCTTTGCGGTTCCGCGCAAAGACGTTCCCCGGCCTCCGTGGTATCCTGTCACACATACGAGGGCTTCATGGAATGTGCCCGGCTGTCGAACTTCCCACCAATCTGGGATTGTCTGTAACTCCCGGCGCCAGTGAGCACGTCCATATCATAATCTGGACTTCATGTTCGAGATCCTCTTTAAATATCCGGCCAGCATTTTTCACAAGGGCCATTTCGTCTTCCTGACGCCCTGGCCGCTATGGCTGCTGGCGCTCGCCATCCTGGCGGCCGCGGGGCTGCTCTTCTGGCACGTGCGCCGCAATCGCGGCATGCTCAGCGGGCTGCGGCCGATGGCCATCTGGCTGCTCGAAGCTTGTCTGGTGGCGCTGGTGCTTTTCCTGCTGTGGCACCCGGCTTTGAGCATCGCCACGCTGCGCCCGCAGCAGAACGTGGTGGCCGTACTGGTGGACGACTCACGGAGCATGTCCCTGGCCGACGCCTCGGGCACGCGCGAAGCGGCCGCCCAGGCGGTGCTCAATGGCGGCCTGCTGAAATCGCTGGGGGAGCGTTTCCAGGTGCGGCTCTACAAGTTCGGCAAAGAGCCGGAACGGATTCAAAAGCCCGAGCAACTTTCGGCCGCCGCACCGGCCTCGCGCATCGGCGATACGCTCGAACGGGTGCTGGCGGAATCGTCCTCGCTGCCGCTGGGCGCCATGGTGCTGCTGAGCGACGGGGCGGATAACGCGGGCGGCATCGATCTGGAAACCATCTCCGCCATCCGCCGCCAGCGCATCCCGGTGCACACCATCGGGTTCGGGCGCGAACAGCCGCGGCGAGACGTGGAAATCACCGACGCGGTGGCACCCGCGCGTGCGCTGCCGCAATCCAAGCTCACGGCGCTGGTCACGTTCCAAAACTACGGGCTTTCTGGCAGCAAGACGAAGCTCAGCATCCGCGACGGCGCCAAGGTGCTGGCTTCCGAAGAGGTCACGCTGAAAGCCGAGAGCGCGCCCCAGACCGAATCGCTGGTGTTCAATTGCGGCGAGGCTGGGCCAAAAACGTTGGAAATCGCGCTCGACCCCGTCCCCGGCGAGGAAAACGTCCAAAACAACAGGGTGACGCGCCTGGTCAACGTCGAAGCGCGCAAGCCGCGCATCCTATATATAGAGGGCGAGCCACGATGGGAGTTTAAGTTCATCCGCCGAGCCCTGGACGATTACGGCAACATCGAATTGGTGACCATGCTGCGCACCACGCAGAACAAGATCTACCGCCAGGGCACGCCCGATCCGCCGGAGCCGCACGAGCTGGAAGACGGCTTCCCCTCGAAGGCCGAAGATCTGTTTGCCTACCAGGGGCTGATTATCGGCAGCGTCGAGGCCAACTATTTCACGCCCACGCAGCAGCAGTTGATCCGCGATTTCGTGGACCGCCGCGGCGGCGGCCTGCTGTTCATGGGCGGGCGCGCCACGCTTTCCGACGGCGGCTACCCGGCCTCGCCGCTGGCCGACCTGGTGCCCACCAATCTGCCGGAGGGCAAAGGCACTTTTCACCGCGACTTCACGGGCCAGGAACTCACCGCCGCCGGCGCGCAAAGCGTGCTCTGCCGGCTGGATGAGGATGCCGCGCGCAACCTCGAGCGGTGGAAGAAGATGCCGCAAATGGCCAACTATCAGGAGGCCGGCGATCCCAAGCCCGGCGCCACGGTGCTGCTGGTATCCACCCCCGCGGGGAAGCGCAAACCGCCTCTGCTGGTGACGGAAAACTACGGCCGCGGCCGCACCGTGCTGTTCGCCACCGAGGGAAGCTGGCGCTGGAAGATGTGGTTGCCCCATGACGACAAGACCCAGCCGACTTTCTGGCAGCAGATCCTGCGCTACCTGGTGACCGACGCGCCCGGCCAGGTGACTTCCACCACGCCCAAGTCCGTGCTCTCCGATGAGACCAAGGTGCCGCTGCGGGTGGAGGTGCGCGACAAGCAGTACAAGCCGGTGACCAACGCCAAGGTGCAGGCCCGCTTCATGGGTCCCGACGGCGCTTCCGCCACCGTCGAGCTGGCGCCGCAACCGCTCGAAGAGGGCATCTACAGCGGGGAATGGACCGCTGAAAAGCCCGGCTCTTACGTGGCCGACATCATCGCCGGCAGGGAACAGGAAGAGATTGGGCGCGACGTCGTGACGTTCCGAAGGGAAGACGGAGTCGCGGAGAATTTCCATACCTCGCAGAACCGCGAACTGCTGGAGAAGCTCTCCGCCGAGACCGGCGGCCGCTACTACAAGCCCGGTGAAGCGTCCAAGCTGGCGAATGAAATCTCGTACTCGGAAGCGGGCATCTCGACGAGGGAGACACGCGACCTATGGGACATGCCCGCGATCTTCCTGCTGGCTCTCGGTATCTGCGCCTGCGAGTGGCTGCTGCGCAGACGGTGGGGTGTGGTATGAAGCTGCTCTCCCTGCTGCTGCTGGCCGCGCTCTCGGCGCCCGCCACCACCTTTTATGTGACCATCTCAGGTTTGGGCGGCGAGCCCGATTACGAACAGCGCTTCAAGATGTGGGCCGGCGACATCGATTCAAGTCTGAAGCGCGCCGGCGGCGATTCGAACGTAGTCACGCTCCAGGCGCCGACGCGCGAGCAGATCCGCGCGCGATTCGCGGAAATCGCGAAGCAGGCGCAGCCCGCCGATGTGCTGGTGGTGATGCTGATCGGCCATGGCACCTTCGATGGCGTGGACTACAAGTTCAACATTCCCGGACCCGACATCACGGGCGCGGAACTGGGGGCGCTGCTCGACCGCGTGCCGGCCACGCGCCAGCTCGTGGTGAACATGACCAGCTCGAGCGGCGGCTCGATTGAGGCGCTGCGCCGGCCCACCCGCGTGGTGATCGCCGCCACCAGGACCGGGACGGAGAAGAACGCCACGGTGTTCGCCCGCTATTGGGCCGAAGCGTTGCGCGATCCGGCGGCGGATGTGGATAAGACAGAAACGATCTCGGCGCTCGAAGCCTTCCACTACGCCCAGCGCAAGACGGCGGATTTCTACGAAGCGCAGAAGCGCCTGGCTACCGAGCACGCGGTTGTCGAAGACACCGGCAAGGGCGAGGGTGAGCGCGTCCCTTCGGCCGAGAACGGCGAAGGCAAGCTGGCCGCCGCCTTCCCGCTGGTGCGGCTGGGCGCCAACGCCGCCGCCGCGCGCGACCCCGCCAAGCGGCCGCTGCTCGAGAAGAAGGAGCAGCTCGAACAAGCCATAGACAAGCTGAAATACGACAAGGCCGCCATGCCGGCCGACGCCTACAAGAAGCAATTGACGCAGCTCCTGTTGGAACTCGCCCGAACCCAGGAGGCCCTCGACAAGTGATCAGACTGGGCGCAATTGCGCTGTTGCTGGCATCACTTCTGCCGGCGCAGACGCTGGAGCAGGCCGAGGCGTTCTGGAAGGCGCGCCGCTTCCAGGAAGCCAACGACGTGTTCCGCGCTCTGGTGGCCCAGCATCCCGACAATCCCGATTACAAGGTGCGCTGGGGCCGCCTCTACCTGGATCATTCCCAACCGGGCGATGCCGTGGACCTCTTCAATGAAGCGCTCGACCTGAAGAAGGACCACGCCGGCGCCCTGCTGGGCCTGGCCCTGGTGGCGGCGGAGAATTTCGAAGACGTGGCCGCCGGCCTGGCGCTCAAGGCGCTGGCGTCCGATCCCAAGCTGCTCGAGGCGCAGGAACTGCTGGCGCGGCTGGCGCTTGAAGACAACGACACGGCCAAGGCCGTGAAAGAGGCCCATAAGGCCCTCGCCATGGACGCCCAGTCCGTCGAGGGCAGAGCCATCCTCGCCACCATCGACTGGCTGGCCGACAAGAAGGACACTGCCTGGGACCCCCATACCGCCCGCGGCTACGAAACCGCCGCCCACTTTTTCTTCATCAACCGCCGCTACGAAGAAGACATTCAATACTACCGGAAGGCCATCGAGCTCGATCCGCAACTGTACAGCGCGCGTTCGCAACTGGGCATCAACCTCATGCGCCTGGGGCAGGATGCGGAGGCCTATAAAGAACTCGAGACTTGTTACAACAACGGCTTCCAGGACGCCGCCACCCGCAACTCGCTGAAGCTCCTCGATAGCTACAAGAGATTCGACACCGTACAGACCGGTCTCATCATTCTCAGGCTCGACAAGAAGGAAGAGGATCTGCTGCGTCCGTACTTCGAATCGGAAATGGAGCGCATAATCGCGACTTACGAGAAGAAGTACCGCATCAAGCTCACCAAGCCCGTGCGGGTGGAGGTCTACCCCGATCACGAAGACTTCGCCGTTCGCACCCTCGGCATGCCCGGGCTGGGCGCGCTGGGCGTCACCTTCAGCTCCGCCACCTACGGCTCTTTCATTGCCATGGACAGCCCGTCCGGCCGCCCGCCCGGCAGCTTCCATTGGGCCTCCACCCTGTGGCACGAGATGAGCCACGTGTTCACTCTAACGCTGACCGATTCCCACGTGCCGCGCTGGTTTACGGAGGGCCTGGCGGTGCACGAAGAGACCGCCGTCTCGCCGGAGTGGGGTGATCGCCTCGCGCCACCCATCATCATGGCCATCAAGGGCAAGAAGCTGCTGCCGGTCGTGGAGTTGGACCGCGGCTTCGTGCATCCTACCGGCCCCGAGCAGGTGGTGGTAAGTTACTTCCAAGGCGGCCGCATCTGCGATTACATCAACGACAAGTGGGGCTGGGCGACGCTGCTCGCCATGCTGCGCGATTTCGGCAACGACGAGGACACCGCGACGGTCATCCGCAAGGAATTGAAGATGGAACCGGCCGACTTCGACAAGCAGTTTCTGGCCTCCGTCGAAGCCGCTACCAAGAACGTGGTGGACCACTTCGACGAATGGCAAAAGAGGCTGAAGCAGATCAACGCCCTGTCCAAGAACAAAGACTACGACGGCGTCATCAAGGAAGGCGTG
>Ga0265316_10005865_pt1 | contig 11838 bp, 5 predicted proteins | sample 4522metaG_FD_202092 | JGI IMG/M metagenome (GOLD analysis project Ga0265316, IMG submission 202092) | Rhizosphere microbial communities from Carex aquatilis grown in University of Washington, Seatle, WA, United States - 4-5-22 metaG | ecosystem: Host-associated > Plants > Roots > Rhizosphere >...
ACCCTTATGATTGACAATAATCAAATCTATAAACAGGGGGAAAGGTATTATTTGTGGGAACCTGTTAACGACCCTGCATTGGTTTCACCCAGGACAATTAATATGGATAGAAACGGAGTCATTTATGTTACTACCTGGACAGGAGAATTAGTGAAAAGCACAGATCACGCTGTATCATGGGAAACTTGCACAAAACCTTTTCCTGACAGGCCCTACTTTATCTATCCCTATATTTCAAACGATAATTATGTTTGGGTTTTTGCCTTTGATCATCCGATAAAGTTTTCGAAAGACGGAGGTATGTCATGGACAGATTTACCTGACGGAAACCCATTAATAACCTATGGCTTTGGAGATGTCTTTCGTTTAAAAGACGGATCACTTTTATATCATGGCTCAGGTTGTTGCAGTTTGAACAGATCTTTTGACAATGGTATGACATGGACAAAAATGGAGACCCCGGGTTATTCAATCAAACTATTTGTTAATGAAAAGGATGAAATATTCATTTTAAGTCAGGGTGCCCCGCCTGTCTCAATATACAAATCTACTGATTACGGTGCATCGTATTCATCTATATATGTTGCTAATCCTCAGTTTATTACCGAGATGGGTACCCTTTTTAATAAATGGGGGAATTTTTATTATATTCTTTTGCCCGGATATGGTATCCTGAAGTCGTTTGACCTTAATAATTTTGAATTGTATTGGGCTAACAATAATCTGAATAACCTTTTTATAGATCATAATGGGGTTCTTATAGCGAAAGACTGGAACATGAATCGGGTTTATTACCGAAAAAATTCGAAAAAATAGTTCTTCACAATAGATATTTTTCTGATCATATCTGAAAAACCGCTTTCTGTCGGTAAAACTTCCCTCTACTTCTATATAATTATTATTATTTGAGGCTTGAAGTTACTTTGCAAAAGATTTAACAACTCTTAACACATGTTTCATTTACCTTTACATTTTTATAGCCCGTTAAAAGCGTAGAAAATTTAATTTATAAGTATAATCTTAAAATCATCTGTATGAAAAGAATTCTGACTGCGTCAGTTCTTCTGATTTCATTCGTGATATCAGCGAACTGCCAAACCGGGAATACTCCAAAGTTGGGTAAAGATCCGGTTAAAAAAGTTATTGCAGCAATGACCCTTGAAGAGAAAGCTGCTCTGGTTGTCGGCACGGGGATGCGCATGCCTGGTGGTCCTCCACCTGCTTCTAATGCAAATGCATCTGCAAATGCTCCCGCAAATCCGCCGGTCAATCCTCCTTCCGGTCCGGTTATCGGACAAACACAGAGTCTTGTTGCCGGTGCTGCCGGAACATCCTTTTCGCTCCCGCGTCTGGGAATAACTCCAATGGTGCTGACTGACGGACCTGCCGGAGTAAGGATCAGTCCAACCAGGGAAAATGATAAAAATACATACTATTGTACGGCTTTCCCTGTAGGTACATTACTGGCCTCGACATGGGATGTTGATCTTGTCAATAAAGTTGGCAAAGCAATCGGAAATGAAGTACTTGAATATGGAGCAGACGTTTTACTGGGGCCCGGTATGAATATTCATCGTAATCCATTGTGTGGAAGAAATTTCGAGTACTATTCTGAAGATCCTTATATTACCGGGAAAATGGGTGCAGCCATGGTTAACGGCGTTGAATCTGAAGGCGTTGGCACTTCAATAAAACATTTTGCTGCAAATAATGCTGAAACAAACAGGAATTCTCTGAACACAAATATAAGTGAACGTGCTTTGCGTGAGATTTATCTTGAGGGGTTCAGAATCGCTGTTCAGGAAGGCCAGCCATGGACTGTAATGTCTTCCTATAACCTGATTAATGGTATTTATACATCTGAAAATCCTGAGTTGCTGACAAACATTTTGAGAAAGGACTGGGGTTTCAAAGGTTTTGTAATGACAGACTGGTTTGGTGGAAAAGATCCTGTGGCCCAGATGATTGCCGGAAACGATATGCTTATGCCAGGGACACCGGATCAGATCAAAACTATTGTCAATGCTGTAAAGGATGGAAAGCTTGATGAAAAAATACTGGACAGGAATGTTGAGAAGATACTGAATATTATGCTGCAGAGCCCGCGATTTAAAGGTTATAAGTATTCAAATAAGCCTGATCTTAAGGCACATGCAGAGGTAACTCGTCAGGCTTCTTCAGAAGGAATGGTATTGCTGAAAAATGACAGTAGCTCTTTACCATTTGGAAAAGGTATCATTAATATTTCCGCTTTTGGAAATACTTCTTACGAGATTATTACCGGGGGAACAGGCAGCGGCAAAGTAAACAACGCTTATAGCGTCTCTCTTATTGAGGGATTGCAGAATTCAGGTTATAAACTCAATGAAGATCTTCATTCACTTTACGCAAACTATCTGAAACTTACAAAAGCGGGCCGGCCTCAAGGGAGAGGATTTATGGCAATGATGGGATCAAAACAGATTGAAGAACTGAATATCAACCAGGATATTATAAATGGTATGGTAAATGTATCAGATGCTGCAATTATAACAATAGGAAGAAATTCAGGTGAAGGAAGCGATCGCGTAAATGCAAAAGGTGATTTCCAGCTGAATGATTCCGAACAGCAACTGATTAAGAATGTATCCGCCGCTTTTAAAGCTAAAGGTAAAAAAACCGTTGTAATACTTAACGTGAGCGGCGTTGTTGAAACAGCAAGCTGGAGAGATTTGCCAGATGCTATACTGCTTGCATGGCAGGGAGGACAGGAAACCGGTAATTCGATTGCTGATATTATCAGTGGGAAGGTAAATCCATCAGGCAAGATTGCGACCACTTTTCCTGTAACTTATGAGGATGTTCCATCTTCAAAAACGTTTCCGGGAACAGAACTGGCACCAGATAAGTCTGCCGATCAGAGTCCTTTGAATACGTTCAGAAGAGTCAAACCTGCAGTAGTTACTTATGAGGATGGAATCTATGTCGGATATCGATACTACGAGACATTTAAAGTGAAACCTGCTTACGAATTCGGATTTGGATTGTCATATACAAATTTCACTTATAGTAATCTTAAACTCAGCTCCCAAAAGTTTACCGGCAAAATAGCAGTTTCAGTGGATATAAAAAACAGCGGGGCTGTAGCAGGGAAAGAGGTAGCGGAACTATATATTTCAGCTCCTTCGGTTAAGCTTGATAAACCATCGCTTGAACTGAAAGGTTTCGCAAAAACAAAGCTCCTTCAACCCGGAGAATCCCAGACACTGACTTTTATTATCGACAGTCGCCGTCTTTCATCCTTTGATCCGGCAATTTCATCATGGATTGCAGAAGCAGGGAAGTATGAAGTAAAAATCGGGGCCTCGTCTAAAGATATAAGGCAGAGTGCAACCTTCATTCTTGCAAAAGATATAACTGTTAAGAAAGAGACCGTGTCAATGGTACCAAAAGAAAAAATCAATGAATTGAAACCGGTGAAATAAAATATATATTTTTAGTTGGTTGATAAGTAATGTGCAACAAATAAAGACGAAATTCGTCTTTAGGTTGCACATTACTTTTTTAACCATGATTCAAAACTTCTTTCGTATAGCTGTCCGGAATATCTTACGGCACAAAGGTTTCACATTTATAAATGTTACGGGCCTGGCCATTGGTCTGACTGCTTCATTATTAATTCTATTATGGGTTCAGGATGAATTCAGCTATGAAAAGTTTAACCTGAATGCAAAAAATATTTATCGTGTTGAAGAAGACCAGTTTTATTCTGGTGCACGATATCACGTTACTGTGACGCCTGTCCCGGGTGGACCGGTATGGAAAGAAAAGATACCTGAAATAGAAGATCAGGTCAGAATAAATTTATGGCTTCCCCGCGTTTTATTCAAGTATGACGATAAAGTTTTTTTTGAATCTTCTATTGCAGCTGTGGATTCGGAGCTTCTTAAGATTTTTACCTTTCCGTTAAGTATGGGCGACCCCGCAACAGCATTAAACTCTCCTCATTCTATAATACTTACACAAAAACTGGCAACAAAATACTTTGGCAATATTAACCCGATTGGGAAAACACTCACTGTGGAAAATAAGGCTCAGTTTACGGTTACTGGTGTATTTAAAAATATTCCGGAGAATTCAATGTTTACTTTTAGTGCTGTTATACCTTATTCATACCTTAAAGAGATAGGAGTAGCAGATAAATCATGGGGCAATAATTCAATATTTACATTTATTAAACTAAAGCAAGGGGCAGATATAAAGTCAGTTAACAAAAAGCTTACTGATATAGTTGTGCAGAATAACCCGCAGATAACAACTAAGTTCAGCCTCTTTCCATTACTTGATATTCACCTGTTGGGACAGTTTGGTTTTAAAGAGTCGAAAGGTCCGATAATAGTGGTTACTATCTTCGCATTAATTGCTCTATTCATTTTACTTATAGCCTGTATAAATTTTATTAATCTTTCAACTGCAAAAGCTTCAGGAAGAGCTAAGGAAATAGGAATAAAGAAAGCAGCAGGTGCTGATCAGCTGTCAATTATTGTTCAGTTCTTACTTGAGTCACTGCTCCTGGTCGCTATAGCAATGATACTGGCTGTCTTTTTAGTTGGATTATCGCTCAGCATATTCAACAATATTTCAGGCAAGAGTTTCATATTTTCAGATATCTTTCACGTTAGATTTATAATAAATTTTATAATTGTCGGGCTTGCAGCAGGATTAATTTCAGGCATTTATCCGGCGTTTTATTTGTCATCATTTAAACCAGTTATGGTATTAAAGGGTGATGCTGTTTCAGCAAAGGGCAATGGGACGCTGAGACGAATTCTGGTTGTAATACAATTCACTCTCTCTATACTGATAGCTGTATCAGCAATTTTTATGTTCAGGCAGTTAAAATTTCTTCAGAACAAAGAACTGGGTTTCAATAAAGAGAACCTGATTTGTATTCCTATGCCCGATGGAATGAAATCAAAATATTATTCACTTAAGAGCGAAATGGAGAAAGAGACATTGATAAAAGGTGTTACGGCATCGCTGTGGAATCCCACCATGATGGGAAGCAATTCAGGAGGTGCCAGCTGGGACGGTAAGGAACCTGACAGGCAAGTACTGATCGGGACTAATGGAATTGATTATGATTATTTGAAAACATTGAAAATGGAGCTAATATCAGGTCGTGATTTTTCAAAAGATTTCGTATCTGATATGGCAAAGGACACAACCGGTAATTTCCTGGTTAATGAAGAGGTTGTAAAACTTATGGGGATCGGAGACCCTGTTGGCAAGAACTTCAGATTTATGGGGTTTAAAGGTATTATCGTGGGAGTTCTCAAAAATTTCCATTTTAAAGGCGCTGACCAGGCTATTGAACCAATGGCATTTGCGTTGGTCCCAATCAACTACCTGCGATGCATTCTTATCAGGTTAACACCGGGGAGTGTTCCCGAATCACTTAAAGCAGCAGAAAAAGTATGGAATGAGATTGTCCCGGATTATCCTCTCGAATATACAATCATTGATCAGGATTATGATAAATTATTCAAAGCTCAGATACGTATTACAGATCTGTTGAAATATTTTACGATTCTGGCGATAATTATTGCTTGTCTGGGACTTTATGGTTTATCATCATATTCAACTGAACGTAGAACAAATGAAATTGGTATCAGGAAAGTTATGGGAGCTGATTCAGTTACAATTATGTTTACACTGGCACTTGAATTCATCTTACCCGTTCTTATTTCAATTGTAATAGCAATTCCGCTTGGCTGGGTTATTGTCAGGAACCTTCTGAAACAATTTGCTTACAGGATAGATATAAGTTTCTATATATTTGCCGGAATAGCTGCCGGAGCTATTTTAATTGCGATGTTAACAGTTATTTTTCAGGCATATAGGGCAAGCATCACCAATCCCTCGGAGGCATTAAAGGTAGAATAATCAGCCGGTTCTGCAACGTACTTCTTTTTTGTTCGTCTTTTCCAAAAGAAGATCCGGATAATATGAAACCGGAAGGTTCTTTACAAGATTCTTGACCTATTTATTAACCATTTATTCCAATTTATAATGTTCAGCAACCTCATTAAACACAGTGTAAGATCTTTTAAAAGACAACGTGCATACATAATTATCAATATCCTTGGCCTCTCAATTGGCATTGCCTGCAGCCTTCTTATTACACTTTTTGTAATAAATGAATTAAGTTATGACAGGTATAATACTAAAAAGGACAGGATTTTCAGGATGATACTTAACGGGAAAATAGGAGGTCAGGAAATTACTGCGACTTATTCTGCAGCTGTTATAGGTCCAACAATGCTCAAGGAAGTTCCCGAGGTGGAAGATTTTCTAAGAATGAATGGAGTGGGGCCGACCACTGTTGAGTATAATAAACAGGTTTTTGTTGAGGACCATATTGTCGAGGCAGATTCTTCATTTTTTAATTTCTTTTCAATACCTGTAATTAAAGGTGATGTTAACAATCTGTTGAATGCTCCCCGGAAAGCAGTACTTTCAGAATCGATTGCAAAAAAAATATTCGGGATAGAAAATCCGATTGACAAAACAATTAAGATAGGGTCAGATACATTACTGTACACAATTTCCGGAGTGATGGGCGATGTGCCGGGAAACTCTCATTTTGAGGCTGATATCTTAACATCTTTCATGACCGATCCCGGATCTAAGAATCCGACCTGGTTAAGCAACAGCTATAGTACGTATCTTCTCTTAAAGCAGAATTCAAGCTCCAAGACTGTGGATGCAAAAATGGTTGAAATGATTATTAAATATGTTGGGCCGGAACTGCAGAAATACATGGGAGTATCAATTACAGATTTTGCCGCCAAGGGAAACAAATACAGGTTTTATTTACAGAATCTTAAAAAAGCCCATCTCGATCCGACAGTGACGCAGCAGCAATTCAAAGCAGCCAGCGATCCGAAGTTTCTGAAGATATTCGGCAGTATAGCCATTCTTATAGTAATAATTGCCGCAATAAACTTTATGAATCTTTCAACTGCCCAGTCTTCAAGAAGAGCAAAGGAAGTCGGAATAAAAAAAATCGGAGGTTCTTCAAGAGGTATGCTTGTAACGCAATTCCTTTCGGAATCATTTATTCTTTCATTCATTTCGTTGATTTTTGCATTAATATTTATTAAGGCGACTCTTCCATATTTTAATAATCTCCTCGGAGCCAGGCTTGCTTTGAATCTTTTTGCTTCATGGTACATAATCCCGGTCTTGATTCTTTTTTCAGTAATTGTTGGTATACTGGCAGGCAGCTATCCTGCATTCTTTCTATCCGGTTTCAACCCTTACGAAGTACTTAAAGGCAATGTGAAAAACAGTGTGAAAAACGGCCGCCTCAGAAGGGTTCTTGTGGTTTTTCAGTTCACCATTTCGATTTTGCTGATAGTTGGCACAATGATTATGTACAGGCAGATAAATTATATGCTTAACAAAGATGTGGGATTCAATAAGGAGCAATTAATTGTGATAAACAGGGCAGATGCTCTTGGAACAAAAGTGAAATCTTTTAAAGATGCTGTAAAGGGAATTCCGGGTGTCGTAAATATTGCCAGTTCCACGGCTGTCCCGGGTCGTAACAATAATGATAATGGTTATGGCATGGAAGGAAGAAAAGATGAGAACTATCTGATGCAGACGAACTGGGTCGATTATGACTATCTGGAAACTTATAAGATGACACTTGCAGCGGGTCGATTCTTTAGTGAATCATTTACAACTGATAAACAGGCATGTCTTGTGAATGAAAGCGCTGTCAAGAATTTTTCGATTACAGACTTTGCGAAGACCCGATTTATACAACCGGCAGATTCAGGTAAGTTAAATTATCTACCTGTTATCGGGGTTGTTAAGAATTTCAATTTTGAATCTTTGCGAAATCCGATTCAACCATATCTCTTCCGTTTCAAAGCAGATGGTATTTTCTGGGGATATCTTACTGTAAGATTGTCAGGTAAAAATTATTTAAGCACTATCAGCTCTATTGAAAACAAATGGAAAGACTTTGTACCTAATAATCCCTTGCAATATTACTTTGTTGATGCTGATTTTGAACAGATGTATAAACAGGAAAAACAGAATGCCCAGATGGCTGTGATTTTTTCAATTCTTGCAATTTTTATAGCTGCTCTTGGTCTTTTTGGACTCACCTCGTTTACAGTTGAACAGCGAACAAAAGAGATTGGAGTCAGAAAAGCCATGGGCTCTTCAATCGCAAGTATTTATATCGTAATATCCAGGGAAGTGATTATTCTGGTTTCAATATCGGCTCTGATTGCCTGGCCTTTGATTTATTATATTGCCGGTAAATGGCTGGAGAACTTTTATTACAGAATTAACCTTGGCGTTTTTAGTTTTATTGCTGGTCTGACTATTGCTCTTGGTATTGCTGTGATGACTATCAGCTATCGAATTATGAGGGCAGCGAGGGTAAATCCTGCACAGTCTCTTAAGTATGAATAATTGTTAAAAAATTAGCAGCATTAAATAGTTTGAATGGCCTTTGTGTACCTTCGTGATAACCTTTGTGTGCCTTTGTGGTAAAAACAAATTCAATTAACCACAAAGGACCACAAGGTAAAACACAAAGTAACAAAAAGGAAAAGAATGAAAAAAAGTATTCCTTTTTATTAGCAAAAAACCGATTCTACGTTTTAAACCCCTTTACGTGATTAAAAATTATCTTCTTGTTACTTTCAGAAATTTACTGAAAAACAAAGTTTTTACCCTGATAAATATTCTCGGTCTCGGAATCGCTTTGTCTGTTTGCACAGTCGCATTTTTTAACCATATGTTCAATTATGAATTTGACAGGAACAATGTAAATTTCGACAAGATATATCGTGTTAACAGTTTCAGGGATATGGAGGGAAGAGAGCAGGAATATGGAATAGTCCCTGCGACAATGGGTCTTGAAGTAAAGAAGGATATACCAGGGATAGAAAAAGCTGCAAGATTAATACATACCGGCTCTCCGGTAAAAGTCGGATTGGATATATTTCCAACTGAGGTCTCTTTTATCGATCCGGAATTTCTTGACATATTTACCTTCCCGATTTTGGTCGGGGATAAAAAATCAATTGAAAATCAAGCCAATGTACTTGTGAGCAGAACAATGGCTTCCAGACTATTTGGAAAGGAATACCCCATCGGAAAAAGTCTGGCCATTGTGAATGATAAAAACAAGGAATTCACTTTTACAGTTGGTGGCGTATTCGCCGATTTACCGCTAAATTCAAGTTTCAGGATTGACATTCTTTCACACTTTGATAATTTTAAACTTATGTGGGAATGGAATGATGCAGATTGGAAAAACACGGTGAACTGCCTCTTTATTCAAGTACCCGATAAGTCCAGACTTTCTTCTATCACTCAGTCACTTAAAAATTATGTTCCCGTGCAGAATAAGGCGAGATTGGATTTCAGGATGACCAGATTTTCACTCGTTCCTTTAAAGGAGGTTGGGTCAAATTCGAGGACTACATGGTCATCAGGACTATTTCCTTCTTTACATCCTGCAGCGCTTTATTCTCCGCCGGTAATGGCTCTTTTTATTCTGTTAATAGCATGTTTCAATTTTGCAAATACTTCAATTGCCACTTTTAGTAAAAGATTGAAGGAGATAGGTTTAAGGAAAACATTTGGTGGGCAAAGGAGCCAGCTGGTGACTCAATTTATGATTGAGACTCTGATCATTTGTTTTATGGCGTTACTGGTTGCTGTTATTCTGGCGGAATTCCTCGTTCCTGCCTATAGCAACCTGTGGAATTACATGAAAATTGAACTTACCTTCACGAGATATCTTTTTTTCTGGGTATTTCTGATTCTGCTTCTGTTGTTTACTGGATTTATGGCAGGTGTATATCCGGCAATGTATGTTAGTTCATTCAACCCTGTCAATGTTATGAAGGGTGCTTCACCTTTCAGAGGGGCAGGAAAACTTTCATCCATCCTGCTGGCGCTACAGTTTTCAATATCTGTTATGGCACTTGTTATGGGGCTGGTTTTTTCCAGGAATGCAGTCTATCAGAAAACCCTTGATCTTGGATATGACAGGGATAAACTTATAGTAATACCTATGGCCCAGGAATTAAGTAATTCCTTCAGGAATGAGATCCTGGCAAATCCTAAGATAATTGAAGCTGAGGGAACTCAAAACCATATTGGGTTTGGAGGGTACCGGAGACCGGTAAAGGATGCAGTGAAGCAGCTTGAAGTCGATGTTTTTGATATTGGCCCCGGCTATGCCTCAACCATGGGTCTGAGACTCGTGGCAGGTCGGTTGTTCGATAAGTCGAGAGAAAGTGCCGACCTTACAAACAAATCTATTATAATCAATGAGAAGATGGTTAAGAATTTTGGATGGAAGGAGCCTGTTGGTATGACTGTAACAATTTATGACACAACCAGATTTATGGTTGTTGGTGTAGTAAAGGACTTTTATTCCAATGGACTATGGCAGAAAATTAATCCAACTATGTTAAGACTTTCAGCAAATAATAACTATGGCATTTTAGCTGTGAGAGCAGAATCAAAAGATTTGCCGGGTGTTCTCGATTACCTGAGCTTAAAATGGAAGAGCCAGAATACAAATTTTATTTTTGGCGGAATGTACCAGGAGGATACAATGCAGGAGGGTAAAGCGATTAATAACAGCATTATGAAAGTAAATGTCTTTCTTGCTATCGTTGCTACTTTGTTATCACTGATTGGAATGTATAACCTGGTTTCTCTTGCTATTATAAAAAGAACAAAAGAGATGGGTATAAGAAAGATTCAGGGAGCGCCTGTTCCATTGATTATGTATATGGTAAGTAGAAAATTTATAGTTGTTCTAATTATTGCTTCGCTGATCGGATGTGCAGGCGGATATTACATTTCAAATATGCTGATGGGCAGCATCTGGGATTATTTTGTTCAGATAAAAGCAGGTATACTAATTCTTGCAGCGTTAATAATGTTCATGGCAACGGCACTTACCATAATTTATAAGATTACAAAGGCAACCCTCAGAAACCCGGTTGATTCGCTGAGATATGAGTAATTACCCACCAACCCCCCAAATGGGGGCTTTAAATGCTTGTCATCTTTTCTGAACCCCCCAAATGGAAGGCAGGGGTGTAGAAAGAGAGTAAAAAGAGAATCCCGCGATTGCGGGATTCTGATCTTGATTTATAATTGGAACTATATATGGTGATTGAAAGTGCTCTAGTACATTTTGTTGATCAGCTGTCCTATTTCATCACGTTTCTTTAATGGAAAGCTGTGGCAATTCCCATCTCTTGTAATGATATTTAAACCTTTGACAGAGAAAAGTCCCTTGCTGAAAAATATCACTTCGCGTATGTTATCGAAAAGTATTTCAAGGTTAAATCTGTCAGTCTCATCATTTAGAGTCTTAAAGTACAAGCGCTGGTTTGTAACTATCAGTTTCCCCTCTACCGTGTTGTTGTCTATGACCTGGTTTGTGTCACCGGCTTTCAGAACAACCTCATTTGCATATAATTTGACTGTCATGGCTTCTCTTTTTTTATGCTTTCCTAAGCGATTAATACTCTCTTTTGTTTCTCTCTTTTTGTTATAAAGACGAACAACATCTGAAAATGTTGCATCTGAAATTTTTAAAAGAGAATTAAGGTCTTTTTAATTGAGTCGGACTTTTCAAAAACTCAGAGAAAATGCAGTTTCAATGCCGGGTTTAGACAATACCGAGATTGTTCCTCCGTGAAGCTTCATTATCTGACGCGACAAGCTTAACCCTATACCCGAACCATGCTCTTTGGTAGTAAAAAACGGGATGAAAATCTTGTCAGTTAAATCAGCATC
>Ga0265316_10005866_pt1 | contig 11836 bp, 10 predicted proteins | sample 4522metaG_FD_202092 | JGI IMG/M metagenome (GOLD analysis project Ga0265316, IMG submission 202092) | Rhizosphere microbial communities from Carex aquatilis grown in University of Washington, Seatle, WA, United States - 4-5-22 metaG | ecosystem: Host-associated > Plants > Roots > Rhizosphere >...
CGGAATCGACTGTTACAAGGATGGGCGGGAAGTAGATGACCATATCTTTATGACGTTCGACCATCCATCAGAATGCACGGTGGAACTCTCTGTCATTTTGAGTAATAGCTATGGTGGATTGTATGAAGAGTTTCTCGGTTCGAATGGCAGCCTCATCCTTTCGGATCTCGAGGGTGGAATGTTCTTTCCAGCGGAGGCAGGATGCGTCATCGGGGAGCCCGCAACTGATCGAGATGAAACAGCGCCATTGAAGTCGAATTGGGATATCGCCTTCCGCACTGAAGTGTGGAATTTCTGCGCCGCTGTGCGTCAGGGTACTCCTCTCCGCTGCGGACCAGAGCGAGCGCTGAATTCTGCGATAAGCGCACTCGCGGGGAAAAAGGCGGTTGCCTCAAGATCACGCTTGGAGATTCTCAGGTGAGGTCAAGTGCCGAACATGGTCCCTGCCTTCACTTTGTATTTCACTCGACACGACTTGCCGGCTTTGTGACAGTCTTCCTGCCAACGGTTGTCCAGATAACGGTAGTAGTCGTCCATTGGTCTGGCCGACGAAAATATCGTCAAAGGTGAAACAAAGATGGCACTAAGTCGTAGGGATTTTATCGGCGCAATAATTGCATCGACTTCTTTAGGAAGAATGGGAGCATCACTTGCGTCAGGTGAGGAGCCCAAAGCCGCAGGACAAGGCGAGTGGCTGAGGAACGGCATGGTGGATGCTGGCGGCACTCACGAGCCGTACATTTTTGTTGTGCGTCGCGGCGGACAGCGTCTTGACGCGCTCCAGATCAGTGAGCACGAACAGAGTGAAGAGCTTATTGATCAACTTCGCCGTCAGGGAATCGAAGTCTTCCATACCCACCTTTATAAGGGTTTTGGCATGGCCGCAGAAAAGGAGGAAATGGAGAAGACACGCGATGTGGTAGCCATTGCCCACCGTTATGGCATGAAAGCGGATACCTATGTTCAATGGGGATCGATGATGTACGAAACCTTCTTCGCGGAAGAGTCGCGCGCCGAGCACTGGATTCAGCGAGATATAGCAGGACTGCCAATTCTGCTGACCTATGGCTACCAGCAGTCTTTCCGTTACATCCCCTGTTTTTCAAACCCAGAGTATCTTGAATATCTCAAGAAAGTTGTGAGATATGCCATCGTAGAGGTGAAAACAGACTTCATCCATCTGGACAATTTCAGCCTCAATGCCGAGCCCGATTCGTGCCATTGTTCGTGGTGCGTATCCGGGTTCAGGGAGTTTCTGAGAACCAAGTACAGTTCAAGACAATTGCGGGACCGGTTTGGCTTCGAAAATATCTCTTTCGTCAATCCGCCACAATGGAACAGGGACAATCCTCCGGAGAAAATGGAAATCATCTACGATCCCGCATTTCAGGAGTGGGTCGATTTCCGCTGCCAGCTGATGGCGGACGCACTTCGGCAAATCTCAGAATACGCAAAGTCCCTCAATCCCACAGTTGCAGTGGAGATCAATCCGGGAGGACTCAACGGTGATAATCATACGTGGATGGCAGGCGTCGATCATACCAGGCTTTTGAAGTTTACAGAAGCATTTTGGAGTGAAGAAGACAACATACCTGCCTACTATCCCGATGGGCGGCTGGTTTCCAGGATTCGCAGTTATAAGCTAGCGCGCGCTTATAGGAACGTACTAATGATAAGCAATGTCGCGAATGACCCCTTAGCGTTGGGTGAAGCGTTGGCGTTTAACCAGACTCTCAGCTGCGTGGGAACCGATCCGCTCCTGCCAGAGACGATCAAATACATTCAGTTTTACCGTAAAAACCGGGATATGTACCTGGATAGCGAGGATATAGCTCCGGTTGCGGTATTTCGCTCTTATGCGTCTTTGACCTATCATCAAGCTAGCACGCAATTGAGCGCAATTCTGGTGGAGCAAGCACTCATCCAATCGAGAATTCCGTTTGTTCTGGTCTTCGATGAACACCTTCGCAATCTTGCAGATTACAAGGTGCTCATCTTACCGAATTCCGAATGTCTCTCGGACGAACAAATATCTTTCATCCGCAGGTATGTTGATGATGGCGGAGGATTAGTGGTTACTGAACAGGCGGGACTCTACGACGACTGGAGACGGGTACGCGTGCAACCCGGCCTGAGCGGATTGGTCGATAACCAAATCCGCGGTTCGGAGTACCAGCAAAGTGTGATTGGCGAGAAGAGCGGTCCTGGTACGGGGATTCGCAAACAGATCGGCCGGGGAAAGGTAGCGTACATTCCATCGCTCACATTTGACGGCGCATTGCCTTCGTCTGAGGAGTATTTTTCGATTTCTAATCGCTTCTGGAGGCGTCCGAAAAACTGGAAAGACATAATCGAGGCCGTCCATTGGGCAGCAGAAGATCCGATTCCTTTTATTGTCGATGGTCCTGAATTTCTGGGGGCAAACTACACATATCAGGCTCGTAATGGCAGATATTTCATCCATCTGGTTAATTACGATGCAGTCAACACACCATCCCTCGTGGACCTTGAGGTAAGAGTCGCGATGCCAAAGCACAAGGAGGCGTCACGCGTATCGCTCTACTCCCCAGACTCAAAAGAGGCGCGGACGCTCAATTTCATTAATGACGAACCCGGAACCAAATTTACGATACCGGGAATGAAGAATTATGCGCTAGTCGCTGTTGATATGTGAATGTTGTCAAGGGCGGAGTAAAACCGGTTCTTCCTCACATTTGGTGAAGAGTGGGCAGGACTTCGGCGTCCTTGTGTTGGTTTGGGGTTTAGGCGGGACTCACGACACGCAAACGTAGCAAGTCGAAGTTGCCCAAGAGCACTAGGCGCGATCAGTGGAGAACCTGGAGCAATTCAACGCGGCGCAGCCCGATTGGATTCTTCTTTATTGTGTCGATCGCGTAGCTGATGTCGAAGGCGAGGATGAAGCCCGAGTTCACATCAACCTTTTCTCGACCGTGGGCCTTGTCGTTGACGGGTTGCGTCGACGGAATTTCATGGTGTTCATTTTCAGGAACTCGTCTGGAAGCTTCAAGGGGCACGACCTCCGCCGGCTCAGTGTTGTAGCTCGAGATGACAGCAAATAGCTTTTTGCTGAAGGCCCGTCCCAAAGATGACCGGTTCCCCGGAGAAGCCCTCATTGTTGATACCATCCAAGACCCAGACCTTCTTGGAGTCAGCCGCGCCGCTCGAAAAGGCCGAGACTGCAGTGCTTCACAAATGGCACCCAAAGCGACTTAAGGCCAGTTCCAGCGCGCCAACCCCCGCCGTATGGAAAGCCAAGGAACTCGCAATCACCTCCGAGAAAAAGACTATTGGCACCTGTGGTCAGGCTGGGCTGCGGGTCGGAGAGTATAGGCGTCGCTGGTGCGAGAACCACAATATCTATGTCATCGCCCGGATCAATCACCGAGAAATTTTCCGGAAGCCATCTCTCGCCTTTGCCGCCCGGATCGAGGATCTTCAGAGCGACAGATTTGTCAGTAATCGTTCCGTATGGGGGTGTAGCCGCCCATTAATCACGTGCTTAGCTGTGATCCAGTATTCGCGTTGGTCAACATCTACTGAGAAAATTGAGGCCCGACCATATTGTGATTGGACCATCAGGATTCTCGTTAAGATGTTTGATGGTGGCATCGCAGGCTGGCAAGGGCACCGAGCCCCGGAAAGGCTACAAGAGACGAAACGACGAGGCAATTAAGAGACGATTAAATAGGCCCTCTGTGGATTAGAGCAAGAATATACCCGACTCTTGCAGCGAAAATGTCCGCCCCCGACGGCATTCAAGTCACGGAACATCTAGCTCGCAAGCTATATGGCGATTTTCCAGGCGCTATGACAGGGAGTCGCTACAATTCTCGCTATAGTGGCCTTTTGCCCTCTCCGGCGACTATGAGTTAAGTTGTTGAAAGGATTGGAGGCGCGGGCCGGGATCGAACCGGCGCATAAAGGTTTTGCAGACCTCTCCCTTACCACTTGGGTACCGCGCCTTGGCAGGGCTGCCTCTGTATGAGTCTAATTCGCTCCAGACCGCCGTAGCCAACCCGGCTGACGCCGGAGGGCGGATTGGAGCGGGAGACGGGATTTGAACCCGCGACCCTTGCCTTGGCAAGGCAATGCTCTACCACTGAGCTACTCCCGCTTACTGCAAACCTGAGTATACCGGGAGGCCGAAATCCGGTCAAACCACAGCCGGTGTCCCGCTCTCCTGGGTCCGGGGCGCAACCGGCGCTTGGTTGGACAGGGACCTGTTTTCAACTCGTACAATCTCCCCGTCGCGCATGTACAAGATACGGCTGGCTATGGCCGCCGCCTCGGGATTGTGGGTAATCATCAGCGTGGTCTGGCCAAGCTCGCGATTCGACCGTAGCAGCATCTGCAGTACGGCGTCGGAGTTCTTGGTATCCAGGTTGCCGGTGGGCTCGTCTGCCAGCACGATCGCTGGCCGCGTGATCAGCGCGCGAGCTATTGCCACCCGCTGCTGTTCGCCGCCGCTCAGCTCGGCGGGCCGGTGCATCAATCGCCCCTGGATCGACAACAGGTCGCTTAGGTGGTCAAGGTACGCGCGGTCCAGCGGCTCCTTGCGTCCGCTCACGTCGTATGCGATCTCGATATTGCCCATGGCCGAGAGCGTGGGTAGCAGGTTGAACTTTTGGAAGACGAAACCGATGCGGTGCTTGCGCAACCGCGTGCGCTCGCCGTCAGTCAGGCTGGCAAAATCAATTCCATCAATCACCACCCGTCCCTCAGTGGCCCTGGTGAGCCCGCCCAGCAGGTAGAACAGGGTGGATTTGCCCGACCCCGAGGGACCCACGATGGCTACAAACTCGCCTGCATTCACTGCAAACGAAACACCACGCACCGCGGAAACCTGGATGCGACCTGCAGCATAGACTTTGCTCAGGTTTTCAGCGAGGATGATGGGCTTTGAGGGTTCAGGCTGCACATACCTATTGTAAATGCGGCGCCTGCCCGGCCTTTCCCTTAGAATAGGGAGTGCAACAAACCTAATCCAGGATTCCCCTCTCATGACTGCTGAACTGAAATCATCGCTCGTCGCTTCCGTTCAAGCGGCAGCCGCGCAGGCCGGTCTCATCCTGCTCTCCGCCACCGCGGGCATCGACTACCACGGCCAGCCCACGGCGGTCTTCCAGCTTGGCTTTCGGGGCGATGCCACCCGTTCGCTGCAACTGGAGTTGAGCGAGACATTCGAATTCGACAAGCCGCACCTGTTGCCGGAGATGGCGGCTCATCTGGCCGCTGAAGCCAGTCGGCTGCGCAATCCCCGCCCTGAGTGCTACGTCACCCTCGGCGGTCTGCCCATTGCCTTTGGCAAGTTCCAATGGCCGTTTCATCTCTCAACATCCGGGGCGGATACCTACATTGTCCATGGTGAGATTAACCTGGCCGACGGCGGCACACTCAACCTCCACGCCAAAATAGCCGCATCCGTCACCGTCACCTTTGCCCAGATTGTGCCGGCCATGGAGCAGCCCTATGCCGAGACTTTCGTCTACAACGCCATCCGCAAGACTGTCGACCTGGGCCAGTTGGAGTTCCTCAAGTCCGGAAATCGCCAGCCGGTTCCGGTGACTACCCGCTACTACAGTCGCTGGCAAAAGAAGTTTCTCTTTACCGAGACCAATGATAAGGAACGGCTGGAATACCTCTTGCGAAAGGTCTACTGGCTCTCCGGAGTGCTGGGCCAGAGCCGGCCGGTATGGATCGCCGACCCGCGCGATGCGCAGTACCTGAACACCACCGAAGCCGACCTGCTGCGCATGGCCGGCAACGAGGCCGGCGATAAACTGATGGTTCTGGATGGGGAATTTGCCTCGGCAACTCCGCTGCTGCTGGAGCGCGCGCCCGAGTTCCAGGCCGCCCTGGAAGCCGCGTTGAACTTCACCAAGCCGCAATTCAACGAGTCTATGCGCTCCGGCCAGGCAAATATGTAGCCGGGCGCAAACCGCTTACAGCACCGCCCCGCAGGCCGAGCAGAAGCGCGCCCCAAACGGATTGGTTTGCTGACAGCGGGGGCAGCCGGTCAATGTCCCAGGCTGCGCCCCGGGCGGCACATTCACCATCACGTTCACTGGCCATCCCCACCCCGGGGGAGCGCTCATCCCCAGAGCTGCGGCGATACCCGCAGCCTGGATGGCGTTGAACTCCCGCACCCGTCCGGGCATGAAGAAGCATTCGACAATCCCCAGGAACGTGGTGATACCGGTCCAGAAGAAACACAGATAAAGAATCCCAAGGCCAGTCCGGCGCAGATAGAAGTGATGTATGCCGAAGGTGCCCAAAAACAGCGCCAACAGGATACCCACCACTTCGTCGCGGCGCACAGCCTCGTACTGCTGATAGAAAACCGCCTGTACATTGGGATACGGGACGCTGCTCATTCGGCCTCTCCTCGCGGATTATGCATTCTGTTGTGCATTTCAAGATACGTTAGCGGCCCGCGCCCGGTTCCCTGCCGCAACGGACCACCGCTTTGCCTCATCTTTGCGGTTCACTTCTGTTGTCAACAGAAGGAACCCCGCATCTCAATCCACCACCGGAATGCCTTAGCATTAGAGATGTCATGACCACTCCATCCGCTTCTTCCAGCGGCACTTTTCTCATTGGCGGCGATCTGCCTGTGCACCGCCTCGGCTATGGCACCATGCGCCTGGTGGGTGAAGGCGCCTGGGGCGAGCCCCGCGACCCCATCGAAGCCTGTCTTGTCCTGCGCCGTGCTGTCGATATGGGTGTAACCCTCATCGATACCGCCGACGCCTATGGCCCCCAGATCGCCGAATTGCTCATCGCCGCAGCACTCTATCCCTATCCCCCAGGTCTCGTCATCACCACCAAGGGCGGTGTCACTCGCCAGGGCCCGACCCGGACCGAGTACGTGGGCCGCGCCGGCTACATCATTCAGTGTGTGGAAATGAGTCTGCGCCGCCTGCGCCTGGAGCGTATCGACCTCTACCAGTTGCACCGCTTCGATCCCCGTACCCCCGTAGAAGAGACCATGGGCGCCCTCAAGCAGATGCAGGACGAAGGCAAGATCCTCCACATCGGCCTTAGCGAAGTCACCCTGCCTCAGATCGAGGAGGCCCGGAAGATCGCCCCCATCGTCACGGTCCAGAATCGATACAGTTTGGCCGACCGCCGCCACGAAAAGGTCCTTGCAGGTTGCCAACGGCAAGGCATCGGCTTCATCCCTTGGTATCCGCTCGCCGCCGGAAAACTTCTCAACCCTCACAACCCCCTGGCCAAAGCGCTTGCCGAGATCGCCGCCCGCCACGGGGCTACCCCGGCGCAACTCTCGCTGGCCTGGCTCCTCCACCGATCCCCGGTCATGCTCCCCATCCCCGGTACTTCCCAGGTGGCGCATCTCGAGGAGAACATTGCCGCGGCCGAGCTGCACCTGAGCATGGACGAATGGGCGGAAATTGACACGGCGGCGCAATCTCAATCTGCGCCGCCGCATTCACCGTAGTCTCCTACGCCTTCGTAACGCCGCTACTCCACCGCGTTGGCCGCAATCACGTCGCGGTACCACTCTGCGCTGAGTTTGGGCGTGCGCTTCTGGGTTTTGAAGTCCACGTAGTGGATCCCAAACCGCTTGCTGTAGCCATCGGCCCACTCGAAGTTGTCCAGCAAGCTCCACAGGAAGTAGCCCTTGATTGGGTAGCCCTCCACCGCGGCTCTGTGCAGCTGGGTCAGGTGATTGCGCAGATACATCACGCGGTCGGTATCTTCCACCCGGCCCTCTGGCGTCAGTACATCGTCTGACGAGCAACCGTTTTCGGTGATGTAAATGCCCTTCGGCTTCCACAGATCGGTCACATTGCGTACTCCCCAATAGATGCATTCCGGACCGATCGTGAGCCACGGCGAAGCCATGTGCGGATACGAAGTTGGGTTCTGTTCCAGAGCCCAGCCCTTGGCTGACCCATCGGCGCGCACATACAGCGGTGTGTAGATGTTGAGGCCCACAAAGTCCAGCGCACTGCCGATGGCCTTCATGTCGCCGGGCTCCACCTTGGGCGCGTTCGCGCCTTCCTGTTCCAGATAGCTGTCGATGTATTTGCCCTCCATCAGCGCGGTCAGGAAAGGCGCATTGCCTTCGCGCGTGGCCCGCCGCGCAGCCTCAATATGCTCCGGGCTTTCGATTACCGGCACGTAGACGTTAGCGTTCTCTGCCAGTCCCACCTCGGTCCCACTGGGAGTGTTGGCGCGGATCGCCCCCACCGCCAGGCCGTGCGCCAGAATCCCGTGGTGGCGCACCTGGTTGGCTTCTTTATCAGGCAACTTCATGCCCGGCGCAAATCTGCCCTCGCGATAACCCAGGTCGGTGAAGCAGGTGAACTCATTCGTGGTCATGAAGTGATGCACACGATCGCCCAAGTGCCGGGTTGCATACGCGGCATAGTCGGCAAATGCCTTGGCCGTATCGCGCGACTGCCAGCCGCCCGGCAGAGCCTGGGGCAGGTCCCAGTGGAAGAGCGTGATGTACGGTGTGATGTTGTTGGCCAGCAGCTCATCTACGACGTGCTGGTAATAGTCCATGCCCTTCGCATTGGGCTGCCCCGTACCGTTGGGAAAGATGCGCGACCAGGAGAGTGACATGCGGTAGGTGCTCACGCCCAGGTTGTGCAGCAGCTTCACGTCTTCTTTGTAGAGATGGTAGGAGTCGTCGGCCACGTCGCCCGTGTCTCCCTGATAGGTCTTGCCCGGCGTGTGCGAGAAGACATCCCAATTTGACGGGCCGCGTCCGTCATCCCGCGCTCCGCCTTCAATCTGGTAAGCGGCAGTGGCGCAGCCCCACTTGAAGCCTTTTGGATAGTGCAGCATGGTCGGCTCGGGATCGCCAAAGGCGAAGCTGGGCAATGCGGCGCCGGCATAAGCCGCGGCGGCTGTGGCGGCAACGGTCTTGCCGAACTGGCGACGGGTAATGATCTTCATGGGTGCATCTACCTTTCTCATGAGCAGAGCGAAACGCCACGCGCAAACGCGGAATGCGCAGCCATTTCCCTCAGCCGAATTAACCGGCGATTATAGCTGACTTTTATAATGCGGCGTCGTGCTGAAGCCCACCTCTTCGTAAGAGTCCATGCCCGCTATTTTGCGCGTTGTCCTCATCACCCGTGCATCCGTCCCGTCCAGCCTATAATTCTTGCGCCGGGAGAGTGATGGATGACGAGAACCTGTGTGATGGCGCTGATGATAACGGCGGTATTGTGTTCGGCACAGCAGCCTGTGAGTTGGAAGCATCTCTCCTCGGCCACCGGCGATCTTCCCGTTCCCAACCATGGAACCGAGCAGACGTCTTTGACCGTGGCCGATTTCGGCCATGACGGCCATCCTGGCTTCGTCGTCACCGAACGCACCGCCCCGGACTCGGTGGTTCTTTACCGCCATATCGGCAACACCTGGACCCGTTCCGTGATCGAACCCGAACCGCTGCACATCGAAGCGGGCGGTGTGGCCATGGACGTGGATGGCGACGGCAACCTCGACTACATAGCCGCGGGCGATTTCAAAAGCAACGAAATCTGGTGGTGGCGCAATCCCTATCCCCACATGGATCAGCCGTGGCAGCGCCACACCATCAAGCACTCCGGAGTCGCCAAGCACCACGACCAGGTGGCCGCCGATCTTGATCAGTGCGGCAAGCCTGAAGTCGTCTTCTGGAATCAGGACGCACACAGTCTTTTCATTGCCAAGATGCCGCCTGACCCGCTCCATGCCGATGCATGGCCCCTCACCGAGGTCTATCGCTACAGCACCGACAGCCAGCCCGAGCAACTCGGCAAATCGCCGGACTGGAAGGGCATCAACGAGCACGAGGGGCTCGCCGTCATCGACGTGGACGGCGACGGCAAGCTCGATATTGTTGCCGGTGGACGCTGGTTTCGCAACCTGGGCGGACTGAAGTTCGAAGAGAATCTCATCGATCCGCGTTATTCTTTCTCCCGCGCGGCGGCGGGCAAACTCATCCACGGCAGCGCCCGCCCGCAGGTGGTTTTCGTCGTCGGCGACGGAGAAGGACCGCTCAACATGTATGAGTGGGTCAAGGGCACATGGATTGCGCACAAAATCGCCGACATCCATTTTGGCCATAACCTGCAAATCGCCGACTTCGACGGCGACGGCAATCTTGACATCTTTTGCGCCGAGCAGCGGCTGGATGGCGCCAATCCGCAATCGAAGGCTTACATCTTCTACGGCGACGGCAAGGGAAACTTCACTCCGTCGGTGGTCGCCGAAGGGCTCGACTTCCACGAAGCCAAGGTCGTCGACCTCAACGGCGATGGGCGTCCCGATATTGTCTCCAAACCCTATAACTACGGATCGCCGCGAGTCGATATCTTCATCAACCAGGGCTCGAAAGGAACGGCCCGGTGATGAACAGCCCCGCCATCACGCGCAGAGAATTTGTGGCCGCATTCGCCGCCGCGGGCACCATGCCGCTGTCGTCGTTCACTTCAGAGCCTGGAATCGACGTGGGCCTTGAACTCTACAGCCTGCGCGCCGACATGAAGACCGATGTTCCGGGCACTCTGTCCCGTGTCAGGCAAATGGGATTTCGCCACGTTGAAGTTCCAGCCTTCTATGGGCTCAACGCTGTTCAATTCCGTCGCGCACTTGACGCCGCGGGGTTGAAAGCAACTGCGCTTGTGGCGCCCTACGACGATCTGCAAAAAGACATTGAAAAAGTTCAGCACGACTTGGCCACCCTGGGCGCGCGCTGGGTCATTCTGCCATGGATTCCGCATGGCGACCGCTTCGAACGCGCCGACGTGGAACGCTCGTCGAAGGATATGAACGCCTGGGCCGCGACGCTTTCAGCAAGCGGATTTCGCTTTGCCTATCATCCCCACGGCTATGAGTTCTATCCGGCGCCGGAGGGCACACTCTTCGACCTGCTCGCCGCATCCACTGACTCCGGCACGGTGAAGTTTCAACTCGACACCTTCTGGATAGTTTGGCCCGGGCAGGATTGCGTGAAGCTGATGCGGCGCTACGCCAGCCGCTTCCGCCTGCTTCATCTGAAAGACCTGCGTAAAGGCGTCCCGACCGGCGATTTGCACGGAACCGCACCCGAGGCCGACAGTGTGGCCCTTGGCGAAGGTGTTGTGCCTTTTAGAGAAATCCTCACCCTGGCAAAGCAGCAGGGATGCGAGGGGTATTACATTGAGGATGAAAGTTCTGATGCAGCCGCCCAGATTCCGCGCAGCCTGAGATTTCTTGCAGCCTTGCACTTCTAGCGAAAGCGGGATCCGGCTCGTTGTGTCCAAGCCTGCGATCCCGCTTTCAAACCGAGTTACATTTCCTTCACGCCTTCGACAAACGCCTTCAGCTTGCGGCTGCGCGAGGGGTGCCGCAGCTTGCGCAGAGCCTTCGCTTCGATCTGGCGAATGCGCTCGCGCGTCACCTGGAAACTTTGCCCTACCTCTTCCAGCGTGTGCTCGGAACCATCCTCAAGGCCAAATCGCATCTTGATGACGCGCTCCTCGCGCGGCGTGAGCGTGCGCAGCACCTGCGAGGTGTACTCCTTCAGGTTCACGCTGATCACCGCCTCGGAGGGCGAGACTGCCTGCCGGTCCTCAATGAAGTCGCCCAGGTGCGAATCCTCTTCCTCGCCGATCGGCGTCTCCAGGGAGATGGGTTCCTGCGCGATCTTCAGCACCTTGCGCACCTTGGCCACGGGAATATCCATGCGCCGCGCAATCTCTTCGCTGGAGGGTTCCCGTCCCAGTTCCTGCACCAGCTGCCGGCTGGTGCGAATCAGCTTGTTGATGGTTTCGATCATGTGCACGGGAATGCGGATGGTGCGCGCCTGATCCGC
>Ga0265316_10005867_pt1 | contig 11836 bp, 11 predicted proteins | sample 4522metaG_FD_202092 | JGI IMG/M metagenome (GOLD analysis project Ga0265316, IMG submission 202092) | Rhizosphere microbial communities from Carex aquatilis grown in University of Washington, Seatle, WA, United States - 4-5-22 metaG | ecosystem: Host-associated > Plants > Roots > Rhizosphere >...
GAATAATTTCGGCGATACCGCCGGTGTTGAATCCCACTACCGGAACTTTTTTGATAAACGCTTCAAGAACAACATAACCAAACCCTTCTTTCGACGACGGCACCAGCATAATATCCACCGCATCGAAAAAATCATCCGGGGTAATTGTTTTTATAATGACCGAATCACTCATCCCCATATCTCTAACCGCAATCTCTAACTTATCTTTAAGCCTGCCAAAACCGGCGATCAACATCTTCGCGCGCGGATAACGTTCTTTAAGCAATCTAAAAGCATCCACCCCTAAAAAGTGCCCTTTCTCCACCGAGATCCTGCCCAGGATACCCACAACAAAATCCCCATCAATAAAATGCTCGTTAGGTTCGCGTAAACTCCGGTGAGTAAAAGCAGTATCGTCGATACCATTGTAGACCACGCTGATCTTTTTATCCGAAATCAATAAATCCTTGATCATATGCTCTTTGACTGAATTGCTCACCGCAATCGCCCGGTCACCGCACAAATGGATCCACCTACGCGTAAGATGCGGACGGTAATAACCATGAAAAGTGCTGACATACGGAACCCCCAGAAAAAATTTTATCAACGCGCCCAGCATCTGGGTAGCCCGGGTATTGCAATGGACAACGTCGAATTTTTCCCGCCGCAAGAACGGCAGCAGCAGTAGGAATGAAATAAGCAGTTTCGGACTGGCAATCGATTTTGTTTTAACCGGGGCCCACTTATGTTGTATACCGTTCTCAGCGAGTACCGGCAGCCATGCTCCGCCCGAGGAAACAACACAAACATCACAGCCGCTTTGACGCACTCCCTTAGCAATATTCAAAACATAACGGGAAATCCCGCCGGGATTAAGATGGGTAGTTATAATCAATATCTTCATTGTGTGGTGTAAATTATAACCTACTTTTCCGCTTTATTAAGAAGTTTTTTGAATGCGGTTTCGTCGATGATGGTAAGCCGTAATTTTTGCGCCTTGCCCAGCTTGGACCCGGCGTTTTCACCGGCCACGACAAAATCGATATTTTTGCTGATCGCCGAAACGTATTTGGCGCCCAGCTTCACGACCAGAGCTTGAGCATCAGAGCGGCTCATGGTTTTTAATTCGCCGGTGAAAATAAAAATCTTACCCATAAGCGCACTTTCCTGTATCACGCGTTTTTCTTCGGTCATATTCAACCCGGCTTGTTTAAATGCACAGATCATCTCGTTAGTCTTGGGTGAAACAAAGAAATCGACGATTGATTGCGCCATAACCGGGCCGACTTCCGGGATCGCCTGCAACTTTTCTAAATCCGCCTTAAATAAAGCGTCAACCGAACCAAACTCCTGCGCCAGCATCAGCGCGGCTTTTTCGCCGATATGACGAATACCTAAGCCGAATAGAAATCGCGATAACGGACGCGCGCGGCTGACATCAACTGCAACGATAAGGTTATTGGCTTTTTTATCTTTAAATAAGGGAAGCGTGAGCAAATCTTCTTTTTTCAAAATATAGATATCGACCAAACTTTTAATTATTTTACGCTCAACCAGTTCTTCCACCGCGCTCTCGCCTAACCCTTCGATATCCATGGCGTTACGCGAAGCAAAGTGTAAAAGCGATCGTTTTAATTGGGCCGGACAATCGGGATTGATGCAATAATAATAAACTTCATCTTCTTTTTCTTTAACTATTTTACCGGCACAAGCCGGGCATGTTTTAGGCACTCCTATATCTTTTTCATCGCCGGTACGCTTAGAGGCAATAACTTTAATTACCTTAGGGATCACGTCGCCGGCGCGTTCGATCAAAACTGTATCGCCTTTTTTAACGCCTAAACGTTTTATTTCGTCAAAATTATGGAGCGTGGCGCGCGAAATCGTCACCCCGGAGCATTCGACCGGTTTAAAGATCGCAGTAGGCGTAATGATGCCGGTGCGGCCTACCCCGAATTCGATATCCTCGACCTTGGTCGTCGCCTGATGAGCCGGAAATTTGTAAGCCACGGCCCAACGCGGCGACTTCATGGTAAAACCGAGTTCTTTCTGCAAGGCGAAACTATTTACCTTAACCACCATTCCGTCAGCTTCGTAATCCAAACTTTCGCGCTTAGCCTCCCATTCCTGGCAATGTTTAATCACCTCATCCATGCTTTTGCACACCTTACGCGAAGGGTTAGCGCGTAACCCCCATTGTGCGGCTTTTTCCAAATATTCTGATTGCGTTTTAAATGTATAGCCTTCTACCCAGCCAAAGGAATGGATAAAACAACTTAAATTACGCTCGGCGACAATTTTTGTATCGAGTAATTTAAGCGAACCGCTGGCGGCATTGCGTGGATTGGCAAACAGTTGATCGTCGTTTTTACTTTTTTTGGCGTTGATCGTCTCAAAATCGCTTTTGCTTAAATAAATCTCGCCGCGCACTTCGATTTTTTCCGGATAATCATTACCGATCAATTTTAAGGGGATCGACTTGATTGTCTTAGCGTTAGCCGTAATATCCTCGCCGGTATCGCCGTCACCGCGTGTCGCCGCGATCTTTAAAAACCCTTTTTCGTAAATCAACGCGGCGCTTACGCCGTCGATCTTAAGGTCTACCGAGTATTCAACCGCGACTTCGCGTTTTAAAAACCGCTTTACCTTTTCTTCCCACTCGCGTAACTCTTCAATTGAATAGGTATTATCCAAAGAAAGCATCTTCTCACGGTGTTTTACCGTCTTAAACCCTTCCTGGATACCGCCGGCCACGCGCTGGGTCGGCGAATCCGGTGTAATTAATTGCGGATACTGCGCCTCTAAATCTTTCAGTTTCCTTAAAAGATCGTCATATTCTTTATCGGATACCTCCGGATCGCTTAAAACATAGTAGCGGTGGTCGTGATGCCTGATCTGCTCACGCAGGTTTTCGATCGCGGATTGTATTTTCTTTATATCCATTTGTTTACCCATATGTGATTGCTTCGTCGCTTTGCTCCTCGCAATGACGTACATCAAATCCCCTCCCACAAATCCCTAAACCCCGGATTCATCTTCTCGATCAATTCCAGCTTCTTCGCCCGGGAACCGGCTTTGATCTGCTTTTCACGGGTAATTGCATCTTCGATACTGTTAAAGATCTCGAAATAAACCAGCTTGTTAACATTATATTTCGCCGTAAACCCCTCTACCAGCTTTTCTTTATGCTCGTAAACCCGCTTTTTGAGGTCGCTGGTTACGCCGGTGTATAAGACTGTATTGGTTTTATTGGTGAGAATGTAGACAAATCCGCGTTTTTCCATAAGATTTAGACTGAGATTGCTTCATTACCAATCGCAATGACGACCAATCCGGATTGCCACACTCGGCAACAGCCTCGCTCGCAATGACGAACAGAAACCATAACCCCGACAATTGCCTCCCTTACGATGCCAAATCTGTCATTACGAGCCGAACTGCTGTGAGGCGTGGTAATCTCGATCAGAGATTGCTTCACTACCGTTCTCAATGACTGCCATTGTAAGCCTCGTTATCGCGCGGCGGGGGTTTCATCCATCTTCGACACTGAATACCCCCTAAAATAATTATAAATACCAAGAATAGTGAAAAAGGTATCAGGTCATTCATAAAAAGTTCGTGTGGCAACCCCAAACATGATATAGCTGGTGATGCAGGAAGGTAAAATGCCCTCAGTTCCATACTTGGCGTAATAAAATTAAACCCGGGATTACCAAAATCCGCTCTGCCTGCACCCCTATATTCTATCGACTGGACCTTATATGAATAAAGAACCGTTTGATGGTTTTTCGGTTCAAGCGAAAGCACACGGGCTTTAGTCTCAATGCCAGCCTTCTCAAGGCTGTAGTACTTGAAACACTCTTTGCCTATTTCGCGAATCGGTATCGCGATTAACCAAACAGCCAGTAAAATCATCGTAAAAATTACTAGGCGTCTATTTCCCCGTATTCTCATATTGCTTTAGCTTCCCATTCTAATTCCGGAAACAACACTTAATTACCTCCCCAACGGGCAGGATGTACCCAGACCCCGCACAAACAATATCATTTTACGCGGGTGAAAACATGGTTTCGCCCCTACGCCGACCAATCATTCCCCCTTAAACAACCTCGTCGCCAAAAACGACGGCAAGCCGGCGTCGACGATCTTCTTGGCGGCAGTTTCGACGTCATAGGCAATGCGCGTAAAGGATATTAAATTATCGTCGGTGTCGTAAATACACGCCGGAGGGCGCCAATCGCCGTCGCGCGGCTGGCCTACACTGCCGACATTTACGATATACCGTGACCTAGGCGAAAGCGGAATATGGTCATCGGTATTTTCGGTGATCAGGTCGCCGGACGATTCGCAAACCCATTGGTAATGCGAATGGCCCACAAAAAGAATATTTTTTTCCAGCAGTATAAAATTTTTCATGGCGTCGTCGCTCGTTTTTACGTAATTAAATTCGATAGGCTTATCGAGGCTGCCGTGCACACAGGTAAAATTTTCTCCTTCGTAAATTAAAGGAAGCAACCCGAGATAATCTTTTGCTTCGTCATTTAATCTCGGCTTGGTCCAATTGATCGCCGCGATCGCGTTGGCATTAAAATAAGCTAGATCGAATTTATCAATCATCGCCAGATCATGATTACCGCAAACGCAAACTGCGCTTAAGGTTTTAAGAAGCTCTAACGATTCGACCGGATCCGCGCCATAGCCGACAATATCCCCTAGAAAAATAAACTTATCCACGCGCTGGTTTTTATAAAATTCCAGCACGGCGGCGAAAGCCTCAAGATTGCTGTGAACATCGGAAAATATTGCATATCTCATAAAGCTATAAACATAACTTTTGCTAGTACTCTACCAAAAACCCCGGAAACCCGCCGACCGCCGGCGATTCACGCGCTTCGCTATGTTTGATCTGCGCCCTGAAATGATGTTTCAAATCGCAATAAAAGTCCGCCAGAGCATGATCGTTACCCTCGGCGATTATTTCCACCTTGCCGTCGCCCGTATTGCGGGCTACCCCTTTAAGGTAATGCTGCCCGGCAAGAAATTTCGCCGTCGCGCGAAATCCAGTATTTTGTACAGCACCGGAAAACAACATGTGATAACGTTTATTCATGGTTGTTAAACCTGCCACCGGTTTTAAGTTTATGCCCCAGCGAAAACGCCTGCGCCGACATTATGTTTTTACCTTCGGGCTTTACGGACCTTAACCGCAGCAGGCCGCAGCCGGTAGTGACATCGACACCGCCGGCCGTAATGCCGGCAATTACGCCGCACTCTAAATAAAATTCCCGATTAAGGCATTCAACCGCCATTATCTGCAGCTTGCGGCCGCAGTAAAAAGTGTAAGCCAACGGCCAAGGCTTGAAAGCGCGTACCATATTCCCGATCTCTTGCGCGCTATTTTCCCAATGGATCAACCCATCCTCTTTTTTCAGCTTTGTGGTATAGGTAGCCGATGTCTCGTTTTGCTCAACCAGCGCCGGTTTATTACCGGTAAAAAAATTTACCAAAAGTGTTGCGCCTTTTTTAGCCAGGAGATCGCTCAATAAGCCTGCGTCGTCGTTATCATTGATCGCGTAGCGTTCCTGGGCAATGATCGGCCCGGCATCCATGGCTGCGACCATTTTAAAAAGCGTTACGCCGGTTTCTACGTCGCCGTTTAATAATACCTGATTTAGCGGCGTTGCTCCGCGGTATTTAGGCAAAAGCGACGGGTGCAAGGCAACCGGTAAAATCGCGGCAGAATCTAAAACCGCCTGCGGCAGGATCTTTCCATAGTCGGCGGCCACAATAAAATCAGGGCGCAAATTATTTATCTGCGCAATAAACTCGGGGGATTTTATTGAATCCGGTGTTAAAAGCGGCAAGCCTTTTTCACGGGCATAGGCGCTTACGCCGGTGGGAGAAAGTACCAGATGGCGCCCCTTGGGGCGGTCCGGCTGGCTCACAACAAGCTCGGGGAGAAAACCGGCATCAGAAACCGCCTCTAAAACCATACGGGAAAATTTTGCGCTGCCAAAATAAATAAATTTCATTTTTTATACTGAAACGATCGCCGCTAATTTTATCCGCGAACCCCGCGCTGCCGCGATATGAGCGAACAGGCCGTCAACAACATCTAACGCGCGTAATTTTACCGTAAGCGAGTAACGAAACTTCCCGCGCAATTTAAAGGGATTTTCTTCGAACGGGCCATAAACCTCAAAACCGCTCCCGCTGATCTCATTATATAGCGTTTCTACCCTTTTTAAAAGGAGCTCGGCATCGTCGCAGCGTAAAATTATCTTTACGACCCGGGTAAAGGGCGGTAAATGAAGATTTTTGCGAAGTGTAAGCTCGGCATCGTAAAATTTTCTCCAATCCCCGGCCAAACCGGTAAAAAGGTGATGCCCGGGATGGTTGGTAAAAATAAACAGCTTCTCCTTAAATAGCGATTTAAGTTTTTTAAGATAAAGAAACGCTTCAAAAGTAGCGTTAAAATCGGTATGACTTAAGAACGAATCGGCATCAAGGATAAACCCCAGATCGTACTTTTTTTGCGCATAAAGCGAACTTATGATCGAGCTGGTATAGAGCGTGACCTGGCTTTCCTGGTGATTGTCGGCAAGGCTGATCGAAACAGCGGGAAAATTTTTTTTGATCAACCCGGCAACGCGCTCTAACCCTAAGCCTGCCGCTTTTACGTATCCCTTACGGCACTGCGGGCAGGTATGCAGCAATGGATATTTTTTCGCGCAATACGGGCAGACACTCACGCTTTGGCCTTGCGGCCGCAAATATCCGCTGCAGGAATCACAGGTTAAAACATGCCCGCATACGTCGCAACGCAGCATAAAAGCAGCCCCTTTTTTATTCCAGATGACCGCGATACGTTTTTTATCCGCAATGGCTTTACGCAGTAATTCGATAAGAAGCGGGCCGATAAGCCTGGGCCTGGCGTATGTACCCTTGCCGATTATCTCGCTCGCGCCCGGCGCAACATCGCACCCCAAAAAAATCGTCTTGCCGTCGATAACCCCGCGATAAGTCGTAAGCGACGGAAAATCGCTGCTTAAAACCAGCGGTATTTTTTTAAATTCCGCAAGAAGCCGCGCCGCATCGGCTAAATGATAAAACGGTTTTTCTTCGTGAAAATAGGAGCGGTTGGTCTCATCCTCGACCACGATTAGCCCTAAATCCGGCGGATAGTTAAAGAATGTTATGCGCGTACCGACGATCAGAGATGCTTTACGCGAACGCTGCCAATCGGCAAAAAACTTTTTTTGGTCGTCTTCGCCGGAAAGCACGACAAGGCCGGGAAAGTCTTTTATCATTTGAGGCAACGCCGCAATAAGGTAGGTATTTTGCGGAAAGGCCACCAGCACTGAAGCGTTCTTCTCCAATACCGACCTTACAGTATCTTTCCATAACGCATAACGGCTCAAAAAATCTGCGCCCTGAATAAAACTTTTCTTGAGTTCAGAAGAAAAATCGCTGCCGATCTCGCCGCTATACCTAACCCGCGCGCTGCGTTTTAGGATGGCCGGGAGCATCATAAAAATAAATTCGCCCATGGTATAAGGGTAATATTTTTTAAGTTCTCTGGCAAACTCGATCTGCCGCACGCTTAAGACCGGGTTCGCGTCCAATATCTCCGATATCGGCTTAAGGCGTTTTATCTGCGACTTATCGGATATTGCGGCCACGATCCCGATTGCTTTGCGTCCGCCCAGATCGACCAAAACGCGGCTGCCGACAAGGGCCTTTTCCCCTTCGGAAAAAAGATAATCAAATTCGATATCGCGGGCAATGGGCAAAACGACCGAAGCAACCGGCATAAATCAACCGATCATCCTTTCTAAAACCGGCCGGATATCTTCGACCTTGAGCGGGTATTTAAATGTAGTGTTATTTTTTTTCGCGAACTCATCGACATAATGTAAAAAATCTTCTTTCGACCGCGCATAATATCCCAAACCATATTTTTCCAACAGCTTCATATTTGCCTCTTCCTGGCCGGGGATAAAATGGGTAAAAAGGAAAAATTTCCGCTGGGCCAACCCCTCAAAAGAAGTAAGGCCGCCGGGCTTGGTAACGATCACAAAGCTTAAAGCGAATAAATCATAAATATTCTCACAAAAATCAAAGTATTTCAGATTCGGCAATTTGATACCGTCTAAATAATTTTTAAGCTCAATATTCTTGCCGTAAATAATAAAAATGTTATATTTTTTTACCAGCTCCGGCAGAAGCTCTTTCAAAAAAGGAAAACGGCCCTGGACCGACGAAACGAAAAGTATCCCCGGCCTGTCGTCAACGCCATTTTTGGCACACAATTCCTTCCGATCGACATTTTGCCAGAACGGTGTACGTAACGATACAAATCCGCAGCGTATCCGCTCTTTTTTTATACCCAGCCGCATTAAATCGGCGGCAGTTTCCGGAACGGCGGCGAAATAGATATCAACTTCCTTATTTACCCACCACGGGTGCACCCGCATATCGGTAACCACCACAAAAACCTTAAAACCCAATTTGCGCTTAAGCACCGCTAAAAAAGGCAGGGCAAAAGGATGGGTCACTATCACATTCTGCGGCCGGGCATCTTCGATGAATTTAAAAAACTTCCGGAAAATAAAAAAATTAATAAAATCGCAGCTTTTACGGAAAAAAAAGTTTCGGCTGGCCGTAAAAAGGAGGTTCCAAAATAACCCTTCGCCCCGCGTCATCTTAAGGTAGGCGGAAACAGTCGATTTTTTTATTGCCGGGGAACAGAAGTCGAGCATATCCACGCACTGGGCGCCGGCAAGGCCCTCCAGCGCTTGCGCCGCGCGCTTATGCCCCTCGCCATAACCGGCATGGATGATCAGGTTTTTCATGGCGCTATTATATCAAATATTTACCCATCGAGATATGCATTAAATCGCCGGGATTAGCGCCGCACCGGGTTCTCTGAATCGGCTAATTTGTTCAAAGCCCTGTATAACGCGCTTAAATCACGCCAATTCATCTCATCGATCAAATCAATGCAAATCTGCTGAAGATCATAAAGATGCCTCTTGGCTACGTCTAAATACGGGCTGTGATTCGCTTTAGGAACCGCATGCAGAACCATTGTTGACGTATCAGGAAAGTATTCATCGATATCGCGATAGGTTTCATCGCCTTGAAATATTCTCATCTCTTTGGGGAAAATATTTTTAACCTTCATAACGCCTTCTTGCTCATCAAACTTCAATTGCAAAGAACATTCAAAACGCCCCAAATAGTAAAAAGCTTCATCCTTGTCGCGTAAAGAATGCTTTTCAACAAGCTCCTTATATTGCTCGGGAGAAAGAATCTTAAAGTAAGCCACCCCCTGGTCGGCAAGCGGCGATGCTGTATATGGCTGGCCCTGGACAATCGATCTAAGCATACCAAAGATAAAATATTCAGAAAATAGCGCCAACGCAGAACGTTTACCGGCATAACCCCTCTGGGAACATAATTTTTTTAATTGCTCCGTCCAATCACCTGGCTTGGCACTAGGATCTTTTATGATCTGAGTTAGTTCATTAAGAGTTGTTCGCACCGTCGCAGATTCATCCGGATATGCGCTCAACGACAAACCGCACAGGAGAAAGCCGATGATAATTTTTTTCATGATTAACGCACCGCTTTTAATCCATACCGTTTATAACGTTCGGCGAACACTGCGCCAAATGCGCCGGCTTATCCTTAGCGATCGCATCAGCAATGGCTATCTCTTTACCATGCGGGCATAGCGCCAAAATCATACCATCGCCTTCATCGCCGCGGAGTAACTGCAAACCGCTGTTAGCATTCAAAAAGTCCCTTACTTTTTCCGGCGGCACGCTCGTATTAACAAATATAATTTTATCCCCGTTACGCGGTTCCTCTATGCCGGTAAACAGCCCCGATTCTTTTATATTATTTAAATGCGCGTTAATACCGCCCTCAACGCACTCTATCCCGATATGCCTTATACCGACTAAACCATATTTTTTCAAAACTGCGTCAACGTCGGCATAGGTGGCGCTATTATCGAAAAATAATATCAGCTGGCCATCGGCATGCATCGTACCGCCCTGCAAAGAAATAGCGCTTTTCTCCGGTACGGCGGCGGTAGAATTGTCCGCCGGAGAAGACTCTGCGGTGGGTTGCGCAGAAACCAAAGATACCTCGGACCCCTTGCTATAAGCAACGCCGTCGATACGGCTATCTTGCGATAATTTTATACGCTCCAACTTACCGGCCGTATCGAAAGTCACCACTGAACCTGACGGAAATGTATCAGCACCAGTTTGAACATCTTGCGCCAAGGTACCCTGGTTTACAACCCCCGATTCGTGGAACCAAAGATCGCTGCCTTTCGCAAATCGGATATTATCGCATTGCGTATCAGCAACGAGCTTGGCATGGTTGGGCTTACCGGATTGAAAAAACGTTATCTCCGTACCTTTAGCCAACACCACCTTGCCGAAAGTGGTATCTTGCGCCAATGTGCCGATTTCAATCATACCGGATTCATAAAAATTGCAAGACGGAGTATCGAATAATATACCGTTAAATTCATGCGGGGCGGCCAAATTCCGAAAATACCAAAAAGAACCGTTTTTATAAAAGCAAACCATACCGGGAATAAACTGCGCCCCACGCAGCGTTACGTCTTCCTTTAATTTCACCTGGAATAAGTAATATGCGCCGTAAGGCTCAAAAAAAACATCGGTACCCCGGGGGAAAAGCATGTCGGAGATTTTAGTATCCTGCGCCAATGTACCATAAGTAACTTTGCCGTCGGAAAAAGCGACTCTTCCTTTAAAAGGCATACCGTTTAATTCTAAATCTTGGTGGAGAGTAACCTCGTGAAGCTTACCATCGCCCTCTGAGGTAACCTCACTCCCCTTAGGGAACAATATCCCCTCGATAGTTGTATCCCTGTCTAAAGTAGTATACGATCCATATTGTGCCTGGCTATGAAATAAAAACAGGAAGGATGCAATTAAAAATAGCGCTATCGTTTTAACCATGACTTTTCTCCTTTCACCAAATTATAACGCAAAAAGGGGCAAAAAGTTACAGCAACATTTATCCGTAGTGCTCGCAAAGATAGTGCGCGGCGATCAGAAGGCTGTCAAAGACAAAATCCGGCTCGAACTCCCAGTTTTTACGATTAGAAACTTTTTCTTTCCCCGATAAAACCAGAACGGTTTTTGCCCCGAAAGCGCGCGCGGTTTGCATATCGATAAAACTATCCCCCACAAAAAAAGTCATTGTCGGCTCCAAACCGTGAGTTTCCACGATGTGATGCAGCATGCCGGGTTTCGGTTTGCGGCAAGCGCAATTGTCTTCGTCGGTATGCACACAATAAAATACACCATCCACATACGCTTTATTTTTTTTAAAAGTATTGAGCATCGTATGGGTAATCTTATCCAACTCGCGTTTGGAATAAATGCCTTTGGCAACACCGGCCTGGTTGGAAACGATAAATATTTTAAATCCCTTATCGTTTAATTTGCGTATCCCCTCGATTGCGCCGGGGATGAAGTGAAACTCCCTCACGCTTTTAACATAACCACCGTCACCGGGGTATTTGTTTACCACCCCATCGCGGTCAAGAAATACTACTTTCATTCTTGATCAACTCCCAAATTTTGCTTAAGCAAAAACCTGCAAACCGATAAAAGAATCATAGATATTTATAGTAGCATTTTTAAAAAGAAAATCAATATCGGTATGCCTCTATTCTCGGGTTGAAATTAAATAAAATCGGGGTTACAATAAAACGATGATCATAAGAACGATTGCCTTGATCGCCTTTTGCGCAAGCCTCTTGTGGAGCGCAAATCCCTGCGCAGCCAAATCCATCTATCCGGCC
>Ga0265316_10005868_pt1 | contig 11834 bp, 10 predicted proteins | sample 4522metaG_FD_202092 | JGI IMG/M metagenome (GOLD analysis project Ga0265316, IMG submission 202092) | Rhizosphere microbial communities from Carex aquatilis grown in University of Washington, Seatle, WA, United States - 4-5-22 metaG | ecosystem: Host-associated > Plants > Roots > Rhizosphere >...
GGACCGCCTGCTCGTCTTCGACGACAAGAATGGTTTCGCCGCTGATCGCTTTGGATGGATCGGCCTCGCCGGCCACCGAACCAGCAGCCGGGTCCGCGACTCTCGGAAAATACAACTTGAAGGTAGTGCCCTTGCCCGCCTCGCTATACACCCAAATATCGCCGCCACACTGCTTGACCATGCCATAGACGGTCGCCAGGCCCAGACCGGTGCCTTTCCCAACCTCCTTGGTGGTGAAAAACGGCTCGAAGATGTGCCGGCGTGTCTCGGTGTCCATGCCATGGCCGGTGTCGCTCACCGCGATCATCACGAATTCGCCGGGCTCGACGCCGGAATGAGTTCTGGCGTAGGTCTCATCGAGACGGACATTAGCGGTCTCGATGGCGAGCCGCCCCCCAGCCGGCATGGCATCTCGGGCGTTCATCGCAAGATTGACCACGGCCTGCTCGATATGGCCCGGATCGGCCCTGATGTTTCCGGCGTCGGACGCCGGATTCAGCGTGAGCTGAATATCCTCGCCGATCACATGCCGGAGCATTTTCTCGGTGTTGGCGAGGATGGCATTCACATTAAGCACGCTCAAACGAATGATCTGGCGCCGGCTGAATGCCAACAGTTGATTGGTAAGCGCCGCGGCCCGGTCGGCGGCCTTGAGAATCTCTTCGGCATTGCCACGCAACGGATCGAGCGGCGACAACTCATCCAGAATCATCCGGTTGTAGCCGGAAATCACGGTGAGCATGTTGTTGAAGTCGTGCGCCACGCCACCCGCGAGCCGACCCACGGCTTCCATCTTCTGGGCGTGAACCAACTGTTCTTCCAATTGCTTGCGCTGGCTGATATCGCTCACAAAGGCGATCGCGAACAGCCCCTCCTGGGTATCGATATGGCTAAGGCTCACCTCGACAGGGAACTCGGAGGCGTCTTTACGGCGGCCGGCCAGTTCCATGCCGATTCCCATGGGGCGAACGCGCGGCTGCGAAAAATACTCTTCGCGCTGCCGCTTATGCTCGGAACGCCTGGACTCGGGGAGCAGCATCTCGATGGGCGATCCGAGGAGTTCCTCGCGGGCATAGCCGAACATCTCCTCGGCCTTACGGTTGGCGAGAGCGATTCTGCCATCCCGATCGATGGCGATGATCGCTTGGGCAGCCGATTCCAGCAAGGCGAGCACCATCTCCTGGCCGTATTGCAAAGCACCCGGCATGGACTTCGGCCCGATGGCAGCCGGAGCAGTGGAGCCGCTAGAAGCACTTGGACCCATTTTGTAGGTGCCTCCTCCCGTTGACGATTATTGTCCGACAGATTCCGGGCAGATGCAAATGATTTGCGTCTAGCGGGCCTAGAAACCAGGTTCGGCGGAGTAGTGCTTAATTAGACTGGCGGAGAGGGGGGGATTCGAACCCCCGGTAGAGCTTATGACCCTACGACGGTTTAGCAAACCGCTGCTTTCGACCACTCAGCCACCTCTCCGGGAGATGAATTGGTCCGTACCCGCATCGTACCACATGGAGAGGCGGTTTGACGGCTTCGGAGTCGGGGACTACAATTGAAGTGCAGTCGATTGATGTGCGCCCGTAGCTCAGCTGGATAGAGCGTTTGCCTCCGGAGCAAAAGGTCGGCGGTTCGAATCCGCCCGGGCGTACCAACTCCCTTTAAATCAACATTTGCCCGAGCAGCAAATCTCGCTGGCGTGTGCCCGAGCATTCGCTCAGTCTTGTCCTAGTTTTTAGTACCTGTCCATTTGGATTCTGCACAGAAAGGGCAGAAAAACCGAGTTACACGGCGCTGTTGAGGGCCAGTTGGGGAATGATGGCGAGTTCCCTCAGCTTCAGGCCCGTGGTGATCATCACCTTGCCGAATCGAGTCAGGTAGTACTTGTAGGTGTGGCCGACCTTATAGAAATCGGCGCAGGGTTTTGTTCTGCATGCCGCTGATATTGAACTCGCCGCGCGCGATGGGCTGAACAAGGCTTCGTCGTCGGCGTCGAACAGATTGAATCCGGGGTAGGATCGGCCGTCGTTTTGGACCGGCTGTGAGAGCTTGTCGAGTTTGTCGCGGCCGATGCGGGGATCCTCGATGGCGCTCAAGAACTCGCCTTCATGGCGGATCATGTCTCCGGACGCGTCAAGCTGCAGCATCCGACTCATGACGTCAAGGTGGTCGATGAATTCCATGTTGTTCCGCGCGCACCACTCAGCCAGGGCGGCCAGCAGCGGAAGAAGGGCTAATCTAAGACATGTGTTGCTCATGCGACACTCCATACCCGGAATTTCCGTTTTGGACTTCCCGGTCCGATTCAGTAAAACCGAACCGCCGTCCTTTGATCCTGCATGTTGCATTCTTTCCTCAGGGAGCCGTCACTCCAAACTCAGGGTATTCTGGGAAGGAGTGCAGACCTCATTCCCCATGCCAACCAAAACCCTCCCCGCCGGCGGCATTTTCGTCGCGATCTCCATCCTATTCAGCCAGGCCGGCAAGCTCAAGCACCCTGTCGACGGCCAGGGCTTCTGGCGATAACCATGACATCCCCATTTGCCTTCGACATCCTGCTGGAAGAATGCCGCCTGACCCGCTACGACCACCACATCGAGCGGCGCCTTTCCTCGTTGCGCGGCCAGTATTCGGATTCCGAGGCCTACCAGCGCCTGCTCGAATCCGGCGACCCGATCATCTATGAGGTCTATGAGATCTCACGGCCGGAAGTCGCGGGAGAGTTGCGCACCGGGCTCTCGGTGGTCCACGCGGGCCGCGTGGGCAATGAGTATTTCATGACCAAGGGGCACTTCCACGCGGTCGTGGATACGGCGGAAACGTACTACTGCGTCAAGGGACGCGGATTGCTCCTGATGGAGAATGCGCAAGGGGACTCGGCCGTCGAAGAATTGCTGCCCGGCCGCGCCGTGTACGTGGCGCCGGGCTGGGCGCACCGTTCCATCAATACCGGCGAGGCGGAGGACCTGGCGACGCTGTTCACCTACCCGGCCCACGCCGGGCACGATTACGGCACCATCGAGCGGCAGGGCTTCCGCAAGCGGGTGGTGAAAGCGGATGGCGGATACCGCGTCATCGACAACAAGACCAGGCCCACCATGTATTTTTTCGGCGTCACCACGGCCCAATCGTCCATCATGAAGGTCTTTCCGCTGTGGATGAAAGAGATGGGCCGTGAGGAGGCGGTCATGGAGGGCGTCGATTTCGCGCTCCACGACGACCCGCAAAACTACCGGCGCGCGGTGGCGCAGATCAAGTACGACCCGCTCTCCCTGGGCGCCCTGGTGACCACCCACAAAGTCAATCTACTGGAAGCCGCGCGCGATATGTTCGACTACCTCGACCCCTATGCGGTCACCTGCGGCGAGGTGTCCAGCATCTCCAAAGATGGAACGCTGCTGGCCGGACATGCCAAGGACCCGGTCACCGCCGGGCTGAGCCTCGACGCGCTGCTGGGCCAAGGCTATTTCGGAAGGACCGGCGGGCACGTGCTGTGCTTCGGGGCGGGCGGTTCTACCACCGCCATCGTCTTGCATTTCGCGCAGAAGAGGGACCCCGCCGACCGGCCGCGGCGCGTGACGGTGGTGAACCGCTCCGCGGGCCGACTGGACTGCCTCCGGAAGATGGTTGCCGGCTTGGACACGGATATCGAGTTCGAGTACCACTGCAACGTTCTCCCGGAGGTCAACGACCAGTTGATGGGCAAATTGCCGCCGGCTTCGCTGGTGATCAACGCCACCGGGATGGGGAAGGATCTGCCCGGCTCACCCATCACCGATCAAGGTCTGTTTCCCATCGGCGGCAGCGCCTGGGAACTGAACTATCGCGGCGAGCTTCGGTTTCTGCATCAGGCTCTGGCGCAGCGCGAGGCGCGGCAGGTGCGCGTCGAGGACGGCTGGCTGTATTTCCTCCACGGCTGGACGCAGGTCATCGCCGAAGTCCTGAAAGTGTGCATCGACGAGACGATGTTTCAACGCCTCGCTGTGGTGGCCGGCGCGGTTTGCCAACCCGCGCTGCGGGCGTTCGAGCAGTCACCGGATACCACGGGCCGCTGACCACCGTGCCACGCACCGCGCCCGATCAATCGCATACCGCACCAGGCGCACGCCTTCGCTCTCGAATTCACATTCGAATTCCAGCCCGAGTTTTTCCATGATCCGCCGCGACGCCGCATTCGCCGGCCTGGCAATCGAAACGACGCGTTCCAGCCGCACCCGTTCGAAGGCGTCGCGGAGTGCCGCCCTGGCGGCTTCCGTCGCCAGGCCACGCCCCCAGCACCGGCGTGCCAGCCACCATCCGATCTCCGGTTCCAGGCCATCGCGCAAGATGCCTACGCCACAAAAGCCGACGGTCTCCCCGTCCGGTTTTTCGAACAGCTTCCAACGGCAGAAGCCCCGATCGAGATACAATTTCACCTGCCGGTCGACAAACGACTGGACCTGCTCATCGCTCCAGGGTGCGCCTCCAGTGATATAGCGCATGACTTCAGGATCGGTGGCGATGGGGCGAAGCCCGGTCCAATCGGCGCTCTGCCAGGTGCCCAGGACGAGCCGCTCGGTTTCCAGGATCATACCGATCATTATGCGGCAGACCAGCAGCGAAACTCGGCGCCGGGCCCTCGACACGTGTTCCGCGAGTTGCTACTTTGGGAAAGCGCGGAAAACGCGACGATGTGAACAGAAGGAGAAGAGTTTGTGACCGATAATTCGGTATCTCGAAGGTTGTTCATGGCTGCCGCAGCCGCTGCTCCGGCTGCGCTTGCCACGGACACGTCGGACAGAATCAGGATATTCGATCCGCCGCCCGCCAAGATCCGGATACTGTGTACACGTGTCGGACCCACACCCAGCTTCACGCCGGCGGAGATTGCACAACTCAAAGCCGGGGGCGTCAACAACAACGTTGAGATCAACATGCCCGCCAACGCGGACGAAATGAACAAGCTGTTGCCCGATTGCGATGTGGTGTTCGGCCAGCTCAACGCGACCACGCTGGCCAAGGCCAAGAACTTGAAGTGGGTGCAGAACCTGGAAGCCGGACTGGAGAGGGAGATGTTTCCCGAACTGGTCGCCCACCCTTGTGCCATGACCAACATGGCGCGGATGTACGCGCCGGCGCTCGGGGAGACCATGTTTGCAATGCTGTTGGCGCATACGCGCGGCCTCCAGAAGTACTACATTCCGCAATACGACAAGAAGGAATGGAAGCCCATGCGGAATCTGGTGGAGATGGGGGGCAAGACCATGGGCGTCGTGGCCATGGGCGGCCTGGGGCAGGCCATGGCCAAGATCGCAAAATACGGCTTCGACATGAGGGTTCTGGCCGTGGATATCAAGCCGATGGCCAAACCGGTGTTCGTCGACGTGCTGCGCGAGCCGGAGTGGCTCATGGAGATGGTCCCGCAGGTGGACGTACTGGTCTGCTGCTGCCCCGCCACACCAGTCAGCCGGGGGATGATCAACGACAAGGTGTTCCGGGCAATGAAGAAGACGGCATACTTCATCAACATGTCGCGGGGACCGCTGGTGGACGAGGACGCGCTCGCCGCCGCCCTGAAGGAAGGCCGCATCGCCGGCGCCGGATCGGACCCGGGGCCGGTGGAGCCGTATCCAGCCACCGGCGTTCTGTGGGGCTGCCCGAACATGATCTTCACGCAGCATAGTGGTGGATTCTCGCCCGAACGCCAGATCCGTCACATGGGGCTGCTGGCCGAGAATGTCCGCCGCTACGCGCACGGTTTGCCGCTGATGAACGTGGTCGACAAGGAACGGGGTTACTGATTCGTCATGACCATAACATCGCGCCTTGCCGGCGCAATACTGGCACTGGCTTGGATGGCTCATGGGGCTGCGCCCGCAGCCCCAAAATCCTGGGCCATCGCCGTAGCCGACAGCATCATCGAGCGCAATCCCGGCACGCCGCGCGATCGCCTGGCGCGCTGGTCCTACGTGACCGGGTACACCCTCAATGGCATCGAGATGGTGGCGCGCTCCACCGGCGACGCCAAGTACTGGGATTTCATCAAGCGCGTGATGGACCAGTTCATCGATGACAAGGGAAAGTTGAAAGGCGTTCGCCTCGATAGCCTCGACAACACTATGCCGGGCAATATTATCGTGGGTCTCTACGAGCGCACGCACGACGAGCGCTATCGGACGGCCGCCGGGGAGATCCGCCAGGCCTTCGACAAATTTTCGCGAAATTCCGACGGCGGTTTCTGGCACAGCCAGTCGCTGCCCGGGGAGATGTGGGTGGACGGCGTCTTCATGGGCCAGATGCCGCTGATCCGCTACGGGCACTCCATTGGCGACGCCGAATACTGCTTCAACGAAGCGGCCCGGCAGATCACCGCATTTGCCCGCCACGCGTTGAAGGGCGCGAGCGGTCTCTACTACCACGCCTGGGCCGAGAAGCCGGAACTGCCGGTGGTGATTGGAAGCCACCGGCCGCCCACGCCCACCCATTGGGCCGATCCCAAAACAGGTCTTTCGAGCGAGGTGTGGAGCGAAGGCCTCGGTTGGTATGCGCTGGTACTGGCCGAGACTCTGGCGGTGATGCCGAAGGATCATCCGCGGCGGGGTGAGGTGCTCGACATCTATACCCGACTGGCCGCCGGTCTCAAACGCACGCAAGATGCCAAGAGCGGCCGATGGTTCCAGGTGGTGGATAGAGGCGACCGCAGCGATAACTGGACGGACAATTCGGGCAGCGCCATGTTCACTTACTCGATTGAGCGCGGCATCGAACTGGGGTTGCTGAAGAAGGCCGAGTATGGTCCGGTGGTGGCCAAAGGGTATGCGGGCATCGTCGAAAACGCCAAGGTCAACGACCAGGGGCTGGTGGATATTTACAGCGCCTGCGAGGGGCTGTGCGTCCAGGCGAGCTACGCGGATTACATCAACTATCCAAAAGCAGTCAACGGCAATGAAGCGGTTGCCGGTTTTCTTTGGGCCACGGCTATCGTCGAAAAACCCGGGGCCAGGAAGGCGAAGTGAATGCGTAGAAGATCTGTTCTGGTTACGGCGGCCCTTGCGGCGCTGCTGTGCGGCTGCGGGCTTCAGAAGGCCCCCCTGCTGATCCAACTGCCGGATTTCGTGGTGACACCCGACGGCATGGCGGTTGCGCCCGACGGCGATCTCCTGCTGGCCTGCCCCAACTTCGCCAAGCCAGGCGTTCCCGCGCGCTTCGTCAAGATCGGCAAGGACCTCAAAGTCCGCGATCTGTTTGAATGCCCCACGCTGCCCGAGACCGGCAGGGCCTGCCCCATGGGAGTCGAGTTTGGTCCGCAAGGCGAGTTGTACGTGGTCGATAATCAGAACTGGGCGGCCGGGAACGGGACGGACGGCGAGGTCAACCAGGGCCGCATATTGCGCCTGCGCCTCGATGGCGACAAGCTGGTCGAGACCACCGTGCTGGCCCAGGGAATCAGCCATCCGAACGGAGTGAGGTATCGCAGCGGCCAGGTGTACGTGACCGTATCCAAGCTGCCCAAGGTCAAGCGGCCTGACGGACTGATGGTCAGCGCGGTCTACCGTTTTCCCGCCGACGGCCAAAATATCCAGGTGAAGAACACCTTGGACGACCCCAATCTTCTGGCGAGCTTTGTCACCGAGAATAAGTTCGCGCAGTACGGCCTCGATGGCATTGTCTTTGATAGTAAGGGCAACCTGTTCGTGGGTAACTTCGGCGATGGCAGGGTGAGTAAGTTGACCTTCGACGAGAAGGGCACCCTCACCGGCAACGCTGTGTTTGCCAAAACGGATCACGATTACTCGCTCGATCCCAAGCTGCCGGGTTTTCTAGCCAAGGCCACCGCCGCCAAGATGCGGACCACCGATGGCATGTGCGTCGACCGCGACGACAACATCTATGTCGCCGACTTCTCCAACAACGCCATCGCCAAGGTCACGCCCGCCGGCGTCGTTTCCGTGCTGGCCCAGAACGGCGACACAGGCGGCCGCAATGGCGATCTGAACGAGCCTGGCGAACCGATCGTCTGGAACGGCATGCTGGTGGTCTCGAACTTCGATGCCGTGATGGAACCCGATAAGGTGAACGCCCATCACGAATCTCCCGCGATGCTATCGCTGCTGAGGCTGAAGTGAGGCTGCTCTCGACAGTGGTGGGCGGCGCCATCTGCGGCGCGCTGGCTTTTGGCATCTGGCCGGAGATGTGGAAGACCTACGGCATCATGGGCGGTTGGCTCACCGCCACAATTGTCATAAGCATCTGCTGGTACATGAACCACTGGATCGGGATGATCTGGAACGAACCCGGCCGCATCTGGGTGGACCAGGGTTGGGCGGTTTCCGCCGCCGGCATCGTGTGGGCGGTGGTGCGCTTCCACTCCGAGTTTATGCTGTGCCTGCCCGGGGTGGTCTGCTGCCTGATCGGCGGCGGCCTGGCCGGCGTGTTGGCGGCGCAGGTGAAGAAGCGCCATCCCAGTTTCAATCGGAGTCCGTATGTATGAAATGATGTCGCAGTACGCGGGCGCGATCGGCATGCCGCCGGTCAGCATACTCACCACCATCTTCGGGGCCTTCTGCGTAACCTTCACCGTGATTATCTGCTGGGGCAGGCTGGTGGAAGATTTCGGCCCGATCGGCGGCATGATGGCGGCTGCGTTCATCATCGGCACCTTCTGGGTTTTGAATCATAAGCTGCCGGGCTTTGGTATCAACCCCGAAATGATTCCGCATCCGGACGGGGGATCCAAGCAGTTCGGCTTGATTTACCAGGGCTTCCGGGGCGCGGCTCCATGGGTGGACATGGGCACGGCCATCGCCTCGGGCCTGTGGATTTGCGGATTGTGCGAAACCGAGCGCGGCCGCAAGCTGTGGGCCGCGGCGGAATCCGGGCCGCGCGTTCTGGCGACAATCGTCGGCGGCGTCATCGGCGGCGCGATGGTCGGGTTGATCGGTTGGACCGGCGCGAATCTATTCGGGTACAAGTAGCCATGGCGAATTACCTGTTGGCGCACGACCTGGGTACCAGCGGCAACAAGGCTACGCTGTACACCACCGACGGCAGGCTCATTGCCAGCCACACCTGCTCCTACGACACCCACTATTTCAACGGCAACTGGGCCGAGCAGGACCCGCAGGATTGGTGGAACGCCATCTGCCGCTCCACGCACGAACTGCTGATCGAGGCCGGGGCCGATGCTGCGGAGATCGCCGTGGTGGCGCTCAGCGGGCAGATGATGGGCTGTACGCCTGTGGACCGCGACGGGAACTCGCTGCGTCCTTCGATTCTCTATTGCGATCAGAGGGCCACGCGCGAAGCCGCACAAGTGCTCGCGAAAATCGATCAGAAGAGTTTCTACGATATCGCCGGTCACCGCGTCAGCGCCTCGTACTCCCTGGAAAAGCTGATGTGGATTCGCGACAACGAGCCGGAGATCTACGCCCGCACCGACAAGACGCTCTGCGCCAAGGATTACATCAACTGCCGGCTCACGGGGCGGATGGCCACGGATTACTCCGATGCTTCCGGGACCAATGCCTTCGACCTCAACACGTTTCGCTGGTCGGAAAGACTCATCGGCCTGGCAGGGCTGGACGGAGAGAAATTTCCGGAGGCGCTGGCATCCACCGACATCCTGGGAACGGTTACTTCGCGCGCCGCCGGGGAAACCGGCTTGAAGGAAGGCACGCCGGTAGCGGTTGGCGGCGGAGACGGAAGTTGCGCGGGCGTGGGCGTGGGCTGCATACGGCCTGGAACGGCCTACAACTACCTGGGCTCCTCATCGTGGGTCGCGCTGACGGTCGAAAAGCCGATTGTCGATAGTCAGATGCGGACCATGAACTGGGCACACTGCGTCCCCGGCTATCTGCATCCCAGCGGCACCATGCAAACGGCCGGGTCAAGCCATGCCTGGTTGAAGAACACTCTCTGCGACGTGGAGGTGCGGGAGGCAGCCGCGCGAGGGATGAGTCCCTACCAATTGATCGACGAAGCCGTGGCCCGCGTGCCCGCCGGCGCCAACGGAGTCTTGTTCCTGCCCTACATGTTGGGCGAGCGTACGCCGTGGTGGAACCCCAATGCGCGCGGAGCGTTCGTGGGACTCAACCTTGCCACGCGGCGAGAGGACATGCTGCGCGCGGTGATCGAAGGCATCACCATGAACCTCGGCATCATAGTGAATATCTTCCGCGGCCATGTGCCCATCGACGCCATCACGGTGATTGGCGGCGGCGCGCGCAGCGAGGTGTGGCGGCAGATCATGGCGGACGTTTATGGCTGCCCTGTGCAATCGCTCAACTTCCTGGAGGAAGCCACATCGATGGGCGCGGCGGTGATTGGCGGCGTGGCGGCCGGCCTGTTCCCCGATTTCGACGTGATTCACCGTTTCGTCCGCGTGGATCAAACCGCGAGGCCCAACGAAGAAAATCAAAGGTTGTACACCAGGCTGATGTCCATATTTGAGAAAACCTACCGTTCGCTAGTAGAAGTCTACGATGATTTGGTAGCGCAGCCTCTCTAGCCTGCGCTAGAGAAAGGAGCCATCCATGCGGGCCGTTGCCGTCACCGAACCTGGAAAAGTTGCCATTGTCGAGCTACACCCTCCCACGCCCGGCCCCTATCAAGCCCTGATCCGCACCGAGTTCGCTTGCCTCTGCAACTCGACCGACGCCAAGCTGATCGCCGGCCATTTCCCCGGTGTGGACCACTACCCGCTCGTGCTAGGTCACGAATCCGCCGGTATCGTCGAAGCCATTGGCCCCAAGGTCCGCAACTTCCAACCCGGCCAGCGCGCCATCGGAGGCCTGGTCTTCGATTTTTCCGATCCCGCATATTCCAGCGGCTGGGGCGGCTTCTGCGAATACACGCTGGCCAACGATCACGACGCCATGGTAGCCGACGGCGTAGCCACCGCCGAGCACGGATGGTTCGAGTGCTACGAGATTCAGCGCCCCGTGCCGATGGATATCCCTGTCGAGGCCGCGCTCCTGATGTGCACCTGGCGCGAAGTGTACGGCGGCTTCGGCGACTTTCAGCTCAAGCCCGGCGCCGATATCCTGGTCTTCGGCGCGGGGCCTGTCGGCCTGAGCTTCGTGAAACTCGGGCGCTTGCTCGGTCTGGGGTATATCGGCGTAGTGGACCCGCTCGAAAGCAAGCGGCGCAGGGCCCTCGAAATGGGAGCGGACGAAGCGTTCTCGGGCACCCCCGAACAGCGGGCTAAGCCTTTCGACGCGGTGATCGACGCCGTGGGCCGGGAATCCATCGCCAACGCCGCGTTGAGCCTCATAGGCATGGGAGGCTCGATCTGCATCTACGGCGTGCTGGCCGAGTCCAGCATCACCATCCACAAGCACCAAGGCCCGTACAACTTCAATCTCTTCGTGCACCAGTGGCCCACGCGTTCCCGCGAGCGCGCCGCCATGGAGCCGCTCTGCGACTGGGTCCGCCAGGGAAAACTGTGTGCGGCGGATTTCATCACTCACGAATTCCCCGTGGAGCGGATCGCCGAGGCCATCGAGGCCGTCCGCACCGGCGAGGCGCTCAAGGTCCTGATGCGCTACTGAAAAAGGGGACAGACGCATCTTTCCTGTCGCGGCCCGAGGTGGACGGGAAAATGCGTCTGTCCCCTTTTTACACCCGGTGCTCTTGCCGCACGATCTTACGCGCGCCACCGTGCCATGCGGTGCTCCAGTCCTTGGGTGGCACGATCTCGTCCAGGCGATCCAGTTGGCCGATGCCCTTCAGCCGCGCGTAGATGAGTTGCCAGGCGCAGGGCTTTTCGGCGTCCACCTCGCATTGCGTTTCGGTCGAGCCGCCGCAGGGGCCGTTCAACATCCGCTTGGCGCAGCGCGTCACCGGGCAGATGCCGCCGAATT
>Ga0265316_10005870_pt1 | contig 11832 bp, 10 predicted proteins | sample 4522metaG_FD_202092 | JGI IMG/M metagenome (GOLD analysis project Ga0265316, IMG submission 202092) | Rhizosphere microbial communities from Carex aquatilis grown in University of Washington, Seatle, WA, United States - 4-5-22 metaG | ecosystem: Host-associated > Plants > Roots > Rhizosphere >...
GGTAACCGGCTTCAAAGCTGCCTCCTGCCCGCTCGCGGGCTTGGAGGTCTACCGTCCGGTCACCGTCGCGCCTCAAAGTGGGGCGACGTAGTTGTCGTCCTTGGGGAGATGCAATTGTCGCTCAGCATGCAGGACACCATCGACAAGCTGGAGCGAGGCCACGCCCTGTCGCGTATGTCCGAACTCACCCCCGCGCACTGGGCCGCCAACCAGCCCCGATAGCAACGCCGCGAACAACCCCGAGCACGGGCGTTCCTGGCCGCCTGGAAATCCGGGCGTTTCGTAGTCTCGCAGGGGTGTTGGCATCCACGCCAGTCTTGACCACGTTTGGTCTCCCCGCCATCACCCTGCCTGTAAGGGGCTTACGGTGCGTCGGCGAAATGAATATGATATTTGCGGTTCAGGCGTCTCAGCAGCAGGGCTGGGAGCGACCATACAAGCACAAAGACGCCAGCCAGCGGTGCAAGGAAGATGGGGAACCAGCCTCCTCCCGAAAAGAAGAGGCAAAGCCCGCCGAGGAGCAATGGTCGTACAAGATACGCAACGAGCGCATTGACACCGATGAATAGGCCATACGCAGCCATCGCCGAACCAAAGCTTGGCAATTGTTGTGGAGGCTCGCGATGGCTACCCTTGGTCGTTTGGCCTGGTCCACTGGCGCTGTCGATCGGCAGCATGGCTACTTTCTGCGCTGCGCATATCAGTAGAGCGCACCGCCAAAGCGGCAGCTCAGCCAGGAGTGCTGCAAACCGGCGGCCCGCCGGGCGTTCGGGTTGTCCGCAAGCATCTTCTGTGGCGGGCCGGGCATCGTTCTGGTCGTCGCCGGAGGTCAGGAGTTCAAGAGTCAAGGTTCAAGGGATACGATCATTCGCTTGTACGCAAGACTCCAGGCCGAGTTCTATAGACTGCTCCTGGCGCAACGCGCTCCAACGCCGCTGTTGTGGTAATCGGGGAAGCCGTTGTCGACGCGGAAGGCCGACCGGAGGTACGAGGCGACGACGTTGAAGTCGCCGCCCCGGATCGCCCGGTAGGAGGCGGCTGTCAGATCGGCGCAATTATTGCAAGAGCTTGTGTAATTTGCGTACCAGTCGAGCGTCCACTCCCAGAGGTTCCCGGCCAGGTCGGATTGGCCCCATTTGCCGTCACCCTTCGGGGACTTCGAGCCTACGTTTTGCGTGCTGCTGCATGAGCCGCCGCAGTAGACCGCGTAGCTGTCATCTATGGTCGTGGATGTCGGCGGGCTCGACCACGGATAGGCTCGCTGCTCATTCCCCCCTGCGGCAGCGTAGTTCCACTCCGCCTCAGTCGCCAACCGTCCCCCGTCCCACGCGCAGAAAGCAGACGCCTCATACCAATTGATGCAGTTCTGCGGCCGGCTCTCGTTGGCCCCCGGCGTGTCGGTCCAGGTCTGCCAGGCCGAATGGCACTTCAGCCCGGTAGTTAGCGCAGCCGTGTTCGTTTGCAAGTTCGTCTTCCACATTGAGTTCCAGCCCGACCCCGGGATCAGCGGATGCACCCCCGCGCCATCTGCTGGCGGACTCAACTGCGTTCCCATGCCCGCATTCACGAACTGCCGGAACCGCCCCACCGTGATCTCGTACTTGTCGAGATAGAAGTCACTCACCGTTGCTGGGGCGGTTGGATCGTCGCTGCGGTTGAAGGTTCCGCCAGGCACCGGCAGGCTCGCACAGCAGTCCCCGTTCCCCGACGGCCCGCAGGTCTTGGCCAGTCCGACACAGCTCAGTGGCGTCCCGCCCGACGTGCCGCCGCTGCCGCCAGTACCACCGCTGGCCGTCGTTCCGCCGCTCGTCGTCCCACCAGTTATGGTCGTCCCGCCGCTCCCTGTTGTTCCGCCAGTCGTCGTGGCGCCACCGCTCACTGTGGTTCCGCCGTTTGTGGCAATTCCGCCGCTGGCTGTTGTTCCACCGGTCGTCGTGGTCCCGCCGGAACTGGTGATGCCGCCGCTCACCATGGTTCCGCCGTTTGTGGCAATTCCGCCGCTGGCTGTTGTTCCACCGGTCGTCGGAATTCCGCCCGCGCTAGTCATCCCGCCGGTCGTCGCGGTTCCGCCGGTCGTCGGAGTTCCGCCGGTGCTCGTCGTCCCGCCGGTCGTCGCAATCCCGCCGGTTGTCGGAACGCCACCTGTGCTGCCTCCGCTTGCTGTCGTTCCACCGCTGGTCATCGTTCCGCCCGCGCTCGTCTTGCCTCCGCTGGCTGTCGCTCCACCCGTGCCGCCGGTTCCGCCGCTCCCACCAACCGGAACATCTGGAGGCGCATCGACGCCGGGCGTGTCCAGCGCGATTCCAAGATCGACTGTTGCGACGCCCACGTCCGTCCCCATCGCGCCGCCCATGCCCGAAAACGCGTCGCTGCCGCCCGCGCCGCCGGTCACAGACATGGCATCCGTGCCTCCTACCGCATCCGGCGCACGGTCGGCGGCGGGGACGTCCGGCTGAACGCCGTCCACCACGGCAGCATCCCCGCGGCCGCCGGAACCGGTCTCGGCTGCAGCGTCCGTGCCTGGCGCGCCCCCGGCACTTGATCCGGCATCTCCGAAATACCCGCTCAACGTGACCGAAACCGTGACGATCTGGCCGGGCGCCACGGTGGCGTCGGCCTCGGCGTGCGCGACGTGTACGCCTGAGACGTCGCCCCAGACGACCACATGGACCGATCCGGACACTGACGACGGGAGATAGGTGCCGATGTTCATCGGTGCGTTGCCCGACTCGGTGTGGGTTCGGGAAGCGGCCTCGACGACAAGCTGGTCCAGCACCGGCAGGCCCGCGGCCTTGCTGATCTCCACGACCAGGAGCGAGTTTTCCTGCTTGGCGGAACAAGCCAGCAGCAGGGGGACTAGCCAGGCCAGCCGTTTCATTGGCACCTCACGTTGTTGGGGCAGGCGGGATTGCTTGCCGACGAGCCGCGCAGAAGCAGTCCGGTGACCACCGCGCCGGCAACGACCACGCCGGCTGCTGTCCAGACCCACCAGCGTTTGTAGAACGGCGTGGATTCGGCGACAGGTGGAGGTTCAGGATTGCTGACCAGTGAAACCGCTGGGCCGCTTTCGGCGGCGGACACGGGCGCGAGCGGCACGGGCGCGGGCGAGGACACCGCGGGCGGAACCGTCGCCGCGTTACCGGGCTCGATGGCTGGCGCTGGCACGGCCGCGCTCTCACCTGCGCCGGCCTGAACCGCTGGAGCGACCGGCGGGGAGACGACGGGATTCTCCGGCACCGGTCTGTCCGGCTCGACCGCAACGGGTGCCTTTGTCTCCTCCACCTTGAGTTGCGCCTCGATGTCCTGGATGCGCCCTTCCACTTCTGCGCGATTGTGCACATCCTTGCCCATGCGCAGATACGAACGATACGAGTGCAGAGCGGAGCGCAGATCCCCGAGCTTCCGCTGGCACTGACCGATGTTGTAGAGCATGGCCGGGTCGTCGCCCAACCGATAGGCTTCCTTGAATTCGCCAAGCGCGTCGGCGAACTCACCCAGGTTGTAGTGCTTGAGACCAGCGTGAAAATGCTGCTTGGTCTGCTCCCTTCCGCTTTGCGCCCAAACCGGACTCGCGATCATGACCGCGGCCACAGTGCAAACGACGGACGTGAACCTCATCGTCAAATGGCTCCTCGCTGGCGACCATTAGTACCACGGATCTTGCGGCCTCAAGATCCACAGCCACCTACGTCACGACCCGTTCGCCGAAAAAAGCGTTCGATGCGGTGTCGGTGGACCTTTCCAAACCAGAGGGGAACGTGGTATCCATTCGCGGCGTTTGCGGTCCAAACGGGCACTAAATGGCCGCCACGCACCAAGACACCGAAGAACGAAAACCAGCCTAACTTACCGTAAACAAAATACATCCTGCCGGCCTAGCTCAGTGGTAGAGCATCGCTTTCGTAAAGCGAGGGTCCCCGGTTCAATCCCGGGGGCCGGCTCCAACAAGACTTCCAGGGACGTCCGTTCAAGCAGGCGGAAGGGGCGTAGTGGTGAGAACTGGGCTACGTGCGTCGATACGATTCCTCGGGTACGATATGCCTATGTCCTCGGCCGCGACAGCCAGTGTGCTTCCCCATGTCGACATTGCGGCCCTCTACGGGCCGATGTCCGTGCTGGGACCGCTGAATCCAGCCGAATCGCTCGATAGCCAGGCTCTGTTGGCGTGCATCGACAATTTGGAACGCACCACGCGCGCCTCGCTTTCGGTTGAGCTTGCCCAGCCGCTGCTCGAAACCTCGGTCGACGAGGTGAAGCTGGCCGGAGATCGCGAAGAATGGCAAGCCACGCTTGAAACCTGTCGTCAGACATCCGAGCTGCTGAATGGAACCAAGGCTCGTGTCTTTCGCCGATGGGTTTCGATGAAACTGCCAGACCGAGCCGCGGCCTTCATTCAACTTCAGGATCGAGCGATTGCCCACTACCAGCAGATGATCGCATGGCTCGCATTCATGCTCGGCGAAGATGACGAAATGGCCCTCCAGCGCAGCCTGGTTGCCACTGACGAAGCCATTCGCGCGCCTGCCCCCAGCGTTGTACTGAACCTCGGCTAGCCGTGGGCCTGCAACTCAAGTCCTCGCAGTATGCCGCGGAGCAGATCAATCAAGCCCGCGCCAACGCAGAGGCAAGGCCAAACTCGGCACACGCTGCCCAATGGCGGGCACTCAGCAAGTTGTTGCTGGAGGTCATCGCCAACGAGGATCACGCCTTCTCTCCCGCCACGGCTCTCGGACGGCGCGGGCCTGTGAATCTCTCGGGCGTCAGCAGAGCCAAGCTCGGCCGAGAGAGAGTCTTCTTCCTGGCGTCCCGGCGGAAGCAACTGGCCATCGTTCTTATGCTGGGGTTCCGCAAGGATGGGGATCGCAACGACGCCTACGTCGAGATCGTCCGCCGCATCCGCCGTGGCGAATTTGACGAACAGTTTCGCGAAGCCGGCATCGCCAAGCCAGACGTTTGAGGATCACCGGCCTGTCGGCCGCTGGCGGGCTTGGCGCTTTTCCCCTGAGTTTGAGCGACCCTGCGCCGGCACAACGACCTTCTGCACGGTCGCGGCGGTGACACCGGCGATGCGCACCGTCTTCCGCTTGCCGGTTTCACCGCGCAGGATGGTCACGGCCGAGCGGGGAACGCCGAAGGTTTGGGCCAGCACCCGCTGCACGGCTTCGTTGGCCTTGCCGTCGACGGGCGGGGCGTTCACCGAAACCTTGAGCCTGTCGCCCACGACCGGCCCCACGCCTTCGCGTGAAGAGCGCGGGTGCACCACGATATCCAGCGTGACCGCGCCGTCTTTCTCGTTGGCTTTGATCCCGGCCATCATCAGCCAGGCGTGGGCGGCGCCGGTTCCCACAGGTCGGAAAGCTCGATGGCCACAGCATCGAAGGGCGGAACGCGCACGGGTTCGTCGCCGCCGAAGGCGCCCGACAAAATCCATTCGCCATGTTCGAGGCGCCACGCCTCCAGCAACCGGGCCAGCGGATCCACGAACCACAGCCAGGACACGCCGCTGCGGCCGTAAATGCGCTGTTTGCGTGTGCGATCGAAAAGCGCTGTCGAGGGTGAAAGCACCTCACACACCCAGTCGGGCGCCAATTCAAACCATGCGGTCGCCGGCAGGTGTGGCATCCGTTCGCGCCGCCAGCCGGCGATGTCGGGAACCAAGACGTCCGCGCCCAGGTGCAGTTCGGGCTCGTCGAGGATGAGCCAGCCACCGGGTCCCCCGCGACCCTTGGAAAAAGGCCCGAAGAGATCGCCGGTCAAACTGCTCGCGGCCAGGGAATGTCGCGGCGCCGGCCGCGGCGACACGAACAGCTCACCGTCCGCGAGTTCGCCAACCCGGTTCTCGGGCAAAGCCAGGATGTCCTCGTACGAGGCTGGTCTTCCCGCGTGCCCTGGCTTCGCCGCCATAATTGCCTAGCTTACTACGATATTGACGATCTTTCCGGCCACCACGATGACCTTGCGCACGGTCTTGCCCTCCAGGTGCTTGGCCACGTTGGGCACGGCCATCGCCTTTTCGCGCACCTCGGCCTCGGGCGCGTCGCGGGCGATCTGGATGTCGCCGCGCAATTTGCCGTTCACCTGCACGCCCAGGGTCACGACTGAATCGATGGTCAGCGCCTCGTCGTAGGTCGGCCACGCGGCCTGCAGCAGGAAGCCCTGCTGGCCCATCTTCTCCCACGCCTCGTCGCCCAGGTGGGGCGCGAATGGCCCGAGCAGCTTGATGAGCGCCAGCAGATCCTCGCGCGTGACGCCGCCTCTGCCGAGCTCGTTGATGTACTCCATCATCGCGGCCACGGCGGTATTGAAGGCCATACGCCCAAGGTCGACCGTCACCCGCTTGATGGTCTTGTGGCGCAGGCGCAGGTGCGGATCGTTGGCCGGCGCCTTCTGTTCGTCGAAGTCCTCGATCAGACGCCAGACACGTTTGAGAAATCTGGTGCAACCCTCGATGGCGCGCGCGTCCCAAGGTTTGGGCAATTCGAACTCGCCCATGAACATCTCGTACAAGCGCAAGACATCCGCGCCCTGTTCGGCCACCACGTCGTCGGGGTTGATACCGTTGAGTTTGCTCTTGGCCATCTTGTCCACGGCAACCTTCAGCTTCTCACCCGTGGCCGTGAGAATGGCGTCGTCGCCGCGCAATTCGATCTCCGACATCTCGTGATAGCGGCCGAGCGCGTCCTGGTACGAATACGCAAGCACCGTGCCCTGGTGGCGCAGTTTCTTGAACGGCTCCTTGGTCGTCACATAGCCGAGATCGTAGAGCACCTTGTGCCAGAAGCGCGAATAGAGCAGGTGCAAAACCGCGTGCTCGGCGCCGCCCACGTAGAGGTCGACCGGTTGCCACTGACTCTGCGCCTGCTTGGACCAGGCCTCGTGTTCGGCCTTGGGATCCAGGTAGCGCAGGTAGTACCAGCAGGATCCCGCCCACTGAGGCATGGTGTTGGTTTCGCGTCGGGCCGGGCCGCCGCAGGTCGGACAGGTCGTCTTGACCCACGATTCAATCCCGGCCAAAGGCGATTCGCCTGTGCCCGTGGGCTCGTAGCGCTCGACATCGGGCAGGGTCACCGGCAGCGCCGATTCGGGCACCGGCACCGCACCGTGGGTCGGACAGTGAATGATGGGAATCGGCTCGCCCCAGTAGCGCTGCCGGGAAAATACCCAGTCGCGCAGCCGGTAGTTGACCATGGCGCGCCCCAAACTGCGGGCTTCCAACTGCGCCGTGACCTTGGCCTTGGCCTCAGACGTGGGCAGGCCGTCAAGATCGCCCGAGTTGACCGCGATGCCGTCACCGACAAACGCCTGGCCAGCGGCCGGCGTGGATCCGTCGGCCGGTCGCACCACCGGACGGATGGGCAGATTGAACTTGCTGGCGAACTCGTAGTCGCGCTGGTCATGCGCCGGCACCGCCATGATCGCGCCGGTGCCATAGGTCGAAAGGACGTAGTCGGCGATCCAGATCGGGATCTTGTCGCCGTTGACTGGATTGGTGGCAAAGGCCCCGGTGAACGCCCCCGTCTTCTCTTTGCCAAGGTCGGTGCGTTCAAGGTCGCTCTTGCGGCGGGCGGCGACTTGATAGGCGCGCACGGCCGCCTGGTTCGCCGGCGTGGTCAACGCGTCGACCAGCGGATGCTCAGGCGACAGCACCATGTAGGTCGCGCCGTACAAGGTGTCGGGCCGGGTGGTGAACACTTTGATGTCCTGGCCGCCGGGCAGACCGTCGGGGGCAACCACGCAGAAGACCACCTCGGCCCCATCGGAACGGCCGATCCAGTTGCGCTGCATGGCCAGGGTGGACTCGGGCCAGTCGAGTTCCGCCAGATCCTCGAGCAGTCGGTCCGCATAGCGCGTGATGCGCAGCAACCACTGGCGCATGTCCTTGCGCTCGACCCCGCTGCCACAGCGCTCGCAGCCGCCCTGGCTGACTTCTTCGTTGGCCAGGCCGGTCTTGCACGACGGACACCAGTTGATGGGCACCGTGCCCTCGTAGGCCAGACCCTGCTTAAAAAGCTGCACGAAAATCCACTGCGTCCACTTGAAGTACTTGGGATCCGTGGTGTTGATCTCGCGATCCCAGTCGTAGGCAAAACCGATCGAGTCGATCTGGCGGCGGAAGTTGGCGATGGCCTTTTCCGTGGTCACCCGCGGATGAATGCCGTGCTTGATGGCGTAGTTTTCCGCCGGCAGGCCAAAGGCGTCCCATCCCATGGGGTGCAGAACGTTGAAGCCCTGCATGCGCTTCCAGCGGGTGATGATGTCCGTGGCAGTGTAGCCCTCGCAATGGCCGACATGCAGCCCGGCGCCCGAGGGATAGGGAAACATGTCCAGGGCGTAATACTTCGGCCGCTGCGGATCGAAGGTGGTCTGATGGAGACGGGCCTCGCGCCAGCGGGCCTGCCACTTGGGTTCAACGGAACGATGGTCGTACGGCATAGGGGTGCGGAGTTTACACCACCTGCGCCCCGATCAATCAGACGTGATGTGATTCGCCGTGCCCGCATCCGACGGCGTCGGCAACGGCGGCAGGCCGACCATTTCGCGGCGTCGCTCAAAAAGCGCCTGGCCAAAAAGAAACGACGTCATGCAGGGATGGGACGCCAGCGCGTAGTTCTTGCCGGCGACGCGCAACGAGATGTTCTGGTCGCTCACCACCCAGCGCGTGGCCGCCTTCTCGCACCAGCGCACCTCGACTTCGACCTCCGGGGCAGCCATCACGGCCGCCGGAAGCGGCTTCCAGTTTTCGAGCAGAATGCGCCGCAGGGCCGCCAAACTGGTGTTCGCGCCGAAGAGATAGGCATTGCGGCCGCCCAGGGTCTTTTCACTGTCGCTGGTCTGGATCTCGTCGGACCGAACCAGCGCAGGCGGTCGTTCCCGTCCCCGCGCCAGATCATCGAAGTAGTCCTGCAGATGGCACTGGTCATCAAAGATGACCGCGTTGGGAGCAACCTTGGAGAGATCGCGACGCACACCCACGGCACAGCCGACCAGCGCCGCCGCAACAAGCAAAGCAGCGCCAGTCGAACCGGCCAGTAGTCTCTTCCCGCGCATAGTCGATTTGCCTTCACTATCGCAGGACTGCCGTGGATCCTTTAGCTTGGGTCATCAGGGACCGACCTCCTGCGGATTTTCAGCGCTCTCCTCCGATGGTCCGTAGTCCACGCCCGGCTTGGGCAAATAGGCGTCGATCGGCCTTTGCACCTTGCCCATGATCTGGCCGGTGGTGACGACAACGGGAAGCGGCGGTGTCAGTTCATAGTAGTAGCCGCGCGTGGTGAGGGCGTAGTGATACGGCCTGCCTTCATGTTCAAGACGGCGGCGCATGATGAGCGGCACGTTGCCCACGCGCTGGAAAACCCGGTGGCGAAGCACGAAGTCGAACAGGCGCACCGCTCGGCTGTTCACCAATCGGTGACAGCCGTGGGAAAATCGCCGCGCAATCGAGGTGTAGTCCACGGACCCGTGGGTGCGAATCTGGTTGTCGAAGAAGCTATTGCCGCTCTTCCGGTGGTGAATCGCCATCACCAGGCCGTAGGCCGATTGATAGCCCGGCCCCATGACGTCGGTGTTCACCACTGTCACCGCGCCCTCGTCGCGGTCCCAGGTCTTGCGGGTCAGCAGATCCTTGGCCGGCGTGCCCTCGGGCGGAATCCACACCGGCCCGGCCACGATGTCCTTCCACACGCGCGGGCCGACGTCGGAGTTCTTGTACTTGAAGTACGCCTTGCCGTTGGGTCGCATTTCGCTGCGCCACGATCCGATGGTGGTGCGCCAGCGGGCCAACGGAATTCTCTGCTTCTGCCAGGTCACGGCCAGGGTGAGGCTGGGGAAGTTCACGCGTGGCTGCGCGATGGACCTGCCGCTTTGGTCAAACGGGAAGTCGTACCAGACATCGCCGCGATCGATCTCGACCGAAAGGTCCATCTTGCCGCTGTAGTAGGGGGGCAACGGCGGCGGCGGAAAGGCCACATGCAGCCGCTTCATCCCCTGCGTGCGAAAAGCCTCCATGACCCGCAGCATGTCGTCAGCAGTGTGAACCCCCAAGGCCGCCATCAACGCGTCCGTGTATTCCGCCACGAGGTTTGGCACCTTCTGTTCGATGCCCACTGCATCCTTGTATGTCGCCGGCTTCTTTCCGCCCGAGACCGAGCCGTCCTCGATGATGCCCGCGGCGTCGGCCACGTGTTCCATCAGGATGCGCCGAAAGGTTTCGAAGTGCAGGTCAAGGCGCGGCCGCTGCAAGGCCGCTAGTGTCTCGCCGCCCAGAAAACCCCAGCCAAAGATGTTGTTCTTGCGCTCCCACGCTGCCAAGGCCTGGTTAGTCGCCAGGTCGAACTGCCCGTCCACGTGCTTGCCCAGCAATCCCTCACAAGCCAGGCGGGCCTGAACCGCCCGGATCGCACGCAGGCGCACCTGGCCGCGACGGGCGCGTTCGATACGAGCGGCGGCCTTGCTGTCGGCTTGGGCAATCAGCTGGATCCATTCCTCGCGATCGCGTGTACCGGCGTCCGTCGTTTCCTGGGCCTTGGCGATCTGCTTGTCCACCCAGGTGGCGTCCCCGAGCGCTTCGTTGTACTCGCGGCGCGCCTGCTCGCGACTTTGGAACGTGACCGTGCCGTCGAACCCGGCCAGCCCGGCCAGATCAACCTGGGTGTAGCAGGTCCGCTTCTTGTCCTCCTCGATTCGCGCCAGCAAGACTGGCAGCGTGGGAGGAATCCCGTAGGGCTCCAAGAAATTGGGCTCGCGCCGCAGGTGCAACGCCCGCCGGGCTTCGTCAAGCACGCGCCTGCCCTGCGGGCCTTGCGCCGTCTCTTCATTGCCAGGCAGGCCCGCGGCCATCAACACGGCATAGGTCGCCTCCGGGCTGGCAAGAAAGACGTCATCCGGACTCGACCAATCGTTGCCCAGGGCCACGAAAGCGCGGCGGTAGCGGTTGGGCTTCTGCTCGCCCTCCGGCTTGTCCGATTCGCTGAAGATGAAGGGCGCCCACTCCGAGGAAAGGTCCACGTCGAGCAGGCCACTGGCGACCGCGGTGGCGATGGCCTCGCGACCGCCGTGGTCAGGCCGAAGGGCAATCGTCTCGTGCTCGGCCAGTTGCCCGCCGTCATCCCACGGCAGGGGAACAGGCGGGATCTGGCGCTCCGGCTCGGCCGGGACCAAGTCAACCGGTGCAGCCGAATCGCGCGCGGGGCTTGTTGGTCGGGCACAGGCCAGAACAAGCAGAGTGGCGAAACAGGCAGGCAATCGTGGGGCGCGCAAGGCAACGCCATTAGTGAACATCTACGCCGCAAACGCAACCATCTGACGCTACAACCCAAGAGCCGCGCCCAGCGAGGCGCACTTGCTAAGCCGCTTCCATTTGACACCTGCCGCGCTGGCGAGTAGATATTTCCGTCCCGATGCGCCGGGAAACCGTAGCATCTGGGCATGGGGTGGTAGTTAAGTTGGTTATAACGCCGGCCTGTCACGCCGGAGGCCGCGGGTTCAAGTCCCGTCCACCCCGCAAGACCCCTTGGGAGAAATCCTGAGGGGTTTCGTGTATTTGATCCGGAGCTTGGCCAGGGCAACGTCGTGTGCGCGTCGAACATGTTACCTTTGTCGGGACCGTAGGTGATGAAGCGTGGCTGTTCGTCTGGAGCCGACGGCCGCACCGCCTGGCGGCGCGGCGCAAACCCGGGATCGCCGGACCGCTCTAGCTTTTCCTCTTTGTACGCGGGCGGGACGAGAAGACGCACAGACCGGCGAAGCGACCACGGCCGTCGAAATCCACGAGCACCGGCAACTGCCGTAGCGTCTTGCGAGGCAGCTCCCACACCATGGCGCCAGTCCAGCGCC
>Ga0265316_10005871_pt1 | contig 11831 bp, 8 predicted proteins | sample 4522metaG_FD_202092 | JGI IMG/M metagenome (GOLD analysis project Ga0265316, IMG submission 202092) | Rhizosphere microbial communities from Carex aquatilis grown in University of Washington, Seatle, WA, United States - 4-5-22 metaG | ecosystem: Host-associated > Plants > Roots > Rhizosphere >...
TGCGCCGCAGGCTCCGTGGACCGCGACGGCGCCCACGGGATCGTCGATGCGCAGGCGGCGTTCAAGCAAAGTCACCACCAGCAGTACCAGCGGGCCAGCCACTGCGCCGATGAGCACGGCGGCGGCTGGAGCGACGAAAGCGCAAGGCGCGGTGATGGCCACCAAGCCGCCCAGCATCCCGTTGCAGGCCATGCCGACATCGGGCCGTCGCGACAAGTACCAGGCTGTTGCCAGCGCCGCGATGGCGCCCGCTGCCGACGACAGCAACGTGTTGCAGGCCACGGTCGCGATGCGGCCATCACTGGCGTTCAAGGTCGACGCGGTGTTGAAGCCGAACCAGCCGAAGGCCAGGATCAGCGTGCCCACCATGGCCATGGGCAGATTATGGCCAGGAATGGCAGCAATGGTTTCATCACGGCGGTACTTGCCGACGCGGGGACCAAGCACCATGGCGCCGGCCAGCGCGGTGATTCCGCCGGTCATGTGCACGACCGACGATCCGGCAAAATCTACGTGGCCATGGCCGAGCCCCAGGTTGACGCCCAACTGGGCCAACCAGCCGCCGCCCCACACCCAGTTGCCATAAAGCGGATAGAGAAACATCGACATGAAGAGCCCGTAGACGAGGAAGGGCAGAAACTTCCAGCGTTCGGCCATGGCGCCGGTGGGAATAGTGGCAGCGGTGTCCATGAACATGGCGGCAAACAAGAACATGGTCAGGTTGACCGGATCATTGGCAACCGATACCAGTGCGAATTTCCCGCTACCAATGATGCCGTAGGCATGGCCGCCCAGGTGCAGGCTGATTTCGTGCGCGGGCGCCAGGGCCGCGCCCAGGGTGGGCCAGCCGTGCACGCCCCCCAGCATCAAACCGAAACCGCACAGCCAAAAGCCCAACACGCCAACCGGGTAGATGATCATGTTCATCGCCATGGTGTTCACCGCATTCTTGGCGCGGGTGAATCCAGTCTCCATCATGGCGAATCCAACTTGCATGAACATGACCAGGAAGGCGCCGAGCAGCACCCAGGCCAGGTTCAGTGCGTGTTCGAGGGGGGACGCTGACATGTTGCTAACTCCTCTTGCTTGGGGTCGCGCGGCCGGGCCCGTTTCGGTGGGGATGACTGCACCAGATGAGCCCGGTCAGTCCAGCCAGCACCAACAATACAATCATCGGCATGAGCACCCGTCGCGGGATGGCAAAGCGGCGGCGCGCGCGGCCCTTCTCCGGATCGTAGGGCGGCACCGCTGCGGGATTGCGCAGATCCGCCAGCAATTCGGCCGCGCCAGCATAGCGATCGCGCGGCGACCGTTCCAGCGCCTTCAGCAAGATGGCCTCCAGGCTTCGGTCAAGCCCCGGCACATAATAGGTGGGAGCGATGGGATCCTCATTGGCCTTGGCGCGCAGAAGGGCGTGGGGATTGGCGCTGGAATAGGGCAATTCCCCGGTCAGCATCTCGTACAGGATGGTTCCGAGCGCGTACACGTCAGTGCGCGCGTCGCCACGCCGGCCGCCGATCTGCTCGGGCGCCATATAATCAGGGGTGCCGATGGTGTTGGACAGTCCGGCCCAGGTCAGCCGCCGGGCAGAGGCGTCGAACGCGATGCCGAAATCCAAGATCTTGGGGCAACCAGCGGCAGTGACCAGAATGTTCTCGGGTTTCAAATCGCGGTGGACCACCTTGCGCTCGTGCATGTACGCCAGCGCCTCGCACACAGGAATCGCCAAGCCCAGCGCGGTCTCGGTGGCCATGGGCTTGCGCTCTTGCATGAGCGCACGCAACGATTTCCCCTCGACGAATTCCATCACGATGTACATGCGGCTCTTTTCCTTGGGCCGCAGCACGCGCACGATGTTGGGGTGTTCCAGGCGCAACCCCAGTTCTTCCTCGCGCCTGAAACGCTCGAAGAACACCACATCACTCTCGAATTGCGGATGAGGGATCTTGAGAACCACGGTGGCGCCCGTGGCGCTGTCAGTGGCTTTGAAAATGGACGCCATTCCACTGCGTGCCAGGACGTCGGTCAGCTGGTACTGGTCAAGGCGTTCGCCAACACTCGCTTCGCGCATCAGGATGCCGATCCGAGATAATTCATGAGGGCCATCTTGAATGTCGATCGCTAAAGAAGCAAATCCAGAAGCTCCGGAAAACCAGGGCCGTTTACCTGCTGGAAACGAGCCTTCCCCGCCCAAAGTGCCTGCCTTTGCCTTTGAGATGGCGGCGTTGAGCCACCCGGGTACTGAACGGGGCGAAAACGAAGATTCCTGTGCCAGCCATCGTGAAAACGATGAGTGCGGCTTGGTTGCGGTGGCCGATGGTGTGTCCAGCTACGATGGGGGCGAGGTGGCCAGCCAGCGCGCCACTGAGGTCGTGGTGCGCTTCTTCAAGGAGCAGGGTCCCGGCGTGGCCACCATGAAGCGCCTCGTCCGTGCGGTCCAGCAGGCCAACATTGAAATCTACGACACCGCAGTGGTGGTTCCGCAGCTGCGGCGCATGTGCACCACGCTCACCGTCGTGGCCGTCGACCGGGGTGAAGCGCTCGCCGCCCACGTGGGGGACAGTCGTCTCTACCTGATTCGCGAAGGAGAGATCCTCCAGCTCACCAAGGATCACACCGTGGCCGCCGAGCGCGCCAACCTGGGCTTGATGAGCAAGGAGCGCCTGCGCAACCATCCCGATCGCTGTGTGCTCACCCGCAGTGTGGGACGGGAACTCATCGTGGGCGTGGACCGCATTACCCGCGAGCTGGCCCAGGACGATGTTCTCATCGTGTGCAGCGACGGCCTGTACAATGCGCTCGACGAGACGGAATTTCCCCGCATTGTGAAAGATCTCGACGCCGCAAGCGGCTGTCGCGCCCTCATCGACGCGGCCAACAGCCTCGGCGCATTCGACAATGTGACCGCAGCCATGGTGCGCATCACCCGCTCGCCGGCGAAGTTGGAGCCAGCCGGCCTTGGCAATCGTCTGCGACGGTGGTTTCGCTGACGTTCATTCACGAAGCCCGGCGTGCACCGGGGCTCGCCACGTAACGTCCTTGTTTCCGGGGCGCAACATCTACCGAACCAAGGCGCGCCTTGGTTCGGCTTTACTACGCTTTCATCGTCCGGAAACACAACAGCCACATGTTTCTGGTACACCCAACACAAGCGCTCCTCACAAGCCGGGCGCAGCAAGGAGGCAATCCCATGACCAATCCCATCCACGACCAGGGGGAACAATACGGTGTGCGCATGCAAAACCGGCGCAAAGGGCAAGTCTGGGACCACTCCAGTAAGACCTTCATAGTGTTGCAGTTGACCGCAGCTCTTGTCTCTTGGCTGATTTACCGGGCCGCAGCGCACGACCTGGGGCCCGCTGGCACGGCCTTTGTGCTCATGCAGGTGTGCGCTGTGGTGGGCTCCCTGTGGGCCAATCGGCTGCGAAGAAAAATGACCCCTGGCGTTTCGCGCCTCTTCAACTGAGTGCAACTGCAGATGAGTCCCCGCCGGATTGAAAACCCGGCGCCCTCCTCGGACTCCCAAGTCACGAGTGGCACGATCCAAAATGAACGACAAGGCCGAAAATCCCGTTCCCTGTGGCAGACAAGACCTGGATCTTCTCCTGGAAGTGAGCGAAGAGATCACACGCACAGTGGCCCTGAACCAGGTCACCGGTCCGGTGTTGCAGCGAATGGCCGCCCGGATGGGCATGCTGCGCGGGACGATAACGATTCTCAATCGTGCCACCGGCGCCATCGTGATTGAAGACGCGTTTGGGCTCAGTCCGCATGAGATGGAGCGCGGCCGCTACGCCCTCGGTGAGGGGATTACCGGCAAAGTCATCGCGAGTGGCGAGCCCGCTGTGGTGCCAGATGTAGTGGAAGAGCCTCTGTTTCTCGATCGCACGCGCGCCCGCCGGCGCAACCGCTCGAGCGAAAGCGGCAGGGTCTCCTTCATCTGCGTTCCCATCATCAACGGCAAGGAGGTTGTGGGGGCGCTGAGCGTGGACCGCCTGTCCCACGACGAAGTCTCTCTCGACGAAGATGTTCGCCTGCTCACCATCATTGCGTCGATGCTCGCGCAAGCGGTCCGCATGCGCCAGGCGGCACGCGAACAGTACGAGTCGTTGGAGCGTGAAAACGCGCGTCTGCACAGTGAACTCGCGCAACGCTTTCGGCCGGCCAATATCATTGGCAACTCGACCGCCATGGCCCGCGTGCTGGCCGAGATCGCGCAAGTGGCGAACAGCCCCACCACCGCCCTGATCCGGGGCGAGAGCGGGGTCGGCAAAGAGCTGGTCGCCCAATGCATTCATTACAACAGTCCGCGCGCTGACAAGCCGTTCGTGCGGGTGAATTGCGGCGCCTTGCCTGACGGCGTGGTGGAAAGCGAACTCTTCGGCCACGAGCGCGGCGCCTTCACCGGTGCGGTGGCACGGCGCAAAGGCCGTTTCGAGCTGGCCAACGGCGGCACGTTGTTTCTCGACGAAATTGGCGACTTGCCACTCGCCACCCAGGTCAAACTGCTGCGCGTGTTGCAAGAGAAAGAGTTCGAACGACTGGGCGGCAACGAGGTTCTGCACGTCGACGTTCGCATCATCGCTGCGACCCATCGCGACCTAGAGCAACTGGTACAACAGGGGCAATTCCGCGAAGATCTCTTCTACCGGCTGAATGTGTTTCCCCTGTATGTCCCGCCGCTGCGCGACCGCCGCACCGACGTCCTGCAACTGGCCGACCACTTTGTCGAACGCTTCGCCAAGGCAGCCAACAAACCCGTGCGCCGCATTTCTACGCCCGCCATCGACATGCTGGTTGCCTACCACTGGCCGGGCAATGTGCGCGAATTGCAGAATGTGATCGAACGCGCGGTTCTCCTGTCGAGTGATGGTGTGATTCACGGCCATCATTTGCCGCCCACTTTGCAAACGGCAGAGGCAAGCCACACGCCCATGCGGGGCAAGCTGCGCACAACCCTTGACAGCGTCGAGCGCGAGATGATTGTGGAGGCGCTGAAGAGCGCCCGGGGCAACATGGCCGAGGCAGCGCGCAAGTTGGGCATCTCGGAACGGATCATGGGGCTGCGTGTGGAACGTTTCCACGTCGACCTGGAGAAATTGCGGCGGGCCTCGGGGACCGAGCGCAGCGGCTAAGAATCCGCGCAGCGGAGTCACGTCGCCGAAGTCACGGCCGATGGCCAGCGTGATGGGCCTGGCGATCAGCTCTTGTGCGTTCGCTTCAGAACGTGAACCAAGTCTATGATGTGGCGTCTGAGTCGCTTCGGAAAGCAGGACAGGATCAAGCTCTCCCACGGGCGTAGATGATAGGGCGAGCGCACGAGACCCTTGAGCAAGAACGGTCGTGCCTTATGAAGTTCCCCCAGGTTCAGATAGGCTTGGCCGATCCAGAAATAGGACGATGCAATCCTCTCATTGATCATTTTCTCGGGCAGCCGAATCCGATCTCTGTCCGTCTTCAGTACGGGAAGAATCGTTTGCAGGTTGTTCAGCGCCAGGTGAATCATATGCTCCGGCCGGGTCAGAGCATCACCCATCCCGATCTGATATCGGATGCTCGAAGCATCGAGAAAGGCCACGGGACCTTCACGGCAGGTTCTCAGATGAAAATCGTAATCTTCCCCTGAGACTTTCAGGTTCACATTGAACCCTCGCAAACGTTGCAGGCGATCCCGCCTCAAGAGCACGGTCGACGTGTGCACAAGGTTCCCCAGTATCATTTCCGAGAAAATGTCCCCGGCGAACAAACGCGCCCCGCGGATGTCGGCAGGCCCATCGGGTATGACCTCTCCGATGTTCCAGCTCCGACCAAACAGCGGTCTCTCGCCTTGCCGTTGATAGGCGTCATACATGGTCTTCAGGTATTTGTGCTTGACCACCGTTCCATCGGGGCCGATGGCGTCCATGTCGGTCCAGATCATGCCGGCGTCGGGAACGAAGTTCAGACACGCCAGCTCCACAGACAACTTCCAGAGGTACCACTCGTCATCAGAGTCGAGAAGCGAGACGAATTCGCCCTTAGCCAGCGCAAACCCATGATTGCGAGCGGCGGACACACCGGCGTTGGCCTGATGGACCATTCTCACCCGAGGTTCCGTCGAATAGATCGATCGGGTCAGTTCCTGAGTTTCATCGGTCGATCCGTCGTCGACTACGATGACTTCGACGTTGCCATGAGTTTGGTTGAGGGCGCTATTGATCGCGCGCGGGAGGCTGTAGGCGCGGTTGAATGTGGGGATGATGACGCTGATCAAGGGAGATGGCATGAAACCCTTCAGTCTGCTTTCTTGCGGGACGAAAGATACCCGCTGGCCCCGTCCAGCGCGAGGAGGACCTTTGATCCGAAGAAGATGGCCGACGTTTTGCGTCTCGGAACGGACCATGCGGCTGCGCATGGAACGTTTCCACGCCGATCTGGAGGAGCTGCGGCGGGCCTCGGGGATAGAGCCCAGTTGCTAGGGATCCGGCAGCACGTCGACCGCCACGTGCAGGTCGTGGCGGCCGCCGCCCAGGATTACACCGCGCAGGGGAGTCACGTCGCCGAAGTCACGGCCGATGGCCAGCGTGATGTGTCGGTCGGCAACCACGGTGTTGTTGGTTGGATCCAGATCGACAAAACCAAAACGGGGGGACAACACTGAAAGCCAGGCGTGGGAGGCATCGGCACCGACCAGACGGGGCTGGCCGGCTGGCGGCGTGGTGACCAGGTAGCCGCTCACGTAGCGTGCGGAAAGGCCCAGGCTGCGCAGACAGGCGATCATGAGATGGGCCAGGTCCTGGCACACGCCCCGGCGTTTGCTGAACACCTCGTGAAGTGGGGTGGCGATGGTGGTAGCGCGCGGGTCGTAGCTGAAATCGCCGCGCAGACGGTGCATGAGAGCCAGACACCCGTTGAGCAGGGGTTGCCCTGCGGGAAACGCCTCACGCGCATAGCTGCGCAGATCGTCCCACGGGACGATGAAGGGCGAGGGAAAACTCATCTCCTGGGCGTGCAGATCGCTGGTCAGGTGCCTGATCTCGGCCGCGGCCGCCTCCCACGCCGCATCTTCCTCAGGGGCCAACGCCCCCGGGGCGGTCACCTCGACCCGGCTGTGGGCGACCACGGTCAGCGTGGTGTGCGCGACCGCCAACACCACGTGCGTGGCGCGATTGCCAAAGTAGTCGACGCGTTCCTGGCACACACTGGGCGCGGGTTGGATTTCCAGACGAGCGGAAAGACAGCGCTGGGAGGGCATAGTGCGCGGCAGGAGGTGCAGGTCATGTTGCGAATTGGTCACCGCTTCGCTGTAGCGGTAGCGGGTCTCGTGGCGAATCTGGTACTTCACCGCGCTCCTCCTGCCGCGAGATCCTCGGCCAAAGGGCGCGTCATGAGTGCGTGGTTGAGATAGCCGCCGCAAAGTTGATCCGAAAGCAGCGTCAATTCGTCTGCAATTTCGCCGAGAATTTCGTACAAGGCCGGTCGCGTACTGTCGCCTTGTGCATGACAAGCAGGGATCACGTCGAGCAACTGCAGCCGCGTGAGGGCCGCCAGGGCCAGGCGCTCCTCGGGGCGCAAGCGAGCCTGGGTCGGGTCACGGGGCAGGTGCACCAAGTGTTCGCGCACGGCCTCGATCTGAAACAGCACCGCGCGCGGGTTGCTGTCGTCCACCAACAACAAGTCCACCACCGCGGCGGGATGCAGCCCCGCCAAATAGCGGCGCCGGTAGGTGATACTGCTGTCCGCGACGGTGAGCAGGGTTTCCAACAGCGCCCCATCGCGTTCAGCTCCCGAGGCAAACGCCGCCCGCAACAAAGACAGCCCTTGCAAGGCGCGTTCGAGACGTCGTCCCATATCGAGAAAGCGCCAGCCATGGCCGCGGGTCATGCTTTCCATCGCCAAGCCTGAAAGGGCCGACAGACTGGTGATGACACGATCAAGGAATGCCGTCAGGGTGCCGAGCGAGTGCTCGGTGGACAGTCGCTCGGCTCGTAAGACCTCATCGCCCAACGCCCCCAAAACTCGAAAGGTATCGGCGGACAGGCGATCGCGAACCGCCGCTGCCGAGCGGAACGACGCGCGCAGGGTGTTGGCCAGCGATCCGGGTGGCGTCGACGAACACAGGGCGCCAGCCAGCCATGCCATGGGCTGGTCTTGCGCCAAAGACAATGGCTCGGCAAGGGTGGCCTGGGCGAGCACATCGAACATGGTCGGCAGCGCCGGCGAAGGCGACGATGCGACGCCCGCATCGCCCACATCAGCCAAACGTCCGAGCAGGTGGCGCGCCAGACGAGCCATGGCCTCGGCCCGTTCAGCATAGCGCCCCAGCCAGAAGAGATTGTCGGCGCTGCGGCTCGGCAGATCGGCACCTCCGCGTGACAGCTCGACCGAATGGGCGGCGGGCGGCAGCAAACTGAAGTGACCGACGGGGCCTTCGCTGCGCACCCAGAGATCCTTGGCCAGCGCACCCTGGGCCACGGCAATGACCGGATCGTCCGCGGCGGGGGCGGCCAGGAAAAGTCCCCCGGGCATCACCAGGTAGTCTTCCCCGGCGAAAACAGCGTAGGTTCGCAGTACAAAAGGGCGCGGAACCAGATCGGCCCCGCCCAGGACCGGCGTGTGGGCAGAAGCGATCTGCTCCTGGGCAACGAACTGCTCGGGCCGGGCACGCAGAAGGGAGACAAAGTCTTCCCGCTCTGCCCCGCACAGCCGCTCGCCCACCACCATGGCTGCCCCGGCTCCGGGCCACGCCGGCCGAATCGTCAAGCGATCCAGGTGGGCCAGCACATGCGACAATGCCGTGGGCTCGCCACACCAGAACGAGGGTGCGCTGTCGAGATGCAGATCCTCACCGAGGAAGACGCGCGCAATTCTCGGCAGAAACGGCAGAAATGCCGGCGACTGCAAGAGCCCGCTGCCGAGGGCATTGGCCACCGCCACTTGACCTGCCCGCACCGCCTCAATCAGGCCGGGCACGCCCAGACTGGAGTCGGGGCGCAATTCCAGCGGATCGCAATAGTCGTCCTCGGGCTGCCGAAAAATGACGTCCACCGGGGAAAGCCCGCCCAGGGTCTTGAGAAACACGCGGCGGTCACGCACAGTGAGGTCACCGCCTTCAACCAAAGGATAGCCGAGGTACTGGGCCAAGAATGCTTGCTCGAAATACGTGGGACTCCAGGCCCCAGAACTTTGCACAACAATGTGCGGATTCTCACGTGTCACGGGCGACAGCGAGGCCAGCGTCTCGCGCAAAGCATAGAAGAACGGCGCCAGTCGTTCGACATTGCTTTGCCGAAAGGGCTCCTCGAACGCCTGGGACATGACCAGGCGATTTTCCAGGGCGTAGCCCGCGCCGGTGGGCGCCTGGGTTCGATCACGCAAGAGACAGAAGCCACCCGATGACGTGCGAACCACGTCGGCTGCACAGAAGTGCAGCTGGCGCCGCAAACCGAGGCCATGACAGGGGCGTAGAAAGGTGGGATTACCGAGCAGCAGTCGCGCGGGCAAGAGTCCCTCGCGCAGGATCTTCTGTGGGCCGTAGCAATCAGCCAGCACCGTTTCCAACAGGCGCGCCCGTTGCGCCAGCCCTTTCGCCAATTGCGAGAATTCCTCAGCGCCAAACACCGCAGGGAGGGGGTCCAGGTGCCAAGCCCGCTCGCCCGCTTGTGTGTCCCCGGGCGCACTGTAGCTGACCCCGTGATCGCGCACCAGTTGCCGCACTTGTTCTGCCCGTTGGCGAAACCCCGCTTCACCCAGCCCATTTAGAAAATCGGTCAAAATCTGCGCGGGCGCGCGCACACGTCCCCCCTCGTCCACAAACTCATCCCATCGCCCCACAAGCCGACGGTAGCGGCGTGCAAACGGGTCAATAGGCTGGGCGGCTGGCACAGCCGAAGTGTAGGCTGGTCTTGGTATCGAAGATGTTTCTGGACGGTATGTTCGCGGCGACCATCCGAGCAGAATCAGGACACATGGGCGGCCACGGAACCAGAAAGCATTAACCGATCTTTCTCTGTCACGAAACGCCCTGGCAATGCGCAAGCGGTAGGCTAAGCGGGAGAAGTCAGGTTCACTCTCATGACCACGCCATCACCTTTCCTCGATGAAATGTACGGATTGTGCACACTCGAAGACTTCGCCACCCGCCGCGCCTCCTGCTCGGTGCGTCCCCCTTACCGTCAGATTGACGAATGGCTGCGCAATACTGATCAGGCCGTCTTTGCCAGCAAACGGGAGGAAGCCGACCTGATCTTCCGTCGCGTGGGAATCACCTTCAACGTGTACGGGGACCACGCCGGCACAGAACGGCTGATTCCCTTCGACATCATTCCGCGCGTGCTGGCGGCCGACGAATGGTCGCGCCTGGCGGCAGGGCTGGTGCAACGGGTGAAGGCCTTGAATCTCTTTCTGTACGACATTTATCATGCACAAGATGTGGTGCGGGCGGGCGTGGTGCCCGAATCGCATTTGTTGCGCAATTCCCTTTTTCGCCCTGAAATGAAAGGCGTGGACGTTCCCGGCAACGTCTACGTTCACATCGCGGGCATCGACATTGTGCGGGTCGAGGAAGGCACCTTCTATGTGTTGGAGGACAACCTACGCACGCCCTCTGGGGTTTCGTACATGCTGCAGAACCGGGCGGTGATGATGCGCTTGTTCCCGCAGATCTTCGCCAAGGCGCGGGTTGCGCCGGTCGACCACTACTGCCAGGAACTGTTGCGCTGCTTGCGTTCAGTGGCCCCGCCCTCCACTGAGGGCGAGCCGACCGTCGTGGTCTTGACCCCCGGTCCCCACAACAGTGCGTATTTCGAGCACACATTCTTGGCCGAACAAATGGGCGTCGAACTGGCCGAGGGACAGGACCTGTTCGTGCGTGACAACGCCGTCTACATGCGCACAACCCTCGGCCCGCGGCGGGTGGATGTCATTTACCGGCGCATCGACGACGACAGTCTGGATCCCCTCGCCTTTCGCCCCGACAGTGTCCTCGGCGTGCCGGGGCTGCTCAGCGTGTACCACAGTGGTGGGGTCACCCTGGCCAACGCCATCGGCACCGGTGTGGCCGACGACAAGTCGAGCTATCCCTACGTTCCCGAACTCGTCCGATTCTATCTCGGCGAAACGCCCATTCTGGGCAACGTCCCCACCTATCGCTGCTCGGTCGACAGTGATCGCGCCTATGTGCTCGACCACCTTCCCGAACTGGTGGTCAAGCAAACCCAAGGGTCCGGTGGATACGGGATGCTCATCGGTCCGCGCAGCACGCGCGAAGAGCAAAGCAAGTTTCGCGCCCTTATCGAAGCCCGTCCCGAAGGCTACATTGCCCAACCCACACTGGCGCTTTCCTCCTGCCCCACTTTTGTCGAACAGGGCATCGCGCCCCGCCACATCGATCTGCGACCTTTCGTTCTGACCGGGCAAAACGGCAGCGTGGTGGTGCCGGGTGGCCTCACCCGCGTGGCGCTCAGCCACGGCTCCCTGGTCGTCAATTCATCGCAGGGTGGTGGCACCAAAGACACCTGGGTGCTGCGCCCATGACCCGCGCGCGAGACTAGTCATGCTCAGCCGAACCGCCGACAATCTCTACTGGACCGGACGTTACATGGAGCGCGCGGAAAATCTGGCCCGTGTGCTCGACGTCAGCTACCGCAATGCCCTTCTCGACCTGGCCGGTTCGTCACCCGACAGTGAGTGGCGAGATGCCGTGGCCAGCCTGGGCAACCCGCCTCAGTTCACCCAACGTCAGCAGAATCTGGACGAAGCCGACGTCACACGCTTCTTCACTGTCGACGTGGAGAGCCCGTGCAGTATCAAGTTTTGTGTGCGCGCGGCCAGGGAAAACGCCCGCGCTTTGC